>Ga0182001_10000146_pt1 | contig 15975 bp, 13 predicted proteins | sample BulsoiFelSFmetaG_FD_120485 | JGI IMG/M metagenome (GOLD analysis project Ga0182001, IMG submission 120485) | Bulk soil microbial communities from Mexico - San Felipe (SF) metaG | ecosystem: Environmental > Terrestrial > Soil > Agricultural land | place: Mexico: San Luis Potosi | collected... | reverse complement strand
CGGATTTTGTTACCGCCTTCTGGAAAGAATTAATTCAGGCGGCGGCGGCGATGTCTATTCGGCGGTCAATCAACACAACCGACCGCTCGCCATCAAATTCATCAGACCTAATCCGCACAGTCGCAGCGGCGGCCTGGAAACATGGATGAATGAATGCAACCTCGCGCTCAGATGCCTGAGACATCCTAACATCGTTCAGATTGTCGAAAACTTTAAGACTCAGCAAGGCCATCTGGTCATCGTCATGGAGCGTGCCAACTGCTCTCTCGAAGACCTCTTGCGAAGAGGTTACAGGTTTCAGATCGAAGCTATCCGCACGGTCGGGATGCAAGTCTTATCAGCACTGGGTTATATTCACTCTCTTCCGGTCATCCATCGAGATGTGACACCGAAAAATATTCTGGTCTTTCCAAATTGGATTTATAAATTGTCGGATTTCGGTATCAGTAAGAACACAGTCACCACAGAAGAGATTGCCAAAACCTTAATCGGGCATAACTCATATTTGCCGCCGGAGCTTCTGCGTTACGGTTACTCGCGCCAGCAGTCGGACTTTTATCAACTCGGAATCGTGCTCCTGACTTTAATGACGGGGAAACTTCCGATCAGCGAAAGCTTGACGCCGCAGCAGATCTTTCAACAGATCATGGATGGCGTCCCGCGCATGACCGCAGAATCTTTGATTCCCTGCGGCGGAAAGTTCGGCGAATTGGCGAGAGTCGTTTCCATCATGCTCAGGCGTCATGAAGCTTACAGATATAAATCCGCCAAGGAAATTATCAATGAGCTATCGAAGATATAGCAGCCTTACACTTTTATGATTCCAATCTCAGAAGCCATCCGCATCATCCTGGAGCAAGCCAAGCCTCTTCCGACAGAACGCATCAACTTGAGTGAAGCCCTGGGACGCGTTCTCGCCGAAGAGATAATCGCAGATTCCGACCTCCCACCTTTTGATCGCGCGCAGATGGATGGTTACGCCGTTCGCTCTTCCGATCTCTTAACCGTTCCGGCGCGCCTTCGCGTCGTCGGAGAGTCTGCCGCAGGGCGTGGCTGGCATTCGACTGTCAACGAAGGAGAGGCTGTGCGGATTATGACGGGCGCGCCCGTGCCAGCAGGCTCGGACAGTGTGCAGAAAGTTGAAGTCACAAGCGAAGCGGACGAAGTCGTCCTGATAAATGAAGCGACCCGGCCTGGACAGTTCATCGTGCCGCGCGCAAGTGAAATTCGTAAAGGGGAAAAGGTTTTGTTCGCGGGCGAAGAAATCAACGCGGCGATGATGGCCATGCTCGCGTCCTTTGGTTACGCCGAAGTCCTTGTGAGTTGTCGTCCACGCGTCGCCGTGCTGGCAACCGGAACTGAGCTGGTCAAAGTCAACGAGAAGCCGAGCGCGGACCAGATTCGTGATTCCAACACCTATTCGCTCTCTGCTTATGCTCAACTTACAGGGGCGACAGTTGAGCGTCTTCCGCTCGCTGGCGACGACCCGGAAGTTTTGAAGCGTGAGATAGCAGATGCTGTGCGGCGCTTCGATGTTCTGGTTTTATCGGGCGGCGTCTCGATGGGCGTTTATGATTTTACAAAGACTGCGCTTCATTCGCTCGGCGCGGAAATATTTTTCGAGAGGGTCAGCCTCCGACCCGGCAAGCCAACCGTCTTCGCGCGTCTTGGACAGACGCTCGTCTTCGGTCTTCCGGGCAATCCCGTTTCAGTCTCAGTCACATTCAATCTCTTCGCCAGGACTGCCTTGCGCGCTATGCAAGGCCGTAAAGTTGCTCCTATGAAAGAAGAATTGGCTGTGCTTGAGCGCGAAGTAAAAGGAGCAGTTGAGCGTGCAAGTTACTTGCCAGCACAACTCGAAACTGATGTTGAAGGGAGATTGCTTGCTAAGCCTTTGAAATGGGGCGGGTCTTCCGATTTCGTCGCTTTCGCGCGCGCAACCGCCCTCCTCATAGTGCCCGCAGGGTTGCGCTCCGTTGAAGCAGGAGCAATCGTGCGGGTAGTTCGTCTGCCGGGTTAAGATTCACGCGCACCGCTTTTGTATGAAGAGAGAGAATGATTCAACTGAAACGCTTCATCCTGACTCCGGTCAGGATGAAGCGATCAGGGATGCGCGATGGAATTGGCTCAAGCCCTCATCCGGCATTTCGACGAAACAAAAGATTATCATCTCTACGGTTATCTTTCTCATTGCTTTCAGTTGTCGTTTTCTCTCCTGGCAGGACAATCGCATCGAGGCGCGGAAAGTCCAGTCGGCTGTCACGGACGGCTACAAGCACACGGCGAATCTTTTACGCGAAGGTGGGGCACGTTCTTTTTTCAGCTCCGAATCCGAGCTTAGCAATCCTATTCACATTGGGCATCCGCCCGGTTATCCCATCCTGATTGCGACTCTCTTCAGCGCGTTCGGCACAGCGGACACGAGCCTTCAATTCATTCAAATCTTCGCTGACTCAATCGCTGCGGTCATTATCTTCATGTTGGCGCTTGAGCTTTTTAATAAAGCGATTGCGTCAATCGCCGGACTGCTCGTCGCGCTCGCGCCGCAGTTTACTTACAACTCTGTGTTGCTTCTGCCGGACTCTTTATCTGTGCTGCCGATTCTGGTCGCAACCTATCTCTTCATCAGAGCAAGTAAACGTCCACGACCTGTCACGCTCATTGTCGCGGGCGGGCTTTTTGCGCTCTCCTGTTGGCTGCGGGCTAACTCGATGCTGCTCGCCCCATTTATGCTGATCGCCATTCCAAAGTTATTCGAGCGTGGAAAGCGTTTGCATTTCGCGCTGGCGTTTATTGGAGGCGCAGTTTTAGTTATCGCTCCGCTGACGATCAGAAACTACATCGTTTACGCTCACTTCATTCCCGTCTCGCTCGGCGGCGGGCAAACCCTTCTCGAAGGCATTGCGGATTACGACGAGTCCGGCAGTCTGGGCATTCCCAACACGGACATGGGGTTGATGAAATGGGAGGCAGAAGTTTTTAATCGTTCAGATTATTACGGCATGCTTTTCAGCCCTGACGGAGTTGAGCGCGATAGGTGGCGACTCGGGCGGGGCTTTGGCGTCATCCGCTCGCATCCCATCTGGTTCGCAGGCGTAATGATTCGCAGAGGCGCAAACATGCTCAGGCTTGAGCGCGTGCGTCTCATCAACTCCCAACCGCCTGTCTCACATTCACTCGATAACAACAGTCAGCCCGTGTGGTCAATCACGCCTGCGGATTTATTCAATACGGGAAGAGTCGAATCAAAGGAAGCGAAAGTTTCTTTGACCTCGGACAATCAGTTGTTGCAGATCGAGAGCGACCAGACGAAGTATGACGCTCAATTTGCCTCCGCTCCATTTAATTTAGAGACGCACACAGACTATCTTTTGAAGCTGCCTGTGAGAATTGAGCAGGGCCGGATGTTCGTCAACGTCTTAAGCGCAGACGATAACTCTCAGCTTGCTTCCGCAATCGTTGACGTGGAGGACTGGAAGGCGCGAGATGAGCAGCCCTTGAGCTTGATAGAGATTCCTTTCGTCAGCGCGGGCGTGACACATGCCCAGATAGTTTTCTCAAATGGAGGTGGAAAGGATTCCATCACAGTGACTCAGATCGGGCAGGCGCAAATTTACAATCTCGGCGCAACCTCGTTCATATGGACGAAGATACCTCGCACGATTATCAGGTTCATTCAAAAACTTTTCGTGACGGCTGTGATGCTGCCGCTCGCTCTTCTTGGATTGTTGCTCCTGTTTTTTGCGCGCCGTCGGGGAGAGATGCTCTTGCTGCTCTTAGTTCCAGCATACTTTCTTCTCTTTCAATCAATGCTCCACACGGAATACAGATACGTCCTCGCCATCCATTACTTTCTTTTCGTGATCGTCGCCGTCTCGCTTTATTATTTATACTCTTTGATTCCCAAAGCTTCATTGCGGATTCTTCAAAGAAGCAATTGAATGTTAAGAGCGTGTCTGTGCCGCCCGCGGTCGCAGCTTATCTTTTGCTTTTTATCTACATTTCATGTTTACTCTGCAACCATGAAACGTCTCTCGCACATGGATGAAACGGGGCGCGTGAAGATGGTTGATACGAGTGCGAAAGTTTCAACGTCGCGTCGTGCAATCGCTTCGGCTCGCGTTTTGATGTCGCCGGAAACGGTCGCAGCAGTTCGAGAACATCGCACGCCGAAAGGCGATCCTTTAGAGACTGCCAGACTCGCAGGCATCATGGCCGCCAAGCGCACAGCCGAATTGATTCCGCTCTGCCATCCTTTGCCGCTCACACACATTGATGTCCGCGCCGAGATACATGACGATGGCGTTCTGATAGAAGCCGAAGCCGCGACTCATGCTCAAACGGGCGTTGAGATGGAAGCCCTGACCGCCGCAACAGTTGCCGCTCTGACCGTCTATGACATGTGCAAGGCCGTTGACAAGGCCATGACGATTTCTGACGTTCGGCTTGATTTGAAGAGCGGAGGCAAGTCTGGCGACTATGAAAGGCAAAGTGAAAAAGTAAGGAACAGTTGACGCCTCCGCGTCGTTTTCAATTTTACCTTTTACCTTTTGGCTTTTGCGCTTACAATAGTGAGCAGTCGCCCGGTTTGATTTTAAGTTTTTGAAGGCGGAGATTATCTTATGAGATTGTCAAACATTTCCGCAGATGCGCGCCCACAAGTACGCACGCTGCTCATCGCTGCCCTGATTACTATAGCCCTTTGGTACATTCCCTTTCTTTCTGTCCTGAGCTATCCCTTCAACCTCTTCGTCACCTTCATACACGAAGGCGGCCACGCGCTGGCCGCGCTGTTGACTGGAAACAAAGTCGCATCTTTAAGTGTCGCGGTTGATACAAGCGGCGAGACCTACACGACATACGGTGGAATCTTTTCGCAAATTATTGTTTCAAGTGCGGGCTACCTGGGAGCTATGGCCTACGGCGCGCTGCTGCTCTTCATGATTCGCAGAGCAGTCGCAGCCCGTTACGTATTGATTGGCTCAGGCGCATTCATTCTGGCTTTGACAGTTATCTTTGGACTCAGCAGCCCGTTCACGATCATCATGGGCATAGGCATTGCCGCCGGACTCATCGCCATTGCAACCTATGCCAGCCCGCGGGTAGCGACCTTCTTCTTGAGCTTCCTTGCAGTACAGTCTGTCTTAAACGCTTTCTTGGATTTGAAGACTCTCTTTGCTTCTTCATTTTCGAAGGATGTTCAGTCCGACGCAACCAACATGGCGAACGCGACCGGCATCCCCGCCATTTTCTGGACGCTGGTTTGGATTGCGCTCGCCGTCGTCATCATCTCGTTTGCGATGCGCTGTTATTCAAACAATCGCAAGGCCACCCAGCAGGATTTGCCTTTTGAAGAGCCGATGGGAGTTTAAGAAAAGAAGTTGAGCGCAAATGTTCAAAGGCCGCAGGGCGATGCGACAATGACTGTCGCCCCCTGCGGCCTTGATTCTGAGCGGGAAGAGAATGTCTTGACGCTCGGAGATTTGACGGTCGGCGCGCGCCTCATTCTTCGCTGCCGCAAGGATTGGCGCGATGCGACGGTCGCGGCAATCTCAATCGAAGCAGTAATACTTTCCGTAGGCTCGCCTTCGGGTCATACCTATCGCGTGCGTCGCCCGCACACTTCTCTTCTCTCGATGGATGGCTCAATTCCCGTTTTAGGTGAGGGTGTCTGGCGCGCTGGTCGCGTCAATTATGATTCGCGTTGGTAAGAATTGTAATTAAATTGCCTACAGCTTTAGCCGTAGGCAATTTAATTATCTTTGATTAGACGGCACTGGTTTCTACTTCAACTTCACAGCCGTTATTTCCATCTTGATATTCGCTCGCACGTCCTCTTTCTTGAAACCTGAAATAATAACTTTAATGCGCGCTGTCTTGTTGTTTTCCAATTCCGTCAGACCGGCTGAAGGAATAACTATCATCGTGCGATCTTTGATTGGTTTATTCTGCAAGTCAACCACAGCTCCCTTGACTTCTAAACCAGAAATAGTTTGTCCCGAAAAATTTCTGACTGTCGTGGCGAGCGTCATCTGAGTGCCGCCTGCGATAGTATCCTGCTCTTCGGCTTCGGGCTTGTCCAACTGAATAAATTCTTTGTATTTCTCAAACTCGGGCGAACCGGCGCGAAAGCCGCCTTCAAGTTTCTGATCTGCCGGAGCTGTCGCCTGCTGTGGTTCAGGACGAGTCTTCAAGTAGAAGACTAAACCGACTATCAAGAGAACCGCGACCAAACCAGCCACGATGAAGACTGTTCGACGTGTCTTATCTGCGGCATTCGCTTGATCTGGATAATTGCCTGTAATGGACATAAAAGCCTTCTTCCCTGCATCTCAAATTTGACGGAGCAACTGATGAAGATACACTCAAAGCCGCGTCTCTCAAAATCTTAGACGCTCGCTTTTCCCGAATGTTCCATCTCCTTGAAACTCAATTGCCGCCGACCACATTCAGTTTGCGCTTAGATTCCAGAGGTTCGCCTGGCGCGGGCACTCTCTTCTCGACGAGCGAGCCTGTGCCTGTGCGCTGCCTGACAAGACGCGGCCAGACGATGCGGAAGCGGCTGCCTTCCTGAGGCTCGCTCTTGACGGTGATTTCGCCTTCGAGCAACTCAACGATTTTTCTGGTAATCGCAAGTCCCAATCCTGTTCCTCCGTAGGAGCGCGTCAGACGATCATCCGCCTGCCGAAACTCGTCGAAGATGAAAGAGAGCGCATCGTGAGAAATACCTATGCCTGTGTCGCTGACTTCCAAACACCAGCGATCTTTATCAAGCGGCGCAACGCTGACCATCACATTGCCCGAAGAAGTAAACTTAATCGCATTGCCAATCAGGTTCGCAAGCACCTGTTCAAGTTTATGCTTGTCTGTTAGCACGGTTCCAAAATCATCTGATATTTCCGCATGCAACTCGATGCGCTTATTCTTCGCCTCAGTCTCAAAGGCGGCGACCGTCTCGCGGACGACCTCGCCGACATCAACCCTTTCAAGATGAAGCGCAGCGCGCCCGGCCTCCAGACGCGAATAGTCTAAAAGGTCGTTGACCATATCGAGCAGCGAGTGTGCGTTTCGTTCCATGCGCGTCACGGCCTCATTCTGCAACGGAGCGAGGGGCAGTTGCTTGTCGCGCTCAAGCAATTGACAGAGACCTAAGATGACGTTCAAAGGCGTTCGCAACTCATGCGAGATGTTTGAGACGAAGGCCGATTTCAAACGATCATGCTCGCGCAGCCGATCATAAGCAGCAACCAATTCTTCGTGCTGGCGGACCTCTTCGGTGATGTCACGAAAGACCGCGACTGCGCCTTCGGGTCTGCCACCCTCGCCGGTCAACGGAGTCGTCGAGATTGCGACGACACGTTTTTCTCCATCGTCGCGGACGATCTCAAGCTGCTCACCAGAAAAGTTCTCGCGCATTTCGAGCGCACGCCACAGAGGATGCTCTTCCAGAGCCAGGTCGCGTCCGCTCAAATCTTTGAAGGGCATGTCCTCAATCAATGCCTCTGCTCCGTCGCGAAACTCGCTCGGCTCGCGTCCCATGATCTGCGCGCCCGCTGGATTGATGCGATAGCGTTTCTGTTTGTTGACGATGATGACGCCTTCGTTCATCTGATTGATGACGCTCTCAAGCTCGGCGGCGCGTGTCCGCTCCGAAGCAAAAGCCGAAGTCGCCAGCCTCTCGGCGCGAACGCGTTTGGAGACTTCCGAGATAATCAGAATCAGGTCGCCGCGACCCGCGCTACGCTCGCTCGTCGGCCAGATCGTCACATCCCAAAAATTGCCTGCCGCTTCCTCTTCCACTTCCTCGTTTCGCGCGACGAGATTCAAGGGCAGGCTATAGGTGACGAAGGGTTTGCGCGTGAGTCTTACGTCTTCGACAATATCGCTCAACACGGCCAAGCCCGCCGAGGCTTCATAAAGCCCACGCCCCGTAAGCGTAGCCGCGTCCTTTCTGAGAAATTCTGCGAACGTCGAATTGGCTCTGCACACAATCAGACGCTCATCAAGCACGACCAGCCCGAGCGGCAAACCATCCAAGACCTCTTCGATGAATGCGCCCTGCGTCTGCAACTCGCTAAACTTAGTTTGCAGATGCGACGCCATTATGTTGAAGTTCTGCGCGAGCGCGCCGACTTCATCATCCGTCTCAACCGCCACGCGCTCCTGCAACTTTCCTTCGCCTAAGGTCGAAGCGGTCGCGGCCAATTTCCGCAGAGGCTTAGTGAAGCGTCCGACAGCCCACACGGCCAGAAGAATCGAGGCCATCAGGGCCAGCGCCCACGTCGCCGTTAACATAAAGATCGAGCTTCCGGCTGAACTGTTTTCAGCCAAGGGAATGCCGACGGCCACGCTCCAGCCGTAAGGCTCAACGCGCTTCACGCCCGTCATGCGCGCGATACCATCAGCCCAGGCGACCCTCTGCGCTTTTGGCAGTGGATTCAAAACAGTCGGGGTAACATTCACCGAAATCTGATTCTTAATTGCTCGCCCCTGTGCATCGAAAACGACAATCGGGGTGTCGTTTTCGGAAGCCGTATCCCGGCGCAGGCGCGAATAGAGAGTCTCTATCTCAGCGGAGGAAAGCGCCTCCCCTTGCTTCAAAATTGTCGGGTGATTTTCAAGCCATGAGAAGAGCGAGCCAGCAGCAGCGGTCGCTTTGAGATTTGCTGTGGCGGATGCCTGCTCATTCAAATCCACTCTGTAGTTGTTGAGCTGAATCAGGCTGATAACGAGTAGAGGTAAAGAGAGAACGGCGAGCACTATTAAGAGCTTCGCGCGCACGCTATGCAGTAGAGGCAATATGCTGCTCTGTCCAGACATGGCGTCTCATAAAGGGAAGTCGGTTCGGCGGCGCCTCGGTGGCGGCCAGACCGAACCGCGCGTCTTAACAGACGGGCGAAAGCTTGCAGCATAAATCACAACCACCTGAGCGATCAGCTCGTCCACGAAGCGATCCGTACGCAAGAGCGCATCGCGCAATTCCCAAAGGTCTCCCTGAGTGGCACATACGCACTCGCGCCACAAAAACTCATTAACGACCTTGCGGAAAAGCATCAACTCGCGTGCCACTTCGTCAATCAGCGCGCCCTGCCGAAAACGAACCTGCGGGTGCGAGCGCAAACGGCTGGCTGCTTCGACGATTTCGAGGTCGGATGCCGCTCGATCAAGCAGGATGGCAAGCTCTTCAAGAGCCTCCGGCAGATGGTCAATAAGCTGCCCGTAAGAGAGCATAGAGGTTAACTCCGTGCGCCTCTCCGCATACATTTCGTCCACCCAGGCGCGAATAATTATTTCCTCGTTCTGGCGAATCAGTACTATGAACTTTTGCAGCATGTGAGTAGTTAGTGGTCAGTAGTCAGTGGCCAGCGGTCAGTTGTTTAGGATTGATGAAGCGAAGGCTTTTCTAATCACCATAAGCTCAATAGGCGCAAACTAACTGACCGCCGACCACTGACTACTGACCACTGTTTTTCGGTAATAAACGATTCAAAAGAGCCTCTAACTCGTCGAAATCAATAGGCTTGGTGACATAATCGTTACACCCTGCGGCGAGGGCATCAGCATGAAAATCGGCTGTGTCGTGCGCGGAGACGGCCACAATCGGCACATCTTTCAGCTCCGGGTGCTGGCGTATGCGTCGCGTTGCCGCAAGGCCGTCAAGCTGCGGCAGACTTAAATCCATCAAGATAAGTTCGGGTAGTTCGCTGCAAGCTAAGGTGACTGCCTCCTCGCCGTTGACCGCTTCGACGACGCGATAGCCGCTCATTTCCAGCAACCGTCTCATCATAAAACGGTTATCTTCAAAATCCTCTACCACCAGAATCGTCGGCGGAGAGTTACCGTTGACCCCGTTCATTAATCAACCTTTCTAAGTTTTTTCCTGGCATAGGCACTTTATCACAGATGTCCAGAGGTCACTTCTTGATGCATGACTAGCATACGCTGCTATTTTTTGTTAAGATGCCGCATCGAAACGCAACACAACATGACGCGCAATTTGGGTTTAATCCATACACGCGTTTTTTGCCCGAGAGCCGTTCGAGTGCTCGGCCAGCACGTCGAAAGGCTGGGCTTTTAAGCAATATGAAGCCTATAAAAACGTTGACGAAGGACGAAGAATCGCTCAAAGAGATTGGCCGCGCGTCAATTCAAATCGTCCACGATCTAAAGAACCAGCTCAACGGTCTCAAACTCTATGCCACATTCTTGCGTAAGCGCATGGAGAAGAGCGAGCGTCCCTCAGACGAATTGGAAACCATTAGCAAGCTCATCGCCGGGCTTGAGCGCGCAGCAGGCGATATGACGACGCTCGTCCGCCTTTCACGTCCCATCGAGCTGCGTCGGCAACAGGCTGATCTGACGAACATCCTTTCCGACCTCAGCGAAGGCGATGGCATTTCTTTAGAGGCTGAAGCAGACAATCTTGTTGGTGAATACGATCTGGCGACGATTACCGAAGCTTTGAAGACCATTACCGCGAGCGCACTGGGCCAGCGCGTTCCAGATAATGCAAACGGTATTCATATTCACGCGCGGCTGGATGAACACGGACTGGCCTTGATTGAATGGCGTGGTTTGAAGATCAATGACGAAGACCCGTTTCATTCTCTGGCCGGAAGCGAAGGCATACGTATGTCTTTGGCCGCAAAATTCATCGAAGCACATGGTGGACAATCAGGGCATGACGTTAATGCCCTGTGGGTTCGATTGCCGCTTAAAATGCAGGGATGAGGAATGAGGGATGAGAGATGAATTAGGAGAAAGAATGTTTTTCTTTTTTCATCCCTCATCCCTCATCCCTCATCCCTGCCTTTACCGAGGAGAAAAAGGTGGAACGTAAAGAGGCACGCATTCTGGTAATTGATGACGAACCGATGATGGCAGATTCGCTCAAGCAGAATCTGGCTGAAGAAGGGTATTCGGTTGACACTGCTGCAACCGGAGCCGAAGCGATTGAGTTTTTTGATCGCGGCGCTCATCACCTGGCGATCTGCGATTTACAACTCCCGGACATGGACGGCTTGGAAGTCCTGCGTCACATCAAGGACGTGCGCCCAGAGACGGAGGTCATCGTCGTCACAGGCTTCGGAACGGTGGCGCGCGCCGTCGAAGCGACGAAGGCTGGCGCTTTCTACTTCGTCGAAAAGCCTTTCGATTTTGAACAGATGCAGCCTTTGGTCGAGCGCGCTCTCGAAAGCCTTGAACTGCGCGCCGAAACAAAGATGATGCGCGACCGCCTCTCAACCCGCTCAGAATACTTCAACATCATCGGCTCGTCTAAGCAGATGCAGATGATTTACGAGACTATTGAATCCGTCGCCAAATCCGATGCTAACGTCTTGATTGTCGGCGAGTCGGGCACCGGCAAAGAGTTGATCGCCAACGCCATTCACTACAATTCGCTTCGTTCCAAAAAACCTTTCATCAAAGTCAATTGCGCCGCTCTTCCGAAAGAGTTGATCGAATCCGAACTTTTCGGCCACACGAAGGGCGCGTTTACGGGCGCACACGCGGATAAAGAAGGTTTGGTGCAACACGCTGCGGGCGGCTCGCTGATGTTGGACGAAATTGCCGAGATGCCGATTGAGTTACAGCCGAAACTCTTGCGCGTGCTGCAAGAGCGCAGCTATCGCAAGATCGGCTCTGAGAAAACCTATGCTGTTGATTTTCGTCTCATCTGCTCGACGAACCGACTGCCAGCCGATGCCATCCGTGACGGACTCTTGCGCGACGATCTTTTTTACAGAATCTCGACGATAACGATTCACGTTCCCCCTTTGCGCGAGCGCGCCGAAGACACACAGCTACTGACCGAACATTTTCTGAAGATGTACTCGCAGAAGTACGACCGCCCCATCACGGGTGTCTCGCAGGCCGCATATCAAAGACTTTTCTCGCACACCTGGCCTGGCAATGTTCGTGAGTTGCAGAACGTGATCGAGCGCGCCGTGTTGCTCGCCAAGAGCAATAAGATAGAGCCTGTTGATCTTCCATTTGACAACGGCTCGCTGCCTGAAGGCGCAAACTCGGGCACGGAGTGGGAAGTGCCGCCCAACATGACGCTCGAAGATATTGAAAAGCTTGTCATCGAAAAGACCCTGCAACGAACGGGCGGGAACAAACAGGCGGCTGCCAACTTGCTAGGCATCTATCGCCCGCGCCTCTACAGTAAGATTAGAAAGTATCGGATAGACGTGGCGGGCCTCGTAGCGAGTTAAAAATTGAAAATTAAAAATGCAAAATGGAAGAAGGAGAGCGCCTATCTCTTCTCCCATTTTGCATTTTTAATTTTGCCTTCTTTAATCTACTTGATAAGTTGCCACACTCGTCGGCGTCTCGAAGCAGCGCACCTTATAAATTTTGACGCGCTCGTCGCCGACTCTGGAAGCCACACGCTCAAGGATGTAGCGCGCGAGATTTTCAGCCGACGGATTTAACTCGACATCAAAGGGTGGAAGCTCGTTGATGTTGCGGTGGTCAAGATACTGCACGACCTCATCAGCCGCGTCCTTCAACTCGCCGAAATCAACTAATAGCCCGATGTTATCAAGCTCGCGCCCGCGCGCGTAGATTTCAATCTTGTAATTGTGCCCGTGCAAATTTTCGCACTTCCCCTTGTAACCGCGCAGTTGATGCGCGCTTGAGAAGTTGCGCTCAATCATCACTTCAAACATAGTCCAAAGTCTAAAGTCCAAAGTCCAAAGTCGCAAGTTGCGAGATAGAAGCCAAGCGAGTCAACGAGCAAATCGGACTTTGGACCTTGGACCTTGGACTTTGGACTCATCGCTAAAGATGTGTGCGAGGTCTTCGATGTTTGAGGTCACTTTGCAAGGCGGCAGGCTTTCAAGAAAGAGTCGCCCGTAAGCTTTTGTTCTGAGGCGCGGGTCGAGAATCGCCAGAACTCCTCTGTCGGTCGTGCTGCGAATCAATCGGCCAAGCCCTTGCTTCAAGCTGATGATGGCTTGCGGCACGCTGTATTCGTAAAAGCTTGAGCCGCCTTGATCGTCAATGTATCGCTGGCGGGCAGCGACGACCGGGTCGGATGGAACAGCAAAAGGTAGCTTGTCAATAATGACGCATGAGAGTTGACGCCCGCGCACGTCAACGCCTTGCCAGAAGCTTGCGGTTGCAAACAACACGGCATTCTGTGTCTCGCGGAATTTTTCCAACAGCCCGGCCTTCGACGCTGTGCCTTGCAGGAAACATGGGTAATCAATTTCGTCCGCGACTCTTTCATAAAGCGCGTTCATTCCAGCGAAGCTTGTTGACAGGACAAACGCTCGCCCCTCTGTCGCCTTCAGAATCTTGATGACTTCGCTTGCAGCGGCGTCCGCAAATTGCGGCGAGCGCGGGTCGGGCATTCGTTGAGGAAGATAGAGCACAGCCTGGCTCTCGTAATCGAAGCTCGAAGGAGCTTGGAGGTCGTCGGCTTCGTCCAGGCCGAGGCGTTCGCGTATGAAATTAAAGTTCCCTGCGCTCGCCAGAGTTGCCGAAGTCAAGACAACCGTTTCCACGCGCTCGAACAGCTTGTCTTGCAACAAGCCCGACACGTCAATCGGAGAAGCGCGCAGAAAAATTCCTCGCCCGCGACGTTCCAACCAGTAAACAAAAGTGCGCTCGTCGCCCGCGACGATAAATTGCAAGTCAAAGCGAATCTGTCGAACACGACGCAAAAGGTTTTCGACTTCGAGCGGTTGCTCTGGAATCGCATCGAGCGTCGTCTCTAACCTTCCGAGCGCGCCGTCTAAGCCAAGATAAGCGTCGCCGAGCGGTGTGGCCTCGATTTCGCCGTTCGTCTTCTTACGCGCAAACGTTCCGGGCAAGATTGGAGAGCGGCCTTCTTCGCCGCGCCCTTCACGAAAGCCCATCCAGAAATTATCCGCAAACCGCGTCAAGCGTGAGGCTGTTCGCGTCAACTCCTTGTTCACGTCAACGTTCGTTATGGGAAGCAATGATATGTCCCGCACCAGGTCTTCCAACTGATAGCTGGAAACTTGCGCGCCGAAATATTCAGCCGCTACATCTTCGATCAAGTGCGCTTCGTCGAAGATAACGGCAGAGTAATCGGGCAAGACCTGACCGTACTCACTCTTTCTAAGCGCGAGGTCTGCGAAGAAGAGATGATGGTTGACGATAACTATGTCCGCGTCTGTTGCGCGCTGGCGCATGCGCGTGATGTAGCAGGCATCCCAATCAGGACATTTCTGTCCGAGGCAGATTTCAGAGCGCGCATCTATGTGTCGCCAGAAAGAGAGATTTTCGGGCAGGGTCACAAGCTCCGCGCGGTCGCCCGTCTGCGATTCCCTGGCCCACTGCCTGACCTCATCGAAATAATCCAACTCGTCCAAACCTTCTAACACGGGCGAAGTCTCTGCTCGTCGTATGCGTTGCAGGCAAGCGTAATTGGCTCTGCCTTTCATATAGGCAGCGGAGAATTTTCGCGGGAGAACATTTTGCAGAAAAGGAATGTCCTTCTCCATCAACTGTTCTTGCAAATTTTTTGTCCCCGTCGAGATGATGACGCGCTGCCCGCGCGCGGTCGCCGCGGCGATTGCTGGAACGAGATAAGCGAGCGTCTTGCCTGTGCCCGTGCCCGCTTCGACAATCAGATGCCTCTTCTCTTCAAACGCGTGCAGCACCGCCTCAGCCATCTGGACCTGGCCTGGACGATATTCATATTCAGGATGCGCCCGCGCGATCAATCCTTCTGGGCCGAAAATTTCTTCCATGTGAGTTCAATCAAACAATCAATTAGATTCAATGAGTTTTCAATCTGCACCCATCGCCTCTTGCTCCGGCCTTTGCCTCAAACGTTTCGGGTAGAGTGGGAAGCGCGAGGTGAGTTCGGTGACATCGAGTTGGACTTTGCGGCGCACCTCTTCGGATTGCGGGTCGTGTAGGACATCGGCGATGAGGCGTCCGATTGTTTGCATCTCACTTTCGCCCATGCCGCGCGTGGTGAGCGCGGGCGTGCCGATACGGATACCTGAGGTGACGAAGGGCTTGTTGGTGTCAAAAGGAATCGTGTTTTTGTTGACCGTGATGCGCGCCGCTTCCAGAGCCTTCTCGGCATCTTTGCCTGTGATGCCTTTGCCTCCCATGAAGACATCAACGAGCATCAGGTGATTGTCCGTGCCGCCGGAGACGATGCGCAAACCTTGCTCCTGCAACTCAGCCGCAAGCACCTTTGCATTCTTCAAAACGTTTCGTTGATATTCTTTGAAGTCATCACGCAGAGCTTCACCGAAAGCGACAGCCTTCGCGGCGATGATGTGGACGAGCGGGCCGCCCTGCACACCTGGGAAGAGCTTGCGATTTATTTCAGCCGCGTGCTCCTCTTTGCAGAGGATCAATCCGCCGCGTGGACCACGCAAAGTCTTGTGCGTGGTGGTGGTCACATAATCCGCATGCGGCACAGGCGATGGATGAAGTCCGGCGGCGATTGGCCCAGCGATGTGCGCGATGTCTGCGAACATGCGAGCGCCGACGCTTCTGGCAATCTCGCCGATGCGCTCGAAGTTGATGGTGCGCGGGTAAGCGGACGCGCCGCAGACGATGAGCTTCGGCTTGTGCTCTTCGGCAATGCGTTGCAGCTCGTCGTAATCAATCTGCTCTGTTTCGCGTGAGACGCCGTAGTCAGCAACTTTGTAGCTGATTCCCGAAAAATTCATAGGGTGGCCGTGCGTCAGGTGGCCACCGTGCGAGAGGTTCATTCCCAGAATCTGATCACCGTATTGAATGGCCGCAAGATAGACGGACATGTTCGCCTGCGCGCCAGAGTGTGGCTGAACGTTGGCGTGCTCCGCGCCGAAGAGTTCTTTCGCGCGATCAATCGCTGCCTGCTCGACCACATCAGTCCATTCGCAGCCGCCGTAATAACGCTTTTTCGGATAGCCTTCGGCATATTTGTTGGTGAAGACCGAACCCATCGCTTCGAGCACGGCTTCGCTGACGAAGTTCTCAGAAGCAATCAGT
>Ga0182001_10000145_pt1 | contig 16170 bp, 12 predicted proteins | sample BulsoiFelSFmetaG_FD_120485 | JGI IMG/M metagenome (GOLD analysis project Ga0182001, IMG submission 120485) | Bulk soil microbial communities from Mexico - San Felipe (SF) metaG | ecosystem: Environmental > Terrestrial > Soil > Agricultural land | place: Mexico: San Luis Potosi | collected... | reverse complement strand
TAATATCCTCCGCGCGCTCGCGTGCTACCGGAGAAGGAGAAAATTTATGTCAGCCAATCTCTCGCCCAGCGAAGAAGCGGAAATGTTGTCGCACGTTCCGCTCTTCAGGAATCTGGATTCAACCGAACTCGAAAATCTCGCAGACCTCGTGGACCAGATCGAGGTCAAGAAGGGCGACATGATTTTTCATGAACACGACACGGGCGATGCTCTTTACGTCGTCGAGACGGGCGCGGTCAGAATCTGGGTGCGCGATGAAGATGTGCAGGAGGTGACGCTCTCGGAACTGAAGCCCGGAGACTTCTTCGGAGAGCTGGCCGTACTAGATAGCGGTGAGCGTTCGGCCAACGCGAGCGCGACTGAGGACAGCACGCTCCACAGATTGAGCCGCGAAGACTTTCACGGATTTCTGCTGAAATACCCGCACGCGGGCATTGACGTGATCCGCGAGGTCGCGGCGCGTCTGCGGGCAACTAACCTGCTCGTTTCGCAACGAGTCACTCGCAATATCAACCGCGAGATGGACGAGAAGATGACTATGGGCCAAAGAGTGGCCGATAAGGTCGCTTCCTTCGGCGGCTCGTGGACGTTCATCTTTATCTACTGCACCTTCCTGGCCGCCTGGATGCTCATCAATACGTTCGTCCTCGCCAAGCTGGGCAGCGGAGAAGATGGCAAGCAGTTCGATCCTTACCCGTACATCCTGCTGAACCTGATGCTCTCGATGACGGCTGCGCTGCAAGCGCCCATCATCATGATGTCGCAGAACCGCGCCGGAGAGAAAGACCGGCTCGCCGCCGAACAGGATTTCAAAGTTAATCTGAAAAGTGAGCTGATGCTCGAAGAGCTGGTGCGTCGAGACCGCGAGCGCACACAGCAGATTGAGGAACTCCTCTCGCAAATACGAACACTTAAAGGGAGCGGTGCAGCCGCGAAAGGCGACGGGCAGACCGCATCGGAAAGCCCCATCTTAGATTCGAGCGAAGCTTAAAGGCGTGTGAATAAAGAAGAGACTCTAGTCGCCGGAGTTGAGCGTGGCTAGAGTCTCTTTGTCTTCGCGGTTTGTCGAAATGGTTTAAGGATTCCGACCCGTACTCGTTGCTTTTTGCACGGGAGCCGTCGGCGTGACATTGCGTGTCACGGGCGGCTTCGGGACGGGTGGCCCTTCGCGCCCGGCGACGCGGCCCGAACGAGTCAGGGCGATGCGCTTGTCTTTGCCAGCGGCATCGTCAACAGTCACACGGATGGCGCGGTACGAGCCGTCGCGCGTTTTGTCTGTCGGGCTGTAGCTGACGACGTATTGCGTGCGCAGGTCGCGGATAATCTCTTCTGCTATCTGCGGCAAGTCGGAGAGCGATTCCGGGAAGAAGGCGCGACCGCCCGTTTCCTTCACTATGCGATTGATGAGATTGACGGCCTTCTCGCGCGGGCTTTTACGAATGACGCCGCCCTCTTTGTCCAATTCGTTGACGAATCCGATGACGTAAATCTGCACGTCCTCTTCGCGCAGGCGTTGAAAGAGTTCCTCCTGCGTGTAGGTGCTGCCGCGATCTTCGCCGTCCGTGACCACTATCAGAGCGCGACGGCGGCGATCACTGGCATCGCCCTTCTTATATTCGGCGACGTGCTCTGCGGAAACATAGACGGCATCAACGACCGCCGTCTGCCCGCCTTCAGTATAGAAGCTATCGAGCGAATCGAGCAGATCGTCTTTGTTCGAGGTGAAGTCCTGGACCTGTTCTATCTTGTCGCTTGAGATGAAGCGGACGAGGAAAGTTTCGTCCCCCTTCTTGTTGCTGTTGATGATTGATTTTCCGGCTTCGAGCACTTGACCGAGCTGCGAGCGCAGCGAGCCGGAGGTGTCAATCGCCAGGCCGTAAGAGATGGGCACTTCTTCTTTCGAGAAATAGAAAATTTGCTGGGGCACGCCGTTTTCGAAAACGTGAAACTCTTCTTTGCGAATGTCGCCGATGGGACGATTGTTGCGATCAATCACGCGCACGTTCAGGTTGACAAGGTCTGTGTCTATTTTGAGCGTTTCGTTTTCGCCAATCTCAGCGCCGAGCGGGTTGGCCATTTCCGGCGGTGGGTCATCTGAGAGGACGACTGTGCCGGGACGCACCAGTCCCGGCTTTGGGCTGGGCGAAGACTTCGGCATGGGCGTCTGCTGCGGCGTCGCAGCGGTCGTTGTCGTCGTGCGACGCGCGCGTCCGTCTTGCGATTGCGCCTCTCCCGAATGGGTCATAATTAACATCCCGCAGGTCAGCAGGAAAAAGATTGCGAAGGCAGCGGCACGACGCGCACGCGTGAAGCTTTGAACCTGAACACTTCTCATAATAAAACAGATGTTAGAGGCTAGAGGCTAGAGATTAGTAGTTGAAGGATACGATCCCCGGCCTCTTCGCCTGCCTTTCGTTTCCGGCTCGATTAATAATAGGCCGCTTGAATATGACTCGCGCGGCTGGGGCAAATAACGAAAGCGAACCCTGTAGGGGGTTGACGCTCGCGCACACTTTTAGAGATGCGTGGAAAGCCAGCGCGCGTTGCCGCGAGAAGAGGACGCCAGGCTTTACTATTTCGGGTTCGTCACGGCGTAATAGCCTTCGCGGCTGCGGACGAACAGACGCGGTAGCCCTCTCGGCGGCGTGACCTTAACTTTCAACTTGTGCCACTTGCCGTCGTTCGTAAAATTCTTCGGCCTGTAGCCAATCGAATATTGATGGCGAAGCTCCAGCGCAATCCGCTCGAAGAGTTCGTCCATCTCGGCTGAGGTATTCGGGAAGAAGGCTTTGCCTCCAGAGACAGCCGACAATTCATCAAGGATCGCCTGTCCTTCCATCCCGAGGGAACTGCCAGGGTCGTTTCCGCCGAGAATTCCTATCGAGTAAAGAACCACGTCCGACTCTTTCAAGAGACGGCGCACTTCGCTGAAAGTGTAACGTGAATCGTTGTCCTGCCCGTCTGAGATCAGAAGCAGAGCGCGTTTCTGGTGCGCCCCGCGCGAGACCTTCGTGACGCCCAGGTAACAGGCATCGTACAGCGCCGTGTTGGATTTCGTCTCGACAAAGGTGAGCTTATTCAAAACGGCATCGCCGTCGCGCGTCTTGTCCAACAGAAGTTGAGCGCGCGAATTGAAGGCGATCAAAAAATATTCGTCGTTGTCGTGGCTCGTCTGGATGAAACGCGAGAGGGCTTCGCGCGCCTTTCTAATCTTGTCGCCGCTCATCGAGCCGGAGATGTCGAAGATGACGCCAACGGAGACGGGCGCGTCGTCGTCCGAGAAGAATTTTATCTCCTGTTCCTCTTTGTCCTCGAAAATCTTGAAAGCCTTTTTGTCGAGACCGGAGACGTAGCGACCGTAGTTGTCTGTTACCGTCACGGTCAAGTTAACCAGGTCCGTATTGCCGACCAGGACATCTTTGGCCTCTTCGCCTTGCGGCGTCGGAGTTGCGGCGGGCGTCAGTTGCGGCGTCGTGGCCTGCTCGGTCTTCGGCGCGCCCTCTTTCTGTGGCGACTTCTGCTCTTGAGCAGAGGCGGACGCAATGAATGAGAGAAGGGCAAAGGCGAGGCAGGAGACGAGCGCGACTTTAACCGCCGGGCGGCGCTGAGATTTCATGTAATCCCCCAGGTCCTCTTTTAGCTTCGCCGGAATACGTCTGCATTCGGCGAGAAAAGTAGGTATCTTCCGCGCACTCTGAAAGCAAAGATTAAAGCAAAACGGCTTCGCTCTATAAAGAGCACGCGCTAAAGTTTTGAGAAGCGATGTGGACGCCGGTTCGGGGAGACGTGACCGCTCGCTACTTCCACCGATTTTCAGCGAAGGCTAAAACGCATTGTAGGACAACGCTTGCAGTCACGCAAGAAGATGCTGCGAGAGGCGGCTATGGTTGCAACTTTCTGCATCAAAGGGCGTGTATTTATTTGGCGAGGAAGCGAAACCTGAGACTGTAGAGATGCAATCTACGATAAGGTTCGCCTGGTTCGCGCTTCGTTATCAGCATGTTATACTGAGGGTGTCTGCCATTTGCACCCAAAGCGGCAGACAGTTTTTTGTCCTTGTGGATTAATCGAAACATGGCAGAATTCATTTGTCGGCTGGGAACGCCTGCGGGCGAAGTTGTCACGCGCACCATCGAAGCGGTCGGCGCGCAAGAGGCTCGCGTCCGTCTTGAAAGCGAGGGCTTTCGTGTCTTCGCCGTCACGCCGCCCAAAACAAAAGGTGTCGCTGCGCTCACGCGGCGCGGAGGCAAGGGGACGACGGCGCGCTTTAAGGCCAACGACTTTCTGCTCTTCAACCAGCAACTATCTGCCCTCCTGCGCGCGGGCATCCCGATCCTGCAAGCCATCACGATGCTCAGAAAACGGTCGCAAGCGGCGGGCTTGCGCGCGGTGCTTGCTGATGTGGAGGAGAAGATTCGCGGAGGCGCTGCGCTCTCGCAAGCTTTCGCCGAGCAGGGGGCAATCTTTCCCCGCATCTATACGGCTTCTATCTTAGCGGGCGAACGCTCAGGCGCGCTCGATGAAGTTCTTAATCGCTATGTTGAGTTTATGAAGCGGAGCGTCAACCTGCGGCGCAAGATTCGCGGAGCGCTCGCATACCCGACCATGTTGTTGATCGCCTCTTTCGGCATGGTCGTCTTCCTGACCGTTTATGTCGTCCCGCGCATGTCCGGTCTCTTCGAGCTTGGGCGAGGCAAGTTGCCCACGCTGACCTTGATCGTGACGGGGATTTCCGGCTGGCTGACGGCAAACATCTGGTGGCTCGTTCCGCTTCTGATAGTTGCCTTGACCGCCCTCGTCTTCTGGGCGCGGACGCCTTCAGGAAGGCTGACGGTTGACAGACTGCTCCTGAAAATCCCGCTCGCCGGAAAACTCTTGCAGCACATGGCGGTCGCGCAAGCCACGCGCTCGCTGGCGACTCTGCTCGCGGGCGGAATCACACTGGTCGAATCCTGGGAGATTGCCGCCGAGTCAATCACGAATCTTGAGCTGCGGCGCAGGAGTTCGGCCATCTTGCCGATGGTGCGCGAGGGACGCTCCTTTACAGAGAGCCTTGAGAGCGCCGGGTGGATGCCGGAGCTTGCCATTGACATGATCGGCGTCGGCGAGCGTTCGGGCAGCCTGCGCGAGATGTTGGACGAGGTTTCGAACTTTTATGATTCCGAGTCGGAAGTGAAGCTTGAGCAGTTGACGACGACGATAGAGCCTGCGATTCTTATAGTCATGGGCGGGGTCGTCGTGACCATCCTGCTGAGCATCTACCTCCCGATTATCTCGGCGATCTCGAATGCGACGGTAACCAGGTAATTATGAATTTTGAGTTTTGAATTTTGAATTAAAAGCAAGGCCGCTTTCTTAATTCAAAATTCAAAACTCAAAACTCAAAATTTTTTAAGGGTGAAGTAGTTGTCAGAAGAACTAACAGAAACGATTTCGTCATACGAGGACGTTTTGGACGAGGGCGTGGCGAGTAGTAGCAGTTTGCCCTCGCAGGAAAACGATCCGCCCGAAGTGCGCGAGGCTAAAGTGCTGGCCAGGCGTTACCGCTTGCCTTACGTTGACCTGCTTCCGCCCGACGGCGATTCGCCGATTGATTACGCGCTTTTAAACGAGATTCCCGTTGACCTGATGGTGCGTCACCAGTTCGTGCCGCTCCGCCGCGAGGGCAAACGTTTTCACATCGCCATGTCGGACCCGACCGATCTCGAAAGGTTGGACGAATTGGCGAGCGCATTGCACGCGCGCATTGTTCCACACGTGGCGACAGCCGGAGCGATTGATGTCGTCCTTCGCAAAGGCGACGCCACACAGCGCGTCTTGCAAGAGGCCGCGTCGGGTTTTCGCATCTCGCTTGTGAAAGAGACTGAAACCGGCGAAGAAGTCTTAGACCTTGATCGCCTGGCGACCGACTCCGATATGTCGCCCATCATCAAGCTCGTTGACACCATCATCTTCAATGCGATGGAATCGCGCGCCTCCGACATTCACATCGAGACGCGCGACTCGGAAGTTCAAGTCAAGTACCGCATTGACGGCGCGCTCTACGCTAAAGTTGACCCGATTGATCTGGCCTATCACCAGACTCTGATTTCGCGCATCAAGGTCATGTCGGAACTCGACATTGCCGAGCGTCGTGTGCCGCAGGACGGACGTTTCCGCGTCCGCTACAAGGGCCGCAACGTTGACTTTCGCGTTTCGATCATGCCGACGGTTCACGGCGAGGATGCTGTCATTCGTATTCTCGACAAAGAGCAGATCAACGAAGAGTTTCGTAACCTGAATCTCGATGTGGTTGGATTCTCAGATGAGGACATCAGAAAATTTCGTCGCTACATCGCAGAGCCTTACGGCATGGTGCTCGTCACGGGGCCGACTGGTTCAGGTAAGACGACGACGCTTTATGCCGCGCTCAACGAGATTCGTAACGAAGAAGATAAGATCATCACGATTGAAGACCCCGTTGAGTATCAACTACACGGCATCACGCAGATTCCGGTCAACGAGAAGAAGGGCTTGACCTTTGCGCGCGGCCTGCGTTCCATCCTGCGTCACGACCCGGACAAGATCATGGTCGGCGAAATCCGCGACGAAGAGACGGCGCAGATTGCCATTCAATCCGCGCTCACAGGACACCTCGTGTTCACGACCGTTCACGCGAACAACGTTATTGACGTTATCGGGCGCTTCCTGAATATGGGCGTTGAGCCGTACAATTTCGTTTCGTCCCTGAACTGTGTGCTTGCTCAACGCTTGATACGCATGCTCTGCCCTGTCTGCAAGCGCAAGTATCGCCCTTCGGATGTGGAGCTGATGGAATCGGGGCTGCATCCCGAAGAGCACAGGGGAAGAGTCTTTCACATGAGCGTGGGCTGCGATGCCTGCAACCACACGGGTTATCGCGGGCGCACGGCTATTCACGAATTGCTCGATCTGACAGATAATATACGCGAGATGATCGTCGAGCGCCGACCAGGGTCGGAAGTGCGCCGCGCCGCAGAAGCTGAAGGCTTGACGGGCTTGCGCGAAAGCGCTCTCCAAAAAGTTTTCGCCGGAATCTCAACGCTGCACGAAATCAATCGCGTCACGTTCGTTGAAGAGATAAATATCGGGCAGTGAACAGTGAGCAGTAAGCAGTGAGCAGTTTCGAAAATTTTACTGCTCACTGCTCACCGCTTACTGCTTACTGATTTTCGGAACTGCATTCGTCCCTGAGCGTTTAAGCTCCAGCACGCGCTCAGGTGCTCTTATTTAAGCATCGTGGGTTTGTTTAGCGGTCGCCACGCTCAAGCTTTCCCTGTTAGTTTTGGCTCATCTTACGAGAGAGATTCGAGATGAAAAATAGAGAAAACCATTCGCGCCTTTTCGCGTCGCTCCTAATTATCTTCTGCCTGCTCGTCGCCCCCATGACGGCGTTCGCCAAAAAGGGCGACAAGAACTACAAGCAGGGCATGAAGTACGAGGCCGCACAGCAATGGGAGAAGGCCGCGCAGGAGTTTACGTTGGCAGTGGCCGCCGACCCGTCGAACGTGGAGTATCAACTACATTATCGCCGCGCCGTCTTCAACGCCTCGCAGACTTACATGCAGCAGGGACGCGCGCTCGCCGAGCAACGCGATTATCTCGGAGCTTATAACGCATTTCGCCAGGCTTACGGGTATGATCCGGTCAACGAGCTTGCGCTCTCGGAGATGGAGCGTATGCTGCGTCTTCAGCGCGAGAAGACTGGAGAGCCGGGCGCGGGCGATGGCGGCACTGGCGCGAAGACTGCGCCGACCTCTTACCAGCAGGGAGCAGGCGGAACGCCAGCACAGCCTTCCGTGACCGCGCCGCAAGCGGATGCAAATCTTCCACCGCAGCGGACAGAGCAAATTCGCACGATTAAGTTCACGGGCGATTTGAAAAGCTTCATTCGCAACCTTGCGGACCAGCTTGGCCTCAACGTCATCTTCGATAGCCAGACGTTTCGCACGCCGCGCTCGGTCGAAGTCAATTACACGGACGTGACGACAGCGCAGGCTCTCGACCTGCTTTTCATTCAGGAAGGCTTGTTCTTTCAGAAGCTCAATCGCCGGACGATTCTCGTTGCAGACCAGAACCGTCGCGCGCAGTTTCAACAGCTCGCCATCCGCACTTTCTATTTAGCGAACATCGCGCCTGATGATGCGCGCCAGATCGTCGCGCAGGCGATCCCGCCCAACCAGGGACGCCCGCAGACAATCGTGCTTCCAGACAAATACACGAACAGCATCACGATTCGTGACACGCCGGAAAACCTGCGCCTGATCGGCGACATCCTGCGTAGCATTGATAAAGACCGCGCCGAAGTCGTGATGGATGTCAACATCTACGAAGTCTCGCGCACAGACCTTATGCAGTTCGGCAATCAGGTCGGCACAGGGGATTCGAGCGGCTTCTTTAGCCTTGGCGGCACGAGCGGACTGAACATCATCGGAGGCTCGCGCCAAGTGGCGCAGGCTCTGACGAGTGTGCCGACAGCGCTCGGTGCGGCGCTCGTTGTTCCGTCCACGGCGTTAACCGCTTTCCAGAAGAAGGATCATACCCGACTGCTCGCCTCGACGCAGATTCATGCGTTCAGCGGTGAAGAGTCGAAAGCGAGAATCGGTCAGCGCGTGCCAGTGCAGACGGCGCAGACCTATCCGTTTAGCACCACGCCGACTACGACTGGAACAGGGACGGGAACAACTGGCGGCGTTTTCAGTGGCGGCTTTCCCGTGATTCAGTATGAGCCGACGGGTCTGACGCTCTCGTTTCAGCCGCAGGTCTTTCCGAATCTGGACGTGCAGGTCAAGATGTCAATCGAATCGAAAGACATTCAAAATGCCGGAAGCCTGACGCCGACCTTTACGGAGCGCACAATCTCCGGCACAGCCCGCATTCAGAACAATCGCACGATGATGATTGCCTCTGTCTCGCAGGATGTTGAGTCGAACGGTCGTCGTGGGCTTCCGCTGCTCGGACTGATTCCCGTGTTGGGTCGTCTCTTTACCTCGCCGACTCGCAACAACAATCAGGTGGACATCGTCATTGCCGTCACGCCGCGCGTCTTGCGCGCTCCTGCGATTACTCCGGAAGACGAGAAGCAAAGAGACAGCGGCACGTTGCAGACTCCGACGAACAGTTCGCTCGAAGCGATGGTGCGGGAAGTTGATCGTGAAGACCAACTCGCAGCCGCCGCCAATGCCGCGCGCCGTATTCCGAACGAAGTCACGGTGCAGTTGCCGGACGCAGAGCCCGTCCCTGCTTACGTGCCTGCGCCGAAAGGTTTGGTGAATCCAACTGGCAACGCGACAACAACGCAGCCCGCAACGCAGAAGACGGAAACGGCGGCGGCAGTTGTGCCGACCTCTTTGATCGGCAACAGCCCGCAGCCTAAAAACGCTCTGGCCCAAGCTATCGCGCAACTGACCGGTGAAGAGCCGCCACAGATGACTGCGCTCGTTGATAAGAAGGCTGCGGTAACACCGACGGCTGCCGCAACGACCACGTCTGCGAGCGCAATGCCTCTGCCTTCGATCTCTTTGACCAGCCTTGCTCCGGCGGAGAAGAATGAAGGCGCGGCGAATGATTCCTCGAAGACTCAGGCGCGCCCGGACAACTCTTCGATTGCAGACAAATTGAAGACAGGGCTTTTCGGAAAGCCGCCAGCGCCGCCAGTGCCTGTGCTGGTCTCGGCTGAAGCGCGACTCTTACCCGTCGAGCAGGAGATGAAAGTCGGCGAGAAGCAGCGCATAGCCTTAGTGCTCGTCTCGAAGGAGTCGCTCGGCAATACGATCATGCGGTTACATTTCGATCCGACCAAGTTGGCCGTTAAGAGTATCGTGCAAGGTCCTTTGTCGGGTGACGCGCAGAGTGCGCCGACCATCATGCAGTCAATTGACCAGACGGGCACGGTCGCCATCGCCATCTCGCCGCAGGCGGGTGCGGCTTTGAAGTCCGGCGCAAACGTCGTCCTTTACTTCGAGGTCGAAGGAGTCGCGGCAGGCGAAAGCGTCCTCAGCCTTGACCCCGTGAGCGCGCAGGTCTTCACGGCGGATGGCCGCACGGTGAAGTTGCAGACAATCGAGAGCCGCTTGACGGTGAAGTAGTATGAGAAAGAAGTTGGCAGTTGGCAGTTGGCAGTTGGCAGAAGGGAGCGTGGAAGTCTCGCAGTCTTCACTGCCTGCTGCCAACTGCCAACTGCCAACTTCTTCAAAGGGCTTCACGCTCATTGAGTTAGTCATCACGCTGATGGTCTTGACCATCTTGACGATGAGCGTGATTCCGCTTGTCAGAGTGTCGGTCAAGCGTCAGCGCGAGCAAGCCTTGCGCGAAGCCCTGCGCGAGATGCGCACCGCCATTGACCAGTTTCATCGTGAAGCATTGGCCGGAGCGGCAATGCGCCAGCCGGGACAACAGCAACCTCAGGGAGAAGGGCAAGCAGCACCGCAAGTCCAGCAACCGCAAGGGCAACAAGGCGTACCGGTTGACCCGCGCGTCAGGGTCGCAATCGTAGACAACACAATCTTTGGGACGGATAACCCGGATCGTTATCCGCCGGACCTGGAAACGCTCGTCAATGGCGTCAATGTCGTTCCGCTCGCATCGCCGCAGGCGGGCGGGGCAGGCGGCAATGGAATAGCGGGTCTTGATAATGAGAATACCGCGACCAGTAACGCGCTCACGGCGACCAAGAAAAAAATTTACCTGCGCGAGATTCCCGTTGACCCGATGACGGGCGAGCGAAGCTGGGACTTGCGCTCGGTCTATGACTCGAAAGACTCGGGCACGTGGGGCGGCGAGAATGTTTTTGATGTGCGCTCGAAATCCAACGAAACGGCGCTCAACGGGGAGAAGTACAGTGATTGGTAAAAAACAGTTAGCAGTTGGCAGTTGGCAGTTGGCGGAAGGGAGCGAGAAAGACTTGCGGCCTTCACTGCCAACTGCCAACTGCCAACTGCTAACTTCTTCACGCGGCTTCACGCTTCTCGAACTGATGATCGTCATCTCGATCATCATCATTCTCGCCGTCGTCATCATGCCGCAGTATCAGAAGACCGTGACGCACACGAAAGAGACCGTTCTGCGCGAAGACCTCTTTCAGTTGCGCAAGAAGATAGACGAGTATGCGGCGGACAAAGGCAAGCTGCCACAGTCGCCTGATGATTTAGTCAATGCCGGGTACATGCGCGAGATTCCCATAGACCCGATTACGAGCGAAAGAGACTGGCAATGGGTAGTTGGCGAAGATACGGCTTCGGCTGAAGGCGGGCAGGGAATCACGGACGTTCACAGCGCATCCAACGATGCTTCTTCAGAAGGCACGGAATATAATACCTGGTAGCGAAAGTAATTTTGAATTATGAATTATGAATTTTGAATTGAAAGCCGTCTCGCTTCTTTAATTCAAAATTCAAAACTCATAATTCATAACTTTAACAATGTCACTTTTCAGCAAACTCATTAACCCGCGCTTTCCTCCAGCCGCGCTCGGCCTCGAAAGCAGCAACGCGACGGTCGTTCATCTCGATAGCGGTCGCGGCGGTTACACGATTCGACGCGCCGCGACCGTCACGCTTCCTGAAAATCTCTTGCGCCCGAGTTTCGATGAACAGAATATCGCGGATTCAAACACGCTCGTCGGTCTCCTGTCCGAAGTCGCTTTGAGCGCAGGCTTGGGCAAACAGCGCAAGTGGTCTGTCGCTCTGCCCGAAGCGTCGGCGCGCGCGACCATCATCACGCTTGAGAGCGCGCCCGCTTCGCGCGCCGAGTTGGAAGAGGTGCTGCGTTGGAAATACGAGCGCGCATTCGGCGCAACCGAAAGCGAGTTGCGCGTCTCGCGCGAACGTCTCAGTGCGGACGCGCAAGGCCGCCAGCGTTATCTTGCAGTCGGCATTCGACTCGCCGTTTTGGACGAATACGAAGCAGTCTTTGATGCGATGGGTTGGCGCACAGGATTGATCCTGCCGCGCCATCAAGGCGAAGCTTGCTGGGTGACACGGCCTGGCGGCGATTCGCTCCTCATCAGTTCTCACTCGGAGGGCTTCACCGCGCTCGTCTTGCGCGACAAGCAACCTGCAATCGTCCGCTCGGTCATGTGCGAGGCTGAAGACCGCGACGACGAGCTTTATCGCCTGCTCCTTTTCTACCGCGACCGCGTCGCCTCCGGCGATGGCGTTACGGACGCGCACACGGCGCTCGAACGCCTGCTCGTCGTCGGCGAAGGATTCGACAAAGAGCATGTCGGCGAACTCGTCAACGAGACGCTCGAAGCGCGCCCACGCATCCTCGAACCGGCAGACGTTGGCCTTGCGCTTCCCTCGAACGAACTGAGCTTCGATGCCCTCGCCGCTCCGGCAGGACTCGCGACGCTTGCGTGGTGAAAATTGGGGTTAGGGGTTGGGGGTTAGTAAAAGAAAAGAACGATTTTCTTTTACTAACCCCCAACCCCTAACCCCCATCCCCGATGCTGAAACTTTTGAAGTTTCAGCATCGTAACATCTGTGCATCATGAGCATGAGTGCAGCCCCCATCGTTTTGAATAATCTCGCGGGCGTCGCCGATTGTGATCTGGTCGTCCGCGCTGTCGCCGGGCGCGAAGAGAGCTTTGAAGAATTGGTGCGTCGTTACCAGCGACCCATCGCCGCTTATGTCTATCGGATGGTCGGCGATTACGAGGCCGCTCTGGACCTGACGCAGGAAGTCTTCATCAAAGTCTATAACTCGCTCAGTCGCTACCGCTCGGAGTTTAAGTTCTCGACCTGGATCTACAAGATCGCGCACAACTCTGCTGTTGACCATCTGCGCCGCTACGGCACGCGCGAGCAGTCATTGACAGGTGAGGTCGAAGGCGAGTTGCGCGAGCTGCCGCTTGAAAGCCGACGGCTTTCGCCCGAACAGGAGAGCGAAAGACGCGAGCGCCGCGAGGAGATAGAGCACGTTGTCAGTCTGCTCCCGTCCGCATACAGAGAGCTGGTTCTGCTCCGCCACTCGCACGACATGAGCTATGACGAAATAGCGGATGTCACGGGACTTCCGCTCGGCACGGTTAAGAACAGGCTCTTTCGCGCACGCGAAGTCATGCGCCAGCAGTTCGTCGAAAGAGGAATTACGAGCATCTGAAGAAGATTGTCTGTTAAGATTATGAAAGCCCAGACGCAAAACCATCAGACTTGCAGAAGCGAAGAGATCGTCGCTTACCTTGACGGCGATCTTGATGTCGAAGCGTCTGCGCTGCTGGAAGAGCATCTCGCAGAATGCTCGCGCTGCGCCGGGGATCTGAAAGCTCAGCAGCGGCTCTTGGACGAGTTGGAGTTTGCTCTGGCGGAAGATGTGTGTGTGGAGATGCCGGAAAATTTCGCGCAGGTCGTCGCCGCGCGAGCACAATCAGATTTGCGCGGTGTGCGCGCGCCACATGAACGCAGGCGCGCTTTTTATTTGTGCGCGACTCTCGCAATCACTGCTTTCATTTTGCTCGGCGGGGCGACCTTCGGCGAATCAATATTTTCGCCTCTCCGCTCGGTCTGGAAATGCTTCGCGGCAATCTTCAGTTTCCTGGGCCATGCGCTTTACGATCTTGGCGCGGGCCTTGCGGTCATCTCACGCGGCGTCGGCGGACACGTGCTTTTCGAGTCGCGCGGCTTAACGCTGCTCATCTTTCTCCTCTTCGCGTCCGCCCTCTTCATGCTCCGCCGCTTAATCATTGGGTATCACCGCGCGCACGCCAGTTGAATAACGGGAAACGCGATTTCTTCGGAAATAGAACGCGCCATTTTGTAAAAGTTTGTGAGCCAACTTTCTCTACAGAGGTTTCTGGATTATTGCGCTGCGCGCGTCGCGTTGCGGGCGGCGCTCGTCCTCTTCGCGCTCTGCTTGATGGTTGTCGCCGTCCCTGCCGAAGAAGTTGACGCGGGCATGCAGGACAGTGTGCCGCCGCTTGTCGTTGATGGGTTGAAGGAGACGGATGTTTTCGGCTGGGGTCAATCGGTCGTCGTGCGCGGCACAATCAAGCACGGCGTGATGGCCTTTGGCGGCGATGTCTTGGTCGAAGGAGAGGTTGACGGCGACGTGGCGACAATCGGCGGCTCTATCATTCAACGCGACGGCGCGCAGATCGGCGGCGATGTGTTTGTCATCGGCGGCTCGTATCAGAGAAGCGCAAATGCAGGAGGGCGCAATCCTGCGAGCACGACCGTGATGTTCACGGGCTATGGCCCAGAGTTGCGCAACATCATGCGCAACCCTGCAAGTTTACTCGCGCCGCAATGGTCTGTCCCGTATTTAGGGAGCCGTGTGCTGGCTGTGCTCTTCTGGTTCATAGCCTCGCTCGCGCTGACGGCAGTCACGCCGGGAGCCGTGAGCCGCGCCATTCTGCGTTTGCAGTTGACGAACGTGCGCGTCGCCGTCATCGGATTCGTCGGTTCAATCGTGATGACCTTTGGCGTGGTCGCGGGCTTGAGCCTGTTGCCGACCGTGATTGCAGCGCTCGTCGGACTCGTGGCCTTAATGCTACTCCTCCTGGCCTATCTTTTCGGGCGTGTGGCTATCCAGGCCGCGACAGGTCAGTGGCTGCAACGTAAAGTCTTCGGTGAAAAGTATCGCTCGGAATCAATCGCGCTTCTCACTGGAACAATCTTCTGGGCGATTCTTCTCTCTCTTCCATACGTCTGGCCCTTTATCGGCGCGGGGCTGCTGGTGGCAAGCTTAGGACTTGCTCTCACTGCGCGTTACCGCATGGGCTGGAAACGCGCCTGAAACTTCAAAAAAACCTGCGCTAAAAACTCTTCTTTTTCTCAAAAAAAACTACGGACGCAGGAGACCAAACGGCCTTTGCTTGCGTCTAAAGATGTCCGCGTTGGAAGCCTGAAAGGGCAGCCTTCGGGCGGTTTTTTCAGACTTGTAGACCCCGACGAAGATGCTTCATCAGCCCCCAAGTTTTGGAACTTTTTCCGTCAGAGCCTTCAAATTCCTTTAATAGCCATTAGCGTTTCGGCCTTTAACGATTGCTTTGATTCATTCAAGTTTTATGCGCAGGCCGGGCATAAAATCTGAACATTAATTGTTGTACGTGCGTAATAAAGTTTCTGGTCGCGCGTTCTTATATTAGCGACCCTTGAGTTGCAACCAACCGGAAATTTGCCACAAAACCGCTCTGGCGGGTGTTTTCATTTACAGAAGCGAGGGATTTTAATGAAAAAGGTTCTTGTAATACTTGCGCTCGCGCTTTCGGCCTTCACCTTAAGCATGAGCGCGCAGGCGCAAGATGGAAGTGATCCGGCGATTACAGCCACGCGCGTCTTCGGCAAGATTACAGAGATCAACGCGCCCGCCGGGCAGATAACTGTGAAGACCGAAGCCGGGTCGGTTGTCGTCGCACAAGTCAGCGAAAAGACAACCTACGAGCGCATGCCACCGGGCGAGACTGATCGCTCGAAGGCGGAGAAGATTGCTTTGACTGACATCGCTGTTGGCGACGGCATCTATGCGCGCGGGTTTGTCGCAACGGATAAAAAGTCTGTCCCTGCGCAACAAGTCATCGTCGTCAGTCAATCCGATATTGCGAAGAAACAGGATAAAGAGCGCGCCGAGTGGCGTCAGCGCGGACTCTCCGGCATCATCGCTTCGCTTAACCCGCAGACGAAAGAGATAACCGTGACGGCGCGCGGGGCCGCTGGACCACAGCCCGTTATCGTTCCCGTCACTGACAAGGTAAAGATGCGTCGCTACGCGCCCGACTCCATCAAGTTCAGCGATGCGAAGAAAAGTTCCTTCGACGAATTGAAAGTCGGCGACCAGCTTCGCGCTAAAGGCGACAAGAGCGCGGACGGTGCGCGCTTTACCCCCGACGAAATCGTCACAGGCTCTTTCCGCACCATCGGCGGCGCGGTCGCCAGCGTTGATGCAGCGACAGGCGAAATCAAAATCAACGACCTGCAAACCAAACAACCGCTCACAATCGTCGTTCGCAAAGACTCGCAATTGAAGAGAATCCCTGCGGCGTTCATGCAGATGATGGCGGCGGGTGGACCGGGCGCGGGTGGCGCTCCTCCCGCCGGGACAGGCGCGGCTCCGACGCAGGGCGCAAAGCCTCCGGCGGCGGGTGGGCCAGGGGCTGGTGGTCCTCCGAACGGAGGGCAAGGCGGGCCGGGTGGCGGCTTTGACATTCAACGCATG
>Ga0182001_10000144_pt1 | contig 16200 bp, 12 predicted proteins | sample BulsoiFelSFmetaG_FD_120485 | JGI IMG/M metagenome (GOLD analysis project Ga0182001, IMG submission 120485) | Bulk soil microbial communities from Mexico - San Felipe (SF) metaG | ecosystem: Environmental > Terrestrial > Soil > Agricultural land | place: Mexico: San Luis Potosi | collected... | reverse complement strand
GCGCCAAGCCCCGAGCGCGCGGCGCACGGCGATCTCCCTGTGCCGCCCCGCCGAGCGCGCGAGCAGCAGGTTGGCGACGTTCGCGCACGCTATCAGCAGCACGAAGCCGACCGCGCCGAGCAGCACGAGCAGCGTCGGCCGCACGTCGCCGACCAGCTCCTCCTGCGCCGCCGCCAGCCGGACGCCTATCCCAGCGTTCGACTCCTGATACTGCTGTTCGAGCCGCGCCGCGACGACGCTCAGGTCGGAGCCGGCCTGCTCCAAAGAGACGCCCGGCTTCATGCGCCCAATGGCTTCGAGGAAGATCGCGCCGCGCTGCTGGTAAAGGCTCGACGCGGGGTCTATCGGCATCCAGAAGTCGGCCGCAGCCGTGACGAACTCGAAGCTGAAGTCGGCGGGCGTGACGCCGACTACCTCTCGCTCGCGGCCGTCGAGCTTTATCACGCGGCCCACGACGCCGGGGTCTGCGCCGAAGCGACGCTGCCAGAGGCCGTGGCTGATGACGACGGGACCGCCCCGCTTCTCGTCTTCCGGCCCGAGCAGCCGGCCTATCAGCGCCTTCGCCCTGAGCAAACGGAAGAGGTCGGCCGAGGCAATGACGCCCGTAATCTGCTCGGGCGCGTCGTCGCCGCTCAGCGCCGCGCTCGCGCTGGTGTATGCGGCCATCGCCTCAAAGGTCTGATTCTGGTCGCGCAGGTCGGAGAAGTTCGGGTACGAGTGCGGGCGCGAGAAACTGCTGCGGCGCGCGTTGGTCCCGAAGACCCTCACGAGCTGCTCGGGCTGGTCGAACGCGAGCGGCCTGAGGAGGACGGCGTTGACGACCGAGAAGATGGCCGTGTTCGCCCCGATGCCGAGCGCCAGAGTCATGACGGCCACCAGCGTGAAGCCGGGACTCTTGCGGAGCTTGCGCGCGCCGTAGCGCAGGTCTTGTAGCATCTCCTCGACGGGCCGCACGCCCCGCGCGTCGCGGCACTCCTCCTTTATGTTCTCGAAGCGGCCGAATCTGTCGAGCGCGACGCGCAGCGCCTCTTCTGGGTTCATCCCGCGGGCGGCGTTCCGCTCCGCCTCCTTCTCGATGTGGAAGCGCAGCTCCTCGTCCAGCTCAAGCTCGACGGCCCGCCTGCGCGTCAGCGCCCTGAGTCGCCTTCTGACTTTATCCAGCATGTCATTCGCCCGGGGCTACCCCGACTGTAGGACGCGCGTCACGGCCCAGGAGAACCGACGCCAGGACTCAGTCTCCTCCGCCAACTGTTTCCGCCCCGCCGCGGTTAGTTTGTAGTACTTGGCGCGCCTGTTGTTCTCGGATGCGCCCCACTCTGAGGCGATGAGGCCGCGGTCTTCCAGGCGGTGCAGCGCAGGGTAGAGAGACCCCTGGTTGACCTGCAACACGTCTTCTGAGACCTGCTGGATGCGCTGCGCGATGTCCCACCCGTGGGCGGGGCCCGGCTGCAAGGTCTTCAGCACAAGCAGGTCGAGCGTCCCCTGCAAGAGATCGGTCTTCTGTCTGCTCACTTATTCCCCCTCAAGCGTCTACAAGAGAAATGTTAGCCGCGCTTCCTGTAGATTGTCAACAGGAAAACCTTCCAAACACTCTTTTATCATCCCGACTAAAAATCCGCCCCGGGACATCGAGGTTCTCGCACAGGATTTAACTCAGACCGGAGTCCGATAACCCCTCCATCGTCTTGGAATCCTTATCCGACTCTGGTTCACGGCGCGGACGGCGGGCGGGATTTTGGCGGACGGTTAGGGCGAGTTAGTTTCGCACGCGGCGCTGTCGCCGGCCGGCATCAATGCCAGGTCACGGAAAGGCAAAGGTGATAAACTCTGCGGCCCGGCCCACTCTGTCCTGACTTCTTTCGTGGCCGGAGGCGGTGCGTTGCGCGACATCAACCGACGTGGGTTCGACGGCGGGCGACGCAAGCGCGTGCTCGTCAAGACCAACGGGAAATGAATGACGGGCCGGCGAATCGCGTCGGCGCGTCGTTCGCGTTTAGTTCGACTGCGTTCAGGAAAGAGCGGCCGGGAGGAAACGATGGAGCAGAGAGCGAGCGTGCGTGCGTTCCGCTGGGACGAGATGGAGAAGGAGCCCGTCACCGACGGCATTGACCGGCGCATCATCACCGGCGAGCGAATGATGCTGACGCACGTCTACTTGAAGAAAGGCGCCGTCGTTCCCCGCCACTCGCACGACAACGAACAGCTTACGTACATCCTTGAGGGCGTTTTGCGCTTCTGGATAGGCGAGGACGAGTCGGAGGTCATCGACGTGCGCGCAGGCGACGTGCTGCACATACCCTCGAACGTCCCGCACAAGGCCGAGGCGCTCGAAGACACGCTCGACGTGGACGTGTTCAGCCCGCCCCGGCAGGACTGGCTCGACAAGACGGACGACTATTTCAGGCGGAAGTAGCCGATGGATTTAGGGCTCAAGGGCAAGGTGGCGCTGGTGGCGGCGGCTAGCCGCGGGCTCGGCCGCGCCGTCGCGGAGGAGTTGGCGGCGGAAGGCGCTTCGCTCGTGCTCTGCGCGCGCGGCGCCGGGCCGCTGGCCGAGGCGTGCGGACAAATCGAACGCGCCTCGGGCGCGGATGTCGTCGGCGTAGCGGGCGACGTGGCCTCTGCCGAGGACGTGTTGCGCATCGTCGGCGCGGGCCTCGAACGCTTCGGGCGCATAGACATCCTCGTGACGAACGCGGGCGGCCCGCCGGCCGGCACCTTCGAGACGCTGAGCGCGCCGGACTGGGAAGCGGCGACGCGCCTGACGCTCACGAGCGTTTTGAACCTGACGCGCGCGGTGCTGCCGGGGATGAGGGAGCGGCGCTGGGGGCGGATTCTGAACGTCACTTCAATCGCGGTCAAACAGCCCGTCGATAACCTGATGCTGTCGAACAGCCTGCGGGCGGCCGTGACCGGCTTCGCGCGCACGCTCGCCAACGAGGTGGCTGCCGAAGGCATCACGGTCAACAACCTTCTGCCCGGCTACACGCGCACGGAGCGCGTCGAAGAGTTGGCGCGTGCCGCCTCTGAGCGCGAGGGCGTCGGCGAGGACGAGGTGCGCGCCCGCTGGGAGGCGGAAATCCCGATGCGGCGCCTCGGCGAGCCGCGTGAGTTCGCGGCCCTGGCCGCCTTCCTCGCCTCGGAGCGCGCCAGTTACATCACCGGCGCGTCCATCACGGTCGACGGCGGCTGGGTGCGCTCCCTCTTCTAAGCATACCGGCCCGGTTAACAGATTCCTTCTTCCCGGGTGAGTAAAATCGTCTGAAAGAGAGGCGGCGTTTTGTCTGTAGATGTCAAACGTGAGGTGTTGCGCCACATGGTCGCGACGGTGGCCTACCGCGGAGGCGTGGCCGCGTCGGACGCGCCGGAGGAGTTCGGCCTGTTTCGCGCAGACGAAGGCGTGCGCTCGCCGGGAGAAATCCTTGCGCACATAGGCGACCTGCTCGAAGGCTCGCTCTACCTGCTCAAAGGCGAGCTGGTTTATCTAACCTCTTCGCCCCTGCCCTGGCGCGAGGAGGTGTCGCGTTTCTTCGACGCCGCGGCGCGGCTGGACGAATATCTTGAGTCGGGAGCGCCGCTGGCGTTTACGGTCGAGAAACTCATCCAAGGCCCCGTCGGCGACGCCCTGACGCACGTCGGGCAGCTCGTGATGCTGCGGCGCATGGCCGGCAGCCCGGCCCGCGCGGAGAGTTATTTTACCGCCGAGATAATCCCGGGCCGCGTCAGCGAAGAGTCCTTCAGGAAGAGCGAATAGGCGCACCGCCTTACTTCCCGTAATCCCGCCCACCGCCTTCTCGCCAAAGAACGCCCTTGACCGAAGTGCCGCGCCGATGCGTGGTGATAAGGGTTCAGCCTTCGCGCGCGTCGAGCCCGACCCAGCGGCCGAAGTTGCCGGAGAAGAGGCGCTCGGCGTCGCGCTCTATCTCCTCGCGTGTGACGGGGCGGCCGTCCGCGAGTAGCAGCTCGTAAGCCTCGTAGAGCGCGTCGGCGATGACGCGGCGCGAGTGCCGCCACTTGTAAATCAACTGGTCGAGGACGCGCGCGTCCGAGTGCTGCGCGATGAAGCTTGTGCCGAGCAGCTCCAGCCGCTCGCGCGTAATCTCGGAGATGATGGAGGGGTTGTTGAGGAACCACCAGCAGCCGAACGGCATCAGGTTCGAGAACTTCCGCGCCGAGACGCACAGCTCGTGCTGGTTCTCGCGCGATAGGAAGGTGACGAGGAAGCGCACGCCGGGGTGTGCGGCGCAGATTCTCTCGACCGCGCTCACCTCCGCGCGGCCGAGCCCGTCGCCGGCCGCGCGCAGCGCAGGGTTCACGCCGCGCCGCACGCCTATCATGAGCGCCAGCGGCAGGCCGTGCTCGCGGCAGGTGGGTAGAATTATTTCGTCGAGCACGCGGGCGCGCACGGGGTCCGCGTCGCTCGGGAAGTTGAAGTCGTCGGGCAGCGAGACGGCGAGGTAGAGCGGGCGCATCCGCCCGACCCAGAGGTCGAGGAAGCGGCGCGCCTCCGCGACGGACTGGCCGCCGAGGTCTTCACGCACGTCGAAGCCCGCGGCGGCCAGCGCCGGCATGGAGGCGCGCCACCCGACGAGCATCGGGTCGATACGCAGGGCCGGGAGGAAGCGCGGGTCGCGCGCCGTCCCCTGCTCCCAAAGCCGCGCCTCGTTCGCGTCGAACGGGTCGTTCGTCATGACGACGGCGCTGACCCGCGCCTCATCCAGCACGCGGCCGACGTAGTCCTCCGGGCGCTGCGCGGCGAAGAACTCGCGTGCGTCGCGCAGGTCCTTCGCGCGCGCGTCGAGCCCGAGCGCCGTGAGCACAGCCACGACGCCGCGCGCGGCCTCCGACAGCGGCGTCCTGCGCACGAACAAAGACTCCCAGACGAGGTCAGCCTGCCCCGACTTCGGCAGCGCCCAGAACTGCCCGGGCGTGATGTCGGCCGCGCGGAACAGCTCGGCGATGAGGTAGTGGTAAGTCAGCAGCTCGTCAACGCCGTAAAGGTTCAACGGGCCGAACTGCGGGGGGAAGAGGTGCGTGTGCATGTCTACGACGGGCGCGTCGGAGACCGCCTCGTCCACCTGCCGCCGCAACTCACGCGGTTCCCTCAGCTCGACGGCTCGCGCCCCTGCCCCTTCCGCACGCTCGCTCATCACCTCGCCTCCTCGAACAGTTACTAAACAGGCCGCGCGCCGTGGTTGAGCATTACGGCGCTCATCTGGCCGGCCTGCCGGCGGCCGGCTCGTAAATCTCTATTTCGATAATGCTGAGGGTGCCTTTGGCGCCGCCTTTGCCGGCGGCCGACTGCGGGTCGGGCGTGCCCGGAATCTCGATGATGTTGCCGAAGGCGTCGCGGTTGCTGGCGCTGCCGGTCAATTCTACACGGAGGCTGCGGCCCGTCACGGGCGGGAATGCGAAGTGCACGTAGCCGAGGCTGCGCGGCGTGCTCCCCTGGAAGACCACGCGGTCGTCGACGAGGATGCGGACGGGGTAAGACTGCGTCCGCCACCCCGTCAGCTTGAGCGCCACCTCGCCGACCTGCGAGGGCCGGTCGAGGTCGTACCTGACCCAGCCGTTCGCAAGCTTCCCGTCGCTCGCCCAGGCGGTCGTCTCGTCGTCGTCGAAGCTCGCCGCGGCCTTCTCGACGTTCGCGCCCGCCTCCGTCCGCAACACCTTCAAGGGCCGGCGCGTCAAGACGAACGGCTGCCCCGCGGGCGTCGGACCGCGCCCGAGGTAGTTGGGCAGCCCGTCGCCGGGCATCTGCCGCGACAGGCCGTCGGCCACCGCCGCGGGGCGCGAGACGATTTCGACCGACGCGGGCTTGAGCCCTTCGGCGGACGCTGACAGGACGACTCTGCCCGCGCGCGGCGTGGAGCGGACGACGACGCGGTTGACGCCGTTTTCTACCGGCAGAGTTTTTGAAAGGATGTAGTTGTCAGGCCCCTGCGCGATGCCGCCGCGCCACTCGGCCGGGCCTTCGAGCGAGAAGCTGATCGTGTCGAGGGCCGTCGGGCAGCGGTTGCCCTCGGCGTCCACGACTTCGACATCGACGAGCGCCACGTCCGCGCCGTCGGCGCTGAAGCCCCGCGGGCCGGTGCGCGCCGTCAGCCGCACGGCGGCGGGCCGGCCGGCGGTCTTCCTGGAGGCTTCCGCGACCTTTCGGCCCGCGGCGTCGTAGCCCACGGCGACGAGCGTTCCCGGCCGCCACTCGACGTTCTTGAAGGTGTAGAGGAAGCGGCTCGACTGCTCGCCGAAGCCGAGCGACTTGCCGTTGAGGGACAGTTCAACCTTGTCGGCGCTCGAAATGACGTAGACGTTCTTCTTCGTCCCCGGCTGATAGTTCCAGTGGCCGACGACGTGCGCGCGCGGCCGTTCAACGTCAACCCAGCCGTCCCACATCACCTGATGCGCGAAGTAGCCGTCCTTCGGCAGACGCACGGCGTCCACCTCGCCGCTGCGGCGGTAGTTCTCCGCCCCGCGGTGGTGCGTGTTCGAGTCGCTGAAGACGATGTTGACGCCGCCCGAGCTGACCCGCTCGCCCGTGCCCGGCCGCTCTCTCCAGTAGTCGAACCAGCGCACGACGTTCTCTATCGCGTGTGAATCCTGATTGCGGTTGTAGGCCGAGGCGTCCTGCCCCTGGTGGAGCGGCCCCTCGCCGTCCTTGTGGAAGGGCGGCGAGTGCTCGTCCCAGTACTTCCGCAAGCCCTCGTCGCGCGAGTACTCCATCGCCCACATCGGCAGCCGCGCGCTCTTGTTGATGTAGAGCATCTCGCCGCCGTACTCGGCCACGCGGCTGTTAAGCATCTCGCGCGAGCCCGCGGCGCGCCCGCCGTGCGGGTCGAACCTGTCGCGGATGTCCTTCATCTGCCGCATGTGCTCTTCGCTCACGCCCTTGTTGCCCGCCTCGTAGAAGACCACGCTCGGGTTGTTGCGGTTGTAGATGACGGCGTCGCGCATCACCTCCAAACGCTGCTCCCAGCGGCGGCCCTCCACGTCCTTCTCGGAATCGCCCGCCGGCAACGCCTGTATGAGCCCGACGCGGTCGCAGGACTCCACGTCCTGCTTCCAAGGCGTGACGTGCATCCAGCGGACGAGGTTCGCGTTCGACTCGACCATCAGGCGGTTGCTGTAGTCGCTCAGCCACGCGGGCACGGCCGAGCCGAGCGCGGGCCACTCGTTGGTCGTGCGCTGCGCGTAGCCCCTGAGCTGGACGACGCGCTCGTTGAGCTTGACGAGGCCGCCGCCGAACTCCGTCTTGCGAAAGCCCGTGCGCGTTGTGACGACATCGACGGCCCTGCCGCCCTCCTTCAAGACGGTGTGAACGTCGTAGAGGTAGCCGTAGCCCCAGCTCCAGAAGTTGAGGCCGCCCAGGCGGGCCGAGGCGGTGAGCGTCTTCGTCTCGCCGGGCGCGAGCGTGTGCCGGCCGCCGTCAATTCTCTTGACGACGCGGCCGGCCGCGTCCTCGACGACGACCTCGTAACTGAGCGTCCTCGCGCCGGCCTGCTCGTTCCTCACCTGCGACTCTGCGGTGACGGTCGCCGCGCGGGCGCGGATGTCGAAGTCACGCGCGTAGACGTAGACTCCGGTCGTGCCGAGGTTCGTGTAGAGCGGAAGAGTCTGGTGCAGCCGGTCGGCGACGTGCAGGATGACGTTCTTGTTGATGCCGCCGTAGTTGGCGTAAAAATTCCGGTCGTTCCACTGGAAGGCAGAGCCCGTCGCCTTCTCCTTGTAGTCCCACGCGTTGTCTACGCGCGCGGCCAGCACGTTCTCTTCGGGCGCGGGCTTCAGAAGGTCTGTGATGTCGAAGCCGAAGGCCGTGATGCCGTTCTCGTGGCGGCCGACGTGCTTGCCGTTGAGGTAGAACTCGCCGGCCTGCTTGACGCCCTCGAACTCAAGGAAGACCTTTCGGCCCGCGCTGCCGGCAGGGAGCCTGAAGCGCTTGCGGTACCACGCGACGCCGGTCGAAAGGTCTTTGATGTCCTTGCGGAAGGCGTCGTCTTCGTTCCAGGCGCGCGGCAGCGTCACGCCCTTCCACGCGGAGTCATCAAAGCCGGGCTGCTCGGCGCCTGCCGGGTCGCCGACGAAGAGTTTCCAGCCGGAGTTAAAGTTGTACTTCTCGCGCCGGCTCGCGGGCGGGTCGTATGCGAAGACCACGGACGAGGCGCACAGCAGCGCCAGGCAACTTTGAATGAATAAACGTTTCATCGCGTTCAGAAATAGTCCCCGGATATTAGCAGACGGAAGCCGCGCTACTTCTGCAATCCCCGCATGGCTCTGGCGAAGCGCGCGCCCAACTCCCTCTCCGCGTCGGCACTGAAATGAAGGTTGTCACCCTTATGACCTAACCCCTCGGAACAGGCGTAGCCCACGCGCGGCAAGGCGGCGGGGATGCGCTCGATGGCGCCTCGCACCCGTTCCACGTGCGGATATTTTTCGGGCGTCAGAAACTCTCCCAACTGCCCGACTACAATCGGCAGATTTGGGAGCCCCAAGTCCCGCCGCAAGTCCTTGAACATCTGAGTCAGGCGCGCCTCGTAAGTCTCGGCGTTCTCCTTCTTGCCAGCGTCCGATTCGCCCTGATGCCATAACACGCCTTTGATGACGCCCGATTGTGCCGCCGCCTTCGCGCGGCTCACGGCCAGCTCGTAAAGGTCTGCACCCTTGACCCAGCGGCGCAGCGGGGTGCCGCCCACGGCGCATGGGACTAAGCCGGCGGTGACCTTCGGGGCGGCGTTCAGCATTTCGAGGCCGAAGGGGATTCCCGGCCCGATGCCTGTCCCGCCGACGTGAATCGGCTCCCTCGCCACGACCCAGCGGCCTTCGCCGTCGAGCGCGAGCACACGCGGGTTATCGACCTGCGAAGCGAGAGGGCCTGTGTCGCGACCCACCATGTTCGACTGCCCCATCAGCAGGTAGATGTGGAAACTATCTTTAGCGGGCGGCGTGAGGGCGGCCCCTGATGTTTGCCGAATGCCGATTTTGTGCAGCCAGTCCAAAGCGGCCTGCGGCCAAACGCGCACGTCCTTCTCGGAGCGCAGGCCGTAGCCGTGGCCGCCTGTCGGGTAGAGCAGGAACTCGTTCGGCGCCTTCGCGCCGTCGAGCGCGGCGTGATAGAGCTTACTGCCGTTGACGAAGGTCTTGTCGTCTTCGGTGCTGACGATCAGTGTCGGAGGTATCCTCGCCTTCAGGTTCAGGTCCGTGGCGACCTGTCCGTCCTTCTCCAGATAAGCCGGGTAGACCAGTATCGCGAAGTCCGGCCGGCAGCTTTGCAGGTCTACAGCGTCAACGGCCGTGTAAGCCCGCTCGTCGAATCGGGTGCTCGCCTTCGCCGCGAGATTCCCGCCCGCGGAGAAGCCCAGGACGCCGAGCCGCTTCGAGTCGATGTTCCACTCGGCCGCGTGCGCGCGTGCGAGGCTCAAGGCGCGCTGTACGTCTTGCAGCGCGCCCTCTCGGTTGTGTGGAACGCGGTACTTCAAAACCAGCGCCGTGAACCCGTGCGAGTTCAACCGCGCCGCGACCTCCGTCCCCTCCTTGTCGTAGACCACGTAGCTGTACCCGCCGCCGGGACAGACGATGATTGCGGGCGCGGGCGCGCCTTTCTTCGGGGCAGGAAACACAGTCAGGGTCGGGCGGCTGACGTTGGTGATTCGGCGGACGTTGTCGCCCTTCGACGGCCTCTCCCCCTCGGGCTCTTTTACGCCGCGCCCCGGCATCTTCCCTTCCGGCCACACGTCGACCGTTACGGCGGCAGTCCTCGCGCTGTCGACGCCGCCGCCGGCTTTAGTCGCGTCAATCACTCTGCCCGCCGCCGTCAACGGCAGCGCCGCGAAAAGAGAGATGAGCGCGGCGAGCAGTTTGAAGATCGTTGCTCTGAAATGCGGCATGAGTTGAGAGATTACTGATTAGGAACGCCCCAGGGCCCGGCTCCGGCAGTGCTGACGCTGAAGGGTATAGTTCACTGCCGCAACAAATTGATATTAACGCACGATATTTCTTAACACAATTGAATTGTTGTCATGATAGTGATAACCTGTGGTTATGAATCACAGCGACCTTAACCTGCGTCAACTACAGAGTTTCGTGACCGTCGCCCGGCTCGGCAGCTTTACCCGCGCGGCCCGCCTGCTGCACCTCTCTCAGCCCGCGCTGACGAAGCAGGTCCGCCAACTGGAGGAAACGCTGGGCGTCCGACTGCTCGACCGGACCACACGGGCGGTCGAGCCGACCCGAATCGGTAAGGAACTCGCCCCCGTGGTCGATCAACTGCTACGTGAAATTGACGCCGTTGTGGTCAACACGAAAGAGTTGGCGGCGAAGAGCAGGGGCGTCGTCAGGGTTGCCGCGCTCCCTTCCATCTCCTCGTCAATCCTCCCGGCGACCGTCGCCCGATTTCAGGAGAGCTACCCTGGGATTTCGGTCATCCCGAGAGATGTCCTGGACCAACCCATCATCGCGATGGTCAAAGCAGAGGCGGTGGATTTCGGGGTCGGGAGCTTGAATGAGGCGGACCCCGAACTCCAATTTACACTACTGTTCACTGACCGGATGAGGGTGTTTTTCCCGCCGGGGTCTCCACTTGAGCGGAAGAAGGTGATTGAATTAAGAGACCTTGTCGGCCTCCCTCTCGTGCTCATGGACCCTGAAAGTAGCGTCAGGAAGTTGGTCGACCGGGCCTTCGAGTCTATCGGAGAATTAGTCCCGCCCGTCATCGAGGCGACTTACATGTCGACGGCCGCGGGGATGGTCAGGGCCGGGCTGGGAACCACCATCCTTCCGACGGCGGCACTCGAAATGGGAGACCTGTCCGGCCTTCGCTCGCGCCTGATCAAGAGCCCGGAGCTTACCAGAGAAATCGGGGTCATCCAGAAGGCCGGGCGCTCGCTCTCCCCCGCCGCCGACAGCTTCCTCAAATCGCTGAAAGCCGTGTGCAAAGAGCTGAGTCGGTGAAGGCACCGCACCTTCCGGCAAAGGGCGTGTCCCGTGCCGGCAGTGCCTCTCGTCAGGCCGGCGGAGTGTGTTCCGCTCAACGACGCGTTGACTTTTAAGCCTAAACAGACGACCCGAGAGAACCTAACCCTCGGCACTTCCTGATGGAGCATGCCTCACTTGCAAGATTCGGATGATTCCACAACTGGCCGAGTAGTGAAGTCAGTGAGGTTTTTAGGGTAATAATCGCCCATGTAAAAGCGGGAAGTTATGATAGTGAGCTAAGTGTGAAACCCACTCTTTCTGCGGTCACACCGCTCTAAACGAGGCAGGAAATGCCTTTGAGTAGCTGCACGACAGGGCAGGAGAAGCCTTATGTCTCCGGGTTTTTAGGGCTTGTGGCTGCGGTGTTGGGCTGCGCCAAGGCGATGCTGCGGATCATCTGCCATTGCGCGGGGCGGAAGTTGCCCGCGAACTGCTCTTCGAGTTCCCTCATCTCGGCGCCTTCGCGCATCAGCCCCACCAGCAGGCTTACCTGTTCCTCGATCTGCTCGGGACTCAACTCCGGCTTTGCAGCACTGGCCGCCTGCCTTGAACTGGCCTCGCCGACTTCCCTCTCGATCTGGCGGGCGTCGGCTTTGCGAAGACGACGGCGCAGGTGCTCTGCTAAGAAGGCGGGGGCGGAAGTGACAGTCGTGCGCGCGGCCGCCACCTTCAACTCGGTCACGAGCAATTCTGCGACTTCGCCCCAGCGTTCGGCGTCGGCCTTGGATGGCTCTTTACCGCTCACCTCACGCGTCGCCGTTTTGAGCTTCTCGACCAGCGGGGCGAAAGCCTCATCATCATCAGTTTTCTCAGTATTAGTCTTAATAAAAGTCTTAGGTTCGCCGGAAGTCCCTGTGTTTTCAACAGATAGACTATGGGTACTCTGAGTACTTTCTACTCTGAGTACTCTATGTACTTTCTGCCTAGAGGTACTCAGAGTACTAAGAGTACTCTGAGTACCCATAGTTAGCACCTCCTCGGGGAGATATACGGTGTAAACATTCCCCGCATGCGGGCCGACTCGCTCGTCCCAAGTCACAAGGCCAGCGTCGCGGAGATGCCTGAGGTTTAGGAATAGAGTCTTCGTCGAGCCGATGTCAGAACCGCGCATTATTTCGCGCCGGGTGAGGCGGACTTCCTTCGATGACACGACCGCCCCGCGCGACTTGGAATAGAGGAAGTCGTAAAGCTGTTTGCATTTGCCCTTGAAGACCCCAGCCGGGACCGCGACGCGCGTTATCGAGTTCGCAACCTTCTGAAAGTCTCGCGTGGGCGCGGCCGTGTGAGCCCCGGCGCCCTGAAGATTCTCTGTACTCTCTATACTGTTAGTACTCAGAGTACTCTGAGTACCCATAGTCGTCGGGACGGGCGCGGAGGGCTCCGGCGCCGGAGCGTACTGGGATAGGATGCCGTCGAGCGCCGGGGAAGGGCGGCGGCTCTTAGGCGGCTCCAGCGCACTACTTAGCGAGTCGGCGATTGCCTGTTTGTGCTTCTTGCTCGTCACCAATCAACTCCTTGATCTCGCGGATTAGCTGGTAGAAGGCGAGGGTGGCAGGGGAGGTCGAGTCGATCTCGACAACGGCCTTTTTGCCCGCGGTTGCCTCGCTGACGGCTACCAGGCGGGGTATCGTCGTGTTGAAGACGAACTCCTCGGTAAACTTCGCCAGGACCTGCGCGCGGACCTGCTTGTCGAGGGTCTGGCGCGCCGAGTGTATGGTCGAGAGCGCCATCACGAACTGGTCGGGCGAGTGCGCGGCGCGGACCTGAGCGATCACGCGCAGGAGTTGCGTCAGGCCGAGCAGGGCGAAGTAGCTGGTCTCAATCGGGATGACGACCAGGTCGGCGGCAACGAGCCCGTTAAGCGTGGCTACCTCAAGCGAGGGCGGAGTGTCGATGACGCAGTAGTCGTAGCCGCGTGTGGCCGGCCCAAGCTTCTCGCGGAGCCTCAGCTCGCGGGAGACGGCAAGGGAGTCAAGCGCGGTCTTCACCTCGGAGTCGAGCGAGGCCGGGAGCAAATCCAGGCGCGGGCGCGACTTGATGATGAACTCTGAGTAGTCGGCGGCCGGGTCGAGCAGGAGCCTGTGGGTCGTCTTGCGCGTCTCCTCAAGCTCCTGGAGGTCTGCGCCCAGGGCGGCCGAGAGGTTGCCCTGGAGGTCGAGGTCGACGGCCAGCACGCGCGCGCCCTTCGCGGCCAGCGCGACGGCCAGGTTGAGCGCCGTCGTAGTCTTCGCGCAGCCCCCCTTGTGGTTGGCGAGCGTGATAATCTTCATGCGGCCCTCTCCCTCGGCGACCTGAGTGCCTCGACCTCGGCGCGGCTCACCAGCTTCTTACGGTTGTCAAGCGGGTCCGACCATGTGCGCAACTGCCCCTTCTTGAGGAGCGAAGTCATCTTCAGGGGACTCACGCCCAGAATCTTCCGGGCGGCCGTCGCGGTAATCAGGTCCTCGGGCGTCTCTGTCATGCGGCGGACGATACACGAAGATACAGAACGATTCAAGAATTATTTAATTGTAATAGATTGTTTCAGGCAGGGGCGACCGCGGCCGGTAGGGAAGGGAAGAGGCCGCGCTTACTCTCCGGCGAGCGCTGTGTCAACAGAGACGATTTACGCCCCGCTTTGAGGTCACGAAGCAGCGTGTCGAACGCCTTCTGAAATGAGTCGTGATCCTTCCACCTGCCGGAATCGCCGACGTGTTGTGTCAGACGGATTGGACCGCCCACGGTTCTTCGCTCTCGGTCGTCTCATCATCTAATCGGACCGGGAAGATGCCTGCACTTCGGTCGGTTGAAAAATTTCTTGTACGCGGGCAACTCCTCTAGCGGCGGGTCATCCAAAGCCTGTCCGAATCGAGTTCGCTTAAACCCCGACAGAGTTGTCTCAGAGGCCGGACGTACGTCCGTTCCTCGGCGGCACTCTCACCCTCTCTCATAACAGCGCGAAAACAGAGTTACGGCAAGGTGTGTCGGCCAGCACGGTTCCTCGTCCGCCGCTTGGGGCGGGGAGTCTATTTTCTTCGCGAGCTTTGATGCGTGGTGCTTAACATCTCATACCGGTCACCCGCGGCTATCGTCTCAGTTTCAACAAGGGGCCCCTCGCAAGGGCAGCCTTCGCCCACCACCTGCCTGACAGCCCTCCGGAGGATAAATGAAGAAAGTTTTCGCGTTAGTTATCACGTTCGCGCTCTGCGCGATGATGCTCTCGTCCGCGTCGATTAACAGCCGGGCCGCCGCCAAGGAAGAGGCCGGCAAAGCAAAGTACAAGGCCGACGAACTCCTGATTCAATTCAAAGCCGGCGCGACGGCCGCCGACATCGCCTCGGCCCGCAGCTCCGTCGGCGCCTTCACCAAGAAGCAGCTCAAGCGCGCCGAGCGCCTCGCCGCGAAGGGAGAGCTTGAACTCGCCGTCATCCAGAGCGGCCTGACGGTCGAGCAGGCCGTCCAGATCGTCGAAGCGCACCCGGCGGTCGCCTTCGCAGAGCCCAACTGGGTCATGACGCATCAGGCCGTGTCTACCGACACGTATTTCACCAACGGCAACCTCTGGGGCATGTACGGCGACGCCACCAGCCCCGCCAACGTCTACGGCAGCCAGGCCGCGGAGGCTTGGGCCGCGGGCCACGTCGGCAGCTCCTCGGTCTACGTCGGCGTCATCGACGAGGGCATCGACACCCTGCACGTCGACCTCGCCGCCAACATCTGGACTAACCCCTTCGACCTGCCCGACGGCGTGGACAACGACGGCAACGGCTACGTCGATGACACCAACGGCTGGGACTTCTTTCAGGATAACAACTCTGTCTACGACGGCGCGCGGCCGAGCGACTACGAGACGGACCTGCACGGCACGCACGTCGCCGGGACCATCGGCGCGCTCGGCAACGGCCGCGGCGTCGTCGGCGTCAACTGGAACGTGACGATGATCTCGGCCAAGTTCCTCGGCCCCGACGGCGGGACCCTCGCCGACTCCATCGCCGCCATCAACTACTTCGTCGACCTCAAGACCCGCCACGGCCTCAACATCGTGGCGCTGAACAACTCCTGGGGCGGCGGCGGCTACTCGCAGGCGTTGCACGACGCCGTCATCCGAGCCGCGAAGGCCAACATTCTCTTCGCGGCGGCGGCCGGCAACGGCAACCTCGCCGGCATCGGCCAGAACAACGACTCGAAGCCGAGCTACCCCTCGAACTACAACACGACGCAGGGCACCTCGACCGAGTCGGCGGCCTCCTACGACGCCGTCATCGCCGTCGCCGCGCTGACGAGCACGGGCGCGCTCGCCAAGTACTCCAACTACGGCGTGACGACCGTCGACATCGGCGCGCCCGGCAGCGGCGTCTGGTCCACGTCGCCGAACAACACGCTGACGAGGCTCGACGGCACCTCGATGGCGACGCCGCACGTCACGGGCGGCATCGCGCTCTACGCCTCAACGCACCCGACCGCGACGCCGCAGCAGATTAGGAGCGCCATCCTGACGACGGGCGTTACGACCTCCTCGCTCGTCAACAAGACGACGACCGGCCGGCGGCTCAACGTCAGCACCTTCTAAAACCTCCCGGCCTGTTGGTCGGCGAACACGACGCGAGGGGGGCGGAGCCAGCAACGGCTCCGCCCCCCTCGCCTTTCGCCCGGCTCTCGCCGACGGCAGTTACTACTTCTCGTTGGGACTGGAAACTTAATTTGGAAACTTAATAACGCCGACATCACACGCCTGCGCTCAACTGTGAGCGGTACTCGAACCGGCGGGCGACATCCATGCTGGCGCGGCGTCCCGGCCGCGTTACCTGGAGCATAAAAATCACCCTTTACTGCCTTGTCCGCTTGAACTCCAGATACGCCTCGTAGAAGCGCTTCGGCTTCCTCATGACGTGCCTTTGGGCGGGGTTCCCGGCCTCGTTGATTCGCGTGTAGTCCTTGATGAAGTCCTGCGCGCTCCAGTTGGGGTAGGTCGGGTCGCGCGCCACCAGAAAGTTGCTGAACGCGAGCAACTCCGCGTCGGACATCTGGAGCTTGTATCGAATCAACAACGTCTCCCTTATCGCTTCGTCTGTGTGATTGATCCCTTTGGCCTCTTCCAGATATTGCGCCGACAGCTCAAAGCGCCCGTGTCGCTCCCACTCGTGCTGGTCCTTCTGCCCGTAGCCGGCCGCCCGCATCCGTTCGACGGCCCGCGCCAGCGCGTCAATCGCCCTGCGCCCCTGCGGCGACGCCCGCAGGCGCACGGCCCGCCGGTCT
>Ga0182001_10000143_pt1 | contig 16237 bp, 10 predicted proteins | sample BulsoiFelSFmetaG_FD_120485 | JGI IMG/M metagenome (GOLD analysis project Ga0182001, IMG submission 120485) | Bulk soil microbial communities from Mexico - San Felipe (SF) metaG | ecosystem: Environmental > Terrestrial > Soil > Agricultural land | place: Mexico: San Luis Potosi | collected... | reverse complement strand
TGATTCTCGACGACGGCCACCACGTCCTCCCGCTTGCGTAGGTTGCTCGCCTGCGTCTCGCTCAGGTCGGCGGCGGCCACCCCCAGCGGCTCGAAGACCTTCGTCTCCACGCCCGTGTTGCCCGCGGCCAGAAGGCTCACGCCGTTGCGCTCCACGCCCGCGGTCGACCTCCCGCGCTTCAAAACCGTTGACAGCGTGTTCGTGTTTTTCTCCGCCGGCTCCCGAAATATAACCAGATACTTCGGCTTTCTCGAATCAACTTCCTTCGCAGAAATTCCGCTCATCACATCTCTCCTTCGTAACACGCAGGGGCTAAACGCTAGGCCACGGCCAATCACCGGCTTCATCCTCGCCATGTTGGAGTCGCCGAGCGCGACCCGCATCACCTCAGTAAGCCTCCGCGTCAGTTCGGTGTCGTTGTAGGTGGCAGGGGTGAACTCGTCCGAATCCGCTGTCAGCAAGAGCAGTGGAAAGAGATCCCGTGAGCCTGACTGAAGGCTGCTGCCATCGCCTGGTTCGGGCCGTTGGACTGATCCCAATGCCTCGATTGGTTAGAAACGGAGATGTCGAAGTGGAAGTTGGGGGTAAAGCCAAGGGATTGGCCTTGCGCGTTAAATATCTCAAAGCGCCCGTCCCACTCATCGCCGGTGTCTGTGCTGCTTACGTTACAGGTCCAGCGTTGAGCCCCGTTGGAGAACAAAGTAAATGTGCCGCCCGGAGCTATGGTGCAGTCGCCGCGCTTTATTTCGCCGAACGTCCAAGACTTTGCGACCTGGAGGGCCGGCTCGACACCTGCCGCACCCGACCTTGGCTCAAGTGAGACAAGCGACTCGGAAGAGTTACGTCGCGCGAGGGCTGCGACCTTTAAAGACCCGACGAGGAAGGCGCCCGCCGTGAGTAGTTTTATGAAACCCCGGCGAGTAGGCACGACCGGTGAAGCCGCGAGAATAGAAAGTGCTCCTCTGGACATGTCAGTGCTCCTTTGCGCGGATGATGCTTACCTCACATTAAGACCCTGCCCGTGAAGGCGGACTCCGACACGTGTATTGCTATTTAAGCTTCGCCTTCACGACAAGCCCGAAGCGGAAAGAGTGATCCACCAGCTTGTAGGCGGGCGGCAGCTCGCCGTACTGATAGCCGGTGAACACGCCAAAGAACTCGTTGAAGTTGTAATTGAGTTTGGCTTCGGCCCACTGGCGCGGCCCCGAGCCGAAGAAGGCCGGCACCTGGATCGTCTCGTCCTTACCGTTCTCGACCTCGACCGTCGCGTCGCGGAAGCCGACCTCGGCGCGAAGCGGCCAGCGGCGCTCGTAGACGCCGTCAAGCGTGAGGCGGGCGAACGACTCTTTGCCTTGATAGAGGCGGGCGAAGACGTTTGAGCCGACGAGTATGCGCGCCAGCCCGCGCCCCTTGGCCACGCCGACGGGACTCGCCAGATTCTTGCCCGCCTCCAGGCCGACGAAGGGTGTGAACGCGATGAACGCGCGATCACGCGTGGCGGGCGTGATGAAGACCGGTCTTAGCGGGAACAGGAACTTGGAGGAGAAGACCAGGTTGGTGTTGTTGAAGTCGCGGTCGCCTTCAACCTTGCCGCTGTTGTACCAGGCGATCCCGAGGACGGGTGAGCCGGCCGAATACTCCAACCCGGCCTGCGCGACGATCAGCTTCGATTCTACACCCACCTTGATAGTATCCGGATCGGCCTCGGGGTCGTTGCTGGCCTTGAGATCGAGAAACGGCAGCACTTCGTGGCGCGGCGTGCGCAGGGCGGACAGCGGCAATTCAATTTTCAAATCGACGCTGCCGCTGAAGGGCGTGCCGCTCGCGCGGTTGATCTCCCCCGCGAAATACAGGTGCGCGTCCTCGCGCCCTTTGGCCGCCTTGAAGTTGACGCCCCCAGCGTCCTGAGCGCGAGTGGCCGGCGGCGTGCCGCTGGAGCCGGTGGTCGTGCTGGGCATCACCGTGCTAATCACGGGGGCCTTGAGTTCCATCCCGTTGAAGGCGTCGGCGACGTAAAACACGGTGATGGAGTCGTCCTCGACTAGGTCGAGCGGGGTCGTCAGGTAGACCCTGACGGTACTGAACTGCCGGAGGTCTGGGTCGCCTTCCGTCTCGTCGGGATCTAGGGTGACCCGCTCAATACTGAGGAACCTGTCCCTGACGGCCTCGCCCTTCTTGATGCGCGTCACGCGGTAGCTGCTACTCTGTAGAACCCGCGGATCGGCCACCGGATCAAACCGGCTGCTGAAGCCGAGAGCGATGTAAGGCACGCCGGGCGGTCTGTCCGTGATGAGTTTGGCGCTTCTGAACCTCAGATCATCTTGGGCGCGCGCGGTGGCCGGCGCGAACAACATCAAAGTCCCAGCGGCGAGGGTGATGATGAGGCGGCGGGCAGCGGGTGCTAATGCTTTGGGGCCGATCATAGCTCCTCCCTACTTGGCGTTAGCCTCGATGGCTTCGGCGAACTCGCCGACGGTCGAGGAACTGTCGATGCCGTCCAGGTCTTCGATAGCGAGTGTGTGCTTGTGTTTCTTAACCCCGAACTCTTCACTCTCGATAGCGAGGCGTTTGACGAGCCTGACCCGCACCTCTTCAGAGATAGTGCACTTTTCGAGCGTATCGTTGTCGTCGATTTGGGAGACGGGGATCCCCGACACGGTTTTCACTGAACGGCGGGCGATAGTGATGGATTGCGCGAAGGTCAACATAAGGAATCCTTTCGCGAGCCTGTTCTATAGACGGGCTCCCCAGCGCGGTCGAGCAAACCGTGGGTTCTTCAACGCGGGTTTCGAACCGCTTAAACCCACCAAACTTTTCAGCCCGATTCAGTTGAATGCCACTTGCGTGCCGCATTTCATCCCGCCATCGGGCGGGCTGCTCGTGGCCGGAGTAATTGGATTTCGCGGGGTACGATCGGGGTGAGAGGGGGCATACGAGAGGGCGGCAGCTAGCAGAACTGCTACCCGGGTAGCAGTTCTGCTAGCTGCCGCCCTGACGCCGATAGTCGCCCCAGGTTGTTTAGCCGGAGTGAAAAGGATGCTGCCGAAGTTACCGCCGCAATAGCTCCGCGGCGCGTAGAGGCATTGACAGGCAAGTGGAACAGTCGTCGGTCGAGGCTTGTGCGGGAAGCGGACTCTTCTCAACTACGATTACATGTTGATATGCCCAAAACCTTGTAGCAAAATGACCGCCATTCGCGGCTTGTTTTGTCACCCGTCCTGTTTATCAGTTCACTTCGACTGGCCTTTTGTATCACCACTTAGGTCAGCGGGAGCCGGGATATGATTGGGCGCACCATCTCACACTACCGCATCCTCAGCGAACTCGGTCGGGGCGCCATGAGCGTCGTTTACGTCGCGGAGGACATACGCCTCGGAAGGCAAGTCGCATTCAAGGTGTTGACGGATAAGCTGGACTACCCGCAATTCCGCGCCCGTATGTTACGGGAAGCGCGCATCATTTCCTCAGTTAACCACCCACGCATCGCCACAATTCATAAGTACGGAGAGACCCCAGAGGGACAGCCGTATATCGTTATGGAGCTGGTGAAGGGGAAGACTGTGAGAGAACTCCTTAGCGGCGATGTCCTGACACTAGATTGCCTGCTCAGGATCGTCGAAGGAGTCGTCGAGGGCTTGGCGGAGGCGCACCGACGGTGGATCGTGCACCGCGACATCAAGCCTTCGAACGTAGCCATAGACGAACGCGGCGAAGTTAAAATCCTCGACTTCGGACTCGCCAAGTATGTCGGCCCCGAGGGCGTGGCCCCAAACGACGATCCGGAAGGGCGTGGGGGACTTGCAACCCAGACGCGCGAGGGCGTCTTGGTCGGCACTCCGATGTATGCTTCCCCCGAACAAACGCTAGGAGCGGATGTTGACACCCGCAGCGACATCTTTTCGCTCGGCTCTCTGCTCTATGAGTGTGTTGCCGGGAGGCCAGCTTTTGAGGGAAAGAGCAACGCGGCCATCTCCATTAAAGTGATTCGCGATGACCCGCCGCCCCCATCCCAGTTCAACCCGGCCGTCCCCCCTCAACTCGACGCAATCACACTCAAGGCGCTGGCCAAAAAGGTCGAAGATCGCTACCAGTCCGCCGAGGAACTACTCGACGACGTCCGGAGCCTGAGGGCGTCGATGTCGCCTTCAACAGGTAAGGACATCGTCGTGCAGGTGCCGCGCCCCGCCGCGCCGCGGCCGAGCCTGCGACTGACGGCGTGGTCAGAAACTCTGCGGCGGCCACGCACCTTGGCCGCCGTCTTTTTAACTACGTCCGCCGCGGCGCTGATCCTGGCGTGGAACTTCGCCTCGTTCCGCCCTGGCCCGCCGCTTGTCCCGCCCGAAGCTGCCGCCCATTACGAGAGGGGAGAAAATGCGCTGCGGGGCGGTATGGTTTACTTGGCTGTCCAAGAGTTGGAGCAGGCCCTCAAGATAGAAGAACAGAACCCGCTGGCACATGCCCGCTTGGCCGAAGCTTGGAACGAGTTGGACAATTCGGACAACGTCCAAAGGGAGGCTGGCAGGGCGGTGGTGCTGTCGTCACGACGTTCGGGCCTCCCGGAAGCGGAATCGCTCCGGTTACAGGCGATCAACCTCGGGGTCTCGAATGACCCGGCCGGTGCCGTCAAAAAATATGAAACTCTCACAGGCATCGTGGCGGAAGGGGAGCGGGCGGACGCTTACGTCGATTTGGGGAGGGCCTACGAGAAGAATGAGGAGGCGAACAAGGCTCTCGACGCTTACAAGAAGGCCGCGGAGTTGGCTCCGCCGAGGCCCGCGGCGTTTCTGCGTCTGGGTGTCATCTACGGTCGCAGGCAGAACTTGGCGAGCGCATCCGAGGCGTTCGAGAGGGCGGAGGCGCTCTACCGGGCCGAGGGGAACTACCACGGGCTCTCGGAAGTATTCTACCAGCGCGGCTCCCTCTACAACCGTTTGAAGATGAACGCTGAGGCGCGCAGCAGCCTCCAATTCGCACTGGACACGGCGCGGGCCACACGAGACCCGCATCAACAGATCAAAGCGCTCTTGGAGCTGTGTGTCGTCTCTTACGCCGAGGTTGACGTGGGGCGCGCGCGGCAGTACGCCGCCGACGCACTCGCGCTCGCGGAGAGCAATTCGCTTGGGGCTTTGGTGGCACAGGTTCACCTAGAGGTCGGGAACGCCGCACTGGTAGGCCGTGAGCTCGACGAGGCCGAGGAGCACTTTCGGCAGGCGATGGTCTGGGCGCAGAGACAGGGCGGGCGCCGCAACCTCGCGCGCGCCAGTTTCAGGCTCGCGAGCCTGTATGAGCAGAGGGCGATGGCCGACGAAGTGTTGCGCTACGTGGAGCCGGCGCTGGAGTTTTATAAGAACGGCGGGTATTACAAGGAGTATTCAGACGGCTTACGCTTGGGCGGGCGCGCGCGACTACAAAAGGGGGACTTCGCCGGGGCGTCGCAGGCGTTCGATGAGGCAGTGCGGCTGGCGCGACGCACGGACAACCTCTCGCAGGTCGCGGCCGTCCACTTTGAATTCGGCAACCTGCTGGCTAACCGAGAGCTATACCCAGCGGCCCTCAACCACTTCAACGAAAGTTGCGCCCTCTACGGCACCAATGCGACCGAGCAGGTGCAATACGCCTACTGCCTGCTGTATCGCGCGGACATGCAGTGGCGACTCGGGCTCTACGCCGACGCCGACGCATCGCTCCATCAGCTATCTTCGGTTATCGACCTCCTGGAGGATAAGAACGAGAAGAAGTTGCGGGCGAGAGCACACCTGATTCGGTCGCACATGACGCTTAGCCAACAGAGATTCAGCGACGCCATCACGGAAAGCAGGACGGCCATCGCCGTGGCTCAAGGCGGCGTCGCCGAGTACGTCTTCCTTGAGGCCCACACCTCCCTCGGGTTGGCCCTCTCCCGCTCTGGGGCGGAGGATGTGGGGCTGCGCGCCTGCCGGAAAGCCTTAGCCCTCGCCGAAAAAGAGGACGAGCCGCGGCTCCGCTTCTCCGCACTGCTGGCGCTCGCCGAAGCCAAGCTCGCCGCCGGGGACGCGCGCGGCGCGCTCCTCGACGCCACTCGCGCGCAGGAATACTTCGCCCGCAACGGCCAAAATGAGTCCGAGTGGCGGGCGGGTATGATTGCCGCGCAGGCCGCCGAGAGGGGAGGGGACGCGACCGCCGCGCACAGTCATCTTCAACGCGCGGCCGGCGTTTTTTCACAACTCGCAGACTCATGGGGAGTCAAAGAGTTTAGCGCTTACAAGTCACGAAAGGACGTGCAGAGCCTTACCCGGCAACTCTGAAATTCAGTGCATGAGGCCAGCCTTAACTATCGGGTGGGAGATGCCAAATCCATACCTCGTACCCTTGCGGATGCCCGGCCGCATCGGCCTCGAAGAGGACATCATCGCCCTCCGTGACCAATATGTGCTGGAAGAAGATGTCGTAATCGTTAGCAGGATGCTGATACACGTTGCGGCGGGTCGAATGGACGGGGTTGCCGCGAGGGTCTAGCGACAACAACTCGTCGGTTTCGATCTCGACGTTGCCGTTGTGTCCCCTCGCGAGTCTGATCTGCGGTTCGACGGCCGGCAGGAACCGCCTCAACCAGATGTTGAGGACGATGCCTTCCGCGTGATTGTTTACGAAGCGAATGACGCCGTTCCCGTCTATGATCTTCATGCGCTTGAAAGGGAGCGTGGTCGGATACTTATGCGGGCGTGCCTGATCGCCAGTCGCCGTTACCGCGCCCAGTTCACTCCGAATCGTGAGGACGAAAGAGCCGTCGATGAGTGTGATAGGCGGCAGGTGATCTTTTGAACGTAATAGCGCCAGTTTATCCTCTACGTCGCGGGCGTCAATCTTCTCCACGGCCGCGGCGCCGTCTGCGCCTTCATCCGGGCGTACCGTTTCGCTCATTGTTGCCATTCCTTTCTGCTCAAGGAGCCGTGTGGGGTGGAGTGGCTGCATCAGGCCCACGGCCTCAGCCACAAAGGCAAGGTTCATGCCTAGGATCGCTTCCATCAGGTCTAATCTAAGAATGGCCGGTAGGTCGTTCTTCGAATGGACGGAGTTGTTCGCCATGTTGCCACTCGCCTCAATTGTGAGGGCCGCCACGATAGACGCGTCGATGAACGGCACGTGGTCGCTATTAGCGTACTTACCGCTCCACTCGACTGTGAGTCCGGGCGAATACAGCGAGGCCGCCCAGGCCAGCCGGTTTGCGAGCGCGGTGGACGCACTTTCGATTAATACGGCCGGGGGGTCGGAGGGCCTGTTTACTACGCCAATCATGTCCATGTTGATGACCGCACGCGTCCTTGGTAGCTCGGCGATGTCTGACTTCACATACTTCTTGCTGCCGTAAAGCCCTCTTTCTTCACCGCCGAAGAATATGAAGCGCAAGTCGTGTTGGTGTGTTTGCTGACTGAGGAGGCGGGCGATTTCAAGCGCCCCGGCGCAGCCGCTCGCGTTGTCGTCGGCGCCGGGCGCATCCTGCAAGTCGGCCTCGTTAATCGAGTCAAGATGCGCCGTCACCAGAATCAGGTCATGTGGGCCGGGCATTCTGCCGGTCTTATCGGCAATAACGTTCAGGGTGCGATCCGGGGGGACGAGAACTTCTTGAAGGCGGGTCGCATACCCCATCAATCGTAACTCGCGCTCGACCATCGCGGCCGCTGCGTTATATTGTGGGTCGAAAGCAAAACGAGTGCGGAATCTTACTAAACGGTCAATATCGTTTCTGAGGTTCGAGGTAGAAATAGCCCTGACCAGCGTCTGAATCTCTTCTTGAGGCGTGCCCGGTAGAGCCGGAGGCACTAGTATCTTAATAATCTCTTGGGTTCCGAAAAGAGGGAATAGCGTGTAACAGCACTCCCGTTTCCCGATGATCTCGCGCGCCTCCCCCGGCGAGAGGAGCACGGACATGTGGCGCCCTTTGTCAACAATAACTGGAACATGCGGATTGTGTAGCTGGAAGAGGTCGCTCACCTGCACTACTAGAAAAAGGTGATTCTCGGCGACGGAGTCTGGATATTCTTTGAGGGCGATGCCAAGTCGCTGGGCTAGGCCGACGACCAGACCCCACGCCGAATCGGGTCCGTGTAGCAACGCCACATCGCCGAACAGAATGTGAGACGCGCCGACCAAGGAGAACAGGCGGAGCCATTCCTCATGAAACGGGCTCGGTATGGAGAAGGTCGCGAGTTTCATAGCTTGACTAGCTCGTGCAGTAAAGCTTACCGGCACTCCTGCGCTGGGAACATGGGTGCGTTATTAAATCTCTCTCCGCTCCCATTAACAAGTCCAAAGTTGTGGCGACCGCCTGCCGCACTCGGCGTGCCGGCGTGTGCGTTCAGCCCCGCCGGGAACGAACTTCTTAAACTCATCGCTCTCACGCCATTCTTGTGCCAGTCTCATGCATCACGAAGCCAATAGCCTGCCTGTCGGTAACCTTTTGTCCGAGCACGAAAAACGGGTCAGGGCGCATCGAGTTAACCGCTGCGACGGAATGCGGCAGTAGCGAATTCGCTAGCGCGATGTAGCACGTCCGCCAGCGGTCGAGGCGCCCGCGGCGGCGGTGGCTGTAGATTGTCGGGGTCACTGATAAGAAGTTGCTGTAAAATGCTTGCGCCGACAAATCTATCCACCCGCCATGACATAAAGGAGCTGCTGGTATGGAGCCGAGGCTAATAGTAACCGCAGGGCCTTTGCGGGGAATAGCTCTTGCTTTGAGCGAGAAAGAGACCTCGATAGGTCGCGAGCCGTCTAACCACCTCTGCCTCCCGGACATGTCTGTCTCGCGGCATCACTGTCTTGTAAAGAGAGAAGACGAGCAATACAAGGTAATTGACCTCGGGAGCTTTAACGGTACCCTTGTCAACGGCGTCGCCGTTAAGGAGCACTTCCTCAAGCACGGTGATCAGATCGCAGTGGGGGACTCTCTCTTGCGCTTTCTTCAACACATGGAAGGCGACGACTTAGACTTCGACGGCGCGCAACTGGTTGATGGCGGTTGGGAGGTCGGGTCTACGGTCCAACTTCGGAGGGAGAATGCCCTCTACCTACGGCCTGAGAATCTATCGGGGGGGCTCCAGCCGACGGACCGGGCGGCGCGGGACCTCAACACGTTGTTCAGGATCAGCCGGGCCATTAACTCTATCCGCGACCCGAAACGGCTTCAGCAACAGTTGCTCGAATTGATCTTCGAAGTCGTCCCAGCCGAGCGGGGTGCCGTGCTCCTCGTCGGTACAAGCATCAGCGAGGTGATCTCACTCTTCGGCCTGGACAGGCATTCCAAGTCAAAGCGGGCGGTGCAGGTTAGTAATACTGTCGTGACGCAGGTGCTGGAGAAGTGCGTCGCGGTGATGAGTAACGGTATCCGGGAAGGTGGCCCTTACGTGGACGCCGAGAGCCTAGTCGAGTCGAGGGTGACGTCGCTGCTGTGCGTGCCGTTGGTGTTTTTCGATACGGTGATCGGCGTCATCTACCTCGACACGACCAACCCGCTCGCGCAGTTCAACGAAGACCACCTGCAACTGTTGACCGCCATCGCCGACATCTCCACGGTCGCTTTAGAAAACGCCATACACCTCGAATGGCTTGAGAACGAGAATCAGCAACTACATTCCGAGGCAAACATCAACCACAGCATGATCGGCAGTAGCGCCTGCATGCGCGCCGTCTATCAACTCATCGCGCGTGTCGCGCCGAGTAACTCCAGAGTCCTGATTTACGGGGAGAGCGGAACAGGCAAAGAACTCGCGGCACAAGCCATCCACCTGAACAGCCCCCGCGCGGAGAAACCATTCGTCGCCATCAACTGCGCTGCTATCCCCGCTGACATCGTGGAGAACGAGCTGTTCGGCCACGAGCCGGGCGCCTACACCGGCGCCACGTCACTGAGAAAAGGGCTTTTCGAAATCGCGCACGGCGGCACCATCTTCCTGGACGAAATCGGCGAGCTGCCCGAGCCTGCCCAGGCCAAGCTGCTGCGTGTGCTCGATCAGGGGGAACTCAGGCGGGTCGGCGGCAAGGAAGTTATAAAAGTCGACGTCCGTGTGATAGCGGCGACCAATAAGAATCTGGAAGAGACCATCGGGGAGAAGGGCTTCAGAGGCGACCTTTACCACCGCCTCAACGTCATCTCCTTCGAGATGCCGCCGCTCAGGGAGCGGGGCGAAGACATCATACTGTTAGCGAACCACTTTCTCGCTAAATACAACGAACAGTCCGAGAGGCGTATCGTCTCGATCTCCCCCGAGGCTCGCGCTGTCCTGACTTCTTACGCTTGGCCGGGTAACGTTCGTGAGCTAAAGAACGCGATGGAGCGCGCCGTGGTGCTGTGCTTGGCACACGTTCTAACCGTGGAGTCTCTACCCGCTCCGATGAGGAAGAACCCTGGCGCTAGCGAAACGCCTACCGGGAACATCTACGATGCAGTAAAAGACGCCCAAAGGCAGGCAATTATCAACGCGTTCAGGCGCAGTAAAGGTAACCACGCCGAGGCGACGAGAATCTTGGGTGTCCACACCACCCAACTCTTCCGGCTGATTCGCATACTGAACTTAAAGCCTGCGCTTACTCGCTTAAAGTCTAAAATGATGCGTTCCGAATAAGAAGCTGACCCGGGGACGCGGGAACTTTACTAGCGAGTCGATTGCCGAGCCGGCGGCGTCTGAGAACCGGCATTCTGTTCAGAATGCATGAGTGTCAGTGGCTTATTAGTTTAGTCTTTGACGGTGTAACCGAGTGGCTTAAATTCTTCTCGTGCCGGTCCACGTACTCGTAATAGTCATAGCTAATCAGAACTGATCAAGTCTTCTTGCGCTGGCTTAATTATCTGGACATCCTTCTTCTCTTTATCTACATTGATGATGCCGAATCGAATGCTTTTCTGTACGCCCTAACTTAACTTAGACATGCCCGTTTTTCTGTCTTAAGGGTGCAGCCTTAAGCCACGCCGAAAGATCAAGGTCAGAAATGGCGCGGAGAAGATGGGCCTTGAGGCGTTTCTTGCATTCGCGTAAGAAGATGCTTCACAAAATGCTGATTATCTTTGACAGCAGACCTGATGACCTTGGGAGTCAAATCCTCAACACCGCTCGTAATAGCTCGGCGTTGGGCTAAGAAGAAGATTGTAACGACGAGCGCTGTAATGCCTTTGGACTCTTCGTAGAGTGTTCTTACAGACGGCTCTTTGAGCAAATTCTTCGGTAATGGATGTTCCTTCTTAAGATACCAGTATCTCCACATCGCGCGGACAAAGACATCCCAATCCGGATCGCACATGTCTGGGGCGCTTGGCTCTTCTTTATCCGCAACCTCCTTCATAGGTCGCCAATAAATATCTCCCTGTTCGCTGATGCGCCTTGCCTGCCGAAACTCTCCTGAAAATAACGTCCGTCTCCGGCCTCGACCTGCTGGGCTTGCCCGAGAGAGGCGAGTGTCTAGAGTAATGCCTATGGACACCGTCCGCCGCGGCCGCAGGCGCGCCCCTTGTCTTTATAGCCTACCGGTCAGTAGAAAAAATAATTCGGGCCTTCGTCCCCGCGTAGTTCTCTAGCAAGTAGAGTAGTCCGCCGCCATCTATAAGCTCAATAGGCTTGTCCTTGGCGAAATTGAAGGCGTCCTTCCCGTAGCCGCTGGTCGTCACGAGGATGCCCTTGGTCGCCCCCTCATTCATCATCGTCCCGTAGAGGTCACGCACGGCTGAGACCCCGACGGTGTTGCTGTAGCGCTTCGCCTGGATCACCACCTTCCCGCCTAAGATGGGCCGGGTGTCGTAAGCGACGCAGTCAACTCCCCCGTCGCGAGAGGCCTGCGTTTGCCGGGTCTCCAGCCCCATCTGGGAAAACAGATTCCCCACGAGATTCTCAAATTCGAACGGGCTCAGATCCATGAGGTTGGGCCTAGAGTCCAGCCCGGCAAGGACATCGCTGCCCTCAACGAAGCGGCTGTCCACCATGTTGAACTCGACAACCGGCTTGACGGGGACACACTCTTCCGGCTGCGGGGAAACCTGCGCCCCCAAGTTCCGGAGGCATGCCTTCTTATCGACGCGCCCGAGATTAAACTTCTCAAACTCTTCTTTGGAGACGCGCACGCTTACCAAGTAAGGACGGACATCCCGGCCCGTTGTCGGATCGACGGTCTGCACGAAGCCGCTGAAGGTCGCCACATCAACGTGGCCACCCTGATCGGCCTCGAAGACCTCGTGCAGGGTGCGCAGAGCGGTAGCAGCCACTACGTCTTGATAGAGGGCTTTGATCTCGGCAGGTTTACGGGGCTTGACTTCGATTACGTCTCGGCTCTTGACATACTTGTAGTCGGCCTCCGTGGGCACTACGCTGACATCAGGAAGCTCATAGTCAATGACCAACTCTTTCGACTCCGGCGAGTAGGCAAGACGAAATTCCTGTGGGAAGCTTTCAGGGTATACTGAGCGTTCGAGCACCATTGTGTTGTAGGTCACGACCGCCTCCGGGTCGCCCGCCCGGTAGGCTGCTTGCAGGGCGTCTACATCAGCGTTACGCTGCGCCTTCTTAGTCTCGAACGCCTCCCGCTGTACGTCGTAATCCTCGCGCAGAAGGGTCAGTTGCGCCGTCCTGCCCTGCTCAGCAACCTCCCACCCTGCCAGTGCCTCCCGGTAGCCTTGTTCTGCCCGGCTGTCTTGCTCCTCCTGATGCTTGAGCACGCGCTGCCCTTTACCGTGCTCGCCGTGAAACAGCTTCTCGAAGAAGCCGACGGGCGGGGCGGCCGTCATCTTGGAGGTGAACAGTTCCCGCTGCGGCTTAGGGGCTTGCACGGCTAGGCGGGTGGGCGGCTTGAACGGCTTAAACTCCTCCGTGATCCGCAGCGCGCCGAAGTCGATCGTGTCGTCGACTTCGAGGGACTGCTGCAAGACGGACTGTAGCTCCTCGATCCTCACGGCGACCGAATCGTTCGCGTCCTGAGCCTCCTGTAAGCGATCTTCGAGATACTGCTGCTTGGCCTCCCTCTCGGCCTGCTTGCGATCCTTCTCCATGTCGCGAGTGAGCTGCCGCTGGTATCGTTCCGCGGCCTTCCGCGCCCGCTCCTGCTCCCGCAGTTGACGGTTGTAGTCCGCCACGGCACGCCTCTGGGCGCGCGCCGCATCGCGGGCGACGGCGTTCATTAAGCCGACGAATCCTGACCTTCTGCCCATACTGCTACTCCTCAACTATGAACGGTTGCTTGTGGCGGCCGGGCGGTGTTGCGAGCAATCCTTAGATAAGGGACAACGCTACTGGCGTTTCAGAACGGAAAGCTGCCGGGCCCTATCGGGTGAGGCCCACGGCACTAGATATTTATCACGGTGCGCGAGGTGACTCAAAGATGTATCCGACGATATGTGAGAAGAAGTCGTCAGAGACACTCAGCCATTAACCGAGAAGACTGGGTGGCAAAGCTGGGAGAGACGAACTTAGAACGGGCTTGGGGAAGAACTTAATTTCTTCAGGGAAGAACTTAATTTCGCCAGTGAACAACTTAATTATCCATACACATTCGTGTTCACGAACAATAAATTTCTTCCCTGAAGAGGGCGTAAGTCCTTTGTTTTCGACTGCTCTAAACCGCCACTTTGGAAATAAAGTTCTTCCCCCAAGCTTGATTTGTTATTGAGACAGTGAAGTGCCTAAACAATAAAGTTCTTCCCTAAACGAGAGCGCATGCACCGCCAACTGCTCACGCAACTCGCCTAGCAAGGTATTCCAATTCGCCGTGCTCGCTCAAGCGCAAGGCACTATAAGATGTCATAAACGCGCGTTACAGATTAAATCAACCTACGGATGGCCTGATGATTTCAGAAGTAGAAATGCCAGTTCACAGGCCAGACGGCGGAAAAGTCGCCGGTCCCGCGGTAGGAGAAGGACGCCGACGCTTCGAGGTGGACGCAGACGTGTCCCTGGCCTGACGCATCCTCCTGGTAGACGAACCAGTAGCCCGACGTCAGCCCCGCATGATTCACCTTGAAGGCGGTATTAAATGTCTTGAACCATTCTAAAGTCTCTTTGGCCCGGATGAGACGACCCTTTGCGCATTTGGCAGACGCGCCGGGAAACGGCTTGGGCAGGCCGGCGCGCACCATCGCGTCAGTGAGGAAGTGCGCGCAATTGTTGACGTATACGACGCCGCATTCACACGCCCCGCGGTAGAGGTCAAATGTCGATTTGAGGAACGGCTGGTCGCGCTTGTTGATCGGCTTCTCTCTGACTTCTGCCCCGAGAGGAGAAGGCGGAATCGGCTGCGCGGGCACTCCAACAATCGTCACCTGCATGTCGTCAAAAATGCTGTGCGGGGACGGAGTGAAAAGATTTATGTCATCGAGCTTGATGCCACGCAGACGGGGTTGCGCCCCGGGCGTGGGGATGCGCTTCACGGTCTTCACCCTTCTCCCTTTAACTTCAGCCATGACCTTCTCCTTTTCTAACCTTCACGATGAATGGCAAACATGGTGTCCATTCGCGACGACTGACCGGCCGTGAACTTGAACATGCAGGCGTCCTCCGTGTAGTCGAGGAAGTTCGTCACCGGATCGGGCCCGGGGAATTGGGGGCCGGTGCAGGTGTCGCGCCCTTGAGGGCACCCAGTTGCCTCCGTCGCCTCTGCGGGTGTGTCGCTGACGAAATCGTTATCCGCCGTGCAGCCGCCCTCGAAGGTGTGGAAGGCCCCGAGCCAGTGGCCTGCTTCATGCACTGCCGTGTCGCCTTCATTGAAAGGCGGCCCGCCGCCGGCACCGGGTAGAGTTCTGAACCCGACGACCACGCCGTCGAGGTTCGGGTTGCCCGCGAAATCCCAGGGCCATGTCGCCCAGCCCAGAGTCGGGCTAGGCACGCCCGACGTGTAGATGTTCAGAACGCGCTTGTTCTTTATACCGAGCGCGCTTTTAGCCGCAGCCTCCTCGGGTGAACCTCGCGTCATACTGAACCACGCCACGTTGGTGGTGCGGTCTAGGCCAGCGCGGCGGAATCGGAAGGGCGTGTCCACGCCACCGGTAGCGCTGCTGTAAGAGCGGTTGAGTATGTCTATCTGGCGGTCAAGGACGGCGATGGGCACGTCTCCGTTAGCCAGCCCCGGCCCTTGATTGATTACGTGGAAAAATACGTCAATGGTAATTGAGCCCGGGGGGCGCGTGGCTGCGGCGGGGCTCCGGCCGAGCCTTCTAAGGCGCTCTTCCAACTCGGCCTGGACTCGCCTCTTCGTCGCCTCGTCAGGCGAGGGGGTCGCACACCTTCCGCCCGCGCGAAGCGCAGGCGGAGCCTGCGGCGGCGGTGGCGTGAGGCTCGCAGGTTGATCCACAGACTGCGCCATCCGCCCGCAGCCGGCCGAACAGATTAATGCGCCCGCGACGACGACGGCCCGGAAACGTCTCCGGCGGCGGCTTACCTTTCGAGAGTGCATCACTTTCTCCTTGAGATCGGCCCGAGCTAAATGCCCGGCCGAAAGACCGCCGAGCCAGTGCGCAACGCCTCCTCGCCCAGCAGCGCGTAGCTGTTGGAAAAATGGGTGGCCCGGAGGGTGAGCATTCGCTCCCACGTGGGTGCGCGCAACTGCCCCAACAGTCTTCCCATACTCGGTGCTGTGTCCGTGTCAACGGCCGACGTCTCGCCCGTCTCGATGACGTATTCGTAGACGCGGCCGTTCGCGCCGACGGCCGAGACGTGCGCGAAGACATTCCCGGAAGGCCGGCCTGAGACTTGTCCCTTTTGCAGAACGAGACTCTTGCCTTCGCCGCCTCGCGCGGGGCGGAAGTCGAGGCGTACGGCCGTCGTGAGAACGCCGGACGTGCAGGCCGGACTGACGCCGCGCAGGGCGCTGACACGGCTCGGGTAGCCGGTGCCGAGCAGCTTCTGTGCCAGCTCCATCTGGTCAATCGTGTCGCCCAGTGAGCCGCCGCCTTCGCGCGCGCCCTCGTAGAGCGTGATGTGCAGCCTCGCCAACCCGACATCGCTTTCGCCTATGAAGCGCTGGATGGCCTCAGAATCCCACCCCGCACTCACGCTCCCCTGAGAGACGACAGCGCGGCCCGCGCTCGCCTCCGTCCACACCGCTTCGCTCTCCGCGACGGTCAAGCCCCACGGCGCCGCGACGTGAACGGGGAGGTCTTGAGGGCTGCGGCAGAAGGCTTCGGCGCGTCGCGCCTCCAGCGTCCGACGCTGCACGCGGACTACCGTTCGCTGCTCGCGCGCCCCGAGATTGACGCGGTCACCGTCGCCGCACCCGTCCGGGCGCGCGC
>Ga0182001_10000142_pt1 | contig 16337 bp, 16 predicted proteins | sample BulsoiFelSFmetaG_FD_120485 | JGI IMG/M metagenome (GOLD analysis project Ga0182001, IMG submission 120485) | Bulk soil microbial communities from Mexico - San Felipe (SF) metaG | ecosystem: Environmental > Terrestrial > Soil > Agricultural land | place: Mexico: San Luis Potosi | collected... | reverse complement strand
GGCGGTACTGACCCGTTCTCCACAAGCTCTCTAAAGTTATTACCGATTTCAATCGTCAAAGACCATAAGCTGGAGGCAATTCATAGAATTCCATTACGAAAATGTTAGAACTGTATGTTTATAATGAGTCGCTTTAGAAATCACTGAACAAGTTAAGATCGAATTAAAGGGGGAATCTAGATGGCAAGGAAAAGAGAGAGCAATCCTGCAAGCGCGGGCATGGAAGCAGGGCGCGCGGCGCTTGACCAGACCACACAGGTCGCGGGCGAAGTGGTCACCCAAGCTTCTGAAGTTGCAGGCACAGCCATTGATGCAATGTCAAATATGGCTTCGCCAATCATCAATGCTGTGATGCCCGGCGGCGGGCGTCGAAGCAGAGGCCGGGCGACGAGCAGCCGTAGGTCTGCCACGTCCACAGCCGAGCGCACGATTAAGAAAGGCGCGAGCGCAAATAAGAGGCTGGTCAGAAAAGAGGCGGAAGCAGCCAACAAGGTGACGAACAGAACTGCTAAGGCCGCGCAGAAGGTGACACGCAAAGCTGGTAAGGCAGCATCATCTGCGTCTTCTTCCGTATCAAAGACGCGCTCTCGCTCCGGTGGAAATAAAGGGAAGGGTTCAGCGAAGAAGGGCAGAAAGAAGTAGAGATTCCTTTAGCGCAGGGAGGTTGACTCAACTAAGGCTGGTGACCTGTTCGAAGAAGGCCGCGAGTTTGCGCTCGTCAAGTTTGCCGCCCGTGCGAACGCCGCTGCAAACATCAACGCCAAAGGGTCTGACTTGCTCAATTGCCTCGCGCACGTTCTCAGGCTTCAGCCCGCCCGCGAGAAAGACTGGCACGCTCGCCCGCTCGACGATGCGGCGGCTGATGGTCCAATCGTGCGTGCGGCCTGTGCCGCCGAGTTCTTTGACGGCGAGGCGCTGGTTGCCTGAATCGAGCAGGATTGCGTCAACCTCCCCGGCGACTCTTAAAGCTTCCTCAAGAGACTCTTCATCCTGAACATGTATGACCTGCACGAGAGCTATGCCCGGCAAAGCTTCGCGCAGGTCTTTGTATGTGCCGTCGGTCAAGCGGTCAACGATCTGCAAAGTGTTGGCGCGCACCAGACGTTGGTGCTCGATGATGCTCGCCGCGCTTTGCCTGCTCGTCAAAAGAAACGATGCGACCGCAGGCGGAACGTAAGCGGCAATCTCGCGCGCGAGTTCGTCAGAGATGACGCCAGGACCCGATGGCATCTCTGAGACAAGGCCGACCGCATTCGCGCCGTAGCTGACGGCGAGTTGTGCCTCTTCAAGGCTTCCCATGCAGCAGATTTTTACTCGCGGCTTCATTGGAATTTTGCAGAGTGGCTTCGTTTCCAGCTATCCGAGCACGCCGTAAACGAGCGCGTCGGAGTGAACAACCGGCGCAAGGTTTCATAATCCTCACTATTGAATGCTTCCACATATTTCGGCACGACTGACTTGTTCTCTTCAGCAGTCATCACCATTCGTCTCCCCAGACTTCGAGTTATCTGCGAGCGAGCTTTGCTCAGCTTTCGTTAAATATCTGGCGCAGGTGATTGTTCAGATGCCCTATGTAATCGAGCATGAAATATTCGAGCGTCACAGGCTCGTCACGGCTCACTGTCTGCCAGGCGATCTCGTCAAGGTTATGTTTGATGCGAGGCTTCTTCCGAATATCTTCCGGCACATGCTTCATCAGGTGGGCCAGATGCAGATTGAAGTTTTTCCAGAGAGCGACGAGTTGCGGCCAAGGCTCTGTCTTGTAGTGCTGCACGTTGACCCAAGCCTCCTGCTCGTATCCCAGAAACGCCAGGTCATCTCTAAACTGTGTGCGAACGAATCGCTGGTGATTGTTCGAGGCGGAATCAATCAGATGCCCTATGATCTCTTTCGGAGACCACTTGCCTGCGGCACGCGCTCGCCCGCTCTCTTCTTCAGAGATTAAGAGCAGACGGTTTGACGCTTCCTCGACCGCAAGGCGGAAATCCTCAATCGCTTCTTTCATTATTCAAGAGACCTCGCAAAAGATTTTGTTAGGAACAGAAAAATTATTCTATCTATCAACGCGAAATTTACGCGCACATTTAATCACGCTTGTGCGAACTGCGGCTACTTTTCAGATGGCAGCTTGATGATCCGGCCATCCTTCATCACGAATTGAGCGCGTTCGAGAGTTGTGATGTCCTGCAAGGGATTGCCCTCGACGGCTATGATGTCTGCGAGCTTGCCTTCCTTAATCTCGCCGATCTTATCTTCAAGTCCCAACAATTTGGCAGCGTCAACGGTGGCGGCGCGGATGGCTTCCAGCGGAGTCAATCCGGCCTTGACGAGCCATTCCTCTTCGCGCACGTTCTGACCATGCAAGCCCGCGACAGCATCGGAGCCGTTGACGATCCAAACACCAGCCTTCTTTGCTCTGCGAAGGTTGTCCAGATTGCGCGAGCGTAGTCTTTCAAAGAAGTCCCACGTCGAATCATCGAAGGCGAATTGGTTCTTGTGCTCAAGATAATGCGTCGGCAGATAGAGCGTGGGCACGAGCGCCGTGTGATGCTTGACCATCAGGCGAATCGCCTCGTTATCAAGGTACGTTCCATGCTCGATTGAGGCGCAGCCGCCTTCGACTGCGGCCTTGATCGCCGGAGCTTCATGGGCATGGACGGCAACCTTGAGTCCTGCGCGCGAGGCTTCATCAACCGCCGCACCTATCTCTTCGCGGCTGAAGAGCGGCTCGCCCTGCCCGTCAATGCCCTCGAAAATCTTGATGACGTTCACGCCTTCGCGCACACGCTCGCGCACGAACGCGCGGATGCGCGAGATGCGAGCCTCACTCGTGTTCAAGCCAAACATCTCGTCAGGCATGAGCGGCTCGCCCGAGACAATCATTCGTGGACCAATGTTCTCGCCGCGATTGATCGAATCGCGCAGTCGTATGTCAACGCGCTCGCCTGCGCCGAGATTGCGAATCGTCGTCACCCCTGCTTCAACTGTGCGACGCGCATTCTCCGCCGCGTACTTCAGAGTCTCGTCCGAATTAGCGTCACCCCTCAGGCCGAAGTGCCCTGTCTCGTCGAAGTGATAGGTGATGTGTGTGTGGGCGTCTATCAAACCAGGAAGGATTGTCCGGTCGCCAAGGTCAATCACCCTCACGCCCTGCGGAATCGAGAGCCTTGAGCCAACCGCAGTGATGCGCTCGCCCTCGATGATGATGACCGCATCGTTGATTATCTGTCCGCGACTAATATCAAGCATCCGCGCGGCGCGAATGGCGATGCGGTCGGGAGTTTGAGCTTTCTCAGTTTTCTGTGCGCGCGTGCAGGCGGGCAGGGAAAATATGATCGAGAGTATAAGAAAACGGCTGACAAGCTTGATGAACGGCATGCTTCATTATGCCATTCAACTTTCGTCTCACATACCCAACACATGCCTTCAGACTTTCTAACGCCAACCGACCGAGCCTCGCACGGATTCTATGAGCTTGGCCGAGTTGTAGGCGACGCCGTCTTTGAAGACCATCTCGATTTTCTCTATGTCGTTGATGTTGGCGGAAGGGTCGCCCTGAATGATGATGAGGTCTGCCTGTTTGCCTGCCGCGATTGAGCCGATGCGGTCGGCTGCGCCTAAGTATTCTGCGCCGTTCATGGTCGCGATGTGAATCGCTTCGAGCGGTGTGAATCCGACCTCGACCAATAATTCGACTTCGCGCTGGCTGCCGAATCCGGCGAGGACGCCGCCATTGCCGGTCGGGTCAGTTCCGGCCATCAAGTGTCCTCCGGCCTTTGCGAACGCCATCTCAAACTGCATCTCTTTTTGAAACGCCGTCGGCCACGGTGAATTTTTCAGGTCGCTTGCGCGAGCGCGGGCGACCAGGTATTGCGTCCGTGCATCCGCAGACATGGCATCCAGAACTCGCTGCTGCAAAGGCGGACGACCCGCCACAAATGCCTCGAAGACGGGAAGCGTCGAAGTGACCGCGACCTTGCGCGCAACCAAGTCGCGGATCATCTCCTGGACCGGCGCACTGTTGATGTCGAGCTTGGTCAGGTTGTTAATAGTCTCGGCTTGCTGTGGGCATTCATCAGGCTTCTTGCCGGGAACGAATTCGGTGTCAACGACGATGCCATGCTCTAAGTTATTAATGCCTATGCTTGCTGCTTCGCGGAATCCGACAGCGCAAAGATGGCCTGTCACTTTCAACCCGCGCTTGTGCGCCGCTTCGACCGCCGCAGAGAGTTCAGCGCGCGTGATGTACATGTAGGCTTTGAATGAGGTCACGCCCCTGTCCGCCCATTCTTCGACCATGTGGCGCGCATCATCCGGGCCTGTCAGGATGTGAAACTGTGTGGCGAAGCTTCCTTCGCCGTCAAGGTATGGTCCTGTGACGTTCATGTGTGGGCCAGGAATGCGCCCCGTGTCAATCAATCTCTTGATGTTGAGGTCTGTGTATGGCTCGACGCTTCCGGCGGTGCGCAAGGTTGTCACGCCACTTGCAAGATAAAGGCGAGGGAAGCTCCAGCCCATCTCGTTAAAGAGCACCAGCTTGCCCGCAGGATAGAACATGTGCTCGTGCATCATGACGAGACCGGGCATCACGCTCTTGCCCGAGAGATCAATGACCTTTGCTCCTTCGGGCAGACGCGCGCTTGCGGAATCACCAACCGCTTGAATCTTGCCGCCCGCGATGATGATGGTCTGATCTGTTTTGGCGGCAGCGCCCGTGCCGTCAATCACGCGCGCGTGCGTGAGCGCGATTGTCGGCGAGTCAACGAGAATGAAATCTTTGACCTCCTGTGAAGGAACGCCCGCGCGTTGTTGAGCATGGTTGATGCCTAGAAAAATAAATATCAAGCACAGGCTGATGAGCTTCTTCTGCATCCAGATATCTCCTTCACTATTCACTATTCACTATTCATTATTCACTTTTCACGCCGCTCTCTTTCAAATCCGCCGCGCCGGGAATATCCGCGACTTCGATTGAAGAGAGAACACGCTCGTCAATCTCTACGAGCGAGACGATACGATTGGCCTGTTTGTTGATCGTCGCCTCAAAGAGATTTCGCGCCAGCCGCGCATTGCCGAACGTTTCGTCGCGCGTGGCGCAAAGAGTAGTAAAGACTTTTGCTATTTCGGCTTCGGCCTCGCTCGTCAATTTGTAATCAGCTTTGTCGCAGAAGGATTTGAAAATCTTGACGAGGTCATCTTTGCTGTAGTCGTCAAAGTGCAGGTGCTTGCTGAAGCGCGAGCGCAAGCCAGGATTGGAAGCAAGAAACTCGTCCATCTTCTCCGTGTAGCCTGCAACGACGACGACCAAATCATCACGGTTGTCTTCCATCAACTTCAAAAGAGTCTCAACCGCTTCCTGTCCGAAATCTGAGCCGCCGCCAGAGTTGAGCGAGTATGCTTCGTCAATGAAGAGCAGCCCGCCGAGTGCTTTGCCGACAACCTCTTTTACTTTAGGCGCGGTCTGCCCGACGAAGCCTGCGACAAGACCGGCACGGTCTGTCTCAATGAGATGACCGAGTCGGAGGATGCCGAGAGCGCGAAAGATTTTTGCTAAGAGGCGCGCAATCGTCGTCTTCCCTGTGCCCGGATTGCCGTAGAAAACCATGTGGCGCGAGACGGGAATCTGCTTCAATCCCTTCTCCTCGCGCATCTTCTGCACCTTGAGAAAGTTCGCCAGCTCCTTCACTTCAGTCTTCACGTTCTCAAGCCCGACGAGCGATTCCAGCTCTTTCATCAGCTCTTCGAGAGAAGGCAGCGTCTCTTCTTCCGCAGGCTTGGGCGCAGTTGCCTCCAGTGGCTTAACGGATTCGTTTGCCGCCTGCGTCGTAGCTTTCGGGACGTTGCCCTGCGGGTAGATTGCTTCTTTGAACCTGGAAAGCTCGCGCTCTTCCTTCACGGTGATCTGCCCATCGAACTTGATGACGAGGTTAGCGAATTGAAAGAGCGCGTGCCTGAACTTGTCCGTGCAGTTCGAGCCGTGACGGCGGTCGTAAACTTCCAAATAAGAGATGGCGACTGGCGTGCGGTCGAACCTGTCTGTGATCGCAGGAGAGAAGTCGTCTCTTTGCGGAAGCGGAAACACATCCGGCGCACAAGCGAGAGAGAAGCTCCGGCAAATCATTTCATAGTAACTTTGCTTGTCCTGATCGGTCGCCTCGCGCAGATTGACGAAGCGACGCGCGGTTTGGAGCAGTTGATTTTCGAGGATCACCTGAGCGTCCGGCGGCTCGTCGCGCCCGCGCCAGACTATCTGAATGCTCGCCTCAAGCGGCGCGCGAAGCTCGCTGAAAGATTTTTTGAGAACTGCGATGAGCGCCTTGTTATCTTCTTGAAAAGACATACGCCTGCTGACTGAAATGGATTCAATGAAGTCGGCGGATTATAGCATTGACGAGGGCACAGGCTAGTGTCTATGTTTGGGGGAGAAGCAGTCTCTTTAATCTTTCGTGTAGGAGAGAGTTGTTTTCAACGCAGAGGACGCGGAGGAACGCAGAGGATTGAAAAAAAATTTTGAATTATGAGTTTTGAATGTTGAATTAAAAGCGCGGGCTTCTTTAATTCAAAATTCATAGCTCATAATTCATAATTCCCTCAGCGTCCTCTGTGCCCTCTGTGGTGAATAATCCCTTATCAAAGATAAAAGATTGAATAGACCTCTGACGGAGATAATCTTCGCCCAAAGAAGAGTTCCGCGCAGGCAATAGCTAATTGAGATTTCCTCTCGCAGCTTCGATGATCTTCACGGCCTCGCGCGTGTGGCTTATCGCCTTGCGCCAATTGATAGCGACCGTATAGTTCTCAACCTTTGGGTCTATCCCGGTTGATTTCATCTCGTCTGTTTCGGTGAAGGAGTTGACGCTGTTGACGCTGACGACCATCTCTTTTTGGCGATAGGTCTTTCGCCACCAGAACAGTCCGTCAAGGTAAGAATTCCGCGCGTGATAGAGAGCGTAGAAGAGTGGGCCGCGTGGAAGAGAGCGCAAGATTCGGTCAACTACGGGCAGCGCGTTAGCCACGTCTTGAGAGAGTTGGTCGAAGGGAACGCGAGCGAGCGAGCCGTGCGCTTCAAATTCTCCCAAAGATATGTAGGCGCAGACCTCTTGCTCTAAAGCCTGAAGCTTCTTTGCGGCCTGCTCGCCAAACTCAAGATCGTTCGCGCGCTCCGCTTGCATCTCTTGCAAAAAGGCAATCGTCGCATCATCTTTCACCCCTCGATTGTAATTAACAATCGCCGTAGCCCACGAAGTATGAAGTCGCGCTTTGGCCCAGAGCAGCTCATGCACAGTCATCTCCGGTTCGTTAGCGCAGAGTTTTCGATAAACGGCGCGGGCTTCATCACGACAAATAGTCTCCGCACGTTCCGGTTCGTCATATCTTTGCAGAGCTTCGTCGTAGAGAAAGATGGCGGTCGTCAGGTCTGTCTTCAGGTCGCTCTCGGCAAGCTCAGCAGCTTTAATGAATAACTTCGGGGAGAGTTTATTCATGAGCGCGCGATAGGTTTTGAGATCAGGCGATTTCGTGGTCACTTCTTCGAGAAGTCGCAATTTGGCAATCAGTTCCTCGCCCTTTTTAACCTCTTTCTCCTTTAAACTGGACGAAGGAGCGTTGGGCAATGCTCCTAAAGCTAACAGCGAAGAGGTAAGCAAGAGGGGCAGGAAAAGCATTGTGCGAGAGAGCGCCTGGTTGTGACCTGTAATGCTGAACACTTGGACCTCTGAATTCCCGAGACGGGCGGAATGGAGCAGACTTCTTCCCAGCCCTGAGACATTTCACCGCATCGAAGCGGGCAAAAAAAGCTTTCCGCCCCGACTGCTGACTGCTTATTGCATGAAGGGTGCCAGAGCCTGCGGCCATTTGCTTCACCGGCAAATGACCGCAGGTGACTTGAATCTGATGTCACAGATATAAGCATATTCGCGCGACATTTCCACGAAATCCGGCAGGTTTTCGCAGAGGGGTTGACAAAGATATATAGATAGTTGTATATATATCTTGCAGTTGATGGAAGGACACGCTTGATGGACGCCGCGCATTTTCAGAGAATAGCCAAGGCGCTGGCCGACCCGCGCCGCTTCGAAATCCTCCAGACAATCGCGGCTTCGGGCGACGAGATGTGCTGTGGCTCTGTCGTTGAATGTTTCCCTGTGGCGCAGGCGACCGTCTCGCACCATCTCAAAGAATTGACGCACGCCGGTCTGATTGAAACGCGCACCGAAGGGCAGTTTAAATACCTGCGCGCGTGCCCCGATGTGCTGACCGAGTATCTGGACGAGCTATCGCGCAGGCTTGGGCTTCCATGCGGACAAACCCTTAAACAGAAGAGTGCCAGCCGCAGAAAGGCTGCGAGAGCTTAAGACGAGAGATTGACAGGCGTGTCGGGGTGAGTTCATATAGATGGTTGTACATATATACATGCTATGAACTAAAAGCTGCCGCGAGGCGTATTTGATTAATCACGGAGGGCAGGCAAAAAGTTTTCCCGCCCCTCTTTAACGACGAAAGGAAGATGAGCGATGAGCAAGAATGTGAATGATGTGCAGGACGCGACGTTTGAAAAAGATGTCCTCGGATCGGACAAGCCCGTGCTAGTGGACTTCTGGGCTGAATGGTGCGCGCCGTGCCGCATGATCGCGCCGACGGTAGATGCGGTCGCAGGCGAGTTTGAAGGCCGCGCGACGGTCGTCAAACTAAACGTTGACGATAACCCGTCCACTTCGCAACGCTACGGCATCAAAGGCATCCCGACATTGATTCTCTTCAAGAACGGTCAGGAAGCAGAACGAATTGTCGGCGCGACGAGCAAGGATGCTCTGACCAGACTTCTGGAAAAGCACACGCTCGCGAAATCTATCTCTGCCTAATTTAAGGAGAAGAGAAAAAACTCTGATGAGCAAAGAATTGAATCTTCTTTCTCGGGTCAAGGTCGGGCCATACACTTTGCCGAATCGCGTGGTGATGGCCCCAATGACGCGCAGCCGCGCTGCCGCCGGGCATGTCGTGACGCCTTTGACCGCGACCTATTATATGCAGCGCGCCTCCGCCGGATTGATCATCACGGAGGCCACGCAGGTTTCGCCGCAAGGCATCGGTTACCCGGACACGCCCGGCATACATAGCCCTGAGCAAACGGCAGCCTGGCGCGTTGTGACCGATGCTGTTCACGAGCATGGCGGAAGAATCTTTCTGCAACTCTGGCACGTCGGGCGAATCTCTCATCCATTGATGCAGGAGAACAATGCTCTGCCCGTCGCTCCGTCGGCAGTCGCGCCGTTGGGTGAAGTCTATACTTCAGAAGGCTTGAAGCCCTTTGTCACGCCGCGCGCTCTCGCAAGAGAAGAGATTCCAGGTCTCGTCGAGCAGTTTCGCAAAGGGGCGGAGAACGCGCTTGAAGCAGGTTTTGATGGCGTCGAGCTTCACGCCGCGAACGGTTATCTCTTCGATCAATTTCTTGAAGACAGCACGAATTTGAGAACGGACGAGTACGGTGGACCAATCGAAAATCGCGCACGCTTTCTTCTGGAAGTGATGGAAGCCGTGATCGGCGTTTGGGGACGTGAGCGCGTCGGCGTTCGCATCTCACCCGCAGGGACGTTCAACAGCATGAAGGACTCTGACCCGGCGGCGACATTCGGCTACGTCGCAGAAGCTCTCAGCAACTTAGAGATTGCTTACCTGCATGTGGTCGAGCCTGCTAACAAAAATCTTTACAAGGTAAATGGCGAGCCTGTCTCTGCGACGCATCATCTGCGCTCGCTCTTCAAAGGCGTTTTGATTACGGCGCAAGGATATGACCGTGAGAGCGGAAACCGTGTGATCGCCGAAGGGGACGCAGACCTTGTTGCCTACGCGCGCCTCTTTTTAGCCAACCCCGATTTGCCGCAGCGTTTCGCTCTGAATGCTCCTTTGAACGAGCCGAATGCGGCGACATTCTATGGCGGCGACGAGCGCGGCTATACGGATTACCCCGCGCTCGAACTTGAAACAGCTTGAACTGTCAGAGTTTAGATTGAGGGACAAAAAGCGATGAAGATAGGAATCATTGGTGCAGGAAATATCGGCGCGACTGTCGCGGGGCTTTTCACGCGTGCAGGCCATGAAGTCGCAATCAGTAACTCTCGTGGGCCAGAGAGTCTGAAAGATTTGGTCGCAGAGCTTGGCGAACATGCTCATGCAGCGACGGTCGAGGATGCTGCGCGCTTTGGCGACGTTGTTCTGCTGGCAATACCCTGGCGCACGCCCGAAGGTCTGCCGCGTGCGGAGACTCTCAAGGACAAAATTGTGATTGATGCCATGAACCCTTACACGGCGGATGGCCAGCCGTTCAATCTTGGCGACGAGACGACTTCAAGCGAAGAGACCTTAAAGCGACTTCCGGGCGCGAGGCTCGTCAAGGCGTTCAATACAATCTACTTCAAGCATCTACAGGAGCAGGGTCGTACGGATGTGCCAACAGATGAGCGGCGCGCGATTTTTCTCGCGGGCGATGACGAAGAAGCCAAGCAGGTGGTTGGGCGCTTGATTGAAGAGATAGGGTTCGCTCCCGTTGACACAGGCTCGCTCAAAAATGGTGGGCGCAGACAGCAACCCGACTCGGATATTTATAACCGTGACATCACAGGGCGCGAAGCTCAGAAACTGCTCGTTGGTTAGAACTGTCATACTAACCGCAGAGGACGCAGAGGGCGCAGAGGAAATCAAATTGATTTGAAATCTGCTATTTCAGATTTGAGATTACTTTTCTCTCTTCTCTTTCTCGTGCCCTCTGTGTCCTCTGTGGTAAAAATCTTTGCGCCCCAACATGAAAGAATGAATAGACTCTGGAGAGCAAATATCTGAACTTGCTTTTCTCGGCACACTGCTCGCCCGGACACCCTTAGCTCCGTCGGAGCTATATTATTCTGATGTCGAACTTACGTTCGATTAGAGACGGTCAGCGTTGTGCGGCCTCTCGGTCAACGATCTCCTGAAACCTCACGGCGTCTTCGATCATCTTGATGTTGTTGAAGAAAACATAAGACTCGCGGCCTTCGGGGAGCATCGAGAAGAGTTCCTCCAGCTCATCATTTTCATACGAGTAGCGCCAGCCTCTGCGCCCGTGCAGGCGAAAGTAGCAACGCTCCGGCGTGACGGTCCTCGCACTGAAAGGGTCAACCGCGTGCCAGAGGTCCAGCTCTTCGCACAAGGCTTTGACGACTTCTCGCGGCCAATCGCCTCGCGGCTCCCAGCAGAATGCCAGGCGGTCGCGCTCCGTCGCCGTCTTTCGGAAAAACTTCCGCATGTTTTCCATGTTCGTTTTTGTCGGCTTGAAACTCGCAGGGCATTGGAAGAGAACTGCTTCCGCCTGAACCGCTTTCGCCGAGTCGAGCGTGACCTTCCAAGCCTCTCTGACAACCTTGCTCGGGCGGAACGAGCCGCACTCTTCCTTCTCCTCTTCGGTAAGCTCGCGTTTGATGCGCCTGTAGGTCGGGCTTGACGATTGGTGTGTGATCAGTTGCCATGCCTTGACCGTGAAGGTGAATTCGGCTGGCGCTTCCGCGCGCCACTTCTCCAGGGTGTTGATTTGCGGAGGCTGGTAGAAGGTGTGCTGAACCTCCACGGCTGGAAGTAATGAATAGTAATCAACGCGCGATGAGCGGAAGCCACAACACCCGATGCGGATTGTCGCTTTAGTTGGTTTCATACTCGACAGAATAATCTACAGTGACCCACGCGGAAAAACCCGGCGACAGCAATTGACTGTGCGATGTTCTTATCAAAGCATTGGAATTCCCAGAGTCGTACGGCAAATAGAACTCTCGTCAAGACGGCAACGAGCTGACTGCGAAAAGTTCCCCAAAGTGGTGGGAAAAGCGCGCACGTCCTCACGGCCCACAGAATGAAAAGCTCCACGAAAGGGTGCGCTCTTCGGTCGGCATAATAATTGCGATGGCTGATTCATGGCTGACCCTCGCTGGGCTTTAGAAACCCACTAAGGGAGGACACAAGTTATGCTTCGCAAATCATTCAACGCTGCCCTGATTCTTCTGGCAGCGATTTTTGCTTTCATGCTGTCGGTTGCGGTGCAGGGACAGATCGCCCAACAAACCGGCGAGACGACACAGGTCTCAGACCCTGTTTTCCATGACTACAAGGGCGTCACCCTGAGCATGACCATGAACGATGTCCATCAGAAACTGGGAGCGCCGAAGGAGTCTGGCGGTGGTCAAGACTTCTATCAGGCTTCAGAGAAAGAGGCCATCCAAATCTTCTACAGGAATGAGAAGGTGAAGGCCATCGTCGTCACTTACCTCGGAGAAGGAAACGGCGCGCCGGATTGCAAAGCAGTGCTCGGGACCAACGAGACGCCGACCGCCGACGGGTCTATCTACAAGGTCGTCAGGTATCCGAAAGCTGGCTACTGGGTCTCCTACAATCGCACAGGCGGCGACGCTCCAATGGTCGTCGTGACGATGCAAAAGATCACCCCGTAAGCGAGTAGCGCGTGAAGAGAAGATTCTTTACCCGGCGCTCGACCGTGTGACTACGGAAGAAGAGAAACGCCTTCTTCTGGAAAAGGTTCATGGCGTTTCATCTAGGTGTTTTCTGGGAAATGCGTTCGTCACGACCGCTCATCAGTAAAATCATCTCAAGCGCGCTCGGGCTGACGCTTCTATGCTGGCTCGTCGGCGCTGGCTCTCTTAGCTGTTGTGCGAAGAACGTGGCAGCCTCATCTGTTAAGAGCGAGATGATGCACGAGGGCATTTCCGTTTCTCCTTCGGAAATGTCAGGGCTGCACCGTGCGCAGCCGGAGCATTGTCGGAAAAGAGGGCGCGAGCAACGCACAACAGCATTCGTCAGCTCCTGCGCGGCACATTCGCAAGTCGTCGAAGCGATGTCTTGCTGCTCGCTACAGGCGCAGGCTTTCGACGGCGCGCGCAAAGTGCGTCTGCTGCCTGAGCGTTTAGCTACGATCTCAGACGACATTGCGCCCCGCGTCTCTTTGGATTCCGCTGGCAATCAATCATTCAAGAGCAGATTATTTCTGCCCGATAGAGGCGGAACTTATCTGCGAGCCTGTGTCTTCCTGATTTAGTTGATGGGCTTGAGAAACAAAGAACCGGCGAATCGTTCGTCGGCTCAAGCTCGAAACCATCAAGCTAATCAGGAGATACGGAAATGAGAAAGATCAAACTTTTAGCAATAGCTCTTGTGCTTGCGCTCGCAGGCTTCGTCTATGCGATGGGTCAGGCGCAGGAGGCGAAGAATGCTTGCAGCATGGACAAAGGCGGCTGCTGCGCCGAGTGCTGCAAGACGAAAGATTCATGCTGCAAAACGGACTCGAAACAGGCACATAACGCGAAGATTGATTGCGCCTCTTGCGAATGCTGCAAGGGCGCAGACGCCTGCTGCAAGATGGATAAGGACGGCAAGATGAAGGGAGGCGCTTGCGACATGAGCAAGGATGGCAAGACCTGCTGCGGCAAAGACTCTTGCGGCGACTCGTGCTGCGCGAAAGAGAAAGGGAAAGCCAGATAATTAAAGGGAAAGCCGGATAATTAAAGGGAAAGCCGGATAATTCAAGTGGCGTTCGAGAGAGAGAAGGAGGCCGACCGAAAAGCTTGGCCTCCTTCTCAAGTTTTCAGGCTGCACGTTATGATTAGGGGACAGGGGGCGGTTTAATGATAGACTATGCCCTTCGAGTGCAGAGATTAAAAACTCACCTTAAAGGATCATCCAATGAATCAAGAACAGAATCACAAGTGGGTCTATCTTTTTGAAGAAGGTAGCGGCGATGCTAAAGGACTGTTGGGCGGCAAGGGCGCGGGGCTTGCCGAGATGACACGCGCAGGCTTGCCCGTGCCGCCGGGTTTCGTCGTCACGACCGAAGCCTGCAATGCTTTCTACGCGAATAACAAACAGTTTCCAGAAGGTATGTGGGAGCAGGTTGTCGAAGGCTTGCGCAAGCTCGAAGAGAAGACGGGAAAAGGTTTTGGTGACGCAGACAATCCGCTGCTCGTTTCGGTGCGTTCGGGCGCGGCCTTTTCGATGCCGGGCATGATGGACACCGTGCTCAATCTTGGCTTAAACGACAACACCGTGCAGGGCCTGGCCAAGCAGACAAGCGATCTGAGATTCGCGCTTGATGCCTACCGTCGCTTCGCTTCGCTCTTTGGCGAAATCGTCATCGGCGTGGCGCATGAAAAGTTTGAGCGCGTCATGGCTCGCTTCAAGGCCCAGACTGAAGGCGGGCGCGATACAGACTTGAAGCCCGAGCAACTGCGCGAAATCATTGACGCCGAAAAGCAGATCATACATGCGGAACAGAGCGGCGACTCGATTCCTGAAGACCCTTATGAGCAGTTGCGCGTGGCGATTGCGGCGGTCTTCAATTCATGGATGGGACGCCGCGCCGTTGATTACCGCCGCGTCAATCGCATCCCGGATAATCTTGGCACAGCCGTCAATGTGCAGGCGATGGTCTTCGGCAACATGGGCGCAAACAGCGGCACGGGCGTGGCCTTCACGCGCAACCCTTCGACGGGACAAAAGGTTCTCTACGGCGAATATCTTCTGAACGCGCAGGGCGAAGATGTCGTGGCGGGCATCCGCACGCCGAACCCTATCAGCCAACTGCGCGAAGAGTTGCCGGAAGCCTACGAGCAGTTTCATTCGATCACGCAACTGCTCGAACGCCATTACCATGACATGCAGGATGTGGAGTTCACAATCGAGCGCGGGCGACTCTGGATGTTGCAGACACGCACGGGCAAGCGAACGGGCGCGGCAGCCGTGCGCGTCGCCGTTGACATGTACCACGAAGGCTTGATTGACCGCGCAACAGCAGTCGAGCGCGTCACGCCTGAGCAATTAGACCAACTCCTTCATCCGACCGTTGACCCGAAAGCTGAGACGACAGTGCTGGCGACAGGCTTGCCTGCGAGTCCGGGCGCGGCGCAGGGCCAGGTGGTCTTTGATCCAGATGAAGCCGAAGAGATGGCGCGCGAGGGCACGAAAGTTATCCTCGTCCGTCAGGAAACAAGCCCTGACGATTTTCACGGCATGGTCGCCGCGCAGGCAATCGTCACGGCGCGCGGGGGAATGACGTGCGTCGCAGGTGAGACGCGAATTCTGACTGACCGTGGAATGCTGACTGCTGAAGCCACGTTCAAGCTTCTGGATAGCGGGCAGAGCTTACGTATCCTGTCGTTTGACACGCACATGATGAAAGCCGTCTGGCGGCGCATCATCGCGGCGGGTCGCAAGCCGTCAGAGGTGGTCACAGTCGCTGTCTCACAGACTGGACATGCCGAACACAACCGGCTTCGCCTGACTGCCGACCACAAGATGTTCACAGTAGAGAATCGGAAGCTGACGAAGAAACGTTTGGACGCGGTCTTAGCGGATGAAGACTTTTTGATGGCTGTTGATCGAATCCCTGCGCTTAGCGAAAACATCACTTCGCCCGACATGGCTTATCTCGCGGGCGCGATCTTCTCCGACGGTCACATCAATGTTAAGCCCACGAAAGGCGCGGTGACTTTTATTCAGAAGCCGACGCCTGAGAAGGCGGACTTCATCGCAGCCGTCGAACATTCATTCGTGAGCAGTTTCGGCGTGCCGTTTACGAACGTCCGCGCTCGCGAAACGGTGGCCACTCTGAGAGGGCGTGAGATTCGCGGCAGCGTGGAGGATCGCATCTGTTCGCGGCGCGAGCCTGCGGCGCGACTGGCCGGGATACGTGACAATCTGAGCGAGTGGGTTTTGACGCTTGACCGCGAAGGGTTGCTCAATTTCCTCGCCGGGTACGTTGACGGCGACGGTTCTTACGCGCAGGAGTCCAGCAAGGTGCGCCTGCAAATCGTCGTCTCGCAGCACAAATCAAATCTCCTCGAAGGGTTGGTCGTCGCCTGCCTGCGTCTAGGGATTTTGCCGCAGGTGACAAACAACCGCGAAGCTTATCTCTTGCAGATCACGGGACGCGTCGGTGAGATACTCACGCGCACGCGGCGCATCAAGGCGGACATTCCGCCGCGCCGCGCTGGTTCAAAGTGCTTTGCCGTCAAGTCGCTGTTTGATGACATAGTTGACGATGTCAACTTCATGGGGCGCGTGCGCGAGGGCATCAAGCGCAACATCATGTTCGACGGCGAGAAGCTGCGCCGCGACGTGCTGCCGCTGTGTTCGGGCGAGACACGCGATGAGATTGAATCTCTGCTCGACTCTGCTCTGCGCTCGTACCGCGTCAGACAGGCCGGTGAGCCTCAGGCTGCGATGGTCTATAACTTTGAAGTGGATGCGAGCGACGAGTTGGACAAAAACTTCGTCGTCTTTTCCAGCCGCCTGACGCCCGTGCTGGT
>Ga0182001_10000141_pt1 | contig 16363 bp, 16 predicted proteins | sample BulsoiFelSFmetaG_FD_120485 | JGI IMG/M metagenome (GOLD analysis project Ga0182001, IMG submission 120485) | Bulk soil microbial communities from Mexico - San Felipe (SF) metaG | ecosystem: Environmental > Terrestrial > Soil > Agricultural land | place: Mexico: San Luis Potosi | collected... | reverse complement strand
GGGTCGAACACCCTCTCAGCCTCAACCCTGCCGCCCTCCGCCGTCCGCACGACCCTGAAGCCGCCGCCCGCGGAGACGTGGCGCACCTCTTCGAGCGCCACGCTGCTGCCGTCCCTCATCTGCATGGTCACGCGGCTCCGAAGCGTGAACGCCGGCTGCCCTTTCTGCTGCCCCCGCGCGGGCGCCGAGGGCACGGCGGCGGCGACGAGCAGCGCCAGCAACGCGAGACTCAAAACGCGCATAACTTCCTCCCGAACGCGAGACGTTCCGGTCGCACGAAACGTTACCGTCAAAGCCGCGAAGGGTCAACGCCCTGCCGCGCAGGGGCGGACGCGCTCGGGGCGCCTTTGTGCGCGCGCCGAGTCGCGCGTGTTAGTATCCGGCGGAAGAGTGCTGTGCCCCTTTTGCGCCCCGGCGCGCTTGAAATCGGGCCAGAACTTACCGGCGCCGTGGGGCGTAATCCCGGCTGCGGTCCTTCTACACTGTGAAGCGAAGGTGAGAGATATGTTTTGCCCGCGATGCGGCCAGCAGGCGGCCGACGAGATTCGCTTTTGTCCGAAGTGCGGGCTGCCGCTCACGCCCCACGCGGCGCTCCTCGCAGGTCACGAGCCCGCGCCGCACGTGACCACGGCCCCGGCGCAAGCGCCCGCCCGGACGCCGAAGCGCGTTAAGAACCGCCGCCCGGCGAAGCTCATCTTCTTCAGCGTGGCGCTGTTCCCGCTCTTCATGATGTTCAGCATCGCGGTCGACGAGCCGGGGCCGCTCATCGTGCCCTTCCTCATGTTCACGGCGGGGCTGGCCTGGTGGATTTACACGCGGATGTTCGGCGAGGACGCGACGCAGGCCGCCCAACAGTGGTCACCCGGCTCACTGCCGGCCGGCGGGGAGAGGCCCGCGCTCGGCGCGCCGCAGTTCATCCCCGCGTCACTCTTCAACCAGCAGAGCGCGAGCACTTCGGAAATCCCGCAGCCCCGCAGCGTCACGGAGAACACGACGACTTTACTGGACAAGGACGTTTAGGCGGTCTACGCGGAGGGGCGTGCTTTTCGTGAACGGGCGGGCCCTGTCCGAGGCGGCGCCCCGAGCCACAGGTGAACCGGATGTTTTGTCCCAAGTGCGGCCAGCAGTCTTCCGACGAAGTTCGCTTCTGCCCGAGGTGCGGGCTCCACCTCGGCGGGCTCGCCGCCTACGTGGCGGCCAACGAGGACGCGCCGGCCGGCGCCCCCGCCCCGAGCGCGCCGTTGATGACCGCGCGGCGGCGCGGCATGCGGCGCGGGGCGAAGCTCATGTTCATCTGCGGCGTCCTGCTGCCCGCCGCCGCCCTGCTCGCCTTCGAGGGCGACGCGCCGGGGCCGCTGCTGCTCGTCCTGACGGGGGGCCTGGCGGGGCTGGCCTGGCTGGTCTTCTCGTGGCTCTTCAACGACAACACCGTACCCGTCGCCGACAGGGCCGCCCGGAGAGCGGCCCGGAAAGCGGCCCGGAAAGCGGCCCGGAAAAGGGACCTCGCCGCGGCCGGGGAGCGCCCGGCGCTCGGCGCGGCGCAGTTCACGCCCGCCCCGTTCCCCAACCGGCCGCGCGCCGACACCGCCGAGATTTACCGGCCGCCCAGCGTCACCGAGAACACGACCAGGCTGCTCGACAAGGACTCGTGAGTCGCTTTCACACCCGCCCGCGGAGGGCCGCGAGCCTCCTGAGCAGCGCGACTATCTGCCCGCCCGTGAGTAACGATTCCATGTGCCCGTCGCAGAACCTCTCCCCGCGGACGCAGTAGGTCAGCATCGTCCTGACCTGCTCCACGCCGGCCCGTTTGATGAAGTCATCGTCCGCGAGCATCCGCGCCGCCTCCTCCGGCTTGTATCCGGGGTCAATCCATCCGTGCCGTCCCACCAGGCCGAAAAATTCTTCCACGTCATCGTCGTAGACGGGGAACGGCATGCTGATGCTGCCGTCGGCGTTCTTTTCCACGTCGCCCCACGTGGCGAACGTCCGGCCCGGCCTCTCGAATCGGGGCAGGAATGCGAGCAGCGCGTCGATGTCTTCTACGGTTATTTCGTGCCGGCTCATCCTTCACCCTTTTCCCGCGCGGGCGGCGCAGAGGCCCTCACAGCGTTAACAGACTTTGCGTTTCAAGAAGGGCGGGGAATCGTACTTTATGTGCTTTGATTTGTCGCGTGCTAGTATTGAAATTCTTGTGTAACTCCTGCGCGGCTCTTGTATAACCTCCCGTGTGTGCGGAGGCCGAAAGCGGAGTCGCAAAGCGTAAGAAAGTGCCGGAAACGCTCGACAAGTGCCCATTCTCACAGGTAAATCGCTGGTGTGCTTCGGCGGCGAGGACTGGTGGTATCACCACCCGCACTCGAAGAACCACCTGATGAAGCGGTTCGCGCGGGCGGGCAACCGGGTGGGGTTCAACAGTTTACGGGCGCAACTCTTCCTCTAAGAGACGGACAGGAATAACACCCAACGAACTCACATCTTGCCCTTTGTGTACCTCTTGTGTACCTCTGTAGCTCTCAGCGTAAAGATAAAGGGCATCAGACCTAAGCCTGACACCCTTAATACTCACGCCTGTTAGAACCTTAAAAGGGTCGGAGTTCTTCGCCTTCGGTGGTTTTGTCTAAAGTAAGCTGTTGCTCATCCTCATTCGGACTCCCGTAGGCAATCGCGCCAAGCATTTCAACTGCCTCAAGTTGCATACTCGGCAGGACGTGAGTATAAGTCTCAAGAGTCCGTGAAATGTCCGCATGCCCTAGCCTCTCGCTTACTGCCTTCACATTTACCTTCCGCGCGATTGCCAGCGTTGCCATTGAATGGCGCATCGTGTAAAGCCGATACTGTTTCGGGTCTAGCCCGATGCCTTTGACGATTTCACGGAACAGGTCAGTAAGAAGGTATTGGTAAATCGGCTCGCCTGTCTGGTTGGGGAAAACCAAATCATTATCTTGCCAGTTATCCCCACGCTGTTTCTTGTAACGCTCGACCGTGAGACTTTGCAGCCTCAATAGCCTCGCCAATTCGCGGCTAATCTGAATGTTCCTAACACTGCTGGCCGTCTTCGGCTCATCAAACCACCAGCCACCCTTAGCAGAATCCCGTATGGCAACACGTTGAATCCGTATGTGCGGCGGGTTATCGTCAAGGCAAAGGTCTGAGAATTGAAGCCCGCAATATTCTTCCGGGCGCATCCCCGTTTCGTATGCGACGTGGAAGATGCAGCCGTAAGGAATCCTCAGAGGTCGCTCTGCCTGATACTGTTCCCACGTTTGGAAGAAAAGCCGGATTTCTTTCTCCGTGAAAGTTACCATCTTCTGCCGAGGCGGTTTGCGAACCGTCACATTCTCCATAGGGTGACGGTTCAACTCGCCAATCCTCACACCCCAATTAAACGCCATGCGTAAGTGAACATGAACCCTCTGGATAGTGGCTTGTGACAAAGGCGCATCTGTTCGCGGGGAAATCCTGCTTTGAAGCGTGGTGTACAAATCCTGAATGTCTGAGGCCATTAGGCCGCGCACTCGCTTGTGTCCGATGAACGGATAAACCCACGCCTTGAACGCTCTAGCCACTTTGCCGTGGACGTAGGGCTTAACTCTATGGGCGTGAGCCTCGCGCAAGAATCTTTCAATGAAGGCGCGGAGAGTTTCGTTAGTGTCAACGATGCCTTTGCCGCGATTCCTTTGCGCGACGATTCGAGCCAAGTCTGCGTCTGCTTCTTTCAATGTATTCCATGTTTTGGTATACCGCTTTTTTCGTCCGCTCTCGTCCGTATGTGAATGAACCCAAACCATAAATTGATTGGGAGCGCGTTCAATGATTTGGCCGACTGGACGCTTGTGCTTAATAGGATGCTTCCTACCCTTTGCAGACGTATCCTGCGGCTTGCTAGTATCGCCCTGCATCTTCTTTCCTTTCTGACCAGAAGGGGGTTTGATGTAGAGGGCTTAGGGAAGTTGGCGCTTTCCTAAGCCCATCCTGTTAGGCGGCGGCTCTTTGGGCCGCGACGTGTAAATGCAGCGGAAGGGCGCTTACTGCGTGTTTGCAGGCGATTCCGTCCCGCGTTCGGCAAGAACATTCGACAACTTTCTCACCAAAGAAGCGGTAGCACTTTACGATGTATTCATTGCCCTTGCTGCCGCTCACCCGGTACTCACCAAAACAAACCATGCGGACTTTCGGGCGTAGGGCTTTTGCGTTCTGAATCGCCCGGCTAAGGTCTGTAGTTTCAAGTGCGAACATCTACTGATTCTCCTGACTTTCGGGTTATGACTTCCGTCGCCTGACAAATGTAATACTATCCTAAGTATTAGTACTATGTCAAGAACTAGTTCTTGAGTTGAAACTACAGACGTGCTAGGATTGCGCGGGATTTAAGGCAGGCGAGGAAACAGGATGATTACGACTAGAATCCGTGAGATAGCTGAGAGGCGGAAAATAACCAGCGGCTACCGGCTAGGTAAACAACTAGGTCTGTCCCCTAGTATGGCGGCGCGTTTGTGGAAGGACGAGGTTAAGATGATTGACCTAGACACACTTAACCTTCTTTGCCGTGAGCTACGCTGTAAGCCAGCCGACCTGCTGCATTATGAGCCGGATTTGGAATAGGTCAGGGGCGTTCCTATACGCTATCTCAACTCATTTAGGACGCTTTGCTTTAACAAACTTGGGTGACTAGTTAACAGAAAGTAGGGCTGCCGCCTTTCATTGATGCGTCATGCCGACGCGAGCCGGACTTGACTCAACACGATTTGGCGTTTGCCGCGTGGTTTCATCTCTGAAAATTCATCTTGCACATGCAATCGGTCTGTGTTATTTAGTGGCTAATTCTTGCTTTAGATTTTGGTAAAGGAGTAAGCCATGAAAAGGGTGTTCATTGCGTTCGCTATTGAAGACAAATTCGCTAGGGATAATCTGGTCTATCAGGCTGGAAAAGACCACACGCCCTTTGAGTTTGTTGATATGTCTCTCCAACAGCCATTTACTTCCATGTGGAAGACACAATGCCGAGAAAGAATCAAAGGGTGTGATGGTGTCGTTGCTTTTATCAGTAGGAATACACCTAACGCAGAGGGTGCGCGTTGGGAAATCGGATGTGCGATTGATGAAGGTATTCCTATCAGGGGCTTTTGGGTTCACCGTGACGACCCTTGTTGCAGACCTGCTGAATTAGGAACGGTAAGGGTTGATTACTGGACGTGGGATAACGTCAAGAGTTTCATCAACTCCTTATAAGATAAAGGCATGAGACAAAGCCTTTCCAACACTAGATTATTCCGCTTTTCTCGTAGGCGAAAAACTGGTGGCGAAGTAGGCGCAAGTCAAACTGAAATCATCGCTGAAACATTAATCAGCGTGCCGGAGAATGTTTACGGCGATAATTACCGTGCTCATTTACTTGAGCAGTACAAACTCTATCTGCAAATGGCAGATAAGATAAGTGACAGACGGTCTGCCGCAAACACGTTTTTCCTCACCGTTAATACGGGATTATTTACAGCCTTTGGTATTGCCAATTTCATAGAACAAAAAACGTCGCCAGCGGTCTTCATCGTCGGTGGAGTTGCGGCTATTCTTCTTTGTTACTCATGGTATAGATTGATTCGCTCATATAGAGACTTGAATACAGCTAAATTCAAAGTCGTCCACGAAATAGAGAAGCATTTACCTGTGCGCCCCTATGACGCCGAATGGGAAGCCCTCGGTAGGGGAGAAAACAGAAAACTTTACTGGCCTTTCACGCATATTGAAAATTATGTCCCTTGGATTTTTATGTTGTTGTATGCGTCTGTAATTTCATATTCGATTTACTGGCTGATTAAAACCAAGAATGTTAGTAGTTGGTGGTAACTATTAATGTATCCGCTCCGTAGATACCGCATTTTCATTTCCCATGCTTGGGATTATGACGAGTATCAGAGAATTAAAAACTTTTTGAATGCAACGCCAGACTTCGTGTACAGCGATTACAGTGTCCCTTATGACAATTCACTTATTGCTAGAAATAAGACTGAACTCAGAGAAGCACTCAAACGACTCATAAGGCTTTCTCAAATCGTCTTAGTGCCCGCAGGCATGGAAGTTAACTATAGAGAATTCATTCTGTTTGAACTTTCCTTTGCTATAGAGCTAGCGAAACCGATTGTAGGGATAGCTCCTAGGGGTGCGAGGTATTTGCCTCGCATAGTGAGTGAAGCAGCATGGGAGATTGTTGGATGGAACAGAAATTCCATCGTAGATGCCATCCACCGAAATGCTCTGTGAGGGAAAAATGAAAGTTGAGGATTTGAGTAAGCGCATTGACGCTTTGCTATCTAATGATAGACAAGCCACACCTTCACCGTCTGAACTCTTTCAGGGTGCGTTATCACTCCTTTCTGCCGTACACGGCTCTAATTGCACTCAAATTCAAAGTTTGACTAAAGCTGCGGAGCAACTGCGTGAAAAGCATTCTGGTAATTACGTTGACCAAGAATTGAGTTTTCTGGCTGAGGGGGCGTTAAAGAATCTAAAGGCCGAGTTGGATGGCGGGCTTGCTGGCAGCTTGCAGAGAACTATAACCGGAGAAGTGATAACAGACTTCATACGGTTATCTCGCGCCGCGCTCGATGAAGGCGGGAACGAATCCAAAAACGTCGCAGCCGTTCTAGCAGCCTCGGTATTTGAGGACACAATTCGTAGATTAGCAACAACAAATGGCATCACTCACATGGAGAAGTTAGCAGGTGTATTGATGGCCCTGAAGGACAATGGGCTATTGCAAGGCTCGCAGGTAGGTATTGCTCAATCGTACTTGAACTTTCGCAACAATGCCCTTCATGCACAATGGGATAAAGTCGAGCGAGAAGCTGTTGCCAGTGTATTGGGATTTGTAGAGCAACTGCTACTAAAGCACTTCTAACTATGCGAGAAGCGAAGGCATGAACCCTAAAGTTTTCGTTAGCCATGCGAGCGAGGATAAAGAACGATTCGTTTTAGGTTTCGCTACCAAGCTGCGCGCAAAGGGGATAGATGCGTGGCTTGATAAGTGGGAGATTCTTCCCGGCGACAGCCTTATAGACAAGATTTTTGAGGAAGGTATTAAAGACGCTCAAGCTGTCATTGTTGTGCTTTCAAAGAATAGCGTTGATAAGAAGTGGGTCAGAGAAGAATTAAATGCGGCAATGGTCAGAAAGATTAACGGTATCAGCAAACTCATTCCTGTTGTCATTGATGATTGCCGAGTGCCAGAGGCGCTGCAATCCACAGTTTGGGAGAGGATTAAAGACCTAAACAACTACGACGCTGAACTTGAGCGTATTATGAGTGCAATATTCGAGCACAGGGAAAAGCCACCTTTAGGTTCACCACCCGCCTATACTCAATCATCAATCAGCATCGTCCCCGGCCTTACCAGAGTTGATAGCTTGGTATTGAAACTAGCTGGTGACGACGCCATTGCTAAAGACTACCCATTAGGCGAGGCAAGGGATATTTTCGAGAAGGCAAAAGCATTAGACATTGGTGAGGAGGACTACTTTGAGAGCCTTGAGATTTTGCACTCAAGAGGGTTCATAGAAGGTCACAAGACGGTAGCAAGCGACGACAGAATTGATAGGTTCTTAATGACACTTTTTGGCTTTGAAGAGTATGCGAAGCATAATGTCAAAAACTATCATTCAATTACCGAATCGGTAGCTCTACAAATCGTCAACCACAATCTCAGAACCAACTCAGCCATTTCATCGGCATTGCAGCAGCCTATAATGATAATCAATCACATTCTTGACTTGTTTGCTAATAACGGACTAATAGGGGTTTCTAAAACCGTAGATGGCACTAATGAAGTCTATAACGTGTCGCCCGAATTGAGACGCAGATTGAGAAGAAGCTAATTTCATGTGTTTTGGCTAAAAATCTACTCGCTCTCGGAATTGCAACGTTAACTTTTATGCCCCAGTCCTCTGGCAAGTAGACGCTCAATCATGGGTGTTATAGCAGGTGTGTCTTCCGGCTTCCTCAGAAACGCATCCACGCCTGCTTCCCATGCCTCGGCCTCACAATTACTAGCTGAGAACATAGCAATAGGTGTCTGATGACGATGCGGCAGTTTTCGCGCTGTTCGCACAAGTTCTAACCCGCTTAGGCTAGGTAACTCGTTATCGAATAGTAGAAGGTCGTAATGCGCTTCACCCGCCAGTTCTCTTAACGCTGCAACCCCGTCAGAACAACCCTCAACTTTCCAGCCTTTGGCATCCAGTATGTCCTTTACAGCGTCAGCGACCGCCTCACTATCCTCGACGTGCAGAATTATTATGGTATGTGATTTTTTTGCTCTCTTGCGGTGGACGGGTTCACCCGGCTCAGGGATAACGCTGCGCTTGCGTGGAAAAGGTGGGGTTCTTTTCTCAAGCAGGCTCTTGTGGCGTCGGCTGAGAAGGGAGGCGAGCGACTGATGTTTGATGCCGAGCCGCTTAGCGGCGCGACTCACGCTGCCCTGTTCCAACTCCAAAGCCTGCTCAATAAACTTCGCCTCGTATGCGCTAACTACGTCTGGCAGCGAAAAGCCCTTATCGCTCAACTTCGCGCCAGAGAGCCTTTCGATAACTAGGCGGGCACACACACGCAGTCTTGCCATGAGTTCTGCATCTTGAGTGTCCTTTAGCCAGTTATCCGCGCGACGATAGACTCGATAAAGTTTAATATCGGAAAGGCGTGTTGCCCCATGTTCTTCAATCAGTGTCAAAGCTGCCAATGCTGCGTTAGATGATGCGCCGGAGTCCTGTGCGACGTTCATCGCGCGCCGGAGAGCATGAATGGAGTGGTCGAAGGCTCGGAGTCTGGCCCACGCAATACCTTGTATCGTGAGCGCATCAGCGAGCAGCGCCGATTCTCCACCTTTCTCGAAAGTCTGAATCACTTCGACAATGACGCGGTTCGCCTCTTGGTATCTTTGCTCCGCGATGAGCACCCGCGCCCGCGTCTCATTCATCTGTGCCAGCAGCCCCTTGTCATTGAGCCTCGCAGCTACACTAATAGCACGGTCGAGATAGGCGTGCGCCTCGCCGTGCTTCTCGAACTCGTAAAGGAGCATGGCGATGTTGTTAAGATTTACGGCGCAGTATCTTTCGTGCTCCGCCTGCTCGTAATGATAGATTGCGGCGGTGTATTCGATAATGGCCCTGTCTAGGTAGTCCGTACTCCTTTCCGCGTTAGCCAGCTTATCTAGGGCCAGCCCCATCTGACCGTGCCACTTGCCTTTTATGGCATCGCTACACCTTTCAAAGAAAGGCTCAGCCTTCCTAAGAATATCCAGAGCGGCGTGATACCTGCCCGTCCAAATATCAACTAGCGTGCGCCTGATGAGTGCTTTCGCTTTTAACTCTGCATTGTCTTCGGCAAGACTGTTGATTGCCTCGTCAATAATTACCCGCGCCTCGTCATAAGCGCCGAGTCGGAAGTAACACATCCCCATCTCGTACTGGACTTCCGCGACCTTCGACTTTTGCCTCTGAGATTGGAACTGGCGGAGTGATTTAGTGAGTAGGTCTTTCGCCTTCTCCTGCGCGTCAGGAATCTGCTTCACGCTGCCGAGCCAGCCGGAGAGCACCCCGCATTGGAGCAATACCTCGGCGGAGACAGTAATTGATAGTCCCTTCAACTTCGGGCGATTGCCGATGCCCTGCCACAACTCACCAAAGGCGTCACGCGCCGCCTCATATTTCCCGACGTGAATTAGCCCGGCCGCTGCCCGACAACGGAGGACAGCTTGTTCATCAGGGGTAAGGGCCGGATTATCTAGCTGTTTAAGCCGTTCTTCTGTAAATTCCATGTGAGGGCAGTCTTTCCGTGTAAATGCAAATATTTTGCATACACACCAAAACCGCCGTCCCTCAGTAGGATACGGCGGCGAATCGAGTTGAGTCTCACCAAAACGAAAGGAACAACTATGAGGAAGATTATCGGGTCATCCCTGTTAATTCTAATGCTGGTCTGCGCAGCATACGCGGGTCATATCCCGAACGGCGTGACAGACGATGGGCACATCCCCAACGACTATACCGTTACGCCGACGCCGACACCCTCAACATCGGGTGTCTCGCAAGAGTCGTCTATTGGCGATGCTCAAGTCCAGCCAACGGCCAAGAGTATAGCGGTAGAAACTGCTCTGAACTTGCTCAATAGCGTACTGTCGCTGCTCTAAAAGCAGTTCAGTTTCGCCCAAACTTCAAGCTGCCGTGAATGTAGTCACAGGCGGCCCAATAGGGGTGTGCCTGATTGAAAGTATCGGAAGCCGAAATGTCCGGCGAGGTAGACACTCGCGCGGCCTAGAGTAACGCCGCGAAGCGTAGATTTGCAATAAATTTTTCTGTCAGCCTCACGCGAGGCCGTTGTATTTGCTGCGCTTGGCTTTCAATTGCCAAAAAACTGCATTGATAACGTTTCCTACGTATCATAGGGGTAAGGCTTCTAGGCTGCTAGGGTATAAGAAAACCAAAACCCGACCGGAATAGTTCGGTGTCCGCTCACAGAGAGTACTCAGAATCTCCGGCCCTGTAACTCTTTGCCTATTACTTCATTGATACCAAGTTAGCGATAAATGGCGATAGTGCCTTTTCAAAACGAATCATCGCGTCAATCATCGCAGTTTGAATTGCCTGCCAATCAGCTTCATCTTTGTAACCGCCGAGTTTCAGGTCATAAGCGATTCGGCTGGTCTTGCCTGCCTCACGCCGCGTCCACAATAAAGATTCACCAAATGCCGTCTGGATTTCCTGATTGTGCTTGTGTAATTCGTCGTAAACTTCTACTCGATAAGTATAAAGCCCAACCCGACTGTTATGCTGGTTAATCACATAACTAAGATATGTTCCGCCTCCCTTCCTTACGTTGAGAGACTCATACGTCGAAGGCGAAATGTTAACGTGTAGGTTGGTTTTCCCCTCGGCTAAAGCGATTAGGCTTTCCCAAAACTTGTAGTATTGCGGATTGAGTTCTTCTCTCTCCTGTCGCTCCTTCTGCTCTTTCTCCCTGATTTGAATTTGATATTCTGCCGCTTCTGGTAGGGGAATGATTTGCTGCACGACTAAAAAGACACGCCCATTGTCATTGTAAGGAGTGAGGCGGATGCAGCGAATATCCAAACCGCGCTCGTTAAGCCACAATACCGCTGTCGTAACTTCTTTTGAGAAGTTGGCGGACACCAAGACAATTCTGACGTTTTGTGCGAACAAATCCTCGCGGGATTCTTCCCATTCAAGAAACTCTAAGATTGTTGCCCTCGCGTCTGTATTGACACCGTTCTTACTTAAGTAACCTTCGTAAATACCAACGGCTTTCTCAAAGGTCATTTTGGAAACCATCGCCGCGTAGCGGATGGCTTGAAGTTCCATGTGCCCGCCGTCTTCTGTTCTTTTTAATTCTATGACTACAAGGTTGGCCTTTTTATCCAGACCTAGCAAATCAATCCGACGCTTCGATTCGTCCCACTCACCAAACTCCTCGGTAATCACCAAAGTCTCGGTCAGGATTACATCAATCTGTTTCCTTAACAGCCGTTGAAGGTCAGTTCTTTCAAGCAAGCGGGCTTGGTCAAAAGTGGTTTGAGGGATTTCAGAAAGTTTTTCGGAAGTAATTTCGTAGAGTGCCACAGTAAACGCCTCTCAGGTCTGGCCGAGTTTTGATGCCCCTAAAGTTGCCGCTCAGTCATTCTACTTAGCCGGAGTTTGGGCGGCTAGGGTTTCCGTATCCTAAATTTATGATGCGATAATTCAGGCGAGCCGCCTACAGGGGTTCAGAAACGAAAAACCCAACTGTGAAAGACCAGCACGCGCACACAGAGGTACTTGAAATATTCACCCCCTGTGGGGTTGTCCCAAGACGGCTTAACGCTTATTACAGGAATCGTCCCGGTAACGAAAATTGTTAGGGCTTTGTAACTCTAATTGTAATTGCCCAAAAACCACAAATTTCGCTAAAACCCCTGAAAACACACATTTTCACTTGTAGCACAGTATATTGGCGAACACCGCCTAACAGGTAATGATGGGTAAAGCATGCGCGGGCAAATCGAGCACCACTAGCCCCTAATTTCGGAGCAAGAATCAATTCCGCTATGCCATAAAAGAACGCGCCCCCAACCGTAGCTAGAGGGCGCGGGTAGAGCTATTTCGTAAAGTGTAGCTTCTAGCGTGGTGGGTTCGCGCGGCGGCTCGCCGCTTCAACTACACTCTCCGCATAACGGTCGCGGCGTTCCTGTGCTTTGGGTGAGTGAGTGTTAAGCAGGTCAACAGTTTCACCCTCTGTAAATCCCCAATTCAAGCACGTCACTGCATAATGTAAATCAACACCGCTACGGTCAACGCCACCATCCGGCTTCCGCTTTACACTCTCAACCGCAATTTCGTAGGAAGGTTCACGTCTAGCCCTATGGCTCTGGCGCGTGGCATTCCCTTTCAACCTGAACTGCGGGCTTTTTTGTTGTGCGGTAAGCAATCCAAGTTCGTCTAATTCTTTGGCTGTTGTGAATCGCCCCATGTTGTAAGCCAGAAGCCTGACGTGGGGGAAACTGCCATCCACGGCTTTACGCTCCGGCTTAAAATTGCGTGTGCCTATCCAACGCAGGCCGCCCGACGCGCCCTTATTCGCGCCCTTAGCTTTTAGAACGGCAAATAGTCTGTCCTTAACAACCTTAATTTCAGGAGCGTCTAGCCCTTGCGGGAGAGCCAGCCACACTTGACCGTTGTTGGTGCTCGTCTCCACGGTCATAAAGGAGACGGGAGCGAGCATTTGCATGACCTCTGCGCTGGCTTCATCAACCTGAATAATGTGGCGTCCGTCCGGCTTCACGTCTACTACTAGACTTTTCTGCTCACGCTCGCTGCGGTCTAGCCACATCGGAAACTTCTCTTTCACTTCGTCCAGCGTGACCTCTTGTGCTAGCACTTCTTTATGCTTTGTGGCGTCCTCAATCAGAATCACGTTCGACTGCCATGCGCCAACTGACCTGACCAAATCCAGAGCCTTGAGAGCGTCGGTTAGTGCAGCCCCATCCCCCCCGCTGTCACTCGTTAGCGGCTCGCGTTCCGAACCATTGAGAATGACAGGCGGGGTGGAAATTGCATCTTGCGTCTTAGCCCCGAAGGTACACACATCTGCATCCCTTAGCCCTTTAGTATGGTGGTCAGACGTGTGCCCCTTCCCACCCGTCGCCTTAATCCGTCGCGTCAGTTCGGCCATACGTTCGGGCCGATTCGCAGCCCTCTCCGCGTCCTGTTTTTCAGCCTCTAGGAGAGTGGGGAAATCCACAGCAAACCAGCGGTCTAGCTTCGCCTGTATGCGTTCCTTTAACTCATTCGCAACATCTTCGGTGAATCCCTCTTGAGTCGCGGCGTAGTTATAGAGTTTGCGGCTGTATGTCTTTATGTTGCTTTCATACCGCCTCAACTGACTCTCCGGCCTTTGCCCTTTGCTTTGCACTCCGGCAGTAGAATCGGAATCTGCCGGGACGTAGCGGCGCACCATTCCGTCTCGTACCTTTTCCGCCGCCCGCTGGAAGCAACGTAGCCGATACTCTGTGAAGTCTTCCGACTCCCGCGCAAGTTCGACGGTGCGGTTTATCACATCAACTTCAATGCGAATTGAGGAACTTACGCGCTTACCGTCAATAATGCCGCCGCTTTGAACCGTCACGAACCAAAGCCCGGTAGCCCGCTGGTCTTCTTCCAGCCTCTTGTAAGCCCGCTTGAATTTTAGTTCTAAGGCACGGCGGCGATTCTTTTGCTCGCTCTCACTCATATTTTTCTTGTGCGGCTCAACCTCGCTACTCATACGCGCTCCGAGTTCAGCAAAGCTAGCGCGGAACTCATTGCGGCCATGTGCGGCGGCAAGACAGGCAAGAAAAATGTCGTTGTGGTTGTGGCTGAATCCGCAGACCCGTTGTAGGGCGCGTAAGGCTTCCGCAAGGTCTGAAATGGAGTTAGCCGTATTGGGGTTGTGTTGTGTGAAATCAAGTTTGTTTTCTGTTTTCATAGATGCTGGCCTCGATAGGGACACAGCATCCGAGTCGGTAAATTCCGGGCATGGTTTTCTTCTATCCTCTCTATTCTCACCGCTCATAGCGGCGTTGATTTGGACACTTCACTATTAGCAACGGGTATGCCACGGAATGAGGATAGTGCGGATAAAACAGGCTATTATTTGCCAGATGAATAACTACTCAAAAATCATCTGTGTATTAAATTTAGCGGCGTCTCTGTATTGTATTTGACACTCATTAAAAGCCGCATAAATACAGGCTAAAATGAATAAGCTAACCCCTAAAAATACAAGGAAATCAACCTATGTACTGATGGTTTTTATTAGAAGAATTCCGGGGCGTTTGCGGCTTGCCTATCAGCAGGCTTAGCATCTTCTTTCCTGTGACTCTCGCTATCTTTGAGGTGCGTGCTAGTATCCATAAAACTTAACTCTGTTCTTGTGTACCTCTTGTGTACCTCTTGTGTACCTGTAGGCCAAAAACGGGGTCGAAATTACCTTGATTAAGATAAAAATTGGCGATTTTCTCAGGAAAAAGCATTGTTTGTTTCGGCGGCGAGGACTGGTGGTATCACCACCCGCACTCGAAGAACCACCTGATGAAGAGGTTCGCGCGCGCAGGCAACCGCGTGCTGTTCGTCAACTCGATATCGATGGGCCTGCCGTCGCTGGGGCATAAGGATTTGTTGCCGCGGGTGGCGCGCAAGCTGCGGAGCTACGCGCGGCTCGCGCGGCAGACGCCGGAGGGCATCACGGTGGTGTCGCCGGCGGCGCTGCCTTTCTTCGGGAGCCGCGCGGCGCGGGCCGCGAACCGCCGGCTGCTGGCGGCGCAGATAAGGCTGCTGGCGCGTCGGAGGGGGCTGTCGGCGCCGGTCCTGTGGGTGGCGATTCCGACGGCGGCCGACATGATAGGGCACTTGGGAGAGTCTCTGGTCGTCTATCAGGTCTCGGACAAGTACGACGCGAACGAGATGGACCACGCCACCGACCCGGCGGCGATACTGCGCCTGCACGAGCTTGCGCTGGACCGCGCCGACCTCATCCTCTACTCGGGCCGGAAGCTTCTGGCCGAGGCCGAGCGGGGGCGCGAGCGTTCGCACCTGCTGGAGCAGGCGGTCGATTTCGGCCACTGGTCGCGCGTCTCGGCGAAGGGGGGAGAGGCGCTCGAAGTCGCGCCCGAGGTGGCGCGACTGCCGCGCCCGCGGCTCGGCTACTTCGGCGCGATAGAGCCCTGGCTCGTCGATCAGGAGTTGATTGCGCGTGCGGCGCGCGAGAGGCCGCAGTGGCAGTGGGTCTTCATCGGCAACAAGTCGCGCGGGCTCGACATCGAAGGCTTGCCGAACACACACTTCCTGCCGGCCGTGCCCTACGCGGAACTGCCGCGCTACGCCGCAGGCTTCGACGTGTGCGTGCTGCCCTGGGAGACGGAGCGGGCGTTCACCTCCTACGGCTCGGCTATCAAGGTGCGCGAGTACCTGGCGACGGGCAAGCCGGTCGTCATCTCGCCGCTGCCCGAGTACGAGCACCTCTCGGGCGTGCTCCGCATCGCGCGCTCGCGCGAGGACTTCTTCCGCCTCGTCGAAGACGCCCTCGCCGAAGAGGGCGACGAGCGCGCCCGCGCACGCCAGGACGCCATCAGGGACGGCACCTGGGACGCCCGCGCCGAATGGGTCAGCGGGCTCATCGAAGAGGCACTCAGGAAACGTCAATCGTGAATCGTGAATCGTAAATCGTAAAAGCCCGTCCGGGCCGTCCGCCTCAGCCTGTGCGGTAGAATGGCGCCCGGCCACGATTCGCGATTTACGATTTACGATTCACGGCTTTTATCTATGTGCGGAATCGCCGGACTCATCCACAGCGACCCGGAGGCGCGCGTCGGCGCGATGCTGGGGGCAATCGCGCACCGCGGGCGAGACGACGAGGGCGTGTGGACTTCGGGGCCGGACGCCGGGGGGCGGCGCGCGTGCCTCGGCCACCGGCGTCTCTCCATCATCGACACCAGCGCCGCCGGCCACCAGCCCTTCCTCTCCGAAGACGGGCGCTACGCGCTGACCTACAACGGCGAGCTTTACAACTACCTTGAGCTGCGGCGCGAGCTTGAGTCGCGGGGCCGCCGCTTCCGCACGGAGACCGACACGGAAGTCCTGCTCGCGGCCTTCGAGGAGTGGGGCGAGGGGTGCCTGCCGCGCCTGAACGGCATGTTCGCCTTCGCCGTCTGGGACGAGCGGGAACAGACGCTCACGCTCGCGCGCGACCGCCTCGGCATCAAGCCGATGTACTACGCCGACGTGCCCGCATCGAACGGCGCGGGGGCGTCGTTCGTCTTCGCGTCGGAGGTCAAAGCGATCTTGGC
>Ga0182001_10000140_pt1 | contig 16606 bp, 12 predicted proteins | sample BulsoiFelSFmetaG_FD_120485 | JGI IMG/M metagenome (GOLD analysis project Ga0182001, IMG submission 120485) | Bulk soil microbial communities from Mexico - San Felipe (SF) metaG | ecosystem: Environmental > Terrestrial > Soil > Agricultural land | place: Mexico: San Luis Potosi | collected... | reverse complement strand
CTGGACGACGACGCGCGCCTTGTTGAGGAGCGCCGTCCGGCCGCGGGGGCTACTCCCCAGGACGGAGAGCGCCACGTCGTGCGGGTGGTCGTCGGCGACGGTGTGGTAACGGACGCGGACCTGCGGGACGGTCTCGGCGTAGGCGACCATGCGCTTCTCGGCGAGCTGCGGCATCTCGCGCGTGCGGACGGGCTCGGGCTCGCGGGGGCCGCGCGGGAGGCGGCCGAAATACTTCCGGGCAAGCTCGGTGGCGCGGGCCGGCTCGAAGTCTCCGACGAGGGCGGCCGAGAGGTTGTTGGGCGCGTAGTTGACGGCGAAGTATTCGAGCGCCTCTTCGCGCGTGATGCCTTCGAGGTCCGAGGGCCAGCCGACGACGGGCCAGCCGTAGGGCGAGGACATCCAGAACATCGACTCGAACTGCTCGTCGAATTTGCCCGTAGGCGTCGAGTCTGTGCGCAGTCGCCGCTCCTCGTGGACCACGTCGCGCTCGGAGTAGAACTCGCGGAAGACGGGGTTGCGCAGGCGGTCCGACTCCATCCAGAACCAAAGCTCAAGCTTGTTGGCCGGGACGTTGATGAAGTAGACGGTGAAGTCGTTGGAGGTGCCGGCGTTCATGCCCGACGCGCCGGCCGTCGTGTAGATGCGGTCGAACTCGTCCTTGACCATCAACTCCTTCTCGCGCTTCGTCAACTCGTCGAAGCGCGCGAGCAGTTGGCGGTGCTTGTCGGAGCGGAACTGCGGGTCTTTCGGGTCCGCGACTTCGCCGAGGCGGGCGCGGCGTATGAGTTCCTTCTCCTCGGCGCGGATTTGCGCGCGCACGTCGTCCATCTCTTTCAGGACTTTCAGGTTCTCGTCGATGTTCTTGGTGCCGACGGCGTGCGTGCCCTTGAACATCATGTGCTCGAAGAGGTGCGAGAGGCCGGTGATGCCGGGCCGCTCGTTGACCGAGCCGACGCGTGCTATCCAGCCGGCGGCGATGTTCGGGTCGCCCTTGCGCGGCACCATCAGCACGCGCAGGCCGTTCTCCAGAACGACCTCCTGCACGGGCACGTTCTGCGCGGCCGCCGCGGCGGCGCACAAAAAGAGCGCGAGGAGGGCGCAGGTCAATCTTTTCATGCTGCTTACCTCGAATCCTTTTAAGGGACTGGAATTTTTGGGTTGTACGTTCGGGGTCTTTTCAAGGGAGACGGCCGAAGTCCTGTTACTACGTTCCCGACGGTGCCAAAGTTTTACACCGCCGCCCGGCCGAGCGCAAACGGGCGAGGGCCGTAGGGCCTGTTTCGGGCGGCGGCGCCTGTTAGTTCCACTAATTCCCGCGGCCGAAGCCCTTCAAGGCGTCGGCGCCTGTGTGTTAGCGGCGCCGCCGACTGCGGTTTCCGGGTTGTTGCCGGCGCCTGTCTGCGAGCGCGGGGCGCGTTGTGTGTGGCGCGCGCTCTCCCACTCGGCGAGCACGGTGGGCTGGGCGCCGAACTTGTTGCGGATGACGGAGTCGAGGCGGCGGACGGCTTCTATGCCGCGGTTCATCGCCTCGTCGATGGCGACGACGGCCGCCTTGTGTGCGCCTTTCGAGGCGTTCTGGTCGCGGATGGCTTCTTCCATCTGGCCGATTGAGGCGTTGAGGTCTTCGATAAAGTTGGCGGGCATTTCGTGGCGGATGAACTCGGCCTTGAGCGCGGGCGCCTCCTGCGCGAAGGCGCGGGCCGTGTTAATGAGGGCCTGGTCGGTGCCGCCGCGGGGGATGCGGAACTTGTCCTCCATGCCGGGCGTCGTGAAGGCCATCGAGCGGGCGGTGCGGCGGATGGCCTCCAGTTTTTGGCGCAGGGACTCGCGGGCGGCGGCCTTGCCGACCGTGTTCTGGCGCTGCGAGCCGCCCGCGACTGTCTCGGCGGCGGCGTGGCCTTCGAGTTCTTCTATCGCCTGACCGACGGCGTCGAAAAGCTCGCGCCCGAGGCCGCCGGCCGCGAAGCTGTCTGTGTGCGTCGTGGCAAAGCCGCGCACGCGCTTGAACATTTCCAGAGTGCGGATTTCCTGTTCGTTCATGGTGAGAGCCCTCCTTTGCGGTGAAGGTTCGTGGTGAGGGGCGCTCGCGCGCTCCGTGGACGCCCGTGGCTCGTCCCCGTCGGAAGATTTGATTTAACTGTCGCCGAAGGTTCTTTGAAGTGAGGCTGAAAGGGCTTCTAACGCTGCGAGGCTCTTCTCAAACGCCGCGGGCGCGGATTTTACCACCGCCGACGAAACTTTCCGCCCCGCAAAAATAACTTTTCACGCCGCAAAAACGACTTTCCGCCCTGCAAAAATGACTTTCGACCCCGCGGAAATAACTTTTCACCCTGCAAAAATAGCTTTCGCCGCCGCAAAAATCACTTTTGCATCTGCAAATCTAATATTCCGCGCCGCCGAAATAACTTTCACTCATGCAAAAACGACTTTTCACGCCACCTTCAAAACATTCACATGCGGATAAGCGAGAATCCTAGTGTCCGACGTGAGCAGCGGACAGTTGTAAACCCTCGCTGTCGCTACGATGATTTGGTCTGCCGGGTCACGATGAAAAGCTCCCGGCAATCGCGCTGATTCGACGGCAATTTCGGGCGTTAACTCTAACAATTTTATACCGGGATAAGCTAAAGCCTGTTTCAGCCAGTCCCCGACCGGATAAGAAGGCGTAAGGCGTTTGTATTCCACCAACTTAGCTACTTCCCAGCACGAAATCGCACTAACTCCCAGCCCCTGGGATTCGTGCTGTTGCAACCACTGATTCTGATGACTGGTTAAGCGCGAACTGTCGTGTACCCACCAAACCCAGATGTGCGTGTCGAGGACTATCATCGCAGGGCGTCCCATTCATCTTCGGCGACCGGCTCGGCAGGCGCGTCATACTGCACGGGCTGGCCGCGTAGCGGATAGGGATTCGCGCCGCTCGATTTCTGGGGGCGTTCTAAGATAATGACTTCGACCTCGGCGCCTGCCTGGAAGGGAAGGCCCTCTAACGTCAGAGTGCCGTCTTGCTTAATAGTCGTCTCTGTTCTGTGTGCGTTCATATTGAGACCTCCGACTAGACGGGAGCATTATAAATCACCCCTCCGTTCGGGGCTCGGGAAAGCTACACGGCTTTTCACGCTGCCCGGGCGAAATTTTATTCTGGAAATTGGCGGCGTGCAGTGATATTGTGCGCGGCACCCACCCGGAGCGGCGGCGAGCCACCCCTCACCGCTTCTTCCTTTTCGAGATTACGTCTCAGACAAGCCCAGAGTGCGAGACTGTACTGACAGGCCCGACGGTGGTTAAGCCGTCGCGGATATTGTCAGTAACGGCGGGGGAATACTAATATTGCTTCGAGAAGAATTGTATTGGACGAAGGTTTCTAAACATGGCTAAAAAGACATCAAGTAAACGAGCTTCTAAGAGTGCGACTACTGGAAGATTTGTCAAGAGTCCGGCCAAAGCCGGTAGCGTCAAATATCGTCAAGTTGATAAGGCGGTAAAAACAGTCGCTAGTCGTAGAAATGGCACGGCGGATTCTCGTTCCGCGCATTCCTCTAAAACGAGAGCATAGAGCGAGGAATGCAACCCTCAAAGTATAATGAAAACGTATTCATCAATTGTCCGTTTGACGACAGCTACAAATCACTATTCGACGCCATCGTCTTCGCCGTCTTTGATTGTGGTTTTGTTGCTCGTTGCGCATTAGAAGAAGATGATGGAAGTCAAATCAGAGTTCAGAAAATCTTTGACATCATCTCTCGATGCCGTTTAAGTATTCACGACCTGTCCCGCGTTGAAATTGATAGAAGCACCAAACTTCCTAGATTCAATATGCCGCTTGAACTCGGGGCGTTTCTAGGGGCTAAGCATTTTGGGGGAGGAACGCAGAAGAAGAAGGCCTGCTTAATCCTCGACAGCGAGAAGTACCGCTACCAGAGATTCATATCCGATATTGCCGGTCAAGACGTAAAAGCGCATGAGAATAATCCTAAGATAGTTATCAGGGTTGTGCGCGATTGGCTTAGAACCTATTCTCAAGTTTCCATTCCCAGCGGAAGTGTTATCTGGTCTCGCTACCAGTTGTTTGGTAGCGATTTGCCATTACTGTGTAAAGAGTTGAGACTCAATCTTAAAGAACTAATCTTTAACGATTATGTGCTCCTCGTATCAAGGTGGCTGAAAATCAATACATAGATGTTCTACAAAACACGCTGCCTGACAACGGCATGAACAGCGCCGTCCTCACCTATAAAAGCTTCCCGCCTCATGTGAGCCCTGCTCCCATCTTCTGACGTGTAGCCCCCTTCCTTCTTAAGAGTGCTTTGGTTTGGCGGGCAGCTTTTCGGGAAGGTCAAGGCCGTCGTCAATCAGCAAGTCTACACAGACGCCAGCCGCGCGTGCGTAACTGAGCAGGACGGCCAACGGCGGCTCGCTCTTGCCAAGTTCGTACTCAGAAATCCTCTTGTAATCAAGCGCGTCCTCGAACCCTAGACGCCTGAGCATTTCACTCTGCGACAGCCCGAGGGCCGTCCTCACCTGTAAAAGCTTCTCGGCAAGGCGCTCCTGCCTCATGCGCGGCCGCTTCCCCATCTTCTGACGTGCAATACCTTTCCTTCTTAGGAGTGCTTCGGTTTGGCGGGTAGCTTGTCGGGCAGGTCTTGCTCGTCGTCAACCAGCACGTCTAAACAGACTCCCGCGAGACGCGCGTACATTAACAACACGGGCAGCGGCGGCTCTCGCTCGCCTCTTTCGTAACCAGAGACGTGCGCCGGGTGAATCTTCGACTGGCCGAGGCGGTTGACCATCTCTGCCTGCGAAATTCCTAAAGCCTCGCGGACGCGCAAGAGCTTCGGGGCGAGACGTTGCGGGCGCGGGCGGCTGCTACGTCCCATCAGACGCGCCTCCCTTCACCGAAGGCACATCTTCCCACTTTACTTGCGCGCCTATTTAGGCGTATAGTGTAATTGCGTGATTGATTCGCCGTGAGTAGGAACCTTCCTTGCTCAACGGCGATGCTCATCACTCGGTCTTTGAGGCTGAGGGTGAGCTACGCATCCGGCCGTTGCCTTATTTTCAAAGACTGGAACGAAAGTGAGGATAGCACAGTGGGCGTTTTGATTTCTGCTTAAGCGCCGGCACGTCCCGAAGGGGGGACTTGTGCCGCGGCCCCCGCGATTCGCGCGGGGGTTTGAGGGGCTGGCGCGTCGGCGGGTGGGCCGGCGCGCGGCCCCTCCTTCATTTTCGACCGTCCCGGGGCGCCCTTCGGCGCCGTCCGCTAGTAGTTGGTGAGGATGCGTTCGGGCTCGAAGCCCATCTCGCGGAGGCGGTCGCGGGTCTGCTCTATCATCTCGCGCGAGCCGCACACCAATGCGACCGGGTCGGAGAGGGTCGGCAGCACGTTGTCGAGGAGCGACTGGACGTAGCCGGTCTGCCCGGCCCACTCGTAGCCGTCGGGGCGCGAGACGACCTGCCGCAACTCGACCCCGGCGGCCTTCCACGTCTCGACCTCGTCGCCGTAGCAGAAGTGTTCGGGCGTGCGCGCGCCGTAGAGGACGACTATCTGGCCGTAGCGGTCGGCGCGCCGCAGGACCGTGCGCAGGGCCGAGCGCAGGGGCGCCACGCCCGTCCCCATCGCGACGAAGACGAGGTCGCGCCCCTCCTGCGCCGCGAGGTCGAAGCCGCGGCCGGTGACTTCCCTTAGCTCGACGCGGTCGCCCGGCCGCAGCGCGTAGAGCGCCTGCCCGACGGGGTCGTTCGAGAGCTTCACGAGAAACTCAAGCTCGTCGTCCTCGGGCGCGCTGGCGATGGCGAAGTAGCCGCTACCGGCCTCGCCCGCCGCGAGCACCGCCACCTGCCCCGGCGTGTATTCGAGGTCGTGGCAGTCCTCGGCGCCCTCGGGCAGCACGTCGAAGGCGCGGATGTCTTTGGCTTCCTCGTGCACGCGCCTGACGACGAGCGTGCGCGTCCCCGTCTCTCCCATAAAGATTGCCCTGACCGGTTTGATGTTTGGACAGCGGCGAGTGTAACCCACCGGCCCGGCGCGCCGCAAAAGCGCCCGCGCGGTTACGGGCGGCGCGGCTTTTGTGCTAAAAGAGGTTCTTCGTCCCTTTATTGCGACATGAAGCGTTCTCCGCTGCTCGTCATCTTCATCACGGTCTTCATCGACCTCGTCGGCTTCGGCATCGTCATCCCGGTCCTGCCGTTCTACGTCGAGGGGACGCGCTTCGACGCGAGCCCGCGCGTCGTCGGGCTCCTGTTCGCCTCCTACTCGGTGATGCAGCTCGTCTTCTCGCCCGTGCTCGGGCGCCTCTCCGACCGCTACGGCCGCCGCCCCGTCCTCTTCTTCTCGCTTTTGGGGACGAGCCTCGGCTTCTTCATCCTCGGCTTCGCGACCACGCTCTGGATGCTCTTCGCCGGGCGCATCATCGACGGCATCACGGGCGGCAACATCTCGACCGCTCAGGCCTACGTCGCCGACATCACGACCGAGGAGAACCGCGCGAAGGGCATGGGGATGATAGGCGCGGCCTTCGGGCTCGGCTTCATCTTCGGGCCGGCCATCGGCGGCGTGCTGAGCAAGTGGGATTTGCAGTTGGGGCCGCTGCACGTCCCCGGCCCCGGAGTGCCGTTCGTCTTCGCGGGGCTGCTCGCGCTCGCCAACGCGACGCTGCTCTACTTCGTACTGCCCGAGACCGTCGGGCCGGGCCACCCCGCGCGCGCACGCGCGGCCGGCGGGCGCTGGTCGCTGTTGGCGGGCGCGCTCCGACAGCCGCGCCTGAGGGTGGTGCTGGCCGTCTACTTCCTTTTCGTCACGGCCTTCTCCATCATGACGGCGTCGTTCGGCCTCTTCGCGCTCTACCGCTTCGGCTACGACGCGCACGACACGGGCTGGATATTCGCCTTCGTCGGCGTGATGGGCGCGCTCGTGCAGGGCGGGCTCATCGGCAGGCTGGTGAAGAGGTTCGGCGAGACGCCGCTGGTGATGCTGGGGGCTTTGCTGTTCGCGGCGAGCCTTCTGGCGATGCCTTTGACGGGGCCGGAGACGGGCGTCGCGGCTTTACTGGCGATGGGCGCGGCCTTCGCCGTCGGCAACGGGCTGGCGACGCCTTCCCTGACGAGCCTCGCGTCGAAGAGCGCGGGCGCGGGCGAGCAGGGCTCCGTGCTCGGCATCACGCAGTCGGTGGCGAGCCTGGCGCGCACCGTCGGCCCATCGGTCTCGGCCGCGCTCATCTACAGCGCCGCCGCCACGCTCGGCCGCGACCAGAGGCCGCACCACATGAGCGACGCCTCCGTCCGCCTCACCTTCTGGACGGCCGCCGCCTTCATGCTCCTGGCCTTCTTCCTGGCCGCCTACTTCTCGCGCGCCTACGCCGCCGACTACAAGGAGGCGGGCGAAGAGGCCGCGCCGGCTACTGAAGAAGCCACCGGCTACTGACTCTCTACCAGATTGAGGGGATGGAAGCCTCGTCCAACTCCACGGCGCGGCCGTCGGGGAGGATGTGCAGGAGGCGCGCGCCGCGCGCGCGGAGGGGCGGCCCGAGCAGCCCGACGCGGTGGCAGTTGGCGCGCGGCCGCGCGTGCGTGGTGAGCGGGTTCGACTCGGAGCACATGATGGCGACGCGCGCGTCCGCGGCCAACTCCATGATGCGGTCGAGCCCGCGCGCAAGCTCCGCGGGCGGCGCGACGACCTTCCCGCCGCACTCGGGCAGCCACTCGTAGCCTATCCCGCTGTCCTTCAGATTCTCGGCCAGCACGCGCCCGTTGAACTGCGGCCAGCGCGAGCGCGCGGCGCTCCGCACGTCGCACAGAAGCTCCACGCGGTGCTCGCGCAGCAGCGAGAGGAAGTCGGCCCACGCGTGCCGGCCGTGGCCGATTGTGTAGATGGTGACGGGGTCGTGACTCATCACTACTGCCTGCCGGCCAACTCCCTCTTGATGTCTTCGGCCGTGAGCCCGACGAGGCGTCCGCCCGTGAAAAGCTCTTCGCGCGACACGTCCGCGTGCGCGAAGGGCGGCGGGGCGAAGGCGTCCATCTCTTCGTCCGTGTCGAAGTCGGTCTCGGCGAGGATGAGGCCGCGTAAGTTTCCGAGGAAAACGTCGACGGAGTAGGCGCGGCCGTCGTGCTCGTACGGGTAGCGGTTCTTGCGCAGCTCGTCGGCCTCGAAGACCGACAACACCTCGTACTCGTACTCGTTGAGGTAGATGCTGGTGATGAGGGCGCGCGAGAAGTCGGGGGGCCGAGGGGCGTGCTTCTGCGTGAGCTTGAGCGTCCACTCGTTGGTCGGCACCCAGCGGCGCTTGCGCAGCCGCAGGCGCGTGCCCGTGATGTAGTTGTCGGTAATCTGCGCGTGCTCGTGCTTCAGCTCAAGGCCGGGCGGCAACTCCCTCAGCAGGTAGCGCCGCTCGCGCTCGACGCGCGTGTACTTCGGCGAATAGTCCGCGGCCAGACGCCCCGTCCCGATGCCCTTCATGCGCCGACCAGCTCCCCCTCGGGCTCTCGCAAAAACTCGCCCGGCTCGACGATGTGGCCCGCGACGGCCGACGCCGCGACGACGTAAGGGCTCGCAAGGTAAACCTTGCCGGGGCCGCTCCTGCCGGGGAAGTTGCGGTTCTGCGCGCTGACCGTCACCTGCTCGGCCGAGCGCGACGCGCCGGGGCCCGCGTTGATGCAGGCGCCGCACGAGGGGTCTATCATCTCGGCGCCCGCGCGCTCGAAGATTTCGATGTAGCCGCGCGAGCGCGCGTACTCCTTAATCTTCTGCGAGCCGAACTGCAGGTAGAGGTGGACGCCCGGCGCGACGCGCCTTCCCTGCTCGACGGCGCGCTTCAGGACGGCCGCGTACATGTCCATGTCGGCCATCTTGCCGCCCGTGCACGAGCCGCCGTAGGCGATGTCTATCTTGACGGGCTCGCTTAAATCGACGACGGGGACGCCGTTGCGCGGGTCGCCGGGCAAAGCGACCATCGGGCGAATCTCCGTCAAATCTATCTCGAAGCTCGCGGCGTACTCGGCGGCGGCGTCGCTTTGCAGGAACCCTGCGCGAATCTCCTCCTCCGAGAGCCCGCGGGTGCGCACGAGGTAGTCGAGCGTGACTCCGTCGGGCTCGATTATCCCTGTGAAGCCGCCGGCCTCGACCGCCATGTTAGTCAGCGTCGCGCGCTCGTCAATCGACCAGTCACCCAGACCCTCGCCCGCGAACTCCAAAACCTGCCCGATGCCTTTGCCCTGCTTCATGTAGTCGGTGGCGAGTATCACCAGCATCACGTCCTTGGCCGACACGTCCTCGCGCTTCCTGCCCTTCAGGACGAAGCGGACGACCTCGGGTACCTTCAGCCGAATGTCCTTCGTGTACCAGGCGTTCGCCATGTCGGTCGAACCCACCCCGAAGGCGAAGCAGCCGAGCACGCCCGCCATGCAGGTGTGCGAGTCTGTGCCGATGACGAGTTGACCCGGCAGCGCGATGTCTTCGACGACGGCGTTGTGGCAGATGGCCTCGGAGCCGCGCTCCTCGGTCCCGCCGTAGAGGCGTATGCCCTGCGCCTGCGTGAAACTCTCCTGCGTGGTGGCGAGGCCGTTGGCGCGGTCGAGCAGCCCCATCTTCCGCTTCTCCTCCGGCATCACGCGCCCGAGGAAAGTGAGGTGGTCGCGGAAGGCGTAGACCGACTCGGGCTGGCTGACGCGCGCGTCCTTCCCCAGAGCTTGTTTGAAGAGCGACTCGGCCATCGGCGTCACGTACTCGTGCGAGAAGCGCACGTCGGCGACGGCGAAGAGCGCGTCGCCCGGCCTGACCGCGGGGACGCCCACCTCGCCAGCCCGCACGAAGGCGTGGCGCGCGATGATTTTTTCCACGATGTTCAGAGGCCGCGGCCCGGTCTCGACGGCCGGCGGCGTCACCTCTCCGGCGAGACGCGCCTTGTTGTAGTTGAACAGCCCGCCGTACTCGACAATCTGCCGCGAGATGGGGTCTAAGCCCCGCGTGAACTCTTCGAGAGGAATCTCCTCGCCCCGCCCGATGCGCTCGATGAGCCCGAAGTCGGTCGAAGTGAGAAGCCCGATGTTCTGGCAGTTCTGCCCGTAAATCTTCTCAATCGTCTTCGCTATCACCAGCTCCAGCCCCGCGGCCTTCTCCGCGAACGGCGCCGTCTCGCGCGAACTGCCGCAGCCCTTCGACAGCCCTGACACCACGACCGAGAAGCCGCCCTTCTTAACCTCGTCCTTCTTGACCGCGCCTTCGCGCATCCCCACGTACACGTACTCGCCCAACGTCTCGTCGTAATAAAAACAGACCCACCCCGGCGTAATCTCGTCCGTCGAAATGTTATTCATCAACGGCCTCGCCGCGTCGTACTCCATGCCCTCTCCCGCTTCGAGCTGCCGGCGGATGAGCGAAACGTCCTCTGTCAAATACAGCACGCGCCCGCCGAAGCGTATGCGGTCGGGGCGGCGGGCGAATTTCTCTGCGGTCATATTTTGTTGCTCCAGGGAATTAATGATTGGTGCCTGCGCTTGATGGATTATAAACCGAAGGCGTCGCAAAGTCGCGGCCGCGCCCGCCCGCGCGGCTTCGTACGCGGGACGTGCAGAAAAAAATTCTTCCACAGATTCGGCATGAAATTTCCACTTGTGGAAATCGGCTGTGGATGAAGTTTCCGAATATGGCGGGAAGCGCGAAAAGTGGGCGAAAAAGGGGCTGAAAATTTTTTTCTAAAAAGTGCTTGACAGTGTCCGGGGCCGTGCGTATAGTCCGCCTCCCGTCGCGGTTCTCAAGGGAGCCGTGACCGGCGAAGGGATCGGCGGGCGACGTGGCGACACGACGCTTGAGGGCAGAAGGCGGCGGTAAGCCTGATGCCATTGACGCCCACGCCGAAGCCGAAAGGCTTGCGCAGAGAGCGGGTCGGCAGACCTCTCTCGGGCCGCGCGGATAAAAACGCGACGGCGCCCTGCGGGAAATGATCAGCCCGGGGGTAGCGACGCCGTCCGACTCCGGTCGGGCCTCGTTGTCCAGAACGTAGACTGGAGGTGGAGGTAAAGCCACCAGAACAAAAACCAAACGGCACCGCGCCCTTCGGGGTGCGAGCGGTCAGTCGGAAGGCTGGCACGTGCCGACCGGGGGGAGCCGCCGCTGGCTCTTGCGTTCCCGGGATATAAATCGGCGGCCGTCGCGTGTACATGCGCGGCCGCCACCTTCCCCAGAATCGCTCCGGCGGTTCTTAAAGGGATTCGGGGTTTGCGCTGCTGCTCCTTGCGGGTGGCAGCGCAGCTTCGTTTTTGCGCCCCGCTTTTCTTCAAGTCTCCGAACTCCCCTCGAAATGCCCGCCCGCAAAAAGCAGACGGAAGCCCTGCTCGAAGGCAAAAGGGTTTACATACGAAACCCGCGCGCCGAAGACCGCCGCGAAGTCCTCGCGCTGACGCGCCTGAGCACGCGGCTGCACCGGGGCCTTGTCGCGCCGCCCGCCGACGACGCGGCCTTCGCGTCGTACCTCGAACGCTGCGCGCGGCCGAACTTCGAGGGCCTCCTGCTCCGCCGCCGCGAGGACGACGCGCTGGTCGGCGTCTTCAACCTGAGCGAGATAGTGCGCGGCAACTTCCAGAGCGCGTACCTCGGCTACTACGCCGGAGAGCCTTACGCCGGCCGCGGCTACATGACCGAGGGCCTTCGGCTCGTCCTGCGCCACGCCTTCGAGAACCTGAAGCTGCACCGCGTCGAGGCCAACATCCAGCCCACCAACGCCGCCTCCATCGCGCTCGCCCGCCGCGCAGGCTTCGCGCAGGAAGGCTTTTCCCGCCACTACCTCAAAATCTCTGGCCGCTGGCGCGACCACGAACGCTGGGCGCTCCTCGCCGAAGACTGGCGGGCGAAGCAAGGGGAGAAGGCGAAAGGGTAAACGGGGAAAAGGGGAAGAGGGGAAAAGGGTAAAGGGGGAAAAGGGTAAAGGGAAAAAGCGGGCCGCGGCTACGGCTCGAACTCTTCTCCCCTTCTCCCCTTCCCCTTTTACCCTCTTCCCCTTTTCCCCCCTGACCTCTGGCCTGTGCTACCATCGCCGCCGCCCGTCGCCGTCTGCTTCGCCGACCACACAAGACACCCGATGCCGACCCTCGTGCTCCTCCTCCTGTCAATACTCTTTGCCGGCGCGGCCCTCGCCGGACTCTACGCCTTGCGCGCGTCGGAGAGGAAGAGGCGCGGGCTTGAGCGCGAGAAGGAAGAGTTGACCTTGCTGCTGTCCGACGAGCGGCGGCGGGCAGAGAGCCTGGAGGCGGCGCAGAAGGAACGCGCGGCCGTCGAGAAAGAGCGCGCAGCGAGGCGCGCGGCCGAGGCAAAGGCTAAGGCGGAGGCGAGGGCCGGGAAGACGCGCCCGGCCGCGGAAACGCAGGCGGCGCCGGCCGTCTACGCGCCCGCGTACGACGAGACGAACGTGGATTCGATAGCGGCGGCCGTCGAGCCCTCCTTCAACAGGATGACGCACCCGCGCGAGCTGCTGTCGGATGAGAGGTTCCTGAAGGCCGTCGGGCTGTTGGCCGGCAACGCGGTGTACACGCCCCTCGCGCTCGTGGCGCAGGGGCGCGGCGCCGAGAACGTCGTCCTCTCGTGCATGGAGTTGGAAGCACTCGCGCGCCGGCCCGCGGACGAGGCCGTCTCGTCCGACCTCCTCGAACACATCAACACTTACTACTCGTGGGTGCGCTTCTACGCCCTGCGTGCGCTCGGCGCGCACACGAAGGGGCCGCTGCTCGCGCGCCTGCTGCCGCGCCTCGACGCCACGTGGACCGAGTACGTGCCCGCAAGCGCGCTCCGCGAGGTGATTGCGGCGCGCGTCGCGGCGGGCGAGCAGTTGACGGCCGGCGACCTCATCTCCGAAGTCGAAAGCCTCAAGCTCGACTCCTCCGGCCTCTACGCGGTCTCGAACCTCCTGCGCGAAGCCGGCGGCGCGCTGCCCGGCCGCGTCGCGGAGGAGTTTGAGCGGTGGGTTGAGGGGCGCCCGGGCGTCGAGTTTTTGAAGACGGTCGGGCGCGTCTGGGAGGGCGCGGGGCCGGAGGGCGAAGTCTTCGTGCTCGACGCGATGGCCGAGCGCGTCGCGGAGATAGAGGCGGCCTTGAGGCGCGAGCCGGCGCGCTCGGTGCTGCTCGTCGGCGAGTCGGGCGTGGGGAAGACGGCGACGCTGCGGGCGCTGGCCGCCAAGCTGCGGCGCGAGCACTGGGTCGTGTTCGAGGCGTCGGCCGCCGACCTGCTCGCCGGCCAGCAGTACATCGGCCAGCTCGAAGAGCGCGTGCGCTCCGTCGTCGAACAGCTCAAGGAGAAGCGTATCCTCTGGGTCGTGCCCAACTTCCAGGAGACGCTCTGGGCGGGCCGGCACAAGTACAGCCCCGTCGGCGTGCTCGACCTGCTGCTGCCGTCGATTGAGAGCGGCGCCGTGCGCATCGTCGGCGAGGTGCCTTCGGACGCCTACGAGCAGTTGATGCGGCTGCGGCCCAAGCTCCGCGCGGCGACGCAGACGTGCCGCGTGCTCCCGACGGGCGACGAGGAGACGCTTGAGCTTGGCCGCCGCTGGGCGTGCGCCGGCGGCCTCGAAGCGCGCCCGCGCGCCTCGGAGCAGACGCTCGGCGAGGCTTTACAGCTCGCGCGGCAGTACCTCGGCGACAAGGCCGCGCCCGGCAGCCTCCTGCTCTTCCTCGACGCGACGCACCGACGCCTCCTGACGGAAGAGAAGAAGGCCGGGCCCGAAATCACGCTCGACGACTTGCTCGTCACGCTCTCGCAACTGACCGGACTGCCCGTGCAGATGTTAGACGAGCGGCGCGGCCTAGACCTCTCGGCGCTGCGCGCCTTCTTCGAGCGGCGCGTGCTGGGGCAGCCCGAGGCCGTCGACTGCCTCGTCGAGCGCGTCGCGATGATTAAGGCCGGCTTGACCGACCCGACGCGCCCGCAAGGCGTCTTCCTCTTCGTCGGGCCGACGGGCACGGGCAAGACCGAAATCGCAAAGACGCTCGCCGAGTTCCTCTTCGGCTCGCCCGACCGCATGATTCGGCTCGACATGAGCGAGCTGCAAAATTACGACTCGGTCGAGCGCATACTCGGCGAGACCGACGAGACGCGCGAGTCCTCGGCGCTCGTCAACCAGATACGCAAGCAGCCCTTCTCGGTCGTCCTCCTCGACGAGTTCGAGAAGGCGCACCCGCAGGTCTGGGACCTCTTCCTGCAAGTCTTCGACGACGGGCGGCTGACGGACCGTCGCGGCCAGACGGCCGACTTCCGCCACTGCGTCGTCATCATGACATCGAACCTCGGCGCCACGCTCCCGCACGGCGCGTCGGTAGGCTTCTCACAGGAGCAGACGCAGTTCGCCGCCGGCTCGGTCGAGCGCGCCGTCTCGCGCGCCTTCCGGCGAGAGTTCGTCAACCGCCTCGACCGCGTCGTCGTCTTCCGCCCCTTAGGCCGCGCCGTCATGCGCGACCTGCTGAGAAAGGAGCTGAACGACGTGCTCGGGCGGCGCGGCCTGCGCACGCGGCAGTGGGCCGTGGAGTGGGACGAGTCGGCCGTCGAGTTTCTTTTGGAGAAGGGTTTCACGGCCGACCTCGGCGCGCGGCCCCTGAAGCGCGCCGTCGAACGATACCTGCTCGCGCCGCTCGCCGTGACCATCGTCAACCACCAGTTCCCCGAAGGTGACCAGTTCCTCTTCGTCCGCTCGGACCCGGAGGGCGGCGCGCTCGACGTGCAGTTCGTAGACCCGGACGCGCCCGAAGAGCACGCGGGCGAGGCTCAGCCGCAGCCGGCCGAAGAGTTGGACGAGCCGTGGGCCGAGGTCTCGGAAGAGTTGGAGCTGCGGCTCGAACGCGTCGCGCTCGACCCGCGCGGCGAGCCCGAGGAGGTGCGCTTCCTTCAGGAGAAGTTCGGAGGGCTGGCCGCGGCCGTCGAGGGCGAGGAGTGGCGGCGGCGCAAGGAGGCGGCCATGCAGCAGATGCAGTCGGCCGACTTCTGGTCTTCGCCCGCGCGCTTCACCGTGCTCGGCCTCGCCGAGTACATGGACCGCGTCGAGGCCGGGCTCGACACGGCGGGCTCTCTGCTCGGGCGTCTGCGCGGCCGGCGCGGGCGTCTGCCGCAGGACCTCGTCGGCCGTCTCGCCGAACAGCTCTACCTGCTCGACGCCGCCTGCCGCGCCCTCGCCGACGGCGCCCCGCGCGACGCCTTCCTGCAAGTGCGCGCCTCGCGCGAGCACGGCGCCGACGCCGTGGGCGGCGCCCGCTTCGCCCGTCAGGTCGCGCAGATGTACAGGCGTTGGGCCGAGAAGCGCCGCATGCGCTTCGAGGTGCTCTCGGAGACGGACGGCGCGGGCGGAGGCGACGACGGAGGCAACGGCGACAGCGGCGGCGCCGACTACCAACTGCTGGCCGCCGTCTCGGGCTACGGCGCGCACCGCATCCTGTGCGGCGAGGCCGGCCTCCACGTCCTCGAAACGCCGCAGGACGATAAATCCTTCAACCGCGCCCACGTCCTCGTGCGCGTCGCGCCTCAGCCGGACGAGCCCGCCGGCCGCGGCCCCGAAGCCTTGCTCCGGCAGGCCGAAGCCGCGCTCTCGGCGCACGCGGACGCGGGCGCGCAATCAATCGTGCGCCGCTACCGCGAGGAGCCCTCGCCGCTCGTCCGCGACTCGGCGCGCGGCTGGCGCACGGGCCGTCTGGAGCGCGTGCTCGGCGGCGACTTCGACCTCATCACATGAGACGAAAATGACGAACGCGGAATGCGGCATGATGAATAGAGAGCGGCCTGTTTTTCGTTCATCATTCATCATTCCGCGTTCGTCATTTATTTTTGTTGCCTTCCGCGGCGACAGGGTTTAAGCTGCCGCCCAACGCGCGCCGCCCCCGGACCACCCGCCGGCAAAGGCGCCGTAGCGTGCGGCACAAGTGACCTACAGCGCCCCCGGCCGCGAACGACTGCCGCCGCCCGACTTAGAATTGTCAGACGAAAACTTGTTCCCAGTGGAGTGACGACGCGGCGCCGGCCGTCTTGCCCTTCGCGGGCACCACTCAAGCCGAAACAACGGCCCGCGAACCGACGTTGCCGCCCGTCTCTCTCCCGCAAGGCAAAAAGTCTTTAGAGTCTCGCGCCCGCCGGCCGCCCTCGCCGGCGAGCGTGAGCGTTGTCGATTGCGCCCCGGGCCTCGCGGCCTTCGGGCGCACGGGCAGAGTCCTTCCCGGCGTCTCCCTTTTAAACGGGGAGCGCCGCGGGGGACTCGGCGACAGCCGCGCCGCACCAGGCCCCGTGCGGTCGGCCCTTCGCGACGGGCGGGCGCCGCCCCGAGTCCTACGCGCCCGGCCGCCGCACAAGAAAGGTGGCCCTCACATGGAAGCTGGGAAGCGGATGCTTCAAACGTCGGAAGACGTTTTGACGGAGACCGACGCGCACCCGCGCGCCGAAGCGACAGGCAGGCAGGAAGAGTTTGCAGACTACGAGGCCCTGATGGCGGACGGCAGGACGCTGGCCCGTTTCGGCCGCGACGGGGACGCGCTCTCGACGCTTAAGCGCGCCGCCGAGTTGGCGCTCGCGGCCGGCGACCCGGAGCGTGCGGGACGCGCCGAGCTGACGGTCGTCGAAGAACTGCGCGACCGCCTGAGCCCCGCAGAG
>Ga0182001_10000139_pt1 | contig 16652 bp, 11 predicted proteins | sample BulsoiFelSFmetaG_FD_120485 | JGI IMG/M metagenome (GOLD analysis project Ga0182001, IMG submission 120485) | Bulk soil microbial communities from Mexico - San Felipe (SF) metaG | ecosystem: Environmental > Terrestrial > Soil > Agricultural land | place: Mexico: San Luis Potosi | collected... | reverse complement strand
CTTCGCCCGCGAGCAAGTCAAGATTCATGACGAAGAAGACTATCCGGTTGCGCGTGTCCGTGCTGAATGGCACGGGCATCGTGACAGGGAAAGGCTCGCGACGGTAGGTCACTGCTTCGAGGGCGCCGGCTCGCGTCGAACTCGGGTCGGTCAAGATTGTGGGTCCGCCTGCGGCCTGGGCTAAGTTGAACGCGCCACTAAACAGAACAAGAGCGCAAACACTCATGAGCCTGTATGAGCGCATGAATGAGCATTGGGGAAAGCTCTTAAACATAAGGCACAGCCCTCTAAAAGATAGGTCTCTGCAAGAGAGTTGGATGAGGTCAATTGAAAACTGGATAAGCTCTTGAGGGGCAGCCTGCGAAGAAAAATCAGGTGCTCCAACTATAACATAAAACGCGAAATCAAAATGTAAAAATTTGGGGCATTCAACAAACTTTGATTTCGGGACAATGACCCTCTGGCCTGTTCTAACGCTGGCCTCAAAGATTTGCGGCCAGCCGACGCGGTGACGCTGCAAATTTAGACGCGGCAACTCGGTTTATGGCTTAACAAATTCTCCGCGGATAAATTCCGTGAACGCCTTTCAGTAGAAAAGAAAAGGCCCCGACTTAACATCGGGGCCTTTTCCTTATTGCCTCTGCGGATTTTGCCGCGTTACGGATTGCAACCGTTGACTGTGTAATGCGGTCCGCTATCGGTTGCGGTGCTGCCAATCCTCGGCACGATCACCTGACGCACAGCCGTCGTCACATTACCACTCGAATCTTTGACCTTCAGAGTAATGTTATAAACGCGACCGTCGCCACCTCCATCTCGCTCCGCACGTACCTGCACGGACTTGCAATCAGGCGCGATGACGATGTCGTTGAGCGTATTGCCATCGCCATTGCTGTTCTCGACTTCATCGCTCGTAACCTGAGAGATGACCACGTCCGTGATGTCCACGCTCGCGTCACACTGGTCGCTAGCGCTGGCAACCAGATTGGCGAGAGTGAAGGTATGGTACGAGTGGTTAGGCGTGTCCAATACGAGCGCACCCGTTGTGAGCACTATGACCGGCGGGGTAGCGTCTTTGACCGTGATAGTTTGCGTCCCTGTGGTCATGTTATTGGAGGCGTCCGTCGCCTTCCAGGTGATCGTGGTTGTGCCGACCGGATAGGGTGCGTTGAGCGGCTGGCTGTCGCTGCGCGTGCCCGTCACCGTCACTCCGGGGCAGTTGTCGTTGGCGGTCGCCGTTCCCGGATTCACATTGGCGCTGCAAGAGTTGGCCGGGGCATTGACCGTCATGTTAGCCGGGACATTGATAGTCGGCGGCGTGTTGTCCGTGACGGTGACGGTCTGCATGGCGCTCTTGGTATGACCGTGCCCGTCGTCTGCCGTGTAGGTGACGATAGTCTGCCCGACGGGGAAGTTGTTCCCTGCGGGTACGCCCGTGCGTGTCACCGTCACGGTCGCCGAGCAGCCATCGCTGGCGGTCGCCGTGCCAAGCTGTGCGTCGCTAACATACGCTCCGCACATAGTCGCTCCTGGCCCAGTCGAGACGCTCACGTTCGGCGGCGCAGTAATCATCGGGTCGGAAGTATCAACCACATTGATGTTGACCGTGTCCTCGTTGAAAGCGCCAAACGGATCTGTAACCTTGAGCGTGATCGTGTGTGGACCGAACGCGAACGAAGTATTCAACGTCACGGTCGTCCCTAACACGGTCGCGCCCTCTCTCCACTCATAAGTGAGCGGCGTGTCGCCGTCCGGGTCGGATGAAGCCGAGCCGTCGAGCGTCACAGGCGTCAGACCGCCCGCACACTCCACAGTCTGATCCGCTCCGGCGTTTGCCACAGGCGGCGCATTGCAATCGCCATCCGTGTGGCCGCCCGTCTGAGTGTTGCCCTTCAACTCCCAGATGTCGTGGCCGAGGCTGCCACTCGTCAACGTCTCAAGGACTATGCCGACGTGGTAGTTGCCTTCTTGCTGGACGCCGAAGAGGAAATGCAAGTTCACAGATGCCCCGTTCGCCAAAGGCGTCAAGAGCGTGATGGTGCCTGCGGCGAGCGACGAATTAACGCCGCCGCCGAGGGCTTGCGCTGGCGGAACTTCAAGCGTCGTTCCCTGGACCGTCACATTGCACGGGGTTGGGCCGCCGCAAGTCGTCGCGTCATTAACACCCGTGACAACAATCGGCGCAGAGGTGCGAGCGCGCAAGTCTGCTGAGCCGGGCGTTGCCGGAGTGGTCGTCATGTCCACGATGCGGAAGCGCAGTCTCGTTAGAGGCGCTCCCGTACTGTTGGTGAACCTGCGGCGGAAATCGAGTGTGCCGTAGGTCGAGTTATTCGGAGCATCCGCCGTTGTGTCGCGGACCAGATTCGGCGTTGCGCCTACTCCCTGCGATGTATCCAGCCGTGCCCTGTCAATCTTGGCTGTGCCTGGAGCATCGCATGGGATAGGCCCGCGCGGGCTTGAGGAGTTCTCAGGCCCTGGCGCGCCTAAGGTTGGCGAAGTATTGCTGCCGACCGGAGTGGATGGTGTGGTCGAGACAACGATGAAGTCCGCAGAGTTATCATTGGTGTCTTCGGTCTCGCCCTTGCTCACCTTACGCACGAAGCTGTACTCGGAAGTGCTGCTGAGCGCAGGTTGAAGCGTCGTGCCTTCTCTGAGCAGGTCGCAGTTGTCTCCGGTATTTGCGCCGAAGCCGACAGCGTCGAGGCGTGTTCCGGTCTGCAAGTTTCCGATGTCAGCCGTGTTGAAGAGCGCCACGTTGTGGTCGTCATCAAGGCTGGCGCTCAGAGCTTGATCGCCTGTGGCATAAGCCGCGAGGCTGTAAGCCGAACCGACGAGCAGGTAGTTGCCGCGCGCCGGAATGACTGTGCCATTCGGAATGACAGCGATGACGGTGGGCGTGGCAGAGCAACCGCTACCGCTCTCGACCAGAGACCAACCCGCAGAGCTATCGGAAGCCTGCACGGTGATGTCGCTGTCCGTGTTGTTGAGCAACTCGACGAACTCGTCGTTCGACCCCGCTGGGCCAGAGCTACGAAGCTCGCTAATGACAACGTTGCCAGGCGTGCTGGTCGGCGTGATAGTCCCGACAGCTTGACTGTCTGTGATAGTGCCAGCGCCCGTCGCGCCGCTCAGATTGACGAGGAACGTTTCGTTAGTCTCCGAATTGTCCGCATCGGCCAGGACAGGCACGGAGATAGTTTGAACGACCTCGCCCGGATTGAAGGTGAGCGTGCCGCTGGTCGGGGTGTAGTCCACGCCTGCGGTCGCCGGATTCGCGCCACCCGTATCGTTCGCAGTGGCGTAGTTGACCGTCACGACTTGCGAGAAGGCGTGCGCGAGAACCACCGTAAAGGCCGCAGGGCTTGAGCCAGACGCAGGCTCTGCGACTGAAGCATCCTTGATAGAGATGTCGGGCGGCGTCAGGACAGGCGTCACCGTCGGATCGGATGAGCCGCCGACTGCTGGATCGTCTGTCAGGACGTTTGCGAAGTTATCGCCCGAAATAGTTCCCTGATTGGAGACCTGCGAGACGCTAGAAGGCAGCGGGCTGTTGACAGTTACCTGGAACTGAACATGCACGGTCTTGCCTGCCGGAAGCGTCCCGATGCTGGCAGTCACGGTCTCGCCTGACGGAGTCGGAACAAAGCCCGGTTGATTAGTTGTGGCCGAAGCGTTGCTGGAGTTGCCAGTCTTTCTCGCGTGTGACAACTGCATCTGGTTCTCATCACCTGCCTGGCTTTCGAGAGCAGAGCTGCCATTGAGCGCGAGGGCAAGTGACGAGTCGGCTGCGCCGTTCTGTTGATTATCCGTCTGTGCCAGATCGTCCATCTGATTGCTCTCGGTATTGAGCATCGCAATGGGCTGTGTGCATGAGCCGCCGTTGAAAGATGGGCCTCCAGAGAGACTGATTTCTGTCACAGTGATGCCGTTTGCATCATCCAGCTCAAGCGGGTCAACTGCTGCGGTCGGTGCTTTCTGCTTGACGCTGTATGTTCCAGCAGCATTTTTTACGAGGCGAATCTTCTGACCGTTTCCGGCTGTGCCCGTGACGCCGGAGAAGGTGTTGGCGGCGATGTCCGCGCAGACGTTGCCGCTATTTGATTCCTGGACCACGATGCCGCGATTGCCAACATTCTTAATAATGTTGTTGGTGATGGTGGCGCTGGTGCTCTGCCCACCGGTGACGAGGCTTATTCCGTGCAGGATGTTAATTGCCGGGAACGATGTGAACTCTTGAAGAGTGTTGCCGTCAACGAGAATAGAAGTCGCTATGGCTCCTTCGTTCGAGACTGCGACGCCATTGCCGACGGACGAGCCGGAACCGGCGACGCCGAGCGTGCCGATGGTGTTGTTCAGAACCTTGCCCTGCATGGTCCTGGTGTACGGCGCGTTCCCGTTGGCGAAGATGTTGATGGCGTTAGAGCGTGTGCCCTTAAAGATGCTGCTCTGTATGTTAAAGGTCGCGTCACCGCTTTGCGCATTCGAGACGTTGACGCCCACGTTGTTGTTCTGGAAAGTGCTGCCGCTCACGTTGACTCTCAATTCCGTATCGCCTGGAACGCCCGTGTTGGCGGACGTGTCTGCGAAAAGAGCTGTGGCGGTGCTGGGCGCATTACCGGTAAAGGTGCTGTTGCTAACGGTCAATCCCATCTTGGCCGTGCCCGAGCCGAGGAAGTTGACCAGGTTGCCATGAACGCCGCTCGCGCCGTTGCTTGAGATGGTGCTGTTGTTAATCTGCAAGTCAGTGAGCGTGCCGGAGGTGTTCGTAATCTGCATCTCGAACTCGTACGAGTTGCTGATGGTAGTGTTGTTGATGATGGTCGGGTTCGAGCCGCCCGCGGACGTTCCGGTTAAATTCACCATCTCGACGCTGGATTCATCCGGGGTCAACTGATCGCCGTTGCCTGTGATGAGACAGCTATCCAACTTGAAACCGTTGACGGTTGTGCCGGAGATACCGCTGCCCAGATTCTGCTTGATGTTCATCAAGTTGAGCGCAACGTTGGTGGCGTTGTTGAGCTTGACGCCATGATCGGACAAGCTCTGAATCGTGCCGCCCGTGCAGGTCGGCGTCGCTGTCGTGCAAACGCCTCCGTTACCGGCGACGGTAAAGCTGCCCGTCGTATTGGTGAGCACGATAGCATTGGCCGGGTCAGGGTTGGCGTTGTTGTTACCAGCCGAGATGCTGCGGAAGGTTGCGGCGAGCGTGCCATTGCTGAGACTGACCGGAACACCTGCCGTGGAGGTGTTGCTCACGTCCACGTTCTCCGAGACGGTCAGCGTGCCGAAGTTATTGCCGGAGAGACCAATCCCGGATGTGTCGCTAATTGTCAGACCATGAATGCTGTCGTTCTGAGCGAGGATGATGCCGCCATCCGTTGGATTGGTGATTGTGGGATTAGTTCCTCCCGTCGAAGGAAGCGTATCGCTGTCGGGCGCGAGCGTAATAACTGCCAGCGTCGGAATGTCCGATGACGCGCCCTGTCCGATGACGCGCTGGTTGTTTTCAAGAGTCAGCGGGCCTGTGTAGCTGCCGCCGCCCGTATAGATGAAGATATTGTCGCCAGCCTCTGGATCAACCACAACGCCGCCGATCACGGTGCCGTTGCCATTGACGGCCTCGAAGGCGCTCAGGCTGTCATAAGGACTCGTGAGACGGCCACAACTGGCTGGCGTACAGGCTGGCGCGCTGTTATTGACGAACCAGATCATGTCGCTGACCGTGAGCACGACCGTACCCATATCGCTTCCGGCACTGTTGCTGATGGTGTAGTTGAAGCTATCCGTGCCCGTGAAGCCTCGCGGCGGGTCATAACTGAAGGTGCCCGTCCCAGTGTTCATAGTGACGTTGCCGCCATGCGCGCTCGTCGCGTCAAAGGCGGTGATGCTCAGGCCAGGACCAATATCGTTAGCGAGCACGCTGAAGCCTGAGCTGGCAGTGTTGATGCGGACGTTGCCTGTGGCCGAGTGCATGTCGTCAACGGCCAGGGGCTTGACGCCGAAACTGAAAACATAATCAGCCGCCATGTTGTCCGGTGGATCGAACGAATCAACATCGCTAATCTGATTGGCGACGACCGTCACCGTGCAGGTCGTTCCCGCTGGAAGGTCTGCCACAGGATCGAGCGTGAAACTGCTCGCGGGCGATGCGCTCAGCGTGAACGTTTGCGGCGAACCCGTCGGGCATTGGATTGAGAATGAGCTTGTAGTGGCGTTGACTGGCTCACTGAAATTGACGGTGATGTTGGAATTCATCGCCACGTTCGTCGCGCCGTTCGTGGGTGACGTAGTGGTCACAGCCGGGCCTGCATCAACGTTGATCGTCACGGTCGCCGTGTCGTCCGGCGTGAGGCCGTTTGTCGCCGTGTAGGTGAAAGTGTCTGCTCCTTGAAAACCTGCGGGCGGCGTGTAGTTGAAGCTGCCGTTTGCGTTAAGCGTGACAGACCCGCCTTGTGTCGTCGCACCGGCTGCAATCGGCTGCGCGGTGGGAGCGGGCGTGCCCGTGTCGTTCGCCAGAACACCCGGCGCTGCGATGCTTAGGGCAGTATCTTTAGTCGCGTTATAAGTGTCTGCAAATGCCAGCGGCGAAACTTTCAATGATCCAGCCACGAGCGTTGTGTTCGAATCAATCGTGTCATTGAAATTCACGCCCGTAGCATCCGCCGCGCCCGTGTTGGAGATGTTTACGTCGTAGGTAATGGTGTCGCCGGGTTCGGCCTTGCCATCGTTGTTCGGATCAGGAAACGAGTCGGTTTTAGTTGCGTTGATAATAGCGGTTGGCGGCGGCTGGTTAAGCGACGCGCCGGGTCGAATATCTTTCTTTGAAGATTTGGCATAGCCTGCGGCACGCCCTGCGGCTGCGGCAACAGGCATGACCGGCGTTATTAAAACCAAAAAGGAAGTTAGAAGGGCTAAGAAAATTCTCGTATTGCTGGGCTGGGGTCGGGGGGAAAACGAGTTCATAAGCACATATCCTTTGCGATGGAGATAATATTCAAGAGTGATTCTTTTGAAAGAAACTCAGAGACGTAAGACGTAAATTGCGTTGAACCTATTGCATCCGATTAGCTACTGGCCGGAATATCCAGTGCGAGAAAAACTCTGGTCCTGAAGGACGACCTCTACCTAAAGAGCGGGATAACCTGACCTACTGATGTGGCGCACAGTACCACAGAAATTTATGTTGGGCAAGAGATTTAGCTTCATTGCAAAATTTTTTAGTAAATCAAGGCATCGCTGCCGATAGCAAATGCGATAATGTCCAAGACCGCATGAATTAAAAGTTACAGAGAGGCTAAAAAGTTGTGAGGGCTAAAGCCAAGATGAAAATAATTGACTGCTCGATCATTAAATTTCTATCATCAGGTCTTTGACCCTGACGAGCCAAAAGAGGCATGACTAACACAGCACAGCAGACGACACCAAAGGATACAGCTTCAACCGAGCAAATCAGATCGTACTTCCCCGCGCTCGAACGTCTTCATGCCGGTTATCGGGTGGCTTACTTCGATGGGCCGGGCGGGACGCAAGTACCGCAGAGCGTGGTCGAGGCTGTTGCGGATTATCTCTATCATCATAACGCCAACACGCACTGGGCTTATCCGACGAGCGCGGAGACGGATGAGCTGATCGCTCGTGCCAGACAAACGTTGGCGGACTTTTTAAGCGCCTCGCCTAACGAGATAGCTTTCGGCGCGAACATGACCACGCTCGCTTTCCATCTTTCGCGCGCCCTCGCGCCAAGATTCAGTAAAGGCGACGAGATCATCGTGACTGAGCTGGACCACCACGCCAACATCGCGCCCTGGAAGGCGCTTGAGCGAGAGCGCGGCGTCACCGTCCGCAGCGTCAAGCTAATCACCGAAACAGGCGAGCTTGATTGGGACTGCTTCACCAACTATTTAAGCTCGCGCACGAAGCTCGTCGCCATCGGAGCTGCATCCAATTCTTTAGGGACGATTAATGATGTTCACCGCGCAACCGAGCTGGCGCACGCCTCGGGCGCGCTTGTCTTCGTTGATGCAGTGCATTACGTGCCGCACGTCCTCGCGGATGTGAGCGCGCTGGCTTGCGATTTTCTGGCCTGCTCCGCTTATAAGTTCTACGGGCCGCATGTCGGCGTGATGTATGGCAAACGCGCTCTGCTCGAATCAATAGAGTTTCCCAAACTCCTGCCCGCCCCGAACACATCTCCTGAGCGGGTCGAGACGGGCACACAGAACCATGAAGGAATTGTGGGCGCAGCCGCCGCAATAGATTTCCTGGCCTCGCTCTCCGGCGGAGCGGAAAGGCGCGAGCGGCTGCAAACAACTTTCTCAGCACTGCACTCAAGAGGGAAAGTTTTAGTGAAACAGTTGTGGGAAGGACTCTCTCAAATTCAAGGTGTGACTCTCTACGGCCCGCCTCCCCATGCTCATCGCACTTCGACCGTCGCCTTTACCGTCAAGGATGTTTCTTCGACCAGTGTGGCACAGAGACTCGCTCAGTTGGGCATCTTCGCCTCGCATGGAGATTTCTATGCGGCGACAGTCATCGAGCGGCTTGGTTTAGGAGAAGAAGGACTGGTTCGCGCCGGGTGCGCCTGCTACACGACTGCCGCAGAAGTCGAACGACTCGTCACGGGCGTGCGTGCCATTGCCATGAATGTTTGAATCATGGAGCCGAATCCGAAACATCAATCACTATTGCTTTGTGAGCGGGATGAAGACTCGCTTCTCCAAACTTCGGCGGTGGTTCAGTTTGAAATTTGAGCGGCAGAGATTGAGCGAACAGTTCACCACAGAAGACACAGAGGGAAGAAATTATGAATGATGAGTTATGAATTTTGAATTAAAAGCAGAAAGTCTTTTGTTCTTTAACTGAAAACTCAAAACTGAAAACTTAAAACTTTCTTCTCAGTTCCTCTGTGTTCCTCTGTGTCCTCTGTGGTGAAATTGCTTTGAAACTGAACCATTACTCAAACTTCTTGACCCGCCCAAAGATTTCAGGATAATGTTGTGTTGGCTCAAAGAACCTGCGGCAGACTTTTATGAGTTTGCCAGTCTTTAATTGATTCCCCTTTCGGAGTATTCCCCCAATGCCCTCGTTAAAAAGGCGTGTACTCTGCGCCGAAACCCATCCAGATGTGAACGCGATTATCTCGCTGCTCCTTGAACAGCAAGGCCATGAGGTTAAAGCAGCCAAGACTCTTCATGAGTGTCTGGAACTAGCTCGCAAAGAACACTTCGATCTCTACATGCTCGATGATGGTTATACTGACGGCACGAACGTCGAATTATGCCGTCAATTGCGTAAGCTCTCGCCGGAGACCCCCATCTTGTTCTTCTCCTCCAAGGCATTCCCGCGCGACCGTCAAGCAGCGATGGAAGCCGGAGCTGAAGCCTACCTGACAAAGCCCATGGATATTCTGGAGATCGCCGAAGCGGTCAACGCTATCCTGCTCAGTCGCGCGCCCGGAGCCAGCAATGGTGAATCACACAGGCAGCGATAGTTGACCAATAGACTGAATTTAAGTAACCTTCAAAACGTTTCGCCGATAATTCCCCCAAGCGTCTTATTGCATTAGAAGTGTGTTCCCTCGCGCCGGAGTGACACAGATATGCATGACAGGAAGAGGCGTATTCTCTGCGCCGAGTCCCATAAAGATATAGCCAGCCTGATTGTTCTGATGCTCGGACAGAAGGGTTACGAAGTGAAGACGACCAGTACCGTGACCGAAACGTTAGAACTAGCCGGGAGAGAATCATTCGACCTCTTCATCGTCAACGACAATTACGTTGATGGCGACAGCATGGAGCTATTGGAAGAGTTAAGGAGACAATACGTCGAGACGCCCGTCCTGCTCTTTTCATTAGACTCCGCAGGGCAGTACAGAGATTTTGGTCAGGATGTCAAGGCGCACCAATTTTTGAATAAGACGGGGGACTTCGCCGCGCTCGTGCAGACAATCGATTATCTTCTTCAAGCTAGTTGAATTTTCTGCAAACAAAATTTTGTGAGATTTGGCGAAAACTTTCTAAACGCATCCGGGCTATCCTGTGTTTCGTAGGACAAGGTGGGATCAAGCAGGGTTTCAAATCGGGAAGACATTTTAAAAGAAGGCAGCCGACTTCGGGGGAAGGTGCGGCTGTTTTCTTTTTTAGCTGCTGACCTTAAGCTTGCAGGGCATCAAGCCTGAGCATCGTCAATTTCATTACTGCGCCCGCAGTTTCTTCAACATTTCAATCGCATTAGTATTTTGCGGATTCAATTCGACTGCTCTCCGGTAATTTTTGACGGCTAGTTCTTTATCCCCGCTCGTCGCATATGCTTCGCCCAGGCTGTCATAAACGTTGGCCGACTGCGGGTAAGCTTCGACGTTGAGCTTGAAGATTTCAATCGCCTCTCTGACCTTCTTCATGCCGAGCAGCCGGTAGCCTAAAGAGTTAAATTGACTCTCGGTCACGTAATAATCTTTTGCCTGCTTCAAGGCACTGTAGCTTTGGAGTGCCTGCTCAATCCCCTTTTCCATGATGAGCTGTAGCAGCGTTTCCGCAAGAGGCCGCCTGGGGTGCGGGTCGTAGGGGTCATAAGCAGGTGCTTCCGGGTCATAGGGCTTGTTCGTGTCAACGCGCTTGCCGTCAACGAAAGCAGCCCCGTTCTTTACTTCAAAGATGTCCCCTCGCTTCCACCCGTCCGGCGTCCGCGTCCACTTCTCGTCTTGAACGGCGTTGGTTTCCACACGACGCAGCTTGCCAGCCATCATCTGTGTTCTGTACCACTGCTGAAGGACCGTAGCCGTCGCCTCTTCGCCGCACAGGGTTAACCGCAGGATCGTGTTGCTGATGTGCGAGGTTTCCTTAACCTGCGCCAGCCCGTTTCTCTGGTACGCCAAGGACCGCTCGCGGGTCCAGACCTCTCCGGTCGGCGTCACCGCATGAAAGTCCGGCGTGTAAAGCGCGAAGAGAGTGTCAATATCTCTCTTCCTTATCGCTTCGGCTAGTCTGGCATATTGTGCATCAATCGCCTTCCACACAGGTTGCGATTCGTCACGCACGATCTCTTCTTTACACTGTCGGCCAGGCTTCTGTACCTCTTGTGCCGGAGCGATTGGCGCAAGTTGCGAAAGAAGTAGAAACGCCGACGCTAAAAGCACCCGCATCTTCAGCCTCCAATCAGGATTATTCATCTACGATGTAGTGTGTGAGTCTCAGGCAATGAAAGTTTCAAATATTTGAGTTAAGAAGTTTGATTAGCAATCGTTATATGATAGGTGTGGCGGCAAAACTTGATTATGTCCAAGAGCCAGATCAGTCCAATCTCTTTGCAGGAGCGCATCGAAGTTTTAGATGTGCTGCGAGGGTTAGCCGTCTGCGGCATCCTGATCGGTAATATGCAATGGTTTTCCGGTTACGGGATGATGCCTCCGTCAATCGCCATGCAAACTCCTGTGGCCGACCGCATCACACATTTTCTGGTTCACTTTTTCATTGAGGGCAAGTTCTATTCGATCTTTTCGTTTCTCTTCGGTTTCGGCTTTGCGCTCCAGATGGCGCGAGCTGAAGAACGCGGCGACCGAACGGCTTCGCTTTTCAAACGGCGACTGTTCTGGCTTCTGGTCATCGGTCTCGCTCACGCTTATCTCTTGTGGGCCGGAGACATCTTGAGCATCTATGCCTTGATGGGCTTTCTGCTTATTCTCTTTCGCAAGAAAACAGACCGCTCCTTGCTCAAGTGGGCGTTCGCGCTCTTTTTGATTCCTATTCTGACATACATTCTGCTCTATGTTTTGTTCGTAGCGTTTGTCCCACCTGAAGCGGTCGCCAAGCTTGGAGCCGCGCGGATTGAGATGTGGAACAACGGAGTCAAGGCCGTTCCACAAAGCGGTTACCTGCAAATCATCACCGGCTATAACTTGAATTACGTTGCCGGTAGATATGCGAGCTTGATTTTGGAGATGCGTCTGCCGAAAATCCTGGCGACATTTTTGCTGGGCTTTTATGCTTACAGGCGCGGCTTTTTCCAGAACCTATCAAGCCATCGTTCGCTCATTCGCCGCTTCCTTTTATACGGACTCGTCTTAGGTCTTGTTGGCAATATCGCGTTTGTGACGCTGGCCGGTGGAGCGGAAGCGGCTCTTCCGCCGTCGCCTGCTGGAATCCTTGGCGTCATCGGTTATGCCTTCGGCGTTCCCGCGCTCGCCCTCTTCTTCATCGCGTTAGTCTCAATGCTCTGGCAAAAAGATGTGTGGCGGCGAGTGCTTTCCTTTCTGGCTCCGGTCGGGCGCATGGCTCTGACCAACTATCTACTGCAAACCGTTCTCTGCGTTCTCATTTTTTATGGCTATGGTTTCGGCCAGTACGGACGATTCGGCGCGCGTGCGGCGACCGTGACCGCGCTTATCATCTTTCTCTTTCAGATACTGCTGAGCTGGCTATGGCTGAACTATTTTAGTTATGGTCCAATGGAATGGATTTGGCGACAACTGACCTACCGCCAACGCTTGAAGTTACGGCTCGCGCGCGAACCATCCGCCGCAGCCCGCTCGCCCTCTTGAAAAGCTTTCGCGCAGAGTAGCACATCGCCCGACCACACACTCAATAATTGCGGATGGTCTTCGCGCTCCCACGTCTCTCCAAATCCAAATGAAAAACGGCCACTCAAAAAAGTGGCCGCTCATCTTTGATTTAGTTATCGGGGCGAGAGGATTTGAACCTCCGACCTCACGGTCCCGAACCGTGCGCTCTACCAGGCTGAGCCACGCCCCGTCAATTAAATTAAAACGCTCATGGATTCTAGGTGAGGGAGAGACGCATGTCAAACCTCTGCGCTTTCGGATGAAGCCTTCTCACCTTGCGCGCTCGCCTTCGGCCCGCGAGAGTTTTTGACGTGTCGCCAGACCCACCACACGACGAAAAGCGCGCCGAGTATCCCGAGGACGAAATCAAAGCGGTGGAAGAGCGTCTTCAAGGTCTCGTTCTTGTCCCACTGCTCGCCGAGTTTCTGTCCGACATAGGCCAGACCCAAACACCAGGGCAGCGAACCCGCGAAAGTGTAGATGATGAACCTTTTCAAGTTCATGCGCGCCACGCCCGCAGGAAAAGCGATGAAAGTGCGGATGACCGGGAGCAGACGGCTGCCGAAAACGATGATCTCGCCGTATTTGGCGAACCAACGGTCGGCAATGTCCAGGTCGTGATGTGAGATCAGAATAAAGCGTCCGTACTTTTCAATCATCGGACGCCCACCGCGAAGTCCGACTCCGTAAGCAATGAGCGACCCCAACACACAACCGAGCGCGCCCGTGATTGCCACCAGCCAGAGATTGAAACGCCCTGTGTAAACCAGATAGCCGGAGAAAGGCATGATGACTTCCGACGGCAGAGGAATACAGGCCGACTCGATTGCCATCAAGAGGATGACGCCCGCGTACCCCAACTTTGAGATGACCGCGATGATGAAAGCCGAAAGTATCTCTATGATTCTGGCGACCAAAGGATTACTCCGTAATTAAGTCCAAAGTCCAATCTCTAAGGTCCAAAGTCAGGTAGATGGTTTTTAGACTTTGGACTTTGGACTCCAACCGTAATGCCCGATGAGCGGAACGAAGGCGCACGCGCCATGATCTTCGCGCGCGTAGCCTTTGTCGGTTCTGATGACGCGAATCAATCTTTGCGCCTCGCGCTTCTCGCCGACAGGGATAACGAGACGCCCGTCCACTTTCAACTGTGCGAGCAATGGCTCCGGCACTTCGGGTCCGCCCGCTGCCACGAGAATCGCGTCGTAAGGAGCATGCGCGCTCCATCCAAGTGTGCCGTCGAAACATTTGACGGTTGCGTTATAGATTCCAAGCTGCCGTATGCGCGCTTGAGCTTCGCGTGCTAATTCCCCTATGCGCTCAATGGCATAGACCTGCGCTCCCAATCTGGCGAGCACAGCCGTTTGATAACCTGAGCCTGCGCCTATCTCCAGCACACGACTCCCCTCATCAAGTTCCGACAACTCTGTCATGCGCGCGACGATGAAAGGCTGCGAGATGGTTTGATTGGCGTTGATGGGCAGCGCGTGGTCGCCGTAAGCACGGCTCTGCAAAGCTTCGGGCACGAACAAGTGGCGCGGAACGTTTCGCATGGCTCCAAGCACGCGCGCATCGCGGATTCCGTAATGCGCGCGCAGCCGCTCGATCATACGCTCGCGCGGGATGCGATAGTCGTTTGCAGAAAGGGAAGGATGCAGCGGGGCGGAACTCATCTTAGTGAATAGTGAATAGTGAATAGTGAATAGTGGAAAGCATGTTCTTAACTTTTCACTTTTCACTTTTCACTTTTCACTAATGTATCTCGCTCAATGTAATTCCAGGTTTCAATGGTTGTCAGAGCGTTGTGATCCGTCATGTCGGCTTTGAGCGGCGTGACGGAGATATAACCCGTCTCGATGGCCTGATAGTCTGTGCCTTCGGCGGAGTTCCAGGCAAAGTATTCTTCGCCGATCCAGTAATAAGGCTTGCCGCGCGGGTCTATGTGCTCGCTGATGACGGGACGCGCGTTCTTCAAACCTTGCCGCGTCACCTTCACGCCCTTGATCTCGCCTCTCGGAATGTTGATGTTGAGCAAAGTCCCGTCGGGCAATCCTTCTTGCAGGACTTTGCGCACGGCTGTGACGGCGAAGCGCGCGGCTTCCGTGAAGTCAAAGTTATCGCGCGCGACCAGACTGAAAGCTATGCCGGAGACACCCAGGATAGTTGCTTCAAGCGCGCCCGCGACCGTGCCCGAATAGGTCGCATCATCGCCGAGGTTTCCGCCGTGATTGATGCCGGAGACGCAGATGTCAGGCCGTTCGTCTTCAGGAATAATCCTGTGCAAGGCGAGCGTCACGCAATCGGTTGGCGTGCCGTCAACAGTCCAGTGTCGCTCGTCAATCTGCCGTATGCGAAGCGGGCGCGCAAGCGTCAGACTGTGCGACGCGCCGCTCATCTCGGATGCGGGCGCGACCGTATAGACCTCGCCCACGTCGCGCAGGGCCTCCTCTAATTTGACAAGGCCGTCGGAGTGTATGCCGTCATCGTTTGTCAGTAGAATTCGCGTCATCAGAAAAATAAACCGTCCCGTTTTGTTGGGAGCAGAGAGTGTGTGCGTGCCCTGGCTTTTAAGAGCAAGGCATAATCTCTGCCACCGTACACTATGGACGGTTTAGCTGACGTTTGCGCTTTCACAAAAAAAGCGCATTTCTCTATTTATCGCGTGGCGGACGGGGGCGACCCTTCTTCTTGTTGCGCTTGCGGGCGAGAGCCGATTTGAGTTTGGCCTTCTGTCCCGGCGGCATAAAGAAAGCGTGTTTCTTCGCGTCCTTAATAATCTCTTCGGTCATCACCCTGCGCTTGAAGCGGCGCAAAGCGCTCTCGATTGATTCACCCTGATTAACATTAACTATCGCCATTCATCTCTCCATAGAATTAAATATCGGAATTTTAAGGGTTGAGCCTTAAAGGACAATTTAACATGCACAGATGAGGTTTGGTCAAGCGGACACTAAGCTATGTAAAGGTACATTTTGAATAACTGAACTATGACGGGTTCGTATGTGAAGGGTCAAACCTCTTCACCCTCTACACAGATGAGTAACTTCTACATGCGTTTCGAAGGACTATCGCAGACCCGCCCGCTCACAGAGAAAAATAATCAACTTTCAGCCGCGGTATATAGTTCGAGATGTCGGAGTAATATTGGATAACCTGGTCGTGAAACTGATCGAACGAATGCTTTAGATCGTGAAGACAGTTCACGGCGAAGTGTGCATCGGCGGCGGCGATGAACTCTCTTTTCTCAAGTGCCTCTTCAAGAAGGTTTATGTGGTCGGCACTGACATCGGCGCGCAGATGCTGGATGATCGGCTCAAGTACGTCTGCCCCGTAGCCGTAGAGCGAGCCAATATACTCAAGGTCATTTTTGGCTGAATCAAAATCTTCTTGCCTCGACTCGAAGAGTGTGGTGCAGGCGAAGTAAGCGAGGGTACTCTGACGGCCAATCTCACACAACATATTAATCAGCGACATCGTGCCGATAATTGGATGGGCATGGATTACATGCTCTTCGGGCATGCCCATCCTCTTGAGTGATTCTAAGATTAATTTGTCGTGATCATATTCTTCGGTCAGGTATTCGGCTAATATTTTGCTCAAACGATCATCGCTGCTGTGTGCCAGCGCGGTGGAGATATGCTTGGAAGCAGATTTCACATAGTGGTAGGTTTCCAACACGAGACCGATGAAAACCTCTTTTCTGACCCGGCCTTCGTGCAAGAGACCGAATAACCGGTGATAACCTATTTGACGGCTCCACATCACGCAACTGTCCTTAACGCGCTCTATGAACTTTCCGACGGGGATAAGTTCATCTGGCTCCTCCTGACGTAGAAGACCCATCTCGTCGAATGCATCAATTATCCCGATGATAGATTGTTCTGATGCGCCGGTCAGCCGACTGATTTCATTTACCGAGTGGCGACCATCGAAATATCTTTTGATATGAAGAAATTGCTCTCTACTCCCCTCTTCCTCTTTAAGTTCAAAATAGTTCCGGCCCACGATCATCAACATCGCATCCTTGTCGTCTCTCCCGACAAAAGTACAGTGTCGTAATCTGGGATAAGTAGTCTTGGGTAGGGTTGTAAAGGCT
>Ga0182001_10000138_pt1 | contig 16682 bp, 7 predicted proteins | sample BulsoiFelSFmetaG_FD_120485 | JGI IMG/M metagenome (GOLD analysis project Ga0182001, IMG submission 120485) | Bulk soil microbial communities from Mexico - San Felipe (SF) metaG | ecosystem: Environmental > Terrestrial > Soil > Agricultural land | place: Mexico: San Luis Potosi | collected... | reverse complement strand
AGATTCGCTTGAACGTTTATAGCCACCTGTCGAGCGGGGCGAACATGGTCGCCTACTGGCACTGGCACTCTTTGCATTACGGGCAGGAGACGTATTGGAAAGGAGTGCTTTCGCACGACCTTGAGCCGAACAGAATTTATGCGGAAGTCTCGCGCACCGCGCACGAACTGAAAGAGCTTGGACCAAAGCTTGTCAACCTGAAGAAGACGAACAAGGTCGCCATTCTTTACAGCGTTGATTCATATCATGGCATCCAGTACATGCCGTTTGATAATCGCGTCAACTATCAAACGCTCCTTTATCAAATGTACGGCGCGCTCTATCGCCAGAACGTTGGCGTGGATTTCGTCTTTCCGCAGAACGCGAATTTCAACGACTATAAAGTGCTCATCGTTCCGCCGCTCTACATCGCGGATGATGCCTTGCTCAAGAGGCTGGCGGATTTCGTGCGCGACGGCGGTCATCTCGTGATGGCTTTTAAGAGCGGATTCTGCAATGAGTATTCGACAGTGCGCTGGACTAAAGCGCCTGGTCCATTGCGCGAGGCGGCAGGCTTTTACTATCAGGAGTTCGCTAACCTCCAACAGCCGCTCAAGCTGAAAGGCGATCCTTTCCAGGTCGGAGATGACAACAAGGTCTCCGTCTGGGCTGAGTTCCTGATCCCTGAGACGGCTCAGCCACTCGCCTTTTACGATCACCCGTTTTATGGAAAGTGGCCTGCGTTGACGCGCAACAAATATGGCAAGGGGACGCTGACTTACGAAGGCACATTCCTTTCCGACAAATTGCAGGAGAAAGTTCTGCTGGATGTTTTGAATCTGGCGGGTCTCGCTGGACCGGATCAGCAGTTGCCCGCGCGCCTGCACGTCAAGCACGGCGTTGATAACGCAGGCAAGAATCTACACTACTATCTGAACTATTCGAGCCAGAGCCAGACGTTCACCTACCCATACTCAAGCGGCGTGGACCTGCTGACACGTAAGAGTGTGAGTAAATCGCAAGCGGTCGAGTTAGCCCCCTGGGATTTGGTGATTGTCGAAGAGAAGTAGAACTGAACCTTTCGATAGGAACTCTTTAAGTTCTGTTGACAAGTGTTCCCGTCAACAGAACCTAACTCTGCAACACGCTCTCAAATTTTCGCTTCGAGGAGTCTATCCGATGACAACTAAAATCAACCGCCGCGATTTCATCAAGATAACGACGGCGGCAGGAGCCATTAGTCTCATGCTTCCTTCTTTCATCAACGCTTCGCAGGCGGGCGCGACGCAAACAAAATCGCTCAAGTCCTTTGACGGCGAAGTCCAAAAGCTACTCTCTCAGATGACCCTTGAAGAGAAAATCGGACAAATGACACAGGCCGAGCAGGACGCGCTGAAGGATAGAGATGACATCGAAAAATATTTTCTCGGCTCGCTTTTGAGCGGTGGCAACTCAGACCCGAAAGCTGGCAACAGTCTTGAGGCTTGGACGAATCTTTACGACAGCCTTCAGACGAGAGCCTTGAAGACGCGGCTGGCAATCCCGATTCTCTATGGCATAGATGCCGTGCACGGACACAACAACGTTCTCGGCGCGACCGTCTTTCCACACAACATCGGGCTTGGCTGCACGCGCAATCCGAAACTCGTCGAACAGGCCGCGCGCGTCACAGCCGAAGAGGTGCGGGCCACAGGCATTCAATGGACGTTTGCGCCATGCGTCACAGTCCCGCGAGACGAACGTTGGGGCAGAACCTATGAAGGCTACGGCGAAGCTCCTGAGCTTGCGCGCACGCTTGGCGAAGCCGCCGTCAGAGGTTTCCAGCGCGATGACCTCAGCAATCCTCTGAGCATTCTGGCCTGCGCCAAACACTTTGTCGGCGATGGTGGAACTTCGATGGGAACGGGTGGCTTCGGCCAGCAACATCGTCTCGATCAGGGCGACACGCGTCTCAGTGAAAAAGATTTGAGAGAGATTCACATGCAGGGTTACGTCTCGACTGTCAAGGCTGGCGTCGGCTCGATCATGCCTTCGTATAGTAGTTGGAACGGCATAAAGATGTCCGCCAATAAATATCTGCTCACGGATGTCCTGAAAAATGAACTTGGCTTCGATGGCTTTCTCATCTCCGACTACAACGCCATAGACCAGATCACGCCCGATTACAAAGAGGCCATAGCCATTTCCATCAACGCGGGCATGGACATGGCTATGGTCCCGACCAAATACAGAGAGTTCTTCACGCTTCTCAAAGAACTGGTCAACGAAGGCAAAGTTCCCATGTCGCGGATTGACGATGCCGTCAAGCGCATCCTGCGCGTCAAGTTTGCGCTTGGGTTGATGGATAAAAGACGCTCTCAACTTGCAAACAGAAGTTTGCATCAGACTTTTGGCTCATCAGCGCACAGACAGATAGCGCGCGAGTGCGTGCGTCAATCCCTGGTCCTTCTCAAGAATCAGAAACGGACTCTGCCTCTCTCGAAAAAATCAGCGCGCATCCACGTCGGCGGGAAATCGGCGGACGACATCGGCAATCAATGCGGCGGTTGGACGATTGACTGGCAAGGGAAGAGCGGCGACGTGACGACGGGCGGAACAACTATCTTGAAGGCGATTCAAAACACTGTCTCGCCGACGACGAAAGTGACCTTCTCAAAGGACGGCACGGGTGCAGAGGGCGCGCAAGTCGGCATTGTCGTCGTCGGCGAAACGCCTTACGCCGAAGGCATCGGGGATAGAGAAGACCTGTCGCTCGCGCCGGAAGATGTCGCGGCGATCACAAACATGAAGCAGGCAGGGATTCCTGTCGTCGTCGTGCTCATCTCAGGTCGCCCTCTGATTATCAATCAGGGGTTGGATAAAGCTGATGCCTTCGTCGCCGCATGGCTGCCCGGAACCGAAGGTCAAGGTGTGGCCGATGTGCTCTTTGGCGACTACAAACCGACAGGCAAGCTCTCAGTCTCCTGGCCACGCTCGATGGCGCAGATTCCCATCAACGTCGGCGACAAGAATTATGACCCGCTCTTCAAATACGGGTTCGGGCTGAGTTACTAGAGAAAAGTTGTAATTAACAACCTGCTGCTTGGCTTGTTGTCTTCTCAGTTGCCACTAGCTTTAGCTGGTGGACCAAAGTTTGATAACAAATTATCGGCTTTAGCCGAGTCTCAGGTGCATTAGGCTAAAGCCGAAAGGAAAACTTTCTCTTAAATTCGGCTAAAGCCTCTGCTTTTGATTACACTTGTTCCACTAGGCTCGTGCTAGTGGCAACTGATTGCTTTAAGCAAGCTATAAAATCAGAGACGCATGGCTTCGTTTCACTACCTTCGCGTAATTTGCCTTCTCATCTTCTTGTTAGTCATTCCCTCTCCGTCTGCCGTGCAAAGCACGGATAGCGCAAGCCCCCTGATTCGACTCAACACCATCGGCTTTCTGCCGGAGCATAGAAAGCGCGCCTCAATCGCCGCGCCAGCGACAGAGTTCAGCGTCGTCAATGAAGCGGACGGCCAAATCGTCTTTCGCGGAAAAACCTCCGGCCCTGTTCATAACGGCGACACGAACGAGGAGCTGGCAATCGCAGACTTCTCCGCGCTGACAAAATCGGGGAGCTATCATCTGGAGGTGAAGGATGTTGGTCGCTCTGTGTCTTTCCGCATCGGGCGCGATGTCTATGACTTCGCCTTTCGCACGACGGTGCGCGCGATGTACCTGTGGCGTTGCGGAGGACGCGTCAAGGCAGAGCACAACGGCATCACCTATTCTCACAACACCTGTCATCTGGATGATGCATGGCTTGACCTCGCAGGCGAAGGCCATGTGCGGCGCGAATCAACGAAAGGCTGGCACGACGCTGGCGACTACAACAAGTATGTGGTCAACGCCGGAGTCACTGTCGGAATCATGCTCCGTGCCTGGGAAGATTTTGGTCCACAGATTCAGAAGATTAAGCTCGACTTGCCGGAAGAGGATAAGCAGTTGCCCGCCTATTTGAATCAAATCAAGTGGGAGACGGATTGGCTTTTGACGATGCAAGCCGCAGACGGCTCTGTCTATCACAAGGTCAGCACGAAAGAGTTCGGACCAGCCCTCATGCCGGAAGATGAGAAGACGACGCGTTACTTCGCGCCCTGGAGCAGCGCGGCCACAGCAGACTTCGTTGCCATGATGGCGATGACGGCGCGCGTCTTTCAACCCTTCGACAAAGAGTATGCACGGACGTGTCTCGAAGCGGCGCGCAAGAGTTACGCTTTCCTGCGCGCTCACCTTGAGAACAAGCGAGCAGACCTCAAAGATTTTCGCACGGGCGCGTATCAAACTGCGGACGCGGATGATCGCCTCTGGGCTGCCGCAGAGATGTGGGAGACAACGGGCGACCGAGATGCTCTCAAAGATTTTGAAAGCCGCGCCCACGCCTTCAAATTCAGCGCGAACTGGGGCTGGGGTAACGTCGAAAACTTAGGACTGCTTACTTATCTTTTTTCAAAAAGAGATGGGCGAGACAAAGAACTTGTCGAGCAGGTGCGAGATGATTTGATTGCGACGGCTGATAGCATTGTGAGTCTCGGAGACGCTCACGGCTACAATCGTCCGCTCGGCACGCGTTACTACTGGGGCTGCAACGGCGGCGTCGCCAACACGACCATCTTGCTTCAAGCTGCTAACCGTATCGCGCCTAAGCTCGCTTACGTCGAGACGACGCTCGACGCCATCTCTCATCTCTTCGGTCGCAACTACTACGGACGCTCGTTCGTCACAGGTCTTGGCGCGAACCCGCCCGAGCATCCGCACGACCGTCGCTCGATGGGACGAGATGGCGCACCCGCTTGGCCCGGCTATCTGGTGGGCGGCGCACAGCAGAAGGCGACCGATTGGCGAGACGATTCGGCCATCTATCAAGTCAACGAGATTGCCATCAACTGGAACGCGCCGCTCATCTACGCGCTCGCGGGATTCGTTGAATGAGATAATTGTAGGGGTGGGGCTTGTCCCTGCCCGTGCTTTCATAAAGTAAGACGGGCAGGGACAAGTCCTGCCCCTACAGTTTTATTCACCGCATAACTCGAATTGTCTTACTCAGCTTGATGTCTGCGGAAGAGCTTCCGATCATGAGCCGCACATTATCATTCTCAACCATGAACCTATGCTCAAGAGTATTCCAGTAGGCGAGTTGCTTGCCTTTGAGTTCGAGTGTAACCGTTTTCGTCTCGCCCGGCTGCAACGCGATGCGCTTGAATCCTCGCAACTCTTTGAGCGGTCTTTCGACTTTGGAGTCCAAGTGCTTGATGTACATTTCGATGACCTCGTCGCCCGCGCGCTGGCCTGTGTTCTTCACGTTCATGCTGACAATGATTGACCCGTTCGAGTGAAGCGAGTTGGAACTTGTGCGCAGGTTCGAGTAAGCGAAAGTTGTATAGCTCAAGCCGTAGCCGAAGGGATAGAGCGGCTCATCTTTGAAATACATGTAAGTCCTGCCGTGACGAATGTCGTAATCCATCATGGGCGGCAACTGCTCTAAAGATTTCGGCCACGTCTGCGTCAGGCGTCCAGCCGGATTGTAGTCGCCGAAGAGAACATCTGCGAGCGCGTTTCCCTCTTCTTCGCTGTTATTCGCCAGGTGAACGATTGCGGGCACATGCTCCTCAGTCCAGTTGATCGCATAAGGGAAACTCGCGCGAAGGACGACGATAGTTTTCGGATTAGCCTCGAAGACCTGCTTGATTAACTCCTCCTGCTCAAGCGTAATCGAGCGACGGTCAACAGCCTCTTTGCCATTGCTCGCCACAGGGCATTGATTCCAGCCTGCATCGCAGGTCGGGTGATTGCCGACGACGACAATCGCCGCATCCGACGAACGCGCGAGCCGTACGGCTTCGCCGTTCTCATTGCCCTTTGCATACTTCACTTCAACATTCGCGCCGACCTTGTTTCTGATTCCCGCGAGCGGCGTCACCGTGTAAGGCGGCGTTCCGCTATACCAATCGAGCAAGACCTCGTCGGCGTATGGTCCAATGACCGCGACTGATTTCAGAGCTTGACGGTCGAGCGGCAGTTGATTGTTCGCGTTCTTCAACAAAACTATTGACTTCTCAGTCACCAGCCGCGCCAGCGATTTATTCTTCTCTGTCAGCCAGGGGTCGCCAGCATCTTTGATGCTCGTGTATGGAACGAGCGCGGTCGGGTCCATGAGGCCAAGTTTGAGCATGACCCTGAAAGTGTTTCGCAAGACCTTGTCTATGTCCGATTCGGTGAGCAAGTTTTCTTTCAATGCTTCATGAACAGGAGCGCGGTAGTCGTCCAGGAATTGCCCGATGCCTGCTTTGATAATGGCCGCCGAAGCGTGCGCGTAATCCGCGAAGCGTTTGTGGCCGTTGACCAGAAGCTTCATCCCGCCGCCGTCCGTGCAGATGATGCCGTCTTCGCCCCACTCGCCCACAGCGACCGTCTTCAAAATGGGATTGATGTGCATCGGCGTTCCGTTGACGGCGTTATATGAAGCCATGAAGGCGCGCCCCCCGCCCTCTTCGATGCCCATGCGAAAAGGGACTGAATAGTATTCGCGCAACAGTCTCTCGTCGAAGTTTGATGAAGTGTGGTCGCGCCCAACCTCGTTGCTGTTCGCCAGGAAATGTTTGAGGAGCGAAGCCGCCTGCCAGTATTTCGGATTATCTCCCTGCAAGCCTTTGACGAAAGCCGTCACCATCGTCCCGTTAAAATATGGGTCTTCGCCGTAGCACTCTTCCGTTCTCCCCCAACGCGGGTCACGACCCAGGTCTGCATTGGGCGAGCGGATAACCAGACCGCTCCGGCTCTTGCTGTACTTCTCTGTCTGAAAGATATAGCGCGCCTCATAGCCTTCGACCGCAGCGGCCTCGCGCAAAATCTCCGTGTCCCAGGTCTCGCCCAAACCATATCCTTGCGGAAAGGTTGTCGTCGGAACGGGCGCGTCTCTGCCCCACTTGGCTGGACCACCGACAGCAAGACCGTGTATGCCTTCCATGTGGCCTGCGCCTTTGACGCCGAGGCGCGGCACGCTCGGATTCGTCCCCAAACACTCGACCTTTTCATCAATCGTCATCAAGGAGAGGAGATTTGTGATTCTCTCTTCGGCAGGCAGGTCTGGATTTTGAAAAGGATACTTGTATTGGCCGTCCACGCCCGCGCCCGTGATGAAAGATGAGCAAGGAAGTGGCGGCGCGATGAAGGCTAAGAAGATTGTGACTGCCAAACTTGCTGTGAGCTTAAAACCCATTCTCAACTCGCCAACCTTTCTTCTTACACTTTTTAACCGCAGCGTTGAGCGTCCGGTAAAACCTCAAAGGAGGATTACGTTTGTAGGGGCAGGGACAAGCCCTGCCCCTACAATTTTTTCAAGGCGCTTACTTCCAGACCAACACATCGGCAGGCTTGAGCGTCTGGCTGCCGAACAAAATTTCAGCGCCCTTCGGCACATTGATATTAGCCGGACTTGAAGAGTAGTTGACTGCAACCCAGAAGCCATCGCGCCAGTCAACATAGACGCCCGGCGGATAATTTTCCGTCGTCAGCCCTGCGCGTTTGTAAACTTCGTGTAGCACTTCCTTTTCTAACTGCCCGTCTTTCGTCTGCACGCCGATGTATGTGACGCTTCCCTTGCCCAAACGGTGATAAGTGACCGCGCTCTGCCCGGCGTAGAATTGGTTTGAATACTCGGCCATGCTCTCCGTCCCTGTGGCGGGCTTCAACACGTCTGCCCAGACGTTCCATTTGTATCTATTATTGCCCATGCGGACTTCGCCGTTGCCATCATCTAGGAGCAAGTCGAAGAAAGAGACTTCTACACCAATGAGCGGGTAGATGGGTTCGGCCCAGCGCGCTTCCCAGAGCTGTCCGTTCCGACGCTTCTGTCCAGTGCGCGCGGTCAAGATGAGATGCCCGCCTTGCTCGACATAACGCGTCCACTTCTTCACCAACTCTTCGTCAATTAATTGATATGCAGGAGCAATCACAACTTTGTATTTCGTGAAGTCTTCGCTTTCAGGGATCACATCGAGCGGCGCGGCAAAAGATTTTGCAATCTCAAGGTAGCGGAACATGTGACCCCAGGTGTCCCAGAGCGCAGTCTGTTTTTGATAATCTATGTTCCAGAGGTTCTCGTGATTCCAGAGAATCGCCGTCCTGCGCGCCAGGTAATCAACAGGCGGCTTCGCGTCTGGATTGTACTTCTCTCGCAACTCGCGCATCTCTCGTGCGACCTGCGAATACTGCAACCCGCCAGGACTTGGCGTGACGCCATCCGTGCGGACGATGCCGTAATGATAAAGCTCGCTTCCGTAAAGCGGCTGGCGGTAGCGATAGTTGCATGCGAAAGAAAGGCCGCCCGCGAAGGCGTGCCACAGCCACATGCGAATCACACCGGGAGCGGGTTGCGGATTGATGCGCGCCCAGTTGACCTGGCCTGGCTGCAACTCCATCACGCCCGTCACGCCCTTGATGTTTTTGTAGAAAGCATTGGCCCACGCTATCCCGTCTTGCCATCCCAAACGAAAGCCGTCTTCGCCCAAGCCTTTGCCTCCGCCGACCGGATACATCGTGTAAGAGATGAAATCGAGCGCGTCCGAACGGCGCGGGTCTGAGCCTCCAATGGTCGAGATGTAGTTGGTCGTAATCCACTGTGTGGACGCGGTGTAGCGGCGCAAGGTGGCGGCCTGCCAGTTAAGAAACCTGGCAGTCTGGTCCGCAGTGAAGCGATTGAAGTCGAGCATGGCGTGCGGGCTGACGCCGTAGAGCATCGTCGGATTCGGAGCGATGATCTGATCGAAGCTGTTGTACTTCAAGCTCCAGAAGGCCGCGCCCCACTCTTTATTCAAAACGTCAATCGTCTTGTAACGCGCCTTGAGCCATTCACGAAACGCCTGTTGAGCGGAAGGGCTGTAGTCGGGCGGCGAGTTCGGCTCGTTATCAAGCTGCCAGCCCCAGACCGCAGGGTTGTGCCCGTAACGCTTTGCCATCTCGGTGATGACGCGCTCGGTCAATCGCAGATAGTCTTTATCGGCGAGCGCGTTGTTACCGCGAGAGCCATGCTCGCGACGACGACCGTCCGCGCCCACTAGATAAGCTTCAGGATATTTCTGATACATCCAGGCGGGCGGCGTCGGCGTCGGCGTGCAGAGGATGATTTTCAGATGATGACGCGCGGCCAACTCGACTGCTTTGTCCAGCCACTCGAAATCAAACTTGCCCTCCTCAGGCTCCATGTTCTCCCAGGCGAACTCCGCCATGTGGACGAACTCGAAACCAAGCTTCTCCATGTTGGCGAAGTCTCGGTCCCACTCCTCACGCGGCCAATGTTCCGGGTAGTAATAGACGCCGATGCGCATCAAGTCCTTCGCCGGAAAGAAGCGCGCGGGCGAGTCAGCAGCTATTGAGTTAGGCGCGAATGAATTTGAGAAAACGCTGAATAGCAGTAAGAGCGAAAGTCGCTTCAGGAGAGTTTGCTTCTTCACGTTTGGCCTCATGTCTGACTTTTACGCGATGGCAGTTTTGTGGTCTGGCGTGACTAAGAATTCACCACAGAGGACACAGAGGATTGAAGGAAATATAGTCTAAGGTTTAAATCGCAGATTTGAAATTTCAAATCTGAAATCTGTTATCTCAAATTCTTTTCTATCCCTCTCTCTGTGTCCTCTGTGCCCTCTGTGGTTAAAATGGATTTTTAGTCTCAATTCACATGTAAGTAAGAGCCAGCTCACTGCTGTGTCGCTGCGCGAACAATCCGCCATTTGACTTTGCCGCGAAGCGGGTCATTCCTCAGCACAAAATCGTTCTGTCGCGCATCAAGGTTGAGCGTCTGTAGATTCTCGTTAGGCAGAGCGAAGAGACCTGAGACGGGCGCGTTGTCTGTCGCAAAGACTCGCAGCTCGACATCGTTCCAGTTCATCTCAGACGTGCTCTGCGCCACAGCGATGTGCGGGATGACGGAATGGTCCTTGACTAAGAGGACGACCGGAATCTGACCGGCCTTGATCTCGTGCCATTCAGAGCCGCGATAGACTTTTCCCGTTTGATAATCAATCCACGCGCCCGGCGGCAAATAGACTTTTCGTGTGTCACTCGATTCCATCAAAGGCGCGACGAGCAGGGAAGAGCCGAACATGTACTCGTCGTCAATCGTCCATGAGGTCGGGTCGTCCGCGTACTCGAAGAAGAGCGTGCGCAGCATCGGGTAGCCGTGCGCCGAAGAGTCCTTCGCCTGACTGATGATGTACGGCATCAACGAATACTTCAGCCCCAGAGCGCGCCGAAAATCTTCCGTCAAAGCTTCGTCATATTCCCAAGGCTCGCGTGGCGGCGCTCCGTGCGCGCGCGTGTGCGAGGTCAGCACACCCCAGGCCAGCCAACGCCTGTAAAGATCGCGAGGCGCGCGGTCCACGAACCCGCCGACATCGTGACTCCAATAGGTGAAGCCCGAGAGACCGAAAGACAATCCGCCGCGCAGCTCAGCGGCCATCGCCGAGTTTGTATTCTCAGCATCGCCGCCCCAGTGCAAAGGATAACGCTGGCTTCCAGCCCACGCGCTCCTGGCCCAGATGATGTTGTCTCCCGTTGTCTCGCGCGTGATGTCGGCAACCGCTTTGTTGTAGCGAAGAGGATAAAGATTGTGCTCGTAAAGTCCGGTGCGCCCCGAAGCGTAAAGACCATTGAGGGGCGCGCCTTCGCCGAAATCAACCTTGATCGCGCCGACACCCATCTTCAAAAGATTCGCCAGTTTTCCCTGATACCACTTCACAGCATCGGGGTTGCTCATGTCCAACACGGCGTCTTCAAAGGGAAGCTGTCCGCCTTCGTTCTTGACCTCGTAACCTTTCGAGACTATCTCCTGATAAAGCTCGTTCTTCGGCGTGAAGTATGTGTACTGCCAGAGGCTGATGTGAAAACCTTGCTTCTTTAAATCCGCAATCATTTTTGCGGGGTCGTGAAAGCGCGTCGTCGAGAATTGATAGTTGCTGCGCCAATCGGTCTCGAACCATCCGGTGTCGAGGTGAATCACGTCCGTCGGAATCCTATATTGTCTGAGCTTCGCGGCCACGTCGCGCACTTCGTCTTCAGCTTTGTAAGTGATGCGGCTCATCCAGAAGCCGAAGGACCAGAGCGGCGGCACTGGACTGCGACCCGTAAGCGCCGTGTACTCAGAGAGAACTTCTTTCGGGTCGCCCAGAAAGACGAAGATGTCCAGGCTATCATCGCCCGTGTAGATGACGTTGTGCTGGTCGTAGGTCTTTCCGAAGTCGAAAGTGACGGGCGTGGAGGTGTGCACGAACATGCCGTAACCGTTGCTGCTCAGAAAGAACGGAATGGGCTTGTACATGAACTCGTTCTGCACGCCCATGCCGTCGCGCGTCCAGGCATTGATCTTCTGCCCACGCTTATTGAGCCGTGTGAAGGATTCGCCGCAGCCGAAAATCTTTTCGTCATGCGCCAGTTCAAAGGTCGCGGCTGTGCGATGTGCCAAATCAATTCCGCGACGGATGAAGGAGAAAGGAATCGGCGTGAAATATGTATGTGGGTCGCCTATGTTCTGCGTGCGCGTTAAGAGATGACCAAGGTTATCATAGAACTCTATGTGCCAGGGGTCTTTGATGAGTCGCACCTGACCGTAGGCGCTCGTGTAGGTGATGGCCTTATCTGTCTGCTCGACCTTCCAGGATTTATCCACAGGCGGATTTCCGACGAGCATCAACGAAGGCACGTCGCGCAAAGGGGCGCTTCGCGTATTGAAGCGGAGGCGAATGGTGCGCGGGCTGACGAAGGTAATGGAGAAAGGAAGCTGCGGGTCCTGGTCATATTCCGTTCCAGGAAATTCCGTCGCCCTGCCTCTCGCCAAAGTGACATCAATCTTGTTGAAGGAGAGTGTCGTCGAGCGCAAGTACCTGTCCCATTGAAGAGAGCCTTGTCCTGTTGAGGGATTGAAGTCCGTGACCTTGCTTCCGATGAAATAGACCTGCTCAAACTTCTGGAAGTCCTGGCTCACGTCCACAGGATCGTTGAGGACTTGCGGCTGTTGCGCGAACGTCGAATAAGCGAATGCAAAAATGCTTATTAGAGAAAGCAGCCAATTACGGCGCGAGTGACCTACACGCCCAACTCTTAAAGAAGCGAAACCTCTATTCTCTCGTTCAGGCATTTTCAGATACTCTCCATTCTCCAAACAGCTTGTGATTTACATTGCGCCGGTCAATTCAAGTCTGCCGCGCCGAGGGCAACGAACGCGAACGTGCCTTCAACTTCTTTCCGAGCGACCACAGAAGTTTGTTGTAGTCGCGGGCAAAAGCTCCGCTCGCATATCATCGCCAACGCTCTCGCGTTAAGAGTCCCAAGGGACATCTGCTTCTTGAATGAATCTTTGACTGAAGGAGCTTTTTACGTGCGCGCGCATTCTCTTTCATTCCCGCACACTTTTTCAAGCTTTATTTGTTGAGAGGGGAGTTAAGGCGTCGGAGCATCGGACAACAATTGTAGGGGCAGGGACAAGTCCTCTGCCCGCGCCTCCTTAATGCAAAGCGGGCAGAGACAAGCCCTGCCCCTACAGTTATTATCATGCCAATGGTTTTATGGCGCGTTATTCATCCATTAATTCTGTAATCAAAGAGATAACGCCCGATTTGAATCGTCGCTTTGCCATTGACGGGCGGGTTGATGAGGAGCGAGCGCACTGCTGCGCTCTTGCGATTGACGTGCGCGTCCTCTGCTCCGACCATCTCGCCTGTTGCCGCTCTATAAAAAGTTATTCTGATAGTGTCATTGTCCACACGACGGTAGCCGAAGACATACTCGCCCGGCTCTAGGACCATGTCGCCGATTTTGAGTGTGACCTCAGTGATGAAAAAATGCGAGTACTTGCCTTCCGCCGAATAGCCTGCGGTAATCATGACGACGCCCGCGATGAATTGGCCGTGTCCATCTGTGACGCCAGAGGCTGTGCGAAATTCAGTTTCGATATTCTCTTTAATCACTGGCGCGCGCGCCGGAATGATTTGCTTCAACTCCGTCTCGTTGGCCGCTCGCCAACGCGCACGCTGCGTCGTGGCAGTCACTCCGGCCAACAAAAAGATGAGCAGCAGAAATGAGAAGGTCTTCACGAAGATCATGGCTCGCGCTTGCAGGTCTCCTGCCTTGAGAAATTTTGAGTTGAAGAATGCCGTGTTGAATATCATCACACAAGTTACATAGAATGCTCCAGCCAACGGCGACGAATCAAGCAGGGCAAGACGCTCATTCCATAAATCCGAGAGACCCGTGTTCCACAAAAATCTTATTCCCAAAACTATCGCTTGCCTCGTCGCGGCTTTGCTTCTCTCTATCTGTTTCTGGAAAGGCCCGGCGATTGCGCTCGACAAGCAAAGAGAACTGACCGAGTTCAGCCGCGAGACATGGCTGACCGAAAACGGTCTCCCGCAAAATACTGTTCACGACATAGCCCAGACTCTGGACGGATATATCTGGATCGCAACCGAAGAGGGCCTGGCTCGCTTCGACGGACTAAACTTCACCGTCTTCGACAAACAGAACACTCCGCAACTCAAAGAGAGCGAGATACACGCTCTCTTTGCAGACAAACAAGGCGGCCTGTGGGTCTCGACGACCAACTCCTTGCTCCGCTTCACAAACGGAGAGTTTCTCTCTTTCACAACACGCGAAGGTTTGCCGAGCGACGATGTGCAAACAATTTATGAAGACCGCGAGGGCAATGTTTGGATCGGGACAACAGCCGGACTCGCTCGGTTCAAAGATGGCTCTTTCTCAACACTGATGACCAAAGACGGCCTCGTCAGCAATGACGTGAAGGCTCTCTTTGAAGACGTGGACGGCGCTCTCTGGGTGGGCACGTCCGATGGGTTGAGCCGTTTGAAAGATGGAAAGTTTACGAGCTACACAGCGCCAGATGGACTTGCGAGCAACAGCGTCGCGGCGATTGCTCAAGACAGAGAAGGGCGCGTCTGGGTCGGGACGTTTCACGGTCTGTCGAGTTTGAGCGATGGAAAATTTTCTACTTACGCGGTCAAGGATGGATTGCCAAACGAGAGAATCACAGCCTTGCGTGTAGACCAGGAAGGAAGCCTCTGGGTTGGCACGGCTGGGGGCTTAAGCCGCTTCGATGATGGCAGGTTCTCTACATTCAAATCTCAGGACGAACTCTCGCGCAGCGTTATCCTGGCAATCTTTGAGGACAGAGAAGGAAGCCTCTGGGTCGGCACGGAATCCAATGGCTTGCATTTTCTGAAGGACAGAAAATTTACAACCTACACGAGCGCGGACGGTCTCTCTAACGATCTGGTCAAATCCGTTTATGAAGACCGCAGGGGCAACATCTGGGTTGGAACTTACGGCGGCGGTTTGAATCTACTGAAGGACGGTCATGTCACTCGCACCTATACGACCGAAGATGGATTGTCGAGCAACATCGTGCTCGCCCTCTTCGATGACGGGGACGGCAACCTCTGGGTCGGAACGCCCGACGGATTGAATCGTTTTAAGGATGGAAAATTCACGACCTATACATCCGCCGACGGGTTGGCCAACGATTTCATCAGGTCAATCTATGCGGACACGCACGGCAATCTATGGGTCGGCACACGCGGTGGATTGACGCGCATGAAAGATGGAGTCTTCACAATCTACACGACCGCAGACGGACTTCCAGACGATTTCGTCGGGACGATTTACGAAGACTCGGAAGGCAGCTTGTGGATCGGAACTTTGCGCGGCTTGAGCAGATTCAAAGATGAAAAGTTGACGACCCTTTCGACCAAAGACGGGCTATCGAGCGATGTCGTCATCTCGCTTCACGAAGACCAATCAGGAAGCCTCTGGATAGGAACCAACGGCGGCGGGCTGAATCGTTTGAAGGACGGAAAGCTGACGGCTTACACCACGCGCGATGGTCTTCTCGATGATGTGGTTTACAGCATCATGGAGGACGGGCAAGACAATCTCTGGCTCAGTTCAAACAAAGGCATCTATCGAATCAATAAGCAACAATTCAACGACTTCGCTGATAAGAAAATTAATTCCCTTAGTCCAATCATCTATGGAACTGCCGACGGCATGACGACGCGCGAGTGCAGCGGCGGCGGGCATCCTTCCGGTTGGAAGAGCGCGGATGGGCGTCTCTGGTTCTCGACCATCAAGGGCGTGGCGATGATTGACCCCGCGAAGATGAAGACAAACACCGCGCCCCCGGGCGTCCGTATCGAACAGGTGCGAGTTGACGATGAGCTGGTCGCGCCTTTTCAAAGGATTGAATTGTCACCCGGCAAGACGCGCTTCGACTTTTATTACACGGGCTTGAGCTTCATCGCGCCTGAGAAGGTCAGGTTCAAGTACAAACTCGAAGGCTTCGACAAGGATTGGATTGACGGCGGGACACGGCGCGCTGCCTACTACACTAACTTGCCGCCGGGCGAGTACCGTTTCCGCGTCATGGCCGCGAACAATGATGGCGTCTGGAACGAGGCGGGCACATCGTTCGACTTCTATTTGAAGCCGCATTTCTATCAGACCTACTTGTTCTACGCCCTCTCTGCTCTCCTGCTCGCTCTCGTCATCTGGCAACTCTATCGCTTTCGCGTGCGACAGGTGAAGCGGCAGTTTGCGGCTGTCCTGGATGAGCGCAATCGCATCGCGCGCGAGATTCACGACAACCTGGCGCAAGACATCCTCGGCATCTCGGTCCAGCTCGAACTCGTTTCGCGCACGATGCCGCAGGAAGCCGAAAGCACGAAAGCTCATCTGGACCGCGCACGCATCCTCGTTCGCAACAGCATTGCGGAAGCGCGCCGTTACGTCTGGGACTTGCGCTCGCAGGCGCTTGAAAACAACGATCTGCCTGCGGCTCTAACCGAGACGGCGCGAAGACTGACGGCAGAAACTAGCTTGCAAGCTCAGGTCCAGGTCAGCGGGACGTTTCGCCCGCTGCCGCCATTGGTCGAGAGCAATCTTTTGCGCATCGGGCAGGAAGCCATCAACAATGCTGTCAAGCACGCGCGCGCCGAGCGGATTCTCGTCAATCTAAAGTTTGACAACAAGCATGTGCAGTTGAGCGTCCGCGACAACGGGCGCGGCTTCGATGCAGAGAGGCAGACGACGAACGGGCACTTCGGTCTCGTCGGCATGCGCGAGCGCGCAGAACAGATTGGCGGCACGCTCCTCATACACAGCCGCGAGGACGAAGGCACGGAAGTTACGGTTGACGTTCCTGTCGGCGGGTAACGGAATAAGCCACAGAGGCACAGAGACACAGAGAAAAGATGAGAGCAGAAAATTTCAGAGAGCAGATTTGAGATTTCAAATCTCTTATCTCTAATTATTCTCCTCTGTGTCTCTGTGCCTCTGTGGCTGTTTCAAACTTTGTCAGGTATTCTGACCACTTGGAGAGTTGGAATGAGCGACCGAATCCGCATCATGGTGATTGACGATCAGGCCGTCGTGCGGCAGGGCTTCGTCGCGTTGATTAATACTGTCGCGGACATGTGGGTCGTCGCTGAAGGGACTAACGGGCATGAGGCGGTTGAACTCTTTCGCCAACACCGGCCCGATGTCACTTTGATGGATTTGCGCATGCCTGTGATGAGCGGCGTCGAGGCGATCACGCGCATCCGGCAGGAATTTCCGCAGGCGCGCATCATCGTCCTGACAACCTTTGACGGCGACGAAGACATCTATCGCTCGTT
>Ga0182001_10000137_pt1 | contig 16840 bp, 13 predicted proteins | sample BulsoiFelSFmetaG_FD_120485 | JGI IMG/M metagenome (GOLD analysis project Ga0182001, IMG submission 120485) | Bulk soil microbial communities from Mexico - San Felipe (SF) metaG | ecosystem: Environmental > Terrestrial > Soil > Agricultural land | place: Mexico: San Luis Potosi | collected... | reverse complement strand
CGTTGTACTGGAGGTAAAGATTGATGATAGAGGGCGTGGTTTTAAATAGCATCATCAATCTTCTATCATCAAGGGCTAGCATGCTATCCACAACTTCGACTTTGTGGCTATCCACCACATCCATAAAGTGGCTAGCTGCAAGCTCTACGAACTCCTGTTGCTCCAAGCCGTGCTTGACGCAAAAGTGCTTTATTTTCTGCACCATAGCACTCGACAGGCGATTGTTAAAGGGCACCCTGTCGCCGCGATGTCGGTCCTTATTTTGGCTAGCCACCTTACGTGGTTTGCGGCTAGCCACTTTTCGTGTTGTGGCTAGCTGGCTAGCCACAATTGGAGGATTTGTGGCTAACTGGCTAGCCACAGCAGAAAGCTGGCTATCCACACTGGTGGCTAGCTGGCTATCCGCTTCAGTGGCTAGCTGGCTATCCACAATGTGGCTATCCACTTCGGCCGCACCCGGCTTGGACCGAAGGGCCTGTGCGAAGTTAAGCGGCTTCCTGCTGTTGTCCATTGCGCTCCGTCGAAAGGATGTTTTCCACCGCGAGTTTAATTACTTCCTCATTCACGGGCTTTACCTGGTTAACGGCCGCAAGGAGAAGGGAAGCGTTGGCAATCTTCATGATCTCGCGCGGAACGCCGCGTGAGGCGACGTAGAGGGCCTTCAGGGCGCTCTCGTTAATCACGTTGCCGTTCCCCCCCGCGACCCGGATTCTGTGCTCGACGGCCGCCACCATGTCCTCGTAAGTGAATGTGTCCAGGTAGTTTGTGAGGATGATGCGCGAGACGAGCGCCGGCTTGGTGGTCAGCTTCGTCTCGATTTCGGGCTGGCCGGCGATGATTATCTGGATAGTCTTTGCTTCATTCGACTCAAAATTCAGGAGTTCCCGCAGGAAATCGAACTGCGCCCCCTTGAGGTTTTGGGCCTCGTCGATGATGAGGATGATAGTCCCGCCCTCGCCATAGACCTGGAAGGCGTAGTCTCGGATTTCCCGTATCTGTGCGTCCAAAGACCGGCGAGAGGGAAGCCCCAGTTCCGACGATATCGACTTCGCAAGCTGCATCTCCGACGGGAACGAGCCGTTAGGCAGCATCGCAATCTTGTAGCTCTCGTCGTCGATGTAGCTGTTTATTAGCTCCCTGAGAACGGATGTCTTTCCGTAGCCAATCTTGCCGACGATGAGCGAAAGTCCCTGCTTCTCTTCAATAACGAACTTGCACTTGAAAAGGCAGGCGTTCGTCTGGTCGGTCATGTAGAGGTAGCGGGGATTAGGGCTCGGGGCGAAACAGTTCTCACGGAGACCAAAGAACTTATACGCTTTCATATTCGCGCCTTATACACGCGGAGGAGAGGTGAAGTCAACGATTATTTTGGGGGAGGGGGGTAAGAATTACGACTTGTTCTGTGGGTGAAAGGTATATTCACGGTCTTTTCTGCCGCTTTCTGTTCGCCACGTTTCACGGAAGGAGGCTGTCGGCCATAGAATAGGTGAAAACTCATCAACCTGACCTGGTGGCTCCGCTACGCCGACAATTGTGGAATCATTCTGGGATGGTAATTTTCCGGGGTAGCCTGTAAGGAAGGCGGCCCCTTTGTCACGAGGGCATTAACTTCCGGGGCATCGGCCGCATCCTCTCGGTCAACCGGCAGTAGGCTCTTCGGGGTGAAAAAAAGCGTTGACATGTTTTACGGAGAAGCATATCGTGCCCGCGTCGTAAGCACTTGACTGCCCGCCGTCGGGAACGCCGCCCCTCGGCCTCATCTTCTGAAAACGCATCCAGAGCTGGACCGTCAGGCGCGGGCGTGTGTGCGCGCACGTGGCCTAACGGTTCAAGTAGTTCACCTCCTGCGAGCGCGATGCGAGGGGCACGGTAGCGGCGCTGTCACGCCCACATACCCGCCGGCAATCCCGCATCGACCATCCCTGCCCGGGGGCTACCCGCTCTCCGATGTAAACGACCGCGCCGTCAACAGCCCGTTGACGCGGAGGGGATAAGACACAGATGAGGAGAAGAGACGTTCTCAGGCTCGGCCTCGCCGCCGGCGGGGCAGGCGTCCTCGCGTCGAGGGGCGCGGCGGCACAAGACAGGGAGAAGGACTTGCTGAAGTTCCTCTGCCCGCCCGATGGCTTCCAGGACCCGCTCTCACGCCCGAGCCCGAAGGCCGAGCCTTTCGTGGCCGAGCTGTTCGTCCCGCCCGTTAAGCAGCCCGTGCCCGCGCTCGTTCCGCCGCCCGACCCGCGAGCGCACCAGCGTTACGCGGAGTTTACGCCGAAGAAGTTTTACGAAGTCCGTGAGACCGAACTTCAATGGCAGTATCACCCGCACCCGCCCTATTCGGACGCCCAGGGGCGGGGCGTGAGCTGGTCCTGGGGCTTCGACGGCATGACGCCTGGCCCCACTTACCACGCGCGCTACGGCGAGCCCGTGCTCGTCCGCCGCTACAACACGCTGCCGCCCGTCGGGCAGAGCCGCGTCACCTTCGCGCTGCCTTCGACGACGAGCCACCTGCACAACGGCCACACGGCCTCGGAGTCTGACGGCAACCCGCAGGACTGGATTGACTCGGGCGAGTTCTGGGACCACCACTACGCCAACTTCCCCTCGGGCGGCGACTCGCGCGAGAAGCTGACCACGCTCTGGTATCACGATCACCGCCTCGACTTCACGGCGGCCAACGTCTACGCGGGGCTCGCCGGCTTCTACCTGCTCTTCGACGAGCTGGACTCGGGCAACGAGAACGACCCCAACCCGGCGGCGTGGCGCCTGCCGAGCGGCAAGTACGACGTGCCGCTGCTGCTGCACGACGTGCTCTTCGACGAGCAGGGCCAGGTCGTCTTCAACCCCTTCATCACCGACGGCTGGCTCGGCGATCAGGTGACGGTCAACCGCAGGATTCGCCCGCGCTTCAGGGTCGAGCGGCGCAAGTACCGCCTGCGCATCCTGAACGGCGGCCCGTCGCGCTTCTACCAACTGTTCCTCAGTTCCGGCAAGCCCTTCACCATCGTCACCGGAGACGGCAACTTCCAGCCCGAGCCCGTCAAGGCGTACAGCATCTACCTGAGCGTCGCGCAGCGCGTCGACATCGTCATCGACTTCACGGACTACAAGGTCGGCGAGTCCGTGACGCTCGTCAACCGCCTGGAGCAGACGAACGGCCGCGGCCCGTCGGGGCGCCTCCTCGACCCGGGCGACGGCATCCTGCGCTTCGACGTGGTCCCCTCCGCGGGGCCTGACAACAGCCGCGTCCCCGACCGCTTCCGCGACCTGCCGCCGGTGGACCTGAGCGAAGTGAAGTTCCACCGCACATGGAATTTCGATTACGACGGCGGCCTTTGGACGGTCAACGGAAGGGTCTTCGACCCGAACCGCATAGACGCCGGCATCGAGCAGGACTCGGCGGAAATCTGGACCTTCCGCAACGCCGGCAACGACTGGGCACACCCCATCCACAGCCACTTCACCGAGTTCATCATCCTCGAAATCAACGGCAAGCCCTACCCGCACAACGCCATCGAAGACAAGAACAGGACGCTTGAGCGGGCCTTCGGCGCCGCCGAGCCGGTCGCGAAAGTCTTCATGGGAGGCCCGCGCCGCGACGTGGCGACCATCCTGCCCGGCGACGAGATGAAAGTCTTCATGCGCTGGCGAGACTTCCTCGGCAAGCACGTCATGCACTGCCACAACGTCGTGCACGAAGACCACTCGATGATGATTCGCTGGGACATCGTGGAGCCGGGCAAGGGCTTCGCGGGGCCGCGGCAGGCAGACGAAGACCCGCCTTTACACGTCGAGCCGCGGCCGGCCAGCCCCTCGCCCCAGCCCCCGGAGGACTAAGCCATGACGGACAGAAGAAAAATCCTGGCCGGGCTCGCCGCCACGCCGGCCGCCTTCGCCCCGGCCGCCCTCGGCGCGCAGCCCGCGGAGCACGCAGACGGCCCTTCGGACTGCGCCTGCGAGCGCCCGCGCGGCGGCCCCTACGCGGGCTACTTCCCGAACGTCGTCGTCGTCACACACGAGGGCCGTCGGGCGCTCTTCTACAACGACCTCCTGCGGGGCAGGACCGTGCTCGTCAACTGCATGTCAATCGCAAATGAGGCCGTCTACCCGGTGACGGCCAACCTCGCGCGGGTGCAAAAGCTTTTGGGCGAGCGCGCCGGCCGCGAGGTCTTCATGTACTCCATCACCGTGGACCCGGAGCGCGACACGCCGCGCGCTCTGAGCGAGTTCGCGGAGCGGCACGGCGTCGGCCCCGGCTGGCTCTTCCTGACCGGCACGCCCGAAACGATCAGCACGCTGCGCGGCCGCCTCTTCGCGGACGCGGGCGGGCACGCGCACGGCGGCGGCCACGCGCAGGACTGCTCGATGGGCCTCGTCCGTTACGGCAACGAGGCGGTCGGACTCTGGGGCTCCGTCCCCGCGAAGACAGAGGCCGAGTGGATAGTGCGCCGGCTCTCCTGGGTCACGCCGCGCGAGAGCGTTTCGGCGACGCCCCGGCGGCGCGGGCCTTCGCCCGTGCTGACCAAAGGCCCGGGCGCGCGAAACGCCGGCGGCGCGTCGTAGCGGCGGCGCAAACGTTCCAGGGGACCGCGTCTTCAGGAGGACCGACAACATGAACGCTATTCGTCGTCTCGCCAGGCCGGCGCTGTTGGCGGCCGCGCTGCTGCTGGCCTTGCCGGCGCCCCCGCGCGCGCAGCAGGCGCCGCAGCCCGAAGCCAGGGGGGCGCGCTTAGAGAGCCTTCGTTGGCCCACGCCGGAGCACGCGGCGGGCATCTGCTCGGTCAGGAAGAGGACCGGCCACCCGTACCCGCAGCCGTGCCCGTCCGGCGGCAGCATGACGACCCGCGGCGACACGACCTTCATCGAGAGCGGCCTGAGCGTCTTCCCACAGCCCGCCGTCGACCCCTTCACGCTGCCGCCGGGGACGAACTTCCTGCCGACCATCTACACGAACATGTTCGACGGCTACGGCGTCGAGATGCCGAACACGCTGCCCTCGACCCCCTCGAACCCCTACAACCTGCACGACGGCGACCCCGTCGTCACCGACATCAACCCGACCTCGCCGACCGACGACCTGCGCACGGTCTTCGACACGGTCGCGCGCCTCTCGGCGAAGCCGCAGAAGGAGGCCGCCGAGGTCGAGAGCATACGCCGGAACATCCAGCGCGGCCTCGACATCATCGAAGGCAACCCGCTCCCCGAACGCGCCTACAGCGGCCTGCCGCTGCTGCATTACATGGGTCCCGCCAAGGTCAAAAAGGTGACGCCGATTCACGACCAGTCGGGCAAGCTGGTACGCGGCGAGGTGGCGGTCCATCAGGTCTGGTACGACAGCCACATCGAGTCGGACACGGCCTTCATCGACGCGAGCGAAGTGCTCGACGTGCCGTGGACCATCACCTACACGGTCGACGTGCTCTCGCGCGGCGAGGACGACTTCTCGCCCTTCGTCATGTACTTCGACGACCCGGCGCTGACCGCGCCCAAGCCGCCGCTCCCGAACGTCGGCATGGACCAGAGCTTCTTCCCGATGGAGGAGGGCACGCGCACCGTCTTCCGCATCAAGATGGCGCCGGGCAAGTACTACAACCTCACGTACACGTGGGGCTGGCGGATGCACCCGCCGCGCGTGCAGGTCTCGGAGAACGCGCACAAGAAGGTGACGGCCGGCGGCGTCACGAGGACGCTGGTCGAGTGGGAGCAGTCGGTCTTCTGCCCGCCCGAGAATCAACAGTGCTCGCCGTCGTCGAGCGAAGAACTGAAGCTCAAGGCCATCGCAAAGATTGGCGACATGTCGCCGGCCAAGCGTATGTGGCAGGCGCTCCGCGACGCGCGTGACGCGCAGGGGACGGGCGACTACAGGCGCGTGGGGCTCATCCTCGACGAAGCGCGGGCCGCGTTCGCGGACTGGCGCGACCGCACGCGGCTGCCGCAGACGGGGAAGTACAAAGACCTCGTCAGGGCCGACCCCGACTCAGACCTGACGATGCTCTACGTCAACAACACCATCTACGCCGAGTTCGCCGACCGCAACTCCAACCTCGCCGCCTCCGTCCGAACCGACTTCCCCAAGTGGAAGCTGCGCGGCACCACCCTCAAGGTGACGCTCTACAACGGCGACTATTTCGACCACGGCTATCAGAACGTGGACTTCGGCGGGGCGCGCGGCTGGGAGAACCAGTTCAAGTCGTCGGTCAAGGTCGGCGGCTCGGGCTGCTGGTTCACGTTCGGGCGCGACCACTGGTGGATGAACGTCCCGAACCAGCCGTCCGGCGACCTCGGCGTCGTCGTCCCGGCGGCGTCGCGCGCGCCCTACAAGCCCGGCCTGCACAAGGTGCAGATAGTCTTCAACTTCGAGCCGTCGCGGCGGCTGAGGTTCTACCAGTTCGACCCGCTCCACCACGACGTGGCGGTCTTCTCGGTCCACTAGCCATGCTGGAAGCAGACCTGGTGCGACTCGCCCTCGGGCCGCTCTTTCTCATCTGCCTCGGCGTCATCTTTTACCTTGGTAAGAGGAAGGCCGCGAGGCTGCTGATGGCGGTGGGCGTCCTGCACGTCCTCGGCGGGACGCTGGTCGGGCGAAGGCTGCTGGCGGAGATAGGGCGCGAAGGGTTCTTCGGCGAGGCCGACTCGGCGCTCGACCACATCCCCGCGAGGACGGGGAGGGAGCTGGTCTTCTGGTTCATGCTGTGGGGCGTCTTCACGTTTTTTTTGGGCCAGCTCGTCTCCTGGATTGAGAGGCAGGGCCGGCGCCCACCCGCGTACCTCGGTTGGGAGCTGGTGACGGTCAGCGTCGTCGCGGCGGCGTTGTATCCGAAGGGCGGCTTCTGGCTGGTGCTCATCCCCGCGTTGATGCTGACGAGGGGCGCGGCCACTTCCAGTGAAGGGAAGGCGGCTGCGGCCGAGTCCCCGGAGTGATTCATGCGGCAGTCAAGAACAACTGCGAACGCCTTCGTCGGCCTCTGCGCGCTCCTTCTGTGCGCGTCGCCCGCCTCCGCGCGGGTGAGAAAGAACGGCCCCGCGCGGCAGGAGGCGGGCCACGTCCACGGGCGTCACGCGGGCGAGCGGCAGGCGGGCGAGAGGTTCAAGCGCACGGCCGCCGCTTACGAGCCGCCGGACGTGACGCTCCTCGACATGAGCGGCGCGCGCGTCGGGCTCGGCCCGCTGCTGGAATACGACGGCCCGGTCCTTCTGCAATTCATCTTCACCACCTGCCCGACCATCTGCCCCGTGATGAGCAGCACTTTCTCCGCGGCGCAGAGCAAGCTCGGGGCTGACGCCGCGCGCGTGCGCATGGTCTCCATCTCTATCGACCCGGAGCAGGACACGCCGGAGCGCCTGCGCGAGTACGCGCGCAAATTCAAAGCCGGGCCGCAGTGGCTCTTCCTGACAGGCGACCTCGACCGCGTCGTCGCCGTCCAGAAGGCTTTCGACGCCTACAGCGGCAACAAGATGCGGCACGAGCCGCTGACCTTCATGCGGGCCGCGCCGGGCAAGCCCTGGGTGCGGCTCGACGGCCTTTTGAGCGCGACGCAACTGGTCGCGGAATACAGGCGGCTGGCCTCGCAATGAACACCCACGGCACTCGCGTCCTGTCACTGCTCGCGGCCCTCTGCGCCGCTGTCCTGGCTAACGCGCAATCGCCTTCCGCGCGGCCCGACGCGCGTCTCGGCGAGCGAATCTACAGGGAAGGCATTCTGCCGGACGGCAGGGCGGTCCGCGCCTCCGTGCAGGGCGACATAGAGGTCGAAGGGACGCAGCTCAACTGCGCGGGCTGCCACCGACGGAGCGGCTTCGGCTCGTCCGAGGGCGCGGCCTTCGTCCCCCCTGTGACGGGCGCGGCGCTCTACGGCGCGAGGGAGCAGAACGGGGCAGACCTCTTCCGGCGTCTCTTTCAGGAAGTGCAGCCGGCGCGCTTCCGCGCGCGCGTCCGCGAGCCGCGCCCGCGCCCCGCCTACACGGACGAGGGGCTCGCCGCCGCCCTGCGCGAAGGCAGAGACCCTTCGGGGCGCTCGCTCGACCCGCTGATGCCGCGCTACCGCCTCGGCGAAGAGGACGCGCGCCACCTCGCCGCGTACTTAAAAACCCTCTCGGCCGCCCCGGCGCCCGGCGTGACGCGCACGGAGATACACTTCGCGACGGTCGTCGCCGAAGGCGTCGAGCCGGAGAAGCGCCGCGCGATGCTCGAAGTGATGTCGGCCTACTTCCGCCGCAAGAACGCGGGGACGCGCCACCTGCAACAGCGTTCCGGCCTCGCCGGGCCGTATCAGGACGATTTCTTCGCCGCCTCCCGACAGTGGGTCTTGCACGTCTGGGAGCTGAAGGGGGCGCCCGAGACGTGGCTCGCGCAGCTCGATGCCCTCTACCGCGCGGCGCCCGTGTTCGCGCTGCTCGGCGGCGTGGCCGGCGGCGACTGGCGGCCCATGCACGCTTTTTGTGAGCGCGCCGAAGTGCCCTGCCTTTTCCCGAACACAGACGACCCCGTCGTCTCCCCGCAAGGCTTTTACACGCTCTACCTTTCCAGGGGCTTGACGGTCGAGGCGGAGGCGCTCGCGCGCCACCTGCGCGAAGAGGGCGGGCCGGCGCGCGTCGTGCAGGTCTACCGCGAAGAGGGCGGCGGCCTCGTGCTCGCACGCGCCTTCCGCCGGGCGCTTCAGGAACGGGGCGCGGCGGACCTGCGAGAGCGGGTCGTGCGGGCGGGGCAAAAACTCACGCACGGCTTCTGGGAGTCCCTGCTCGAAGAGGAACGGCCCGCCGTGCTCGTGCTTTGGCTCGGCGGCGAGGACTTGAGGACACTGGGGCCGTTCGGCGACCGCGCGCAGACGGTCCGGCGCCTCTTCGCCTCGTCTACCCTGCTCGGCGAAGGCTCACAACTTCCGCCGGAGGGCCTTCGGGAAAAGCTCTACCTGACATACCCCTTCGCACTGCCGCGCGCCGAAGAGCCGCACGCCTACCGCGTCCGCTCGTGGCTGCGTTCGAGGGGCGTCGGCGGGACGCGGGAGGAGCGCCTGCAACTCAACACCTACTTCGCGCTCTCGGTCGCCGACTACGCGCTCATGCGACTGGCGGGGAACTTCTTCCGCGACTACTTCGTCGAGAGCGTCGAGCAGGAGACGGAGAGCACGACGAACCCCGGCGTCTTCCCGCGCCTGAGCCTCGGCCCCGGCCAGCGCTTCGCCTCCAAGGGCTGCTACATCGTCAGGCCGTCGGCCGTCGCGCGAGGCGGCCTCGAAGCCGCGAGCGAATGGCTCGTCCCTTAAGGCCGCTTAGACGGCCGCCGCACGCGAGAAGGCACGGCCGTGGACAGCAGCTTAAGTCGACAAGCTGCTGTCCACGGCCGTGCCTTCCGCGCCTGACCAGCTAGGCGAACGGCCGAAACAGTCTTCCTATTTATGCGGCGGTGCGCCCTCGCCGTCGCCCGACGTGTACTCAAGACGCAGGTCGATCTCGTCCCTGTCGGACGGGTACTTGAGCGTCAGGGCGCAGGTCTCCGGGGTGTCCTGGCCTTCGAGGAACCGCGCGAAGAAAGGCAGGCTCCGCTCTGAGTCTTCGGGGGCGTGTGCTTCCATCTTGTCTCGCATCGAGTGATCTCCTTTAGGGGTTAAGTGATCTGCTGCGAGGTACGAAAAATCTTTCGATGGAACCTTTGATGAGCCGAAAGCACTCCAGGGATGACTCGGGGCCCAATTAATTCTCGAAGACCCGGGCGCCGCCGCCTTCCTGTCACCTCTTCGGGGCGCGCCAACGTCGCGCGCTCGCGGACTCCTTCGCTCCGGCCCCGGCTAGAAACGCTTTCGCCTCTTCGATCTCGGGCCTGCCGCCGTCGGCCCGCCGGCACAAGGCTAAGAGCTTGCCGTAATAAGTCTTCGCGCTTTTGTAATCTCCCGCGAGCTTGGCCGCCCGCGCCGCGCCGTAGAGCCCGTTGAAACGGTTGGGTGCGCTGCGGAGCGAGGTCTCGTATGCCCGCAATGCCGCCGCCGGCTGTTTAAGCTCCAGTAGCAGCTCGCCGAGCTGTTCGCGCACGGGGAGCAGGGCGCCGGGCGTGACGGGGTGTTTCTCGGTCGCGTCGTCCAACTCCGCTGCCTCGCGCATCAGCCTGAGTGATTCCTCGCGCCTCCCTTCGGCGTGCGCCAGCCACGCGGACGCGGCGAGGCGTTCGATCTCGACCTGTTTGGCCCAGTCGTAACCGCCTTTGACTTCGGAGAGCCCGCGCCCGATGTCGGCCAGCGCGTCGACCTCGCGGCGGGCCGCGTCGGTGTCGCCGCTGCGCGCCGCACCTATCGCGCGCGCGTAAAGGGTGTGAGCTTCGGCCCAGCGGAACTGCTGCCAGGGAAACGATTCCATGTTGCCCGGGGGCGAAGGCAGCCGGGCGGCCTCGTCCCAGCGCCGCCGTTCGAGCGCGTAGCGCGCGGGGATGGCCGTGAAGGCGTAGGCGACTTTGAAGTTCGGCGGGTCGACTCTGCGAATCCCGTTCAGCTCTTCGAGCACGCCGCGGGCCTGCTTATCCTGCGCGCCTTGCAGGTATGCGTAGGCGAGGTAGTCCATCGCGTGAAGCTGCTCGTCCCACGCGCCGGGCATGCGGTTGCCGACGGCGTAATCGACCGCCGCGGCCTTCGCGTCGAGGTTCGACCGTATCGCCTCCTGCCACAGGCCCATGCGCGTGAAGATGTGCGAAGGCATGTGCCGCGCGTGCGCCGACGCGGGCGCGATCCGCGCGTAGCTGCGGGCCGCGGGCAGCGCCAGATGCGCAAGCGCGGGGTAGTCGTAACTGTGAATCAGGTAGTGTGCGACGCCGGGGTGCCGCGGCTCGCGCGCCAGCACGCGGTTCAAAATCAGGGCGGCCTTCTTCTCGTTGACGTAGCTCTTGTCGCCCGCCGTCATCCCCCTCGCGACGAGCGTCAGCGCGTAGAAGACACCGGCTTCGCGGTCCGAAGGGTAGCGCACGTAAAGCCGCCCCATCGCGTCGCCGTAGGCGAGTGAGCGCGTCCGGTGGTCGAGCCTTTCAGAGTCTTTGTAAAAAAGCTCCGCCGCCGCGATGTAGTCACGCTCGCGCTCGGTGCGCGCGCCGGCGGCCTTTGCCTTCTCGACGGCCTCGCGCCCCTTCTTCAATTCGTCCGCGCCCGGCGGCGCCCAGAGCGGGTGGTAGTTACTCATCGCGACGCCCCAGTAGCCCATGGCGCAGCGCGGGTCGGCGCGCGTGACCTCTTTGAAGACCTTCTCGGCCTCCTCGTACTCGAAGGAGTGGAGCCAAGCCACCGCGCGGTTGAATCGCGCCTGGGCTTTGGCCGAGCAGGAGACGGGGAAGTTGACCCGCCCGATGTCCTGCGAATGTTCGTGCCGATGCTGATGCGCCTCCTGAGCTAAAGGAGTTTGGCAGAAGCCTCCCGCCAGAAGGGGTGCGATTAACGAGGCGGCGAACAGAAGAATGCTTTTCACAGATTCTCCTCTCACGAAGCAGAAGGGCTGGAGGGCGGGCCGTCCGAGACGCTGCGGGGCGAGCCGCACTTTTATGCCAAAGACGGCGCCGTGTCAAACGAGGCGCGGCCGGGTCGGATAAGGAAGAGGCCCTAAAACCGTCCCGTTAACGAAGCCTTGACACTCTAGGCATGGTTGCCTATTATGCTTTGGCATTCTAGGCATCAGACGGCGTCTCGCCCCGGAGGACAGATGACGAAACAGAAGGCCGACCTGCTCCAAGGCACTCTCGACATGCTCATCCTGAAGGCCGTCTCGCTCGGCCCGCTGCACGGCTACGGCATCATCCAGCGCATCCGCCAGATGTCGGGGGAGATGCTTAACGTCGAGCAGGGCTCGCTCTACCCCGCGCTCTACCGCATCGAGCAGAAGGGCTGGGTCACTTCAAAGTGGGAGGTGAACGAGACGGGGCGGAAGGCGAAGTTCTACACGCTGACGAGGGCGGGCCGGCGTCAACTGGAGGCGGAGGAGGCGAGCTGGGACCGCCTGGCCCTCGCCGTCTCGAAGGTGCGCCAGGCCACCTGACGGGTTTTTAAGGAAGATGAGACTACTCAAACTTTTCTACGCGCGGCTGCGCGCCCTGCTGCGGCGCGAGGCCGTCATCCGCGACATCGACGAGGAGATGCGCCTCCACGTCGAGATGGAGGCGGAGGCGAACGTCGCGCGCGGGATGCGGCCGGAGGAGGCGCGCAGGGCGGCGCTCAGGAGCTTTGGAAACTTCGACCGCGCGCGGCACGCGGGTTACGAAGTTCGGGGAGGCGGGATGTTGGAGACAGTTTTGCAGGACGTACGCTTCGGCGCGCGCGTGCTCGCCAAGCACAAGGGGTTCACGGCCGTCGCGGTGCTGACGCTCGCGCTCGGGATAGGCGCGAACACGGCCATCTTCAGCCTCGTCAACGCCGTGCTGCTCAGGCCGCTAAAGTACGCCGACCCGGACCGGCTGGCGATGGTGTGGGAGGACATGACGGCCATCGGCTTCCCGCGCGACACGCCCGCGCCGGCCAACTACGCCGACTGGAAGGCGCAGAACCAGTCGTTCGAGGACATGGCCGCCCTCGCGCTGCGCAGCTACGACCTGACGGGCGACGGCGAGCCGGAGAGGTTAACAGCCTTCGGTGTGACGGCGAACTTCTTCCCGCTGCTCGGCGTCGCCCCGCAGGTGGGCAGGGCCTTCCTGCCGGAAGAGGACGCGCCGGGCGCGAACAAGGTGGCCGTCATCAGCCACGGCCTCTGGCAGCGTCGGTTCGGCGGGGAGCCCGCGGCCGTCGGCCGTGACATCCTGCTCAACGGCGAGAAGCACACCGTCGTCGGCGTCATGCCGCAAGGCTTCCAGTTCGGGCCGGCGGAGGTGGCGGTGTGGGCGCCGCTGGCGCTCACGCCGGAGCTGGCCGCCGAGCGCGGGAACCATTACCTGCAGGTGGTCGCACGCCTCAAGCCGGGCGTCACCGTCGAGCAGGCAGACGCCGACATCAAGGCCATCACCGCGCGCATCTCGGCGGCCTACCCGGACGACGCGCGGGTGTTGAGTTCGGTAGTCGTCCCGCTGCACGAGCAGTTGGCGGGCGACGTGCGACGGCCGCTGTTGATGCTGCTCGTCGCCGTCGGCTTCGTGCTGCTCATCGCGTGCGCCAACGTCGGCGGCGTCCTGCTGACGCGCGCGGCGGGGCGTGGGCGCGAGATAGCCGTCCGGTCGGCGCTCGGCGCGAGCCGCCTGCGCATCGTGCGGCAACTGCTGACGGAGAGCGTGCTCCTCGGCGTCGCGGGCGGGCTGCTCGGCTCGCTGGTGGCGGTTTGGGCCTTCGCCTTCCTCGGGCGTCTGATTCCGCAGGGGATGCGCGAGATGACGGAGCTGCGTCTGGACGCGGGCGTCTTCCTCTTCACTCTGGCGCTCTCGCTGCTGGCCGGCTTCGTCTTCGGGCTGGCCCCGGCGCTGCAAGCCTCGAAGACGGACCTTAACGACGCGCTCAAGCAAGGCAGTCGCACCGGCGCGGGCGTCGGGCAGCGGCGCCTGCGCAACGCGCTCGTCGTCGCGCAGGTGGCCTTGAGTCTCGTGCTGCTGGTCGGCGCGGGCCTCCTCATACAGACTTTGTACAGGCTGCGCGGGCAGTATTCCGAGCTGCGGCCGGAGAGCGTGCTGACCGTCCGGACGCAGCTCGCGCCGACCCGCTACGGCGAGCACGCGCGGCGCGTGGCCTTCTACGAAGGGGTTCTGTCGCGCGTCAAGACTCTGCCCGGCGTCGAGGCCGCGGCCTACACCACGGCCGTCCCGCTCGTGTGGAAGGGCGGGGGCAGCGGTCTCAATATCGAAGGGCGAGAGTTGGCGCCGGGCGAGGTCGTGAACGCGAACCACCGACAGGTGACGCCGGACTACTTCCGCGCCATCGGCGTCGCGCTCCGGCAGGGCCGACCACTGACGGAGCAGGACGACGAGGGCGCGCCTCACGTCGTCGTCATCAACGAGGCGATGGCGCGCGCCTACTGGCCGGGCGAGAGCCCTCTGGGCAGGAGGTTCAGGCTCGACGAGGAGTTGCCCTGGCTGACGGTCGTCGGCGTGGCGGCGGACGTGCGGCAGATGGGCGCCGACAAGCCGGCCAAGGCCGAGATGTACCTGCCCTACAGGCAGGCCGGGCCGCACCACTTCTTCGCGCCGCGCGACCTCGTCATCCGCGCGAAGGCGGAGCCGACCGACCTGGTGCCCGCCGTGCGCAGGGCCGTGCACGAGGTCGACCCGCAGCAGCCGCTCTCGGCCGTCGGCACGCTCGACGAGGTGCTCGGCCGCGAGACGGCGCAAAGGCGCACGGGGATGTTGCTGCTGACGGCCTTCGCCTCGCTGGCGCTGCTGCTGGCCGCGCTCGGCATCTACGGCGTGCTCTCCTACTTCGTCGTGCAGCACACGCGCGAGATAGGCGTGCGCATGGCGCTCGGGGCGCGGGCCGCGGACGTGCTGCGGCTCGTCGTCGGCAAGGGGATGGCGCTGGCGCTGGCGGGCGTCGGGCTCGGGCTCCTCGGCGCGCTCGGGCTGACGCGGCTGATGAGGAGCCTGCTGTTTGAAGTCAGGGCCGCCGACCCGCTCACCTTCGCCGCGCTCGCGCTGCTTCTGACGCTGGTCGCGCTCGTCGCCTGCCTCATCCCCGCGCGCCGCGCGATGAAGATCGACCCGATGGAGGCGCTGCGCCACGAGTGAAGGGGCGACAAGGATGAAACACCGAGACCTGAGGCGCAACCGAGCTAAGGCGGTTACTCTGACCTCACCATAACGAAGCGGTCGTTATCGGATGCCGCGTGTTCGATGGGCCGCGCTTGAGGCGGGCGGCGCTGGCCGCCTCTCCGGGTCCGCCCGGCGTCGAGCACCAGTCTTACCCTGCGAAGAAGATTAGAACATGCTAGGAATCGCCTTCCGGAAGGGCCTCGGCACGGGGGCCCGCGCTTCGCTGATAGCGGGGGCTCTCGCCTCGCTGGTAGCGTTGTCGCCGGCCGCGCCCGCAAGGGGTCAGCGCGTCTCAAAGTCAGGGGTTGACCCGGAGCGACTGGCAAGGATTTCCGTGCAGTTGAAATCCTTTGTCGAACGGGGCGCCTTGGCCGGCGCCGTGACGCTGGTCGCGCGGCGCGGCGAGGTCGTCAGCCTCGAAGCCTTCGGCTATCAGGACCTGGAAAGTAAGCGGCCGATGCGCGCCGATACCATCTTCGACATCAGGTCTGTGACGAAACCCGTCACGGCCGTCGGGATTATGATTCTGTTGGAAGAGGGCAAGCTCGCGCTGAGCGACCCCGTGGGAAAGTACATCCCGGGCTTCGGCGCCACCCGCGAAACGCACGGCGCCGCGAAGGCCGTCACGATTCATCACCTGCTGACGCACACCTCCGGGCTGCCCTCCAACCGCCCGCCCGAGATAGAAGACATCACGGTCAGGCGGGACCGAACTTTGTCCGAAGTCGTAGAGCTGCTGTCGAAACAGGAGCCCGAGTTCGAGCCCGGCACACAGTTCAGGTACGGCAGCGGCGGCTACGCGATTCTGGGACGCATCATCGAGCTGGTCGCCGGCAAGCCCTTCGAGCAGTTTATGGAGGAGCGCGTCTTCGCGCCCCTCGGCATGAAAGACAGCTTCTTCTTTATCCCCGCGGGAAAAAGGAGTCGGGTCGCGTCCGTTTACAGGCTTCAAAACGGCAGGCTCAGCAAGTGGGAAGAGATCGAAGCCCACGCGTTGCGGGCGAAGTACCCGGCGCCGGAGTTCGGGATGTATTCGACCGCCTCGGACCTGGCCGCCTTCTGTCAGATGATGCTCGACGGCGGGACCTTTAAAGGCAGGCGAATCCTTTCGAGGATGTCGGTGGCGTCGATGACGTTGAATCACACGCGCCACATCAGGTCCGCGGTCACGCAGAGGCCGGCACATCAAGGGCTGGGCTGGGGCCTGAGCGGCGACCCGATGAGCGACTTCCCCCTGACTTCGCCGGGAAGCTTCGGGCACAACGGGGCCTTCGGCTCAATTATCTGGGTCGACCCGAGCGAAGGGCTAATCAGAATATTCCTCGAACACCGATTCGGCTCAGGGAACGAGAGCAACGTCTTCATGGCGCTGGCGGGCGCGGCCGTCACGAATTAGACGAAGGCCCGCGACGGCGTGGAACGTTCGGGGTGAAGCCTTGAAACTTTCATCCCCTTCGCGTCACTTACTTGGGACGGCCATTCTGAAGACCGCCTCCCATGGAAGAGAGTGATGCGACTATTCCTGTCAGCGATACTTATCCTCGGCCTTCAGGCTTTCGCGGCAGCCAGCACGCAGCCGCCGACGTGGAGACGCTGCTGCGGCGTGAGATGCGGGAGCGAAGAATCCCGGGTCTTCAGGTCGCGGTCGTGCGGCGCGGGGAAATAGCCCTGCTCCGCTCGTTCGGGGTCGCCAACATACAGGACTCGGTCCCGGTCACAGATAGAACTATCTTCCCCATCAACTCCTGCACTAAAGCCTTCACAGGCGTGGCGGTCATGCAGTTGGTCGAGGAGGGCAAGGTCGAGCTTGCGGCCCCTGTCTCCGTCTACCTCGGCGGGCTCCCCGCTTCCTGGCAGCCCGTCACGATTCGGCAACTGCTGACGCACGTCTCCGGCCTCCCGAATATTCTCAACGTCCTCGACCGGAGCACGGGGAAACTTACAGGGGGCGACAGCGAAGACGCTGCCTGGGCGAAGGTGCTGAGCATGCCTTCGGAGTCGGCGCCGGGAGAGCGGTTTAGTTACAACCAGACGAACTACGTTTTGTTGGGCAAGCTGATTGACAAATACGCCGGGGCGCCGTTCGCGCGATTTTTCGGCGAACGCCAGTTCCGGCCGGCGGGCACGACGAACACCGTCTTCGGCGATTCGAGGGAT
>Ga0182001_10000135_pt1 | contig 16995 bp, 16 predicted proteins | sample BulsoiFelSFmetaG_FD_120485 | JGI IMG/M metagenome (GOLD analysis project Ga0182001, IMG submission 120485) | Bulk soil microbial communities from Mexico - San Felipe (SF) metaG | ecosystem: Environmental > Terrestrial > Soil > Agricultural land | place: Mexico: San Luis Potosi | collected... | reverse complement strand
TCGACCACGAGCGTTTCGCCTTCTTCTGTCGTGCCGCGCTCGCTCTCTTCAAGCGATTGGGTGCGCCGCCCGACATCGTTCATCTGAACGATTGGCCTGGGGGTTTTGCCGCCGCGCTTCTTCGCTCGCGCCGTCATGACGATTCTTACTACGCGCGCACGCGCACGCTTTTTTCGATTCATAACCTCGCATATCAAGGCGCGTTCGACGCGGGCGAGCTTTGGCTTCTCGGCTTCAACGCTGAAGAACGCGATGCCTTTATGATGAACGGCGCGGCATCCGCTTTGAAAGCAGGATTGATGACGAGCGACTGGCTTTCGACCGTCAGCCCGCGCTACGCCTATGAGATTCAGACGCCGGAGTTCGGGCATGGACTTGAATGGCTCTTGCGCGCGCGTCGAGATCATCTCGAAGGAATCACGAACGGCGTTGATTACGATGTTTGGAATCCGGCGACCGATTCATACTTGCCCGCGCATTACGACATTAACAATCTGGATGGCAAGCGTGCTTGCAAGCTTGATTTGTTGCGCAGCCTCAGTCTGCCGGAAGATTTAGATCGCCCAATCATGGGGAACATCTCGCGGCTGACTTCGCAGAAAGGCTACGACCTGATTAAAGAGGCTGGCGGGGCGATTCTTGAGACGGGCGCGTTCTTCATCGCTTTGGGTTCGGGGGCGAGCGAGTATGAAGATTTCTTGCAGTGGATGCGCGATCATGCGCCGCGTCAGGTGGGTATCTTCAAAGGCTTCAACGAATCTCTGGCTCATCGAATCGAAGCGGGCGCGGATATTTTTCTGATGCCTTCGCTCTTTGAGCCTTGCGGGTTGAATCAAATGTACAGCACGCGCTACGGCACAGTGCCTGTGGTGCGCGCAACCGGCGGACTGGATGACACGGTTCAGGATTTCGACCGCGTGCGAAGCACAGGCAACGGCTTTAAGTTCGGCCCCTACACGGCCTCCGCGATGCTTGATAAAATCTACGAGGCACTCTACTGTTATGCCGAGCCTGATGTTTGGCGCACGATTCAGTTGAACGGAATGAGGGTTGATAACTCTTGGCGCGCTGCCGCGCAAAAGTACATACAGCTTTATCGCAGAGTTATTCAATTATGAGAGGCGGAGATTAGAGGCTAGAGGTGAGAGGTTAGAAAAAGCTGATGCTTCATATCTAGCCTCTAACCTCTGACCTCTAGCCTCTGCGTTAAAAATTTTCAAGGAGAGACAATATTTATGAGTGAACATGTTCAAGAGGTGAGTGACAACTCTTTTGAAAAGGATGTTCTGCAATCGGATAGACCTGTCCTGGTGGACTTTTGGGCAGCCTGGTGTGCGCCCTGTCGCATGCTCGCGCCGACGGTCGAAGCCGTTGCCGAGAAGTATGCGACGACAGCGCGCGTCGTCAAGCTCAACGTTGACGAGAATCCTTCCGTCTCTCAACGCTACGGCATCAAAGGCATCCCGACATTGATTCTCTTCAAGGGTGGCAAGGAAGAAGAGCGCGTGGTCGGGGCGACGAGCAAGGACGCCATCTCGCGCATGCTTGATAAGCACGTCAGCGCGGCGGCCTGATACGAATCCTTAAAGTGGCGCGAGCGGTGTTCAAAAATTCCGTCCCGCGCCGCTTTTGTGTTCGAGGGAAATCAGGCAAGTAGTAAACCAGATGCCAGAGGTCAGATGTCAGATGCAAGTCTTGACTGACATCAAACATCTAGCATCCAGCATCTGATTTTATGAAAACATTGCATAAGAGTCGCTCCCCGCGCCACCGCTCGCTCGAAGAGCGTCTGGCTACAGCCCGTCGCTCTCGCGCCGTCGAAGATGCGAAGTTTCGCGCGCGTCAGGCGCAAGGCAAACTGCGCCGTTTTGTCAGCGCAAACTTTCGCAAACAAGAGGTCATCGCACAGCTTGCGCTGCGTCGTGGTGAATGCAATCGTTGCGGCGCATGCTGCGAGATTCTTTTCAAATGTCCTTTCCTGAAGAAACATCGGGATGGGACAACGACCTGCGGCATCTACGAAGATCGCCCGAATCAATGCCGCCTCTTCCCTATCGAGAAACGCGACCTTCAGGAAGTGCGCGGAAGCTGTAGCTTCTACTTCATAGAGAAGCCTGTCAAATTAGAGAAAGCAAGCTGAAGAGCAGTTGGCAGCAGGCAGTGGGCAGTTGGCAGAAAAACAGACTGCTTTCACTGCCAACTGCCCACTGCCTGCTGCCAACTATTATGATAATCGTTATCATCGGCGCACAGTGGGGCGATGAGGGCAAGGGCAAGATCGTTGACCTTTTGGCCGAACGCTTCGACATCGTGGCGCGTTACCAGGGAGGCCATAACGCAGGGCACTCCGTTTATGTTGGCGACCGCTCGTTCGTCCTGCGCCTGCTGCCATCGGGCATCGTTCATGAAGATAAAATTTGTGTGCTCGGCAACGGGATGGTGATTGACCCGAAAGCCTTCTTTGAAGAAGCGGACCAGCTCGCAGAGCAAGGCGTGCGGGTCACGCCCGAGCGCGTCCGCGTCAGCTCGCGCGCCCATCTGATTCTTCCATATCATCGCGCTCTCGATCACACGAGCGAGGAACGCCTCGGCAACGAGCGCGTCGGGACAACCTTGCGCGGCATCGGCCCGGCCTACGAAGACAAAGCAGGTCGTCGTGGCATACGCGTCGCCGATGCTCTGGTTCCAGATGTGCTGCGCTCTCGTATTGAACGCAACCTGGAAGATGCCAATCGCATCATCGTCGCTTACGGAGGCCAAGCTCTCGATGCGGAAGAAATCTTTAACGAGACCTCCAGACTCGCCGAACGTCTCGCGCCTTTCATCACGGACACGACATCTTTCATGCACCGTGCGGCGCGCGAGGACCGCTCGATTTTGATCGAAGGCGCGCAGGCGACGCTCCTTGATGTAGATCACGGGACATATCCTTTCGTCACTTCATCAAGCACGACTGCGGGCGGAGCGGCCACCGGTCTCGGCATTGCTCCGCAGCGCATCACGGGCGTGCTGGGAATCGTTCGCACCTATACGACGCGCGTCGGCGAAGGGCCTTTCCCGACCGAGATGCTCAAGGGTGAAGAGGAACTGGGGCAGATGATACGAGAGCGCGGGCGCGAGTATGGCGCGGTCACGCGCCGTCCACGTCGCTGCGGCTGGTTCGACGCTTTCGCCACGCGCTACGCTGCGGAGATTAACGGGTTTGCTTCGGTCGCGCTTACGAAGCTGGATGTGCTGGATACTCTGGACGAGATCAAGGTCTGCGTCAGCTATCGTCTTGATGGTGAAGAGATAGATTATTTTCCGGCTGTCTCGCAAGACCTGCGTCGCATCGAGCCTATCTACGAGACAATGCCTGGTTGGAGAACTTCGACCGAAGGTATTACAGAGATGGACAAGTTGCCGGAGGCAGCACGCAAGTATGTAGAGTTTCTCTCAACGTCAATCGGCGTCGAGATAGGCTTAATCTCCACAGGACCAGAGCGCGGGCAGACAATCGTCTGCCGTGATTCCACGCTCGCTAAATGGATTGGAGTTTAGAGCAACTAGCTTTTCACCAATGTGTCGCAGGTTCTTTGTGACCACGCTTGCGACTCCCGCAGGGCGCATGTAAAATGCCTCTCGCTTAGCAGCATGTGGGCCGATAGCTCAGTCGGTAGAGCAACTGGCTTTTAACCAGTGGGTCGCAGGTTCGAGTCCTGCTCGGCTCATCAAATATCTCGAATAAATATAGCTAGAAACAGCTACTCTTCAAAAAGCGATGAGTAGCTGTTTCTATAGAAAGACGCTTTAAAGTGAAATGTAATTTAACTCGAAAGACTTAATGGACGCGGAGCGCCTTGAAGTTGCAGGGGCAGTTGAGGCGCACAACAAACCTTTATCATGCGCTCACGGTCGCGCTGCATCTCTCTATCGTTAGCAAGCCATTCACGCACTTGTTTAAAGACTCGCGCCGCGTATTCGTTTGACGGTTCTGCGATGCGATAGTGCATCCACTTTCCGTCTCGCCTTGCTGAGACTACGCCAGCTTTCCGCAAGTAAGCCAAATGGCGTGAAATCTTCGGCTGATGCGTCCGCAACACTTCAACGAAGTAGCAGACGCATACTTCATCATTTCCTATCAGGTTCAGAAGGCGCAGGCGTGTCTTATCCGCCAATGCCTTGAAGAACTGTTCCATGTTAAATCCCTCACCCATAATTTCGGCTTCTCCAATAACAATCTCTCACATATGCCTTGACAGATATGTTGTGCAGGTATATGCTCCGACTTACATTCGCGAAGGCGAATATAACATGGATAAAGGAGAGGAACAATGGAGACTCAGGGAAATACAGTTCAGGCGCTCAAGGCGCATTTGGCTATTAACGTCAAAGATGTGGAGCGCAGTATAGAGTTCTACCAAAAGCTGTTCGGCATCGAGCCGAGCAAAGTACGGACAGGTTACGCCAAGTTCAATGTCGAAAATCCGCCACTCAATTTCACACTCAATCAAGCGCCGTTCGGTGAGCGCGGCGCACTCTCGCACTTAGGGATTCAGGTGGCGTCAACCGATGACGTTTTAGCTATGCGCCAGAAGTGGGCAGATGCCGGACTCATCACACGCGACGAAATGCAGACGGATTGCTGCTACGCCACGCAGGATAAGACTTGGGTGCGCGACCCTGACGGCAACGAGTGGGAAGCGTTCGTAGTGCTGCAAGATAATCTACCTGAAACTGCGCCTTGCGAGTGCGGTGATAAAGCGACAGAAGCTAAGAATGAAACTGACATGGCATCCCTTACAACTTCATGCTGCGGTAATTCCGCGCCTGTAGGAATCGGAAGGTGAAGACCACCTTATCGCGGCGAGTAGTTGCCGAAGCAGTAGGCACAGCGATGTTACTGGCTGCGGTCGTTGGCTCTGGAATCATGGGCGAACGGCTTGCTGGTGGTAATGTCGCTCTTGCCTTGCTTGCTAATACTCTTGCCACAGGCGCGGCGCTCGTCGCTCTGATACTCACCTTCGGCTCAATCTCAGGCGCACACTTTAACCCTGCGGTGACATTGGCTGACGCTTCGCAGGGCGGGTTAGCTTGGCGTGATGTTCCGGCGTACATCATCGCACAAATCGTTGGGGCGTTCGCGGGTGTGGCTATCGCTCATGTGATGTTCGGTCTGCCTGTGTTCTTTGCTTCGCAACATGAGAGACACGGAGCACCACAAGTGTTCAGCGAGTTCATTGCGACCTTCGGCTTGCTGGCGGTCATTTGGGGATGTGTTAGGGTACGCTCTGCGGCTGTGCCCTTTGCGGTTGCTGCTTACATCACGGCTGCTTACTGGTTCACGGCTTCAACATCGTTCGCCAATCCAGCCGTGACGCTGGCGCGTTCTGCCAGTGACACATTCGCTGGCATCCGTCCTGTTGATGCGCCTGTCTTCATCATCGCGCAGTTACTGGGCGCGGCACTCGCTACGCTCCTGTTCCGGTGGCTCGCTCCGACGCTGTCGAAAGATGCTGGGTCGGTAATTGTTCCGCACACTGAAAGGAAGAAAACTGTTGAGTGATAAGAAGCGAGTCTTGATTCTCTGCACAGGTAATTCTGCTCGTAGCCAGATGGCGGAAGGTTTATTGCGGCATGACGGTGGCGAGAAGTTTGAAGTTGAAAGCGCGGGCGTTGAGCCAAGCCACGTGAGACGGCTGGCGATAGAAGCCATGCGTGAAATCGGCATAGACATCTCAAACCATCGCTCAAAGTCTGTTGACGAGTTCTTAGGTCAAGATTTCGATTACGTGATCACGGTCTGCGACAATGCAAACGAACGATGCCCTGTCTTTCCGAGGACGACCAAGCGCATCCATTGGAGTTTTGATGACCCCGCCGGAGTGCAAGGTGATGAGGCTGAACGCTTGGCTGTCTTTCGTCGCGTGCGTGATGAGATACGCGAAAGGCTGCGGCAATTTATAGCGGAGAAGCCAGTTCGTAAATCATAAATGGAGACAGGTGAAGATGAAGAAGACTTACAGGATATGCTTGATTGGGATATTGCTCCTCTCAACTGCCGGATGCGATCAGCTAACGAAACAAGTCGCTAAAGCTGAGCTTGTTTCAGCCGGGCCAATCTCTCTGCTCAATAATCTGATCAGGCTGGAGTATGCAGAGAACCGAGGCGCATTCTTGAGCATGGGTGAGCATTTGCCAGGACCAATTCTCCTCCTGATCTCCTCATTGTTGGCAGGGGTAGTCATCTTCATACTCGTGAGATTAAGCCTACAGAATCGAGACGTGAAACCCATGCTGCTGATCGGGCTTTCACTGATAGCCGGAGGAAGTATCGGAAATCTCATTGATAGAGTCTTGAACGCCGGGGCCGTTGTGGATTTTATGAATGTCGGGATTGGTCAGCTACGAAGCGGCATCTTTAACGTGGCGGATGTCGCCATTCTGATAGGAGTATTTGTCTTGATACTATTGATGAGTAAGCAACCAGCTAAAAGAGATGCCACCTGACAACTCCTTGAACCAGACTCGCATTGAGCGTACCTTTTATCAATCGAGGAGCTTGCCCGGCTATTAATTCGGGCGTTAGGCTGAGCACAGCAGTTCTGATTTACGGAGGTTCCCGGTTATGTCGCAAGAGAGATGGGTGGACCATTACGAAGTGTTGCAGGTCAGCACAAGCGCTGAGCCGGAGACGATCAATCGCGTCTACCGCTTGCTCGCGCAACGATATCATCCTGATAATCGAGAGACCGGTGACGAAAAACGTTTCCGCGAGGTCCTGGAGGCATATACGGTCTTGAGTGATCCGAAAGAGCGAGCGCGCTATGATGTGGCACATCAAAATCGTCGCCAGGATCGCTGGCGGCTGGTGTCAACCGGCGCGCAGGCCGAGAATGATTTCGAGATGGAGCAGGTTGTCCGGCTCACAGTGCTCGAAGCCCTCTATACCAGGCGGCGACTGGAGCCAGACGATCCCGGAATCTTTTTGCTGGAGCTTGAAAAACTGATGGGGCGGCCACGAGAGCACCTTGAGTTCACACTCTGGTTCCTGTTACAGAAGAAGTTGGTGGAGCGTGGCGACAATTCACGTCTGGTCCTGACAGCAGAAGGCGCTGAATACCTGGAGCAGAGCTATCGCAATACCCTACAGCGTAAGCGCCTGCAAGCTCCAAGCGAAGACAGGTAAATCTGCCACGCTCGCCGCAAGCGCATTATTGAGCTTGTTTGTTCCTGGCGCAGATGTCATCTCTTCACCAGCCGCGATGAATTTTCCAGCGGTCAACGATTTGCTCATCTTCCAGAACGTGATAATGATCGTGCTGGGCTGCGGTGAGACACGAATGATTGGTGAGCACACGGACGCGCGAGCCGACTTTCAGATTTTCAAAGGTTGAGTCGTCCGCCACGTCAAAGACGCCATGTTCCTGCGACAAAGATTGGAGACGCAGATTCAAATCGTTTCCGGCCAAATCCAAAACGCGCCCGTAACCGCAGCTTGCGTCAAATGCAACTGCGCCTCTGTCTTTCGAGAGCGCAATTGCCCCGGCATCTATGACAACTTTTTTGCGCCCACGGTCGCGGTGCACGACTGCCGCCAGGACGGTCAAAGCGCAATCTGTAAAATTGCAACTGCCGAGTGTGGCCTGGAAGGCATCGAAAAAAATGTAATTGCCCGGGCGAACTTCATCAATGCCTTGCAGGTGGTCAACGTGTTGAATCGTCGGCGTCGAGCCGATGCTGATGGTCGGAACAGCGATCCCATCGCGCCGCAATCGTTCGGCCAGTTCAACCATTGAATCGCGCTCATGACGAGCAACCGCTGCAATTTCATCCTTTGAATGAGCGTCGTAAGCGTGCCCTGCATGAGTTAAAATTCCTGCAAATTCAAGATTAGGCAAAGCAGTAATCCGGCGCGGAATCTCGATTGACTCCTTTGACTGCGTCTCCACGCCGCAGCGATGAGAGCCGCAGTCAACCTTAAGAAAGACAGGAATGGTGACCCCAGCCGCGCGCGCCGCATCATTAAGCGGCTCAGGAATCTCCTCGTCGTCTGTGATAACGTTGAGTCTCACGCCGCGCCGAATCATCTCTGTGACTGCGGCAAATTTTCCCGGCTCAATTGGCACGGCATAAGTGAAATCGTAAAAACCGTGGCGCGCAAACGCCAACGCTTCGGCCAGAGTCGAAACACACAACGCGCCATCTTGTCCGGCGGTCTGGATTCGCGCCACCTCTACGCATTTGTGTGTCTTAATGTGCGGACGAAGACGAACATTGTTTCGCCGCGCGATTTCGCAGACTCCCGCAGCGTTGCGCCGCACGCGCTCGACATCGAGAATCAAACATGGGGTCTTCAAGTCGTGTAGATTCATAGCTGCCAATAATACAACCTGGGCCTGGGCTGCTACCATTGTCCTGACACAAGCGTTTGTGTGATTACTTTACCGCTATTTCAACTGTATAATCTCTGCATGAATAAGCGTGCCAAGAAACGATAGAAAGAAGCTGTCAAGAAGGAGATCACTGAACGGTCGGATACCCGCAAGGAACAGGGGTATTCCTCTCCTTCAAAGAAATTGCCAGAGAGTCGGGGTTTTACGCTGAGGCCAGACAAGAAGCGAGGTTAGTTTTTCGTTGACGGACTCGAATTAACGATTAAGGAAGTCGCGTGAGATGACGCATTGATTGAAAGAGTTCAGGAGATAGGCGATGCCCTCAACACATCTGAGTCTCCATTACCATCTCATCTTCAGCACTAAAGAGAGACAACGTTGGATTAAAGATGATTGGCGTGACCGCCTTCATGCTTATCTCGGCGGGGCTGTACGCGCCTGCGGCGGTGTGGCAGAGAATGTTGGAGGCACGGCCGATCATGTTCATCTGCTCATCGGGCTTCGCGCGACGCATCGTTTGGCGGACGTGTTGCGCGAAACCAAAGGCTCGTCATCAGAATGGGTGCATAGAGAGATTCATCTGACACGCTTCGCATGGCAGGAAGGCTATGGTGCGTTCACCGTCAGCGCGTCACAAATTGAAGTTGTCAGGAATTATATCTCCCGCCAAGAAGAGCATCATCGCAGGCGCACGTTTCAAGATGAGTATCTGGAATTCCTCAAACAGAGCGGCGTTGATTTCGATGAGAAGTATTTGTGGTGATGCAATATCCCAAAGATACGACAATCAAACATCCCGAAGGGACGGAGAGAAAATATCCCGAAGGGATAATGGACATTAGCCGGTGGCAAGCCCGAAAGGGCGCAGTCACCGGATAGAAGAGCGTAAAAACATTTGCGTCCCGGAGGGACGCAGGATATTTCGCGGCATACAATAAATATAACGAACGTCCGGCGTCCCGGCAGGGACGCCAATCTGTTTCTTACTCTTATTCCGGTGGCTGCGCCTCACGGCTTGCCACCGGCTAATGTCCGTCACCCCTTCGGGGTGTTCTAAAACTATTGATAGTGGGTCAGTTTCAAAAACAGTATCACGCCAAGGCGCGAAGGGAAAACGAAAGACCGCCAACAATGAGTGACATTAGCGCGCCAACAATGAGTGGCTGGTAACGCTTAGCGGTCTTTCGTCTCTTCTTCGCGCCTTTGCGTGAAATCCCCGAATCTCTAACTGACCCACTACTCAGGCTTCAATAATCTTGCATCAATCCTTGCCGTAAAGCATAGCGCACGATGTCAACGCGGCTGTGAAGATCGAGTTTTTCCATGAGGCGCGCTTTGTAGGTCTCCACCGTCTTGATGCTGATGTCTAGCTGTGCGGCGATCTCTTTGTTACTGTAGCCGAGCGCGATGAGGCGGAGGACCTCTGTTTCACGCTCACTCAGATTGCTGGTCTTCAAGGCTTCGTCTAAAGAGCGCAGGCGAGTCGAGCCGCCAACGACCTTGCTCATCATCGCCGGGTCAACATAAACGCCGCCGCCAGCAATCGCGCGGATGGCATGAATCAAATCCTCTGCGGCAGCGCGCTTGAGGACATAGCCGGAAGCTCCCGCTTGAATCAACTGTCGCAGATACCCTTTGTCTTCATGCACGGTGAGGGCCAGGATTTTCACGCCGGGCAGTTCATGCTTGATTAGCTCTGTACTTTTAGCCCCGCTCAGCTCCGGCAAAGAGACATCCATGACGATCAAATCCGGTCGCAGCTCTTTCGCAACTTTGTAAGCCAACATTCCGTCACCGGCTTCCCCGACAACTTCCATATCCTGCTGCACGTTGATGAGCGCCTTCAGTCCATCGCGGATGAGCGTGTGATCGTCAGCTAAGAGAATGCGTAATTTGTTCATTGATGCCAACCTCGCTTTCAATTTGCGGCGTCGGAATCCGCACGAAGACGCTCGTTCCTGCGCCCGGCGTGGATTCGATCTCTAAAGTTCCGAAGACCAGGGCTAAGCGTTCGCGCATGCCGAGGATGCCTAGCTTATGCTCAGACTCGGATGCATTCATCACCTCTTCAACGTTAAAGCCGCGCCCATCGTCCTCAACGATGGCGAGTACGTGATTGTCGCGCCGCTCAAGGATGAGGCTGACAAACTCTGCTTCAGAGTGCTTGATGACGTTCGTCAAGGCTTCCTGGATGACGCGGTAAAGGGTCGTTTCGATCTGCGTGGAAAGCCTGTGCCCGTTGAACCCTTGGCAGTGTAATTCGGCAGTCTTGCCACTGCTCTCCGACCATTTTTCAAGATAATTTCCGAGCGCAGTGTGCAAACCCAGATCATCAAGGGCCGTCGGCCTCAATTCCCAAGCGATGTTATGGAGTTCACGACCGAGCTGGTCCGCATATTCCTGTAGGCGGTCGAGATGCCTTGTGGCTTGTGGCTGGCAGTGGCCCGAATCCTTCAGCAACTTGATGCCCAACATCAAGGCCGTAATTTGCTGGCCCAATTGATCGTGCAACTCGCGCGCGATGCGACGGCGCTCATCCTCCTGGGCTTTAACGAGCCTGCTCAGGAGTTCCTTTCTCTCTTTCAACAACTGCTCGCGCGCCTTCTCAGCGCGCTTACGCTCGGTCACGTCCTGCACCGTTCCCATCATCTTGGTCACAGTGCCGTTCTCATCAACAACGACTTCGTTGATCGCGTGGATTGTCCGCACGACTCCGTCAGGCCGGGCGATCCGCGTGTCATAATCAAATGGCTGACCCGCTCGCAAACTGTTGGCGATGACATCCTGAACGAACTCTTTATCGTAAGGGTGGACGCGTTCGAGATAAGCCTCGTAGGTTGCGCCGAACTCTTGCGGCTTGAGACCGAAGATGCGATAGAGTTCTTCTGACCAATTGACCTCGTTTGCAACCGTGTCCCATTCCCAACTGCCGAGGTGCGCAATCTGTTGTGCTGCCGCAAGTTGTCTTTCGCTCTCCTGCAATCTCTCTTCGACGCGTCGGCGCTCCGTGACATCTCGCGCGGTCGTATGCATCACCACGTTTCCGCGAAAGGTCATCCGGCGATTGCTAAACTCGACCAATACTTTCCTCGCGTCTTTGCGCCGCAAGAACGCTTCGGAGGTGATGTCTCGCCCGCCCATTATCGAATCGAAATAACTGCGGAAGGCTTCGAGGTCTGGCTCGTCATGCAGGTTAGGGATTCTCATCGAGAGCAGTTCTTCGCGGCTGTAGCCGGTCAACTCGCAGGCAGCCTCGTTGCACTCTACAAATGCGGCGCTCTCATTCACCAGAAAGATCGCGTCGCGCGAGCTTTCAAAGATTTCCTGAAACCATTCCTCGCGCTCGCGCACTGCCGCGAGGCTTTTACGGAAAGCTCCAATCAACCAACAAACCAATAGAGAACTGAGCACGAATGTGACAAGACGGATGGCGAGCGTGGAGTCTAACAATCCATGTGGAGTGACGTAGAGGACCACTCCGACAGCGAAGGCAGTCGCTAACAACCCAAGCTTAGAACCGGCGAACCATGCGGTGATGATAACGCTGAGAAAGAAGAGCGGAAAGATGCTCGGGTGAATGTTCGGAGACAGGCGCAGCGTAATGAGCGCCGCTGCTAAAGGGCAGAGCAGCGCAATCGCATAACGCACCCGAACGGAGTATGATTTTAGCCTGAGAAAACTTCTCTGCATACGCTCGCCCTCAAACTGCTAACACAACAAGCGATTGACGCACACTTCAAGAGATACGTTTATTGATTCGTGAGACGTTGGATGGGGGAGCAAGATAAACCGCCAAATTAACGCTTTACAATATCTCGCAAAGCGATGTCCAAACTTTCGGAAGCGATATTACATTGCAGCCTCTGAGAGAGCAAGGATGAAGGATGAAGGCGGAAGGATGGAAGAAAAGCAGAACGGTTATCCCCAGTGCTTTTCATCCTTCATCCTTCCGCCTTCATCCTTGCCCTTCTACTGCCAGCGAAATATCTTGAGCGCGACGACGAAAGTCACCACGCACCAGGCCAACAAGATGCCGATTGCGATCCAGCTCGTTGCGAGAGATGTTCCGTCATTCATCACTGCGCGCAGCGAATCGTTGAGCGCGGTGAGCGGCAGCGATTTGATGAAGGGTTGCAGAAAATCAGGGAAGCGCGACGATGAAAAGAATGTGCCCGAGAGCAGCCACATGGGCATCATCACCAGATTCATCAAGCCCGAAACGCCTTCGATGGTCTTCGGGCGCGAGGCGACGAGCAATCCGACCCCCGAAAAAGTCAGCGCGCCCAGAAGCAGCAGGAAGACCATCCCCAGCCAGGAGCCATGCACACGGAAGCCGAACGTAAAGTATGCGAAGGCGATGACGACCGCGACTTCCAGGAAGAGGAAGAAGAGGCGTGAGAGCACGAACGAGAGCAGGTAATGAGCGCGCCGCATCGGCGTGGCCGCGAAACGCTTGAGCAGCTTTCTGGTGCGCGCGCTGACGACGGCGAAGCCCACGCCCCACAATCCGCTCCCCATCAGGTTCATGCCCAAAAGTCCGGGAATCAGAAAATCTATGTAACGCGCTCCAGGCTCCGTCACGGTCTCGTCACTTGCGCTCGTTACATCCTTGCGCCCGGCACCGCGCTGCAAAGCATCGTCCACCAACATGCGCGCCTGCCTGCTTTCGGGTCTCGTCGGGTCGAAGCGATAGTTAAAGCTCGGAGATGTTGCGCCGGATGTCGTCGCGCCGCCTCCATCGTTTGCACGGACAACCAACGCGACCTTGCCGCTTCTTAAAGCTTGCGCCGATTCGGCTGATGAAAGCTGAACGATGCTCAGATCGTGTGAACGAGAGAGCGAGTCAAAGATGGCTGACGAGGCGGAAGGATTCGACTCGCTTCGCTCAACGGCGATGTGAACTTTTTGCGGCCCCTGGTTGCGAAAAGCTATGCCGAGGGCGAAGACCAGAAGAATCGGAAAGACGAAGACCCAGAAGATAACTTCAGGCTCTCGCAAAAATTCGCGCACGCGCGCGAGCGTCAATTCCAGGAGAGGATGAAAACGCTTTGACTCCGCCGCCGGGCGTTCGTCCTTTTTGTGCTGCTTCGCGCTCACAGCAGACCTTGAAGCCTCTCCCTTGCGCTCCTCAGTTTCTGTTTCCACTCCGTTGATAGTTACCTGTTCAGGCATCGCGCAACATTCTTCCAGTAAGACTGACAAAAACATCTTCAAGAGTCGCCTGGTGAGTCGTCAACGTCACAAGCTCTGCGCGCTCACCTTCAATCTCGGCGAGGAGCGCGGGCAGCGCCGTCGCTATCTCTGAAACCGTCAGCGCGTATCCATCCTTTGTGGCGCGCACGCCACGAACTCCCGCGAGACCCTCTAAAGATTCCTCTTCAACACGACCCTTGACGCTAAATTCCACTATTTGATCCGCGCCCAGCGAAGCGATCAACTCCGCCGGAGTGCCGAGCGCAATCACATGTCCGTGATCCATGACGGCCACGCGGTCGCACAATCGCGCAGCCTCTTCCATATAATGAGTTGTCAGAACTATCGAGCCTCCGCCCGCGCGAAACTGTTCGACGATGTCCCACAGTTTCAAGCGCGCTTGCGGGTCAAGTCCTGTTGTCGGCTCATCCAGAAAGATCAGGTCCGGGTCACCGGCCATCGCGCACGCGATTGCGAGACGCTGCTTCTGCCCGCCTGACAACTTGCCTACGCGCGCGTCCGCTTTTTCATTCAACTCGACGAGGTTGATAATGCTCTCTACGTCCAGGCCGCGCGAGTAGAAGCTGCGAAAGAGCTGGACCGTCTCTTTGACCGTCAGCTTTTCCGAGAGCTGTGTCTCCTGCAACTGCACGCCGAAGCGATTGCGCAGGGCGCGGTCGTGACCTGCGCCCCAACGTTTGCCTAAGACTTCGACCACGCCGGAGTCAGGCTTCGTCAGCCCTTCAAAAATTTCAACCGTCGTCGTCTTGCCCGCGCCGTTAGGCCCCAGGAGTCCGAAGCATTCGCCGGTGCGAACTTCCAAATCAATGCCATCAACTGCTGTCACGTCCGCGTAGCGTTTGACAAGGCCGGAGCAACGCAGCGCGACTGGCTGCGTGCCATTCCTCTGTTCAGCTTTTGTGCCATTGCCGTTCATAGTCACAAGCGCATACCTTGCCTCAATCGTCCCATCTTTGCAAGGCTTCAGGGTCATTGAATTCAGGATTGCATTCATATCCTGAATTGGCAGGATAGATTTAACCGCAGAGGACGCAGAGGGTCGCGGAGGATTGAAAGAAAATAGGTAATCTTAAATTTGAGGTTTCAGATTTGAAATTATCTCCTCTGCGCTCTCTCTCTGCGTGCTCTGCGGTTAATAATTTCTCTCCTCAGATTGAAGCAACCATGAGAATCGCCTCATACCGAGTTGATAAACCGTTGCTCGGAATGTTACCGTCTTGCGCGTTTTGAGCATCTCGATTACTGACGAAAAAGAGCAGGCGCACACTGCGCTTGACCACAATCTGCGTCCATACTTTTCAGAGCTTGAAAAGTTCGATTCGACGAAAGCTCTGGAGGCTTCACCGCTTTACGCGAAAATCCGGCCAGAGGTTCAAAGAGTTCTGCAATCGGTCGTGCGGGAAGATTTCGCTCCGCCTGTATCAAGAAAGTCTTCCGACACCTCTTTCATCCGTGCGACTGCCTGGAACATAGAGCGCGGACTCAGACTCGACAGCATCATCCGCGTCTTCAAAGAGCACCCCATCATTAGCAGCAGCGACGTTCTCCTTTTGACAGAGCTTGATTACGGGATGGCGCGCACAGAAAACCGCTTCGTCGCGCGCGAGATCGCAGAAGCTTTAGGACTCAACTATGTCTTCGCTCCCTGCTACATCAACTTGAACAAAGGGAGCGGCCTTGAAGTTCACACGACGGGCGAAAACATGCAGGCGCTTCACGGCAATGCGCTTTTCTCGCGTTACCCTCTGAGCAACGCGCACCTGCTCGCGCTGCCTAACGGCAAGGACAAGATGAAGGGCAATGAGAAGCGGCTCGGTCAACAATCGGCAGCCATCGCTGATGTTGAGCATCCTTTGGGCACTGTGCGCATGGTGAGCCTGCATCTGGACGCGCATTCGACACAACGCCACCGGCATCGCCAGATGAAGATAGTGCTCGACCATCTTGAATCTTTGCGGCCTCGGCTTCCCATTCTCATCGGCGGCGATTGGAACACTTCGACCTACAATTCGCGCCGCGCAGTCTATTCAATCGTGGGCTTCTTCCGCCGCGTGATGATGGGCGTCGGCCATGTCATCGAGAATCATTATCTGAATCCGGCGCGCTGGTTCGAGCGTGCGCTTTTCCGCGAGCTGGAAACGCGCGGCTACGATTACCGCAAGCTAAACGAAGCAAAAGCTGGCACGCTCCATTACGACGTGAAGGACCTGGCGGTCAACACGAACATGGCCGACTGGGTTCCCGGCTGGTGCTTCTGGTTCATCAACCGCGCGCTCGCGCCTTACAGTGGTCGTTGCTCGCTCAAGCTCGACTGGTTCGCTGGAAAAGATATTAAGCCGGACATGAATCATCCTCCGCGCGTCATCGGCGACCTGAATGATGACCAAGGCAAGCTCTCGGACCACGATGCGATTGTGCTGGACTTTATCCCCTCAAAGTAATATTTAATGATGCATAATTTCACCACAGAGGACGAAAAGAAGTTATGAATTATGAGTTTTGAATTTTGAATTGAAAAGCAGGGCTGCATTTAATTCAAAATTCAAAACTCATAATTCAAAATTCGTGATGTGTCCTCTGTGGTGAAATGCCCGACACGCTACTCGTAAGCTAATAGACAAGCGCAAGGATAAACATGAAAACTTCCCTTTCAACCGAACAGACCCGCGAGATTTCAAACAGACTGCAACAGGCCAACGCACATTTCGCTGAACGTTATCCGGGCGAGACGGGACATCGCCAGCCTGTGCACACGGTTTACGGCGGCGCGCATCTCTTCAAAGCAGATTCCGCCAAGCGTCTGGGCGAGCTTGCTCGCCGCTCGCTCGAACAGTTCGCGCCGGACTTTCTGACTTTCGCAAAAGCGATTGGGCTTCCCGGCTCAGAGACTTTGCCTGATGCTCTGGACCCATCAGACGCATTGACTGCCCGTCTTCACGTCAACCCGAATCAGGTGCGCGCCGAGAACAAACCCTTGTGGCTCGCTTACACCATTTACAATCGCGTCCAAGATAAACTGCGCCGCGAGCCTGTCGAAGATTTTCGGATTGACTTTGAAGATGGTTACGGCAATCGCCCCGATGCGGAAGAGGATGGCCATGCGGAATCTGCTGCTGCGGAAGTTGCCACAGGGATGACGAACAAAACGCTCCCGCCCTTCATAGGCATCCGCATCAAGCCTCTGACGGAAGAGTTGCGCGAGCGCAGTCTTCGCACTCTGGACATCTTCGTCACAACGCTCGTCGAAAAGAGCGACGGGCGTCTGCCCACAAACTTCTTCGTCACGCTTCCCAAAGTCGTCATGCCCGAACAGGTCGCCGCTCTCGCGGACATCTTCGACCTGCTTGAGCCTGCCGTCGGTTTGTCATCCGGCACACTTAAAATGGAGATGATGATTGAGACCACG
>Ga0182001_10000134_pt1 | contig 17035 bp, 12 predicted proteins | sample BulsoiFelSFmetaG_FD_120485 | JGI IMG/M metagenome (GOLD analysis project Ga0182001, IMG submission 120485) | Bulk soil microbial communities from Mexico - San Felipe (SF) metaG | ecosystem: Environmental > Terrestrial > Soil > Agricultural land | place: Mexico: San Luis Potosi | collected... | reverse complement strand
CGCCTATGAAGCGCGCCGTAACAAAGAACAAGCGACCATCTCGTGGAACTTCACTGTTGATGACGCGCGGAGAAAGTTGAAGCGGCTCTACCCTTCAACTCCTCTGTGACAAAGAACTAGTGGTCTATAGCTGGACAAATGATGAAGGCTTTAGCCTAAATTATAAAAATGTTTTCCTTCTGGCTTTAGCCTAAACCTCTTTTGATTTGGCTAAAGCCAGAAATAATTTATCAATCTCGACCCACTAGCTAAAGCTAGTGGCAATTTATCAAACCGACAACACTGAAGCGTGCCTATGGAGTTTTATTTTCAGGTTCGCTTCCACCTTCAGGTCTGGTTACGCTGAACAGGATCGGCTTTCCGATTAGCTGCAAGGTTCGGCGTTGTCCTCCGCCGCTCGTATGCACGGCATAGACGCGCGCCTCATGTTCGCCTGGGGCAAGTGCAGGCGTGTCGAAGACAAATCCGTGCAATTCGTCCGCCGCCTTCCCTGCCGCTAAAACATCCGGTCGCGCTGAATCCGCCGCGATGTTCCCAGCGAATTGCCCGTCAATGTAAAGCTGCACTTCGACGTGGCCCTTCGGGTCGCTTAAGTTCACAACCCAGCCCGCGACGTGCTTTGCATCTGCTAAATCGAGCGTGCCGCGAAAGCTGGGCGCGAACGCGGTCAGGTAAAAACCTATACTGAGGATTCCGACGAGCAAAACTTCGACGACCGATTTGAAGATCAGGTATTTCGTCAAACGTGTGCGCGCCTTCTCGTTAACAATCACTTCCATGCGATTCCAAATAAGCTGACAAAGGAAAAGGGCGGCTCCGAAGATGTGCCGCCCCTTTCACCGATTAAACTATCCTCGACCGACCATCTCACTGGCCTGAATAGCTGTTGTTGTTTGTGTCCTGATAGCTGAGCGTGTGCCTTGTCGTGATGTTCGTCTCGGCTGCAAGGTTCGGGCGCAGGCGGACTGCAACGCGAAGCACCGCCGTATCGCCGGGAGCTAATTCAGCGACGCGCCAGGTGAAGCGTTGCGAAGAACCTGGAGCGTCCTCTGCCCTCAAAGCCGGATCGGAGTTGACGAACTGCAAAGCTTCCGGCAGCGTTTCGTTGACCACAAGGTTTTTCGCCAGACCGCTTCCTTCGTTGATGAGCACGAGGCGATAGAAGATCGTGTCGCCTGCTGCGGCTGATTCGACGGCCTCTTCCGTGCGAACGCGAACGCGCGGTGTCGCGACAGTCAAAACAGTGTTCGCTTCGCTCGCTTCACGTCCGCTCAGGAGAGAACGCGCCACGACGTTGTAAGTGAATTGTTGTTTGTCGGGCGTGCTTCCAGGAATTTGCACTTTGAGCAGGAGCGGAAACTGTCCGCCGCGCGGATCAATCTGCGCCGTCTGCGTCACGGCAGGCTCTGTATCCTGATGCTGCCCATCGCCGTTCGTGTCCGCATAAATCGTCGCCTGCGGAGCGCCCAATGCGGTGACGCGCAACTCATAAGAATCTGCGGCGTTGCCTGGATTGCGAACGATGAAAGGGATGTAGGTCGTATCGCCCGGCGTCGTCGTCAGGCCGACGGAGACGGCATCAATACGCGCTTTCGGAACTTTGCCGACGGTGATGCTGGGACTGTCGAAGTTCGAGCCGAGGACCAGAGATTGTGTGCGAACTGCGCCACGACCAAGCGGGCTTGTCGCCGCCAGAGCATCAGGCACGGCGCGCAACGTGACGGAGATGTCGCGCGAGCTTCTCGCTCCCAGATCACCCATGCTCCAGATAGCCGTGCGCGAGGCGCGGTCATAAGTTATCGGCGCAGGGTTCGCATTCACCAACTCAAAATTTGGATTGAACACGAAATCGGCGCGAGTTTGACGAGCAGGCGAACTTCCGGCGTTCTTCACCGTGATGGTTTGCGTGAAGGTGTCGCCCGGCATGACGTTGGTGTCTGAGACATTCGTCGCTGCGTTGAGCGATGCCGCTACAACGTTGACCATTCCGTCCGCAACCTTCGTCACTTGATAATCGGCTAACGATGCGGCGCGCACATAGAACTTCGTCTGTTGTCCATCTGCTGCGGTCTCTGGCACACGCACGTTCAAGATGACATCAACAGAACCGCCGCGCGTAAGCTGTGGCGTGACGAAACTCGGAAGCTCTGTCCCTGAACCGCTCTGCGCGAGACTGAATGATGGCTGATACTCCGCTGGCAAGTCGGTCTCCAAACGGAACTGGTCCTCCTTGTTGCCGGTGTTCGTGACGGTCAAAGGCAACTGCACGGTCTGACCTGGCTGGGCAAACTCTGAGGTGCTGCGAAGCGAGAGCACAAGGTTCGGAACTTGCTTGACGGTCAGGTTCAGCCCACCGGTCTGGGGCAGCCCGCTATCGGAGACTGGCGGACTAGAGATCGTCGGCTGCGTGATAGGATTCTCGACCGGACGCGCCGAAGAGATGAGAGGTGTCGGAGTAGGTACAGCCTGAGGCGGCGGAGTCGGGCGAGCAACTGGTATAGATGTGTTTGTTCGCGCAGTAGTCGTATTCGACGCTATCTGCATTGGCTGTTGTGCTGATTTAGAAGCTGTGTTGGCGTTCGTCGGCGGCTTGATTAGCGTTGCCTGCGTTGGACTCTGATTGCTTGCCACAGAAGTATTGGTCGCGGGCGGATTCAACACGCGCCGACCGGGGCGCATGCCGCGACGTGACGGCGGCATGACGTTGTTTGCTATCTGGGTCGCGCCCGTTGCCGAATTAGAATTGCTGTTATTGAGTTGTGTTTGCGCAGGAGCCTTATTGCTCGCCGTATTTGTCGTTTGCGTTGAATTCATCTGCGGCTGCTTGACGCTCGTGTTGTTTGTGGCAAGGCGCGCAGGCGTCGGCGACGGTGTTGCTGTTGGAGTCTCTACTTTTCTGGCGACCGGTTTGCTCGTTGACTTACCTGTCTCAGTAGTTTTAGAAGCGATTGTGTTGCCCGCATTTGTGTTGCCACCGGTTGGCGTGCGCGTGCCCGCTTCGGTGCGCGCCGTCTCAAGCTCGCCATCATAAATATCAGCAAACGGCGTGTCCTTGATTGCATGCAGACGCTGGCCGATCTGCTCGGCGTCCTTGATCTTGCCAAGCTGCATGTAGGAGCGCCCCAACCAGAGCAAAGTTAAATCTGTAATGATGCTGCGCGGGTAGGTCTTCAAGAAGTCAGAGAGGACTGTGACGGCCTGATCGTAACGACCCTGGTTATACAGGTTCTGACCTTTGGTGAACATGGCCTGCTCAGCATCGCTCGGAATATCATCCTGTTGCTGATATGCGGAGCGCGCGTTGACGCTCAGGCTCAGGGCAGGCGTGAAGGGTGCTAACAACAGCGCCGCAGCAAGCGCAGCCGCGCTAAATTTATTTCGCTTATTCAAGGTAGTAAACCTCCGGCAGGTAGGGGCAATATTTTATGAAATGTCCGTTTGTAATTCCGCTGGCAATCGCAAGGTTCTTGATGCGCCGACCAAATGAGTCGTCCGGGCTGCATGATACCCTTAAAAGCCGTAAATCGTAAATAGTAAATCGTGATAAGAAAAAGCGTCTCTTTACTCTTATCACGATTTACGATTCACGATTTACGGCCTTTCCTTACCAACCCGAACGACTGACATCCAGACGGTCGCCGGGCTGCAACACCGGGTCAGGTATTTTGCCCGCTTCAATCTGTTTCAGATTGTATTCGGTCGTCGCCAATCGTCCGTCCGCGCCTTGTCTGGAGATTTTGACTTTGCTTCCGGCAAAGCGCGTCGCTCCGCCAGAAGCGAGCACAGCCTGCGTCAATGTCATCCCCGCATGAAAATCTTTCTGACCAGGTGAATTAACCGCTCCACCGATGTAGAAGAACTGCGGTTGCGCGGGCGGCGGAGCGGTCAATGTAATGACATCACCCGGAAGCACGAGCGTGGTCATCGCATTCGCATCCGCGAGATTGACCGTCACGCTCTGGCCGCCTGCGCGCATAATCACAGCCCTTCCAGCTTCAGGTTTCGGCTGAGCTTCTGCCAGAACGACATAAAGCGGCATGGCTTCGCGGCGCAGGACTTTAGTTCCGGGGTCGCCGACCAGACCCGTCACGATGACGTTATGGCTTCCGTACTCGCGCACGCTGACGACGATCTTCGGGTTCTCGTAAACTTTAACTTTCGTGGTCAAAAGCTCTTTGATCTCATCGGTCGTGAATCCGGCGACCGGAACAGGCTCGCCTGCCAGCGGATATTCCAGAAGACCGCCGGACATGACCGTGAAGAGAGTTGACTCGCGGGTCGCGGTATTGAGCAGACGAATGTCCAGAATGTCGCCAATGCCGACCTTGTAGATGTCTGTCAGAGATTGTCCGCTTGCTGGCGGAGGATTTCCATCAGTGCTTCCTGCTGCTTTACCGGTCGCACCATTCGGCACGGTGGCAACCGTTTTGGCTGGCGCGTCACTGGTGGCTGCGCTCGAATTCGAGGGAACGAGCGGCGCGGCTGTGGCGGTCGCAGGCTCTGTAGATTTTTCCTGCTTGCCATCCTTTGATTTATCTGAATTGTTTGTGGGCTTGTCGTTCTCTTTGGACTTAGCGCCCTTCTCTTCAGTGGCCTTGCCGTTGTCGCTGCCGACGGGCGCCATGTTATTCGATTGAGTTCGCGCCGCAGCCTGTAATGAGCAGGCCAGCGCGATGACTAGTAGAGATAAAACTTTCTTCATAAAGCACTCAAATTCCTATTCCTGTGAGTTGCTGCGCTCGTGTGCTTCAGCCGGGCAATGGCTGGACACCTGCTGCGCAAATTTTTGTTCAAGCCGGTCTTAGAACGGGCGACCCCTCACATCGTTGCGCCGTCCGATCTCAAACACGAGCGAAAGCCGATTCCGATTAAAGGTAAAGACAGGGATGGTCGAATCCCTGCGCGAAAAAGTGTAAACGAAGCGGGTCTTCAAAAGTTCGCTGAACGTGTAGCCCGCCTCAAACGAGAAGCCGTACAGATGGTCTTTCCTGCGCTCGCCTGCGAACTGCCCGACGAAGACGCCGCCGCTCGCTGTCGTCGTCGGGATGACCGCGACGGGAAAGCCTAACTGTTGATAGTTAATGCTTAAACCCAGCTTCAAACTCTCAGTCCAGTTTGTCTCAACGCGCGCCTCGCCGCCCGTTGAGAGGAGGCGTGCGTTGCCTCCTTCTAGATTAAACGCCGAAACCTGCGTATTTCTCAGAGCCGCCAGCTCAAAATTTGTGCGCGGAGTCAAATCTCTACGATATCTGAGGTCAAAGACGAGGCCCGAAAAATCGTTTGCTGCGGGCGCGTTCAGAAAAACACTCCGCTCAAAACCGATCCTCAAAGCCGCGCCGCTCGTGTCGGTCATTTGTGTACGCGCGCCGACCTCGATGTCATAGCGATGATAATCGTTGAGGTCATTAAATCGCGGCCTGAGCGGAACGGTCGAAGCCCCGTTAGTGAAAGTGAAGGTTGCGAGCAAGGTCGTCGCGGGCGAGATGTCCCGCTCGAAAGCTCCGCCTGCTATCGCTTCGTTGTAGTTGATAAACTCAGGCGCAGCAAGGATGTGGCTATCGCTCCAACGAACCAGATTGTAGCCGCCGTCTATTGCGACTCGATTGCGTTCGCTCAGCTTGTACTCGACGCGCAGCGCGGCGTCGTTGCGGTTGAAGGTATCGCCGACGATATAGACCTCGCCCGCCGGATCATATTCTCGCGGGTCAAGTGCAGAGCGCACGAAATGGTCACGCAGAGCGATGCGGATGTAGCTTGCCGGATCAAAGCGCGAATCGAAGTCAAAGGTCTGCCCGTTGGCCCAGTTACCATTCGAGAGTCTGCGCAGGCGCGCTTCATAAGCGAGACGCAAAGCGCGCTCGACTCCCGGCAACTCGAACTCGATGCGCGGAGCAAATGTAAAGATTCCGAGATTTCTCCCGACAGTCGAGCGATAAAAGTAGTTGTCATCGTAAGCCGCGCCGAGCAGGAAGGAGGGGCGAATGAAACCGCTTCCGAGCGCGCGACCGCCGACCTCGTCTTTGTCTGCCGCAGTCGTTCCCGGAATCCAGACGCCACGCTTCATGCCCGGCGGCTCAATCGTCATGTTGATGAAGTTGAGCGTGACGGAGGGCACGCTCGTGTTCGTCGTGGTCTGCTGCACGAAGAATAGCGGCATCAAGCCTGAAGCAAAGGAGCGCGAGAACTGAAACGAAGGAGTCGGGAGACTGGGCCAGATCGTGCGCCCATTAAAAATTGTCGGCCCATCTGAAATCGCCGCAGATGAATTATTCGGAGCGGGCAATTGGTTTGTGCTCAGGCTCGCAAGCTCATTTGCGGGATTGTTCGCCGCCGGAAAATTATTCACAACAACAGGCGAGTTCGTTGCCGCGACTCTCGCTTGCGGCTTACTTGCCTGAGAACGAGCCTTCGCCATTTCGTTTGAAGAAGAAGGATGGCGCAGGCGCGCGAAGTCTGAGGCAACGCCAATCACCAGACGATTAAAACTCTTTCGCTGGGCAACGGTCGCTCCGTCTCCCAGGGTGATCATCACGTCAACGTAAGGCGCGCCGTCCGTCTCTCCCGTCAAGGTCTTGACATCATGCGCGACCGTCTCGTTAATTTCGTAACTCTGCTTGAGAAGCGAGCGCGCGCCGATGACACGAAAGACAGTTTGATTGCCGCGCGTGAAATGCTGCACGGTCGCCTCGTCGAATGAACCATCTGCGATGATCTCTATCTTCACAAGCCCGTCGGCGGTCGTGATGTTCAGGCGCACCAACTGTATCTGTTCGGTGGCTGCACTGCCTTTGAAATCGGAGAGGAAAACGAAGACAGATAAGCAGAGCGCCGTCAGAGAGAATAAAGAGACGGCAAAGCCTCTCCTCTTGCGGCCTCGTTGACGACTCACGCTTGGGGCACGTAAGCGGTATCGCATCAAAATTTTCACCGGAAAGTTGAGTCTCTTTTTACCTGACGGCACAGAAAAAAATTGCGCCGCATAATTGAATAGCGACTCGACACTCAGACCGACATTTCCTTTATGAGATGAGTTAAACTCCGGTGCGAATGGAGCTTAATCCACGCCAAGAATATTACCCTTCAACTCTGGGCGCTGGCAAGGATTTTGGCGGGAAAAGCTGCGGCCATTTCTCCTTGAAATAGACGCGAACGAGTTCTTCAACATCATCCGCCGTCTCACACTCCAGGCACTCGCGCGCAATCTCCTGCGCATCTGCGAATTTGACGCCCTCGATGGTGCGGCGGACTCGCGGAATTGATGAAGCCGTCATGCTGAAATCGGTCGCGCCCAGGCCCAGCAGGACGACCGCATAAGCCGGAGTCGAAGCCATCTCGCCGCAAACGACCGCCGGGATGAAAGCCTTGCGTGCGGCATCAATCGTCATATAGATGCTTTGCAAGACAGATGGATGAAGTGAGCGAAACCAGTCCGCGACTCCTTCGTTGCCGCGATCAACGGCCAGCAAGTATTGCACTAGATCGTTCGTTCCGAGACTGAAGAAATCAACTTCGCTCGCAATCTTACCGGCGGTCATGACAGCCGAAGGTACTTCGATCATCGCCCCGATTCTAATCGCTCCGACCTCTGTGCCTTCCGCTTCGAGCCGCGCTCGCTCTTCGTTGATAATACGAGTTGCGCGGCGCACGTCCATCACGTCGGAGATCATCGGGAGGACAACATCGAGACGACCTCGCGCCGCCGCGCGCAGGATAGCGCGTGCCTGCGTTCGCAGCACATCTTCGTGCGTCAGGCTGTAGCGAATTGCGCGCAAGCCAAGCGTCGGATTACGCTCCCACTCGGCGCTCACGCCACCTATCTTATCGCCACCCAAATCAAAAAGCCTGATGGTTGCGCCTTCATCGCCAGCAACCTTTGCGATCTCCAAGTAAGCTTCGTACTGCTCCTCTTCCGTAGGCGCGACCCGTTTATGCATTAACAAAAATTCGGAGCGATAAAGCCCGATACCGCGCGCCCCGAAGCGGCGCACGTCCTCGTACTCCGCAGGCAATTCAACGTTGGCGCGCAGAGTAATCTCTTTTCCGTCGAGCGTTCTGAGAGGCTCGCTTGCGCCTTCGTTTGCAACGTATCGCGGCTGCGGCTCGCTCTCGACAAGAGACTTATACTGTTCGATTGTTTCAGTCGAAGGGTGCAGAATGACCTCGTCGTGTCGCGCATCAACGATAATCAGATCGCCCGTGCGCGCATTGCGATGAAGCTCGCGCAAGCCGACGATGGCAGGGATGCCGAGTCCGCGAGCGATGATTGCTGTGTGCGAAGTCCAGCCGCCGGAATCAGTAGCCAGGGCGCGCGCGTGCTCAAAATCAAGCTCGGCGGCGGCTGACGGCAACAAATCTTCTGCGACGATTACGGCGTCTTCTGAGAGTCGTCGGTAGTTCAGCCTCTCGCCGCTCAAAGCGACGATGATGCGCTGCGTCACGTCTTCTATATCTGAGCCGCGAGCGCGCAGGTAATCGTCTTTGACTTCGGCATAAATTGCGAGCAGACGATCCGCCGCGACCTTGACAGCCCATTCGGCGTTGACTCGATCTTCGCGGATCTGCTTCTCAACGTCTTCGAGAAGCTTGAGGTCTTCGAGCATCAGAACGTGAGCATCGAAGATGTAGGCGTGCTCAGCCCCAAGCTCTTTCTCGGCGCGCGTCTTGATGGCGAGCAGTTGTCTTCTGGCAAGTCGGATGGCTGCGCGAAAGCGGCGCACCTCCTTCTCGACATCCTTTTCATCGAGAGTCGCGCGATAAACCTGACGCGCCCCGTTGAAAACGCGCAGCACACGCCCGATGACAACTCCGTCGGAAACGCCCAGGCCCTGCCAACGCGTCTCAGGCTCTTCAACCTCTCTTCTACGCTTGCTCAACGCTCGTTCTCTCCAAACCCTTCGACGAAGAGAGCGCAGACCGCGCCTATCGCTTCCACTTCGTCCGCGCCTTCCGCCGTCACCACCAACTCCGTTCCACGCGAGGCTGCAAGCATCAACACACTCAAGATAGATTTCGCATCCGCCGCAGCAGTGCCATCGGCGCGCTCAAGCCTGAGCGCAGACGAGAACGCGCTCGCCGTCCGAACAAGCAGCGCAGCCGCTCGTGCGTGCAAGCCCAAACGATTCGTAACACGGACGCGATGCTCGATCATTTAACTCTTCTTCTGCGGGGCGAGCAAATCGCCTGCCAGGTAGATTCCCTCGCGCCCTTGATCTCGCACGCGCCGTGCGACATCCGCGAGCGATTCCGCTTCTCCTTGACTCGCCAGCTTAATGACCATCGGGAGGTTCACGCCCGTGACGACTTCGACTTCGCCGTCCGCCAAAAACATTGAAGTAATGTTCGTCGGCGTGCCGCCGAACATGTCCGTCAGTATCAGCACGCCGCTGCCTTCAGAGACGTGCTTGATGGCGCGCTCTACTTCGTCGCGCGCAGCTTCAACGTCATCGTGCCAGCCGATTGAGACGGCTGCGATATGTTTGACTGCGCCGACGATCATCTCAGCCGCAGCCAAAAGCTCGCTCGCAAGCTGGCCGTGCGTGACGATCACGCCCGCGACCCTACCTTTCGCGCTTTGACCTGCATCGTTCATGTTTGAATTTTCAGCCATCAGTTTTTCTCTAGCGACTCTGACGCCGCTTCGTTTTCTTCACGTCACGATGCATCGCCTGTGCGTCGAAACCGGAGCTACGCAGGCGACGCGCCAGGGCGTTGGCGACCATCACTGAGCGATGCCGCCCGCCCGTGCAGCCGATGCCCACAGTGACATAAGACTTTCCCTCGCGTTTATAAAGCGGCAGAAGATAATCGAGCAAGTCGCTGAAACGGCGCAAGGTCTCTTCGACTTCTGGCTTCGATTTCAGATATTGCACGACGCGGCGGTCGTGCCCTGAGAGATCGCGCAATTCAGGGACAAAAAAAGGATTGGGCAAATGGCGAACATCGAAGAGCAACTCCATCTCTGGAGGACTGCCGTACTTGTGGCCGAAGCTCAAGACCTGCACACGCATGGGCGTGCCTTCGTTGTGCGGGCTGAAACGCTCGACGAGAAGACGACGCAGGGTGTGGACCGTGTGATCGGAAGTGTCCGTGATGTGATCTGCGAGAGAGCGTATGTGGGCCATCGCCTCGCGCTCGTCGCTGATGGCTTTGAGAAGCCCGCCGCCTTTATCGGCAGGATGCGGGCGGCGCGTCTCGCTAAAGCGTCGCTGCAAGACTTCGTCGGAAGCTTCGAGGAAGAGAACGAAGACGCGCAGGCCGCGTTCACGCAGGCGTTGCAGTTCTTTATCGAACTCTGCTAAAAATTCGCCCTCACGGATGTTGATGACCAGCGCGGCACGCTCAATTCTGCCGCGCCCTTCTTCGTTGGGCTGCACGAGGCGCGCGAAAGTCTGCAGCATTGTCAAGGGCAGATTGTCCACGCAGAAATACCCTAAGTCTTCAAAGGCGTTCGTCGCCGAAGACATCCCCGAACCGCTCAGCCCCGTGATAACAACTATGTCCGGCGCGACCTCGTTTTCGACTTCTCGTTTTTTAGTAGCCATTTGTTAGTGAGCAGTGAGCAGTAAGCAGTAAGCAGTTTCTTCGTTTTATTACTGCTCACTGCTTACTGCTCACTGCTCACTTTTCCTCCAGCATCTTCTCGTGGCGCGCGACGAAATCTCGCGCGGCGTTGTAGCCGCGAATGCGCATGAGCTGAACGCGCACGGCTGTTTCAACAAGCGTCGAGAGGTTGCGTCCCGGGCTGACGGGAATGACAAGCTGCGGAACTTCGACGCCGAGTATCTCAATGGCCTGCGGATCAATACCCAGCCGGTCAACTTCGCTCGCTTCATCCCAACGCTCAAGCTTGATTGAAAGATCAATAGTCTTCGTCGTGCTGATGGCTGATACGCCGAAGAGGTCGCGTATGTTCATAATGCCGAGTCCGCGAATCTCCAGGTGTTCGCGCAACAATTCGGGCGCGGCTCCCGTCAACTTTTCCGCGCCGATGCGTTTGATCTCAACAACATCGTCGGCTACAAGGCGATGCCCGCGCGCAATCAGGTCGAGAGCGCATTCGGATTTGCCGATGCCCGATGCTCCTTCGATGAAAATGCCCAGACCGTAAATGTCCAGCAGAACTCCGTGCCTGACTTCGAGCGGCGCGAGCAGTTCTTGCAGGCAATCCGTGACCGTGCTGACTGCGGTCGAACTCACAACAGACGTTGAGAGCAGAGGAAGGTTCGCGGCGTCGGCTTCTTCGATTAGCTCTGCGGGCGGCTCAAGACCTTTGGTGACGAGAACGCAACTGATTTTTTCGAGCGAGAGGTTGCGGATGGCTTCGCGTCTTTGAATGGAATCGAGCTGGCCCAGATAGCGCAGCTCGCTCTGCCCGACGATTTGCAAGCGTCCCGGATGAATGTAGTGCGTAAAGCCCGCGAGCGCGAGGCCGAGCTTTTGAATACGCGGCACTGTCAGTTTGCGAACTCGTGTGCCTTCTGCTCCGGCAATGACTCGCAACTCAAGCTGCGGCGGAGCGTGCGCCAGAAATTCGCTGACGGTGATGGTCGGAAGATCGTTTGAGTTCATGTCCAAAGTCCAAAGCCCAAAGTCCAAAGTCCGAAATTTTTGACGTTGAACTTTGGACTTTGGACTTTGGACTAAAGTTCTTAAGGCTCAATCAAACCGTAGTTGCCGTCTTTGCGTTTGTAGAGCACGCCGACGCGGTTTGTGTCGGCATCGCGGAAGACCAGAAATTGGCTATCTTCTTCCGAAAGGCGCAAGGCCGCCTCTTCAGCCGTCATGGGTTTCACAGTGTAGCGACGGGCGTTGATGATGCGCGGCGGGCGCGGGCTGGCCTCAACATTTCCGTCTGGCTGGGGCGCGACAGCAGAGGTCCGCTTTGCGCCCTGCTTGCGATCAATAATCTTCTTCTTGAGCTTGAGCGCCTGTTTTTCAATCTTGGCGATGGCGCGCGTCAAGGCCAGATACATATCTGCATTCGTGTCGGTCGCAGTCAAGGTATGGTCGCGCCAATGAACTAACACTTCTCCGATCTGGCGATTTTTTTCAACTTCGATGATGACGTGCGCGCGCGCGGTCGTGTCATTAAAGATATGACCCAACTTCTGAAAATGATCTTCGACGTGCGTGCGCAGTGCGGGCGTCACATCCACATGACGACCTGTGTACTCAAATTCCATAGCCAAAACCCTCCTTAGATAAAGGGATGAGGGATGAGGGATGAGGGATGAATGAAAAGAAAGACAAAATAATTGTCTAGGTTTTCTTCATCCCTCATCCCTCATCCCTCATCCCTGCTTAAACTGGTGCGCGTCGTTCGCGCGAGCCGGGAATCTGCATCTGGTCCCGATATTTCGCAACCGTGCGGCGCGAGAGCTTGATGCCATCCTTCAGTAGAATCTTGACGACCTGATCATCCGTAATCGGGTTGTGCGAATCCTCTTCTTCGATGAGCTTCTTAATCTTGAGCTTGATGATGCGGGTGGAAACCTCTTCGCCCTCTTCGTTCATCATGCCTTCGGTGAAGAAGCGGCGCAGCTCGATGACGCCCTGCGGCGTGTGCGCATACTTGCGGTTGACGACGCGCGAGACCGTCGAAAGGTGCATCCCGATGTCTTCGGCGATGTCCTTCAACATCATCGGCTTGATGTACTGCACGCCCTTATCAAGAAACTCGCGCTGACGTTTGACGATTGACTCGACGACTTTGTAGATGGTCTGACGACGATGTTCTATGTTGCGCAAGAGGTCCACAGCCGAGCGCATCTTGTCGCGGATGAAATCGCGCGTCTCTTTCGTCGTCCCCTGTTGCCCGAGCATCTGTTGATAACTCTGGCTGATGCGCAGGCGCGGACTGCCGTCGTCGGCAAAATAGATGACATAGCCGCCAAGCTCGTCCGTTTCGTCAACCTCTTCGTCCAATTTTTCGATGTAGATTTCGGGCGCGATGAGAATCGGCTCTTCCGACGAATAACGCCTGCCGGGATACGGGTCGAGCGTGCGGATGAACTGAACTTCGGCGAGCAGGGTGTCAACGTCAACATTGATCTGCTTGGAAAGATTCGTCAGCTTGTGCGACTGCAACTCCATCAAGTGCTCGCCGATCAAACTCGCGGCGAGCCGTTCGCTCTCTCCTCGCGCTTCCAGTTGAACCAGCAGAGACTCGCGCACATCACGCGCGCCGCACCCGACAGGGTCGAGCCGCATGACGACCTGGCGCGCTTCTTCAACCAAATCCTCTGACCAGTTACCCATCGCCGCGATCTCTTCGTTCGTGGCTGTGAGTCTTCCGTCCCCATCCAGATTTCCGATGACGCAGAGCGCGGCTTCACAAATCTCATTCGAGATCGGATTCATATGAAGCTGCCACTCAAGATGCTCTGCGAGCGAGGTCGGGCGCGTCAGAAACTGCTCGAAGGTGGGCGCGTCCTCTTTGTACTCGAACTCCTGCGTCTTATATCCGGGGTCTAAATAGTCTTGAAACTCACGACCGAAATCAATCTCTTCAAACGAATCGCGCGCAGCTTCATCGCCCCCAAACTCCTCGCCTGCATCACCTCCAGCAGCATCTACGGTCCCGACGCTCTCGCCTTCCGGCTCGGTGTACATGGCGACCGCTTCCCCTTCGACTTCGCCCGAGCCGTTGGAAGACGAGCCGTTGAAATCCGCCGCCGCAGCTTCGGCAGGCGTCATATCAAAGCTACTGTCGGGGTCGCGGTTTGCTAACTGATCGAGAATTTTTTCGGCCAGCTCGCGCGTCTCTTCCTGCGAAGGGACTTCTTCGAGCACGGGGTTTTCCAGCATCTGCTGCTGAATCAACTCGCTCAATTCGAGAGAGGTCATTTGCAGCATCTCGATGCGCTGGCGCAACTGTGGCGTGAGCACTAGACGCTGCGATAGATTGGTCGTGAGCTTAACGGACATACCCTTATTCTAACTATTGCCTTCCAAAACTCTACTTTAATTTATAAAGTTTACGCTTGAACTCGCGCGGGGAGATTATAACTGAAAACCTGTGCAGTTGGCAGTAGGCAGTAGCGAGTTAAACGAAAAATTTATTGTGCTGGCAACAAACTTACCGTTGCAAATAATTTCATTTAAATTATAGAGTGAATCTATCGCCCAGATAATGTCTTCTGACTTCCGCGTCCTCAACCAATTCTTGCGGATGGCCTGAGCGGAAGATGCGGCCTTCGCTCATGATGTAGGCGCGGTCTGTGACACCGAGGGTTTCGCGGACGTTGTGGTCTGTAATCAAAATCCCGATGCCGCGATTGCGCAGGTAGATGATGACGTTCTGAATGTCGTCAATCGCCTTGGGGTCAATCCCTGCGAATGGCTCGTCCAGCAGAATGAACTGCGGCTCGGTCGCTAAGGCGCGCGCTATCTCTGTGCGCCTACGCTCACCGCCTGAGAGAGAGTCGCCGCGCGTGTGGCGCACGTGCGCGATGCCGAACTCTTCGAGGAGTTCTTCGAGACGCTTGAAACGCTCGCGCCGACGAAGCCCCATCGTTTCCAAAACGGCGAGGATGTTCTGCGCCGCCGTCATCTTCCGAAAGACAGAAGGCTCCTGCGGCAGATAGCCCAAGCCCAGACGCGCGCGCAAGTACATCGGAAGCTTCGTCACGTCACGCTCGCCAAGACGAACAGCCCCCTTGTCTGCTCGCTCAAGCCCGACCATCATGTAAAAGGTGGTGGTCTTGCCTGCGCCGTTTGCGCCGAGCAGGCCGACGACTTCGCCCGGCTCGACGTGCAACGTCACGTCATCAACGACGCGTCGCTTTCCATAAGTTTTCTGTAAGTGTGAAGCGGCAAGCGCTGAGGCCGAAGGAGCTTTCTCCGAGAGACGCGGAGGGATGTCAGATTCCGGCCTGGACAGATGGATTGCTTCCTCCGTCTTTTCCAAAACTACCGGCTCATCTATTTGTGTCCCACCCATAGAAACCGTAATTATGAATTTTGAGTTTTGAATTTTGAATTACAAGCAGGCATCGCTTCTTTAATTCAAAATTCAAAACTCAAAATTCAAAACTTCATTGCTTTCTAACCTTGTGTGTTGAGCGCACGCGACCTGTTGATTGCTCGCCTCTCGTGTCGTCCGCGACGACTTTATTCTCGCGTAGATAGAGAGTCAAGCGACCTCCTTCCGTGCTTCCCTGCTCTGTGTCTTCGAAGCGCGCAGGGTTGCCCTTGAGGACGACCGTCTCATCCGCAGCAGTATATTGCGCCCAATCGCCGTTGCCCTGACGACCGGGCTGATTGACGATGACATCTCGTTCGGCGATTGTTCTCTCGACTTCATTAGTCTCTTTCTGTAGATAGATGTCCGCAACGCTGCTTCGCATTCTGTCCGTGTCCTGCTTGATGTCAACGTTGCCTTCGTAGTGCAGGACGCGCGTGTCGTCGGAATAAGTGATGCTGTTTGACGTGGCGAAAGCTGGGACGACTGTGCTTGCGCCGTCCGCTCCCTTCTTTCTTGCTTGATAGAGCGCGCTCTGGACATGGCCTTCGCCTTCCATGCGCTTCGTATCACGATAGAGCGTCAGCTTGTCCGCGCGCACAAAGTTGTCGTCCTGCCACGCGCGCGCGTTTCCAGTATAGATGGCGATGCCCGTCAAGTGTCTGAACTCTACACGGTCGGCGACGACGAAGACTGGACTTTTGACATTCCGAAACGGAGTCGCGCCGTTGGTCTGCTCCTGACTATAATAGGTCGTCGAAGCTTTTCCTCGACCGTAAGAGATTTTGTTCACCGTGTCGGAATCAATCTCAGCAGCTTTGGTGCGCGCGCGCGAATCCCAGACGGTCGGCTCGCCTCCGCGCAGTCGCACCGTCTGGTCCGCCGCAGTGTAAATCGCATTCTGCGCGTGCCCCTGCCGGTCCATCTCCGTGAACTTCGCATCGCCCTGTGCATCAAACTGTTCGATGTCCTGTGTCTCGCGCGCGAACACGGCAATCATTTTCTCAGATGTGAGAACGCGTTGCGCGCGATCCTGGCTCGGCTGCAAAGGATCGAGCACGGCCTTGACCTCACCGCCCGTTGCCGTGAACTGCCTGGCTATATTTCCCGCTTCGTAGAACTCGCAGAAAAAATTTTGTGCCGTCAGCGTCTTGCGATCAGCCTTCTCATTCTTCTGTATGGGTTCGACGATTAACTCGGCGTTACCCGTCGCTTCTGCCGTCTCAAGATCATTGCCCGAAGCGCGCCAGACCAGCTTGACGGAATCAGCCGTCAAACGTTTGCTCGCAGCCTTCGGATCATTCGCGCGTGATTGCGGCGCGCCGAGAGTGAGGACGGAACGGCCCGTGGCGCGCATCTCTTTTAAGAGACTGCGCTGACCCTGTGCTTGAAAATCAACTTCGAGAGAGGTCGCTCCAGTTATCTCTGCCTGCGAATCTGCGTTGAGGGTCTGCGCGCGCGCGTCGCGCGTCGCCGTGGCGTGTTGCAGCTTCTGGTCATTATCGAAGAGGAAATCCATGTCAACGGCATGGACCTCAGCCGAGTGGCCGACCTCAAGCGAGCGGAGGTAAGAGTTGCCACGTGCTTCAATCCTCTGGATGCGCTTCTTCGCGTTGAGAATGCCGACCAATTGATCGCCGCTCATCACGTCCTGGTCCTGCTCGGCAGTTGCGCCGTCAGTGAAAGTCAAACGCATCTGCGCCTGGTCGAAGACAGCATGGCCTGAGCGTATCGTCACAGGCTTAGAACCCAGAGTCTGTTTCGCAGAAGCCGCCGCTTTCGCCTCGGGCGCAACCGTGATCTCGACATCTTTATGCAGCTCAAGGTGCTTGTTCTTCGCATCGAGAGTCGCACCGGTCGCGCGACCTGAAATGTTTTCGCGCTCGAAGGTGATGGGCAATCCTGTCTCGCCAATCTCTTTGCCCTGATCGTATTCGATCTTTTCGGTCTTGGCCGTGAGCGCATCGCGCGTCTCTATATTGACATCACCGGCGAACCAGATGCGCGAGGTGTTTGAATTGTTCTCGCCCGGGAGATAGATCGCGCGGTGCGCGGAAATCTGATCGGGCTTAT
>Ga0182001_10000133_pt1 | contig 17235 bp, 16 predicted proteins | sample BulsoiFelSFmetaG_FD_120485 | JGI IMG/M metagenome (GOLD analysis project Ga0182001, IMG submission 120485) | Bulk soil microbial communities from Mexico - San Felipe (SF) metaG | ecosystem: Environmental > Terrestrial > Soil > Agricultural land | place: Mexico: San Luis Potosi | collected... | reverse complement strand
TTTCTCATCCGAAGTGGTCAGCCAGCCCCACAAGACCAGACTGGCATTGTGCTCGCGCCCTTTCGCAATCGCTTCTTCGCGCCCGCCGAGAATCGGCTGGCCCAGCGGAATCACCCTAACGTCCGGATAGGTGGCGACCTCCTCATTTAATCTCCTCAACAGTCTTTGTGTCAGATCCTCGCCCTGTTTTTCGCCCCTGATGTCAGCGAGTAAAATAACCGTAGTCCCCGGGTTGATCTCCTCCTTTATCCGGTAATTGCTTCTGACTGCAGCGACTAGGTCGTCTAAGCCCGGTTTGCCGAGGAACTCACCCGCATTGCGAATCTCCTGCTCATCAGAAGGATTTAATTTGAAGTCGACGCCGCACTTTCGCACCTCTTCTATAATGATAGTCAGCTTGCTTCTCGATTGCACTGGGTTGCGAAGAGCTTTCAGCAGCCCCTCTTTAGTGATGACACCTCTTTCGCATTGCTGAGAGAAGGAGGAAGGCGAGACGGCTAACCATAGCAAGGTTACAATAACTATTGTCGATAGCCGGATTGCCTTGTGTGGGAGATGTATCATTGTTGCTGAATTATTATGAACCATTAAGGGCTTTGATTATGCAAGTCTCGCAAAATCTCTTCCCGCTCACGTTGAGACTCACCTGTCTTTGGTCGCTTGCCGCGAGATCTCACAGTGACAGATGAAGGAGAGGGTGAAGGAGACTGCGCCGGATTTAAGACAGGCGACTGTGTTGGCGTTGCTGGTGTCTGCGAAGGTGCTACGCTCATGGAAGGCTGTGGTGACGGGGTGAAAGCGGCTTTTTCCTGAGTCGCGCCGGCGGGACCTTTCATGATCGCCATTAGATCAACGCCCAATAAGCCGACACCTAACAAGATAACCCATGCGACCTTATGCCGGGCCGGTTTGCCGGGGATGATCTCAGTGACGATTAGTAAAGCTCCCACCAACCAGCAAAAGAACATAAAGATATGCCCGGAGGCCGTAGTGATCACCCCTAACAACGATAGGGCTTGTATCAGCAGGCCGAAGAAAAGCGCGAACAAGCCTCCAGCGACAACACGACTAATGTGGCCGCCCACTCTCACCTCGCTCCCCTTAGTCTCCGCTTTTGACATAAGTGAAAGACTATATCTTAAATTCTCCTTAGGGCAACACATTTATAAAATTCTTGACAGGACTTAACAGTTTCAATATATTGCCCACGCATTAAGTAGCCTCGAACTTTAAGCGTGCGAATCTCACATGCGCGGCCTCATGCCACCTGATGAAATCCGCACAGACGAAATCGACCATACGGGTTTCTTTCACTCATTTGCCATACTGTGAAGAGCTTACCTCAGATTTTCTGGACGAACTTTTGACGCCGGAGGTCTTTTGAGATGAAAGCCAGAAGTACATTTATCCCAATTGCGATTATCCTTGTTGCAGTTGCAGTGCTCGGAGTGTTGGGTCTCGGTGGACACTGGCCGTTCAACGCTAGGCGACGGCCACAAGAGACTTCGCCCCGGACTGGCTCTTTGCGATGGTACGCAGCGCAAGCGAAACAGCAGGGTCAGACTCACATTACTCTTTTGATACAGCCGCATTTTACTGGAGTAAGCGATCTAAATTCTGTCACGACGGATTATTCTGCATTCGTCGGCGAGTTGTTAACTACGTCAACCAGATGGGACGAATCAAGTGATTCAATATCTACTTGGTATAAATTTAGGACCAATGAACGATTAACGCAGCGAACTTATAGTGCCTGTTCTTACTGCACACCCCCCTCGCCCCCGTCCGATCTCCTTCCGCTTCAGACCGGCGAATTTTTGGTTTCTTTACCGGGCGGATCAGTCGCTATTGATGACATTGTGGTGCAGTCGGTCTTACCTGATTTTACTGAGATGATTCCGGGCCAGAATTATCTTCTGTTCCTCAATTTCGACGAAAGCAATAAGGTGGGTTACCTCTCGGTCGGGCCTAGCGGAGCTTTACTGGTAACTTCGCAAGGAACCTTCGCCCCAGTTATTTCCGCCCGAGAAGGAGATCCTGATGTCATCAGCAGCGGGCTGGTTACTCAATATAATAATTCTCTTTCTCAACTGAGAGCAGCACTAAATCCTCCGCCTCCATCAACCTGTGACCCTGATGGGTCGCAGCAACAGTATTGCACAACGCACAGCGGCATCTGGTACGCAGAGGATTGCTATTGCGAATATGACCCGTGCATTAAAAAGCCTTGGCTTTGTGATTGATAAATCAGGCTACCTCTCTTAGCAACTAAAAGCAGAATAGCTCTACTTAATAACTTTATTTGGCAAAGGAGCACCTCATGAAGATTATAATCCGGGTTTTGATCTTCTGTTTCGTTTTCCTATGCTTTAGTTCTATAGCTTACTCACAAACATATAACGGCTGTCCGTCATGCCTTGTTAATCTTCCGGTAATGGCTGGGCATGGAGCGGCCTCAAGTACCGATCAACGTCGTGTTATCAATGTAAGGATTGATGAAACTTGGGGGACAAATACGCCCGCGAGTCTTTGGAATGCTACCTGCGCAGGACAGCCCGGAGCCGGTTGCTCCAACGCCACAGGTCCTAGCGCAATAAATATGTGGAATTCAGTAGGCACGTACTACTTCTTTCAGCTTAACCAGGTCAACAATGGTTCTACAGACATTCAGATTACTAGGGATGCTACATGGAGCCCTGATAAAGGCTGTGCGGAAACAGAATCTCCGATAGAGGACCCTATAAGCGGTACTTCACCGTCAACATCTCTGAGAATAATCCATTTGCCTCCAGGATCAGAAAATTGGAGTCAACAACAACTTGCTTGCGTACTCGCACACGAGATCGGCCACGGCATCGGACTAGTGGATGTATTCGGTGGTTGCGATAGCAGCATTATGAATCAAGGTAAAAGCAAGGACTGCTCGCAGGGGTGTGATAAAACCGAGATAAGCTCACTTGATGTCCAGGCTGCCAACAAACAGGCCGGCGATCGGGCACACTGTGGGTCTCAAGCTGCTGTGAGCCGCCAAAACTTTGGTGGAGGACTGTCCGATCCTTATCCATATCGCTATAACCCTACCTGTTACTATTATTATGATGCGGTTGATTATTACCACTATTGTGAATGCGCCGAATCCGGTTGCCAATGTTCTAGTGGGAGCTATCGCGGCGTAATGTATGTAGGTACAGTGTACTACCTTACAGACGTCATCTGTCTCTAGCAGTATCTCTCTTAGTCATTATCTATGCTATGAGGTGTGACCATGAATAAACGAACTATAGTAATCTTCTCAGCCTTAACAATAGCCCTTCTCGCTATCGGGATAGGTTTGGCTAACATTAACAGGAAAGAGAAAAGGCTAGTATGGCAGCCTCAATCGAAGCAACAGAAAACCGACCAAGATGATAATCGCACGCTGAAGGAAAAAGCGCGCGAGGCTAGGAACTTTGTTAAAACGGAAGGACCTGAGAACCTTCAGAGCTTTACGTCTTTGAAAGATTTGGCTAAAGCTGCCGACGTTGTGGTAATTGGTACGGTTAAAAGCAACATCTCCAAGCTCTCAGCGGATGAGAAAAAGATCACGATAGATTACAAACTGAATGCCGAGAAAATCTATAAGGGTAAGCTGAGTGAAGGTAATGAATTCATAGTAAGTCTTCCCGGCGGAAAAGTTTTGTTTCCCGATGGCTCAACAGCTACGGTAAGTACGCCTTGGTTTAAGAAAATGCAGAACGACAAGGCGTATCTACTTTTTCTCAAACAAGGCGAAACATTTACCACAATCGGCGGTCCGCGCGGAGTGTTTCAAATTCCAACCGATAGAAATAATAGAACCGTACAGACACACACTCTAATAGCAGGCGACCCTATAATGGAATACAATGACGTTGATGTAAAAGCATTCTTAAAAGAACTTAGACTAGCAATTCCCAAAGAAAAGAATAATCAATAAAGAAATTTGCGGATTCACAGGTTCTGTTGCGAGAATTATTTCAGAGCGCAACAAGGTTGCGTACATCTTTACCTATGCAGCAATCTGAAAGAGGCTTTCGCCAAACTCCACCTGGCCCACCACATCAGTTCCGTCTAATCTTTTCACTTGACCCTTCTTCATCATATGCATCGCTTCAACTCTTTTGATCGTCCGCTCTGCGGTGTGAAAGGAGCAGAAGCAAGGCAATCGCTCACCACCTCCTACGAATAAAGCGATGGTCCTGTTCGACGATGTTGGTCAGGTACTTCGTTCTTAGCAGTCTGCAATCCTTCGGCAGCACCTTCTCCTCCTGCGAAGTGGTGAATGCATCCCTACCTGCTAATCTGCCACCTCTACTATAGGAGACCTGTCCGTAAACTGCGAAGAAACATCTTTCCTAAAGACGTACGACAGCGTTGGAGGCTGCGGCCTTCTATTATTAATTCTTCGCGTTTGCGGTAACCAAACAACCTTAGGTCGCATCAAAGAATATGCGCTCTCCTATAAGAATATTTGAAACGAGCTGTTTACGGTTATTCAAGCCGATCACACCATCAGAGTTCCTCTTGTGCAGGCGAAGGTGACTACTATTATTATTTCTAAGTATAAATCAACAGCAGGAATTTGATCCCAATAGGCTTCAACCTAAATTGTCGGTAATAACATGAGAGTAGGCAGATGCACTTTTAGCGCGTTGTTGAACCTAATATTTGTTCGTTGCGTATAGTTATAATGCGCGGCAAGCCCTAGCATTAGCGGCCACTGCAATTTCGTTTTGTAAGTATACGACTTTGGGTTGTCGCAAGGCTTACCCTCTCACGGAGACTCTGAAGAATGTCTTTTAGCCACCTCGTAAGAGTACAATTGGACGCTCTAATAGACCCCGGCAAGACCGTCGCGCCGGATGAAGTCGCTTTTCATTGCAATATGTTGTTGAATGAACTCATCAACATATTGCAAAGAATTGTTTGCGACGAGGTTAAAAACCATGCTAATCGGCACGGTCTGCTGATGCTGTTGGACGCCGAGGAAATGATATTTTCGCTGGACGGAGTCGCCTACGTACTCAAAGTCCTTGAAGACCCGCAGGACAATTTCATCCTATGGATGAATCTAGCGTCGAGCGCCCTAACGGGGCCTAAGGGGCGCATGAGTTATCAGGAGACCGACCTCGGGTACGCGGGACCCTACAGAAAACTTAAGGTACAGACCGACCAGCGGCTTTCTCAGCTCGCCCCGCGACTGTCAGAGGTTGCCCAAGAGGTGCTGGCGGCCGGCACACAGGCGATTGAAGCTTATGCCATGAGACAACTTGCGGCATACAGGGACGATTTCGTTGAAGAGTTATATTTACTCTTAGCCAGACCTTTTAACCCTGATATCAGACAGTGCCTCTATCTCTACCTGATTTGCCCGAAGGTCGACGGCGGAATTGTGATGGACTCTTTCGCCCGCCAACAGTCTTTAAATAAACTCCGGAATGCGCGTTACTCACTGTCTAGGTCGCCCGTTGAATTACTCTGCCAAGTTTTGGAAGCCCGATTCTCTTTTGAGCAATGCGTGGGGCGTGAAATCATCCCAGAGATGAGGACCTATGAGTGCTCACCCCTGAGTATCCCTTCGGCAGCAAAAGTTGGAATAACGCAGAGCGTGTTGTTTGGCAATTGCCACATGATTCTCCAGCCCTTAGTCTATAGTGAACACATCTGGGTTGAGGCAGCATATCCTGCCGTGTTGAGGGACTTGGTTGAGAAAACTCTCCTCCAAGAGTTGGACTCTTTTAGGCTAGTCGTCAAGAGATTTGAGGAGCGCGGCTTTTTTAACCTTTGGGGTTCAAAAAATAAGTCTGAGATAACTCAAAAGATGGGCAGCTTACTGGGGTCGTTCTTGGGGTCCTACTTAAAGTACAGCTAGCTTCCGAGAAATGTCGCTGGATGTGAACACATAGTTCGTTGTTAGGTAAGGTATCGTCAGAAAATAGCCTCTCTTAGAGCCAGACAGCCTGATGCCGAACTTCGTCCTCATCCTAAATCCTTTGGTCATTCCCTTCAATCAAAGATATACATCCCTCAGCTTAGAGTTATCGAGTTCGGCTGCTGGGCCGGAAAACGACAAAACTCCATTCCTCATCACATAGACGCATTGCGCCACTTTAATAACTTCCTTCACCTTCTGCTCCACGATCAGCACTGCGACGCCAGACTCACGGCACATCGTCGCCATCTGTGCCATGACGGTGGAAATCAGTTGTGGCGCAATCCCGAGCGAAGGCTCATCGAGCAACAGGAGGCGCGGAGACGTGACGAGGCCGTTGCCGAGCGCCAGCATCTGCTTTTCGCCGCTGGACAGAGTACCGGCTCGACGGTTGGCGTGTCGCTTGAGAGCGGGGAAAATCATGAACACATGCTCGATACCTCTGTTGAGAGCATACTTGCTGCGAAGGCTGGTTCCAGCCACTTCGAGATTTTCCTGAACCGTGAGGTCAGTAAACACTCGATTGCCTTGTGGGACGTAAGAGACGCCTTTGAGAACGAGTTTCTCCGGCCTCGGCGACGAGGTGGGTTCACCGTCGAGAGTTATGCGACCAGATGTGATCGGGATCAGCCCGAATGCCGCTTTTAGAAGGGTGGATTTGCCTGCGCCATTATGTCCAATGAGGGCCACTATTTCGCCCGGGGCAACTCTGAGCGATACGTTTTTAACGACCTGCCTCTTGCCGTAACCTGCGACTATGGCTTCCAATCCCAGCAGGGTGGGAGACGTTTCAGGCAAGATAGACCTCTATAATCTGCGGGCTTTCTAATACCTCGCGCGGCGCGCCTTGGGCTATCTTTCTCCCGCCGTACATTACAACTATCTCGTCCGCGACCCGACGAACCGCAGAAATGTCATGCTCTGTAAAGATAACCTGTTTTCCGTCGTTGCGAAGTCTCAGCATCAGGTCGAGGATGTGAGAGATCATTTCGGGGTGGACGCCGGCGACCGGCTCGTCCAGAATGATAATTTGAGCCTTTGTCGCAAGGCAGCAGGCGAACGTCAGCAACTTTTGCTGACCGTAAGACATCTCTCCCGCCAACCTTTCCGCCTCATGCTTGAGTCCTACATCCTCCAGAAGCCGCACGGCCTCCTCGCGGTTCCGCGCCTCCTCGCGTGCCACGCCCCAGTGCAACAACCCTCTCAGCAGGCGCTCGTCTTGCTGTCGCGGGCAAGCCAGCATGACGTTGTCTAACACAGTAATTTGACGGACCAGCCTTAGGTCTTGGAACGTTCGCGCTATGCCGAGCCGCGCGATACGGTGTGGTGGTAAGCGCGTCACCTCCCTATCATGGAGGAAACACTGACCAGCATCCGGCTTGAGAAATCCCGTGATGACGTTGAGCAGGGTTGTTTTACCCGCCCCGTTTGGGCCGATGATGGCGCTGATTCCTGCGCTGTAAAACTCAAGACTCACCCCTTCGAGTGCATGCACACCATCGAATGTTTTCCTTAAAGATTGACAGCGTAACATCCACGCCTGCCTTTCACGGTCTGAAACCGCGCTTCCCCATGAGCCCATGGGGCCGGATCATAATTGTGACTACCAGGAGAGCGCCGTAAATCATCTGTCTCAGGTTGGCCGCCGCAGGGCCTTGTAAGCCTACTAACCGAAGGCCCTCAGGTATGCTGACAAGCGTCACCGCGCCGACCAGCGGCCCCCAGCGGCTCCCCGCACCGCCAATAATCACCATCGAGATGACGAGGATAGATTCCGGGACTGTATAGCTCGTAGGATCTATGTATGTGACGTAGTGTGCATAGAGACTGCCCGCCGCCCCAGCCAGTGCCGCGCTGACGGTGAAGGCAGTCAACTTATACTTGAACGTATTCTTCCCTAGCGACTGCGCGAAAAGCTCGTCTTCGCGGATTGCATGGAGGACCCTCCCGAAGGGACTCGACGCTATTGCGGTTATGACCGCGTAAGAAAATCCGGCGAGAGTTATCGATAGCGCAAGTAAAAGATGGCTGGAATTAATAGTCGCGCCGAAGATGTCTGGCTTTGGTATCCCCATGATGCCTAACGGCCCTTTGGTCAATCTCGTCCAATTATTGAATAGGCTGAAGGCGATCACTTGAAAGCTGAACGTTGCTATTGCTAAGTAATCCTCGCGCAGTCGGAGTGCGTGCAAGGAAACAAGTAAGGAAAGAAGGCCCGCGATACACATGCCGGCGAGCAGCCCCAAGATGAAAGGAACACCCAACCTAATCGCGAGCAGTGCCGAGGTGTACGACCCGATCCCGTAAAATGCAGCATGAGAGATGGGGAGAAGACCTGTGTGGCCAACGAGTAAATCTAAAGAGATGGCTAATATTGTGTATATAGAGATTAAAATCAAAATATGCTCAAGGTAGGCCATCACGTGCACCACTAGACTTTTCGGCGGGCCAAATGCTTTTCAATTGAATTTAGCTTTCGACGCGGTGTTTAGACGCTGGCTCTTCTTAGTGGAAGACCAAATAATCTCTGTGGTCGCCACAGCAAAAAAGCACTCAGCAAGAGAAATGCAGTCGTGTCCTGCCATTCCGCGCCTATCCAGATCAGGCCAAAGTGTCGCACTGCAGCGAGAAGCATAGCCGCCACTGCGATCCCGCGCAAGCTCTTCACGCCGCCAATAATAACAACCACGATTGCCATCATTAAGACGTTCATCCCCATGGTGGGAGTCATGTCTACATTGAGCGAGATCATGACTGCAGCCAAGCCAGCCAATGTAGAACCCACTCCGAACGCTATGAGGGTGACCTTCTCAACGTCAATGCCGACGACATTCGCCAGTTCGGAATCGTTGGCAACAGCTCTGAGAATCTTACCGAGTCTGGTAAACTTTAGAGTCGCCCACGCCAGCGTAAAAATCATCGGGGTAGTCAAGATAATCCATAACTGGATGTTCGTTATCCGACCGCCATAAAAGACTATAGACTTATCGTGGCTTAAGTCGCGCAAAACCCTGACCGAATCGCCGAATACTAGTGAAATCGCATTTTGGAGGACTAGGTAAAGACCCATCGAAGCCACAAGGAGCGTGAGTTTGGTGGCTCCCCGCCGACGTAGTTTGCGATACACGCCTAGTTCAAGCACTAAGCCGAGCAATCCAGCCACGCTAATTGCTAGGACGATGGATAGCCCTAGCGGGAGTCTCAATTGAGCTTTCGCCGTGTAGGCGACGTACGCCGCACTGCTTAAAACCGCGCCGTGTGTGAAGTGAAAGAATCGCGCGACGACGTAAATTATCGCGAAGGAAAGGCCGACCAAGGCATATTCTGAAGCGGCTATCAGGGTGTTGAGTAAAGTCTGTGTACTCATTTTGCCATGCGAGTGTTGGCCCTTTGTGAAAACAACTGTGCAGGGTAGCGATAGTGAGCCCTGTGTGATACGAATATGTTTACACGGGCGTATGAATCATGGGCCATACATCACAAACCGGCCATCGCGGACAGTCTTAATGAATACTGGCTTGTGGGCACAGCCGTCCTCGTCAAATGATATAACCCCGCTGGCCCCCTGATAGCCGGAAACGGAAGCCAGAAACCGCTGAATACCCTCCCTCGTCCCATCGGATGACGCCTGGGCATGGGCCAATAGAAAGACTGCGTCGTACGCGGTGGCAGCATAAAGGTTGGGACGCTCCCCATACTTCGCGACATATGCGTCAAGGAACTGCTTGGTCTTGGCGTCAGCGTTAGTTAGGTCAAATGAATTACTGCTGGTGAAGATAACGCCGTCAGCTGCGGCACCGGCGATTCTTATCACTTCAGGGCTCTCGAACGGGCTATAAGAGAGCCACTGCGTTTTGAAGCCTAGCTCATCTGCTTGTGTCAGCAACCTGCCGGAGTCGTTAATCGTCGCCACCATATAGACCGCTTGGGCTTTCATCTCTGCCAGTTGAAGAATTTGTGCGCGAACGTCAGTAAAGTCCTCGGGGAATGCGACCGTACCAACGATCTTCCCCCCGAGGCGGGAAAAGCTGCGAGCGATGGCGTCTCTTGTTCCCACCCCATAAGAGGCGTTGGCGTAAATCACCGCGATTTCTCTTATACCAAGGGTCTGGTAGGCGAAGCGGGTGATCTCTTCGGCTTCAACATCCGCATCATTCACGAGTGTGAAAGTATACTGACCTGCTTTGCGAATTTCCGGGTTGACGGCGGAATAGTTGATCTGGACTGTGTGAGTACTTTCGGCTTCAGGCGCGATTGCAAGGACAACGCCACTGCCAGAAGTGATTACGGCGGTGACTTCGTCAACGCTCACGAGCTTTTTAAAAGCGGAAAGCCCAAGTTTTGGTTCCATCTGGGTGTCTTCATACAGCCCTATGAACCGCTTCCCCGACGCCGCATTCTGCCGGTTTAGTTCCGCCAACGCCAACTCCGCTCCGTTATGCGCCCATTTTCCGAAATCCGCCGACCCGCCTGTTAACGGAACGATGATGCCAATGCGCGTCTCAGCCGATTTCCTACAAGCGTTAAGACCCATTAGGAGCAATGCAGATGTGGTCAAGAATGTGATGGTTGTTACCTTTAGAAGCTTCAATTAATATCCTCTCAGCTTCCAAGCAAAAGTGTCTTATCACCCTGAGCTTGGACGAATAGTTCAATGCTCACCGCACAGGAATGCATATGGCCACAGTAATCATTGCAAGTCGTGATGAGAGCGAGCCGCCCACTCCACCTGAGTGGCGATTCAGAACAACGAAAGATCAACTCCGACCGCGCACGCAGAGCTAAAGTCAAAAGGTTGTCAGGAATAGATGCGTGCTGGTACCTCCTTTGGCAAAGCCCGTCTGTCTTGTGAAGCACTGAAGCCTTCTAAGTATTAGCGCGGACTAGTGGGCGTTGGGAAAGATAAGTGCATGGTTAGCAGAAGTCAATGACGAATGTAGCTGACCGCTTATCACTTTTGAGAGAAGAATAATGAAGGGTAGTGTTGGGAAAAATAATTCAGAGTATGGTACTGCCTAGTCGTGATTCAACTATGCGGCGACTGCGAACAGGCTCTCAACGAACTTCGCCTGGCCTACCGCGTCATCTCTGTCTAACCTTTTCACCTGCCCCTTCCTCATCATATGTAAAGATTCAACGCCTTCCAAAGTTCGCTCCGCAGTGTGGAAGGAGCGGAAGCAGTGCATCGCTCGCCACCTCCTACGGATGAATCTGTGGTCTTGCTCGACGATATTGGTCAGATACTTCGTCCTTCTAAGTTTGCAATCGATTGGTAAAACTTTCTCCTCTTGTGAGACAGTGAAGGCATCGGGGTAAGAGGCGTGCTTATCAACTGAGATTGAGAATGGAAGCCTTCGATGATCAGCATGCATCATCTTCTTAAAGAACCGTTTTACCGTAGGAATATCTCGTTTTGCAGAGAGCATAAACTCAATTGTATTCCCCTCTCTATCAAGAGCGCGGTATAAGTACTTCCATTGCTTTCCGACTTTAATGTAGGTTTCATCTAGGCGATATGAGGCCCCTGCTAGTTTCAGATGGGTGCGGATCCGCTTGTTAATCTCAGGAGCATACTTCTGTACCCAACGAAAGATTGTTGTGTGGTCCACAGTCAACCCGCGCTCCTGCATCATCTCTTCCAGATCGCGGTAAGAGAGTTGATATCTGCAATACCATCTGACACACAAAAGGATAAGGGTTGGCTCAAAGTGCCGCCACTTGAAGAGAGATCTAGCTTGTTTCAAGAGAATGATTCCCGAAGAGTGATAAACGAACTGGAGGACCGATTATAGCTTGCGGATCAATTGTTGCAACACAGCCGTGTCCAGCACTGAGCTAATTGCGCTCCATCCTGCTTCTTATACTACCGCTGAATTTATCCTTCTTTACGGCGATAGTCTGCACATAAGCGCGTGTCGTACCTAAGTGCTCGTGATCCAGAGCGTCCTGCGTCTCGATCATGCTGCCCGAATCTTCTGCATAGATTCGCGCGAACGTGTGCCTGGTCTGGTGAAGGTGAATGTGCTTGATATCTACTTCTTCGGCATACGTCTTCAGATTCTTTACAAACGAGTGGGAAGAGAGCGGCGCACCTGCGCGACCGGCCCGGTCGTGCCTCGTCCATAGTGACCGGTTTGACTGCAACACATTCACCCTCTCGGACGCTCTTAGGTATTCAAACAGTGCGTCGACAGCCTCGGCGTCGAGAACTTCTCGCGCTCCGTATTTCCCGCCCTTGCGCTGGTACTTAAGAATAAGCCCCTTCTCTTTCAGCTCAACATCCGTGCCCCTCAAAGAAATCAGCTCACGCCGGCGCAGGCCCGTCAGAAAGTAGAGCAGGAGCAGCGCGTAGTCGCGCTTGGCCACCAGTGAGCCGTCGTCAGCTTTAGCTTTGACGTATGAGAGCAGTCGGTTCATCTCCTCATCGGTCAGGGATTTTGTAGACCCCGTCTGATAGGGTCTCGGGCATTTGGGCCTGGCTAGAAACGTCGGGTTAATCCTCACGTACTGGCCGAGCACAGGGTCTTTCATCATCCAGCGGTAGAAGGAGGAGAGCCGCGAGATTCGAGAGTAGACTGTGTTAGGCTTAAGTTTTCTGGCTTCCAAGACTTCGCGCCAGGCGTGCGTGTCGGAGGGGACCACATCTGCCGGATGTTTACAGGTAAACTCGAAAAAGTCTTCAACGGCTGACCGCTTGTCGCGGACCAGATCGCCATGACGGTCGGAATCAGCGGAGGTAGAACTCTCAGCCCAGAGCTGGATTGCACCCCGGAGTGCTGGCAGGTAGTCCCCTCTCCCAGGCACGAGAGCGGTTTGTGGGAGTTCAGAATTCATTTTGTGATTCTACCACAAGGTTACACTTCTCATCCAATTGTGTAACCTAAATTATATATTCTAGCTATTTTTATCCATTCTATGGTAGATAATCGCAGTGGTCTGATGTTTCACGGATTTGGGCCCTGATAAGGGTGGTCTACAGAGAGGAGTCCTTGTTTTGCGCCTGACCCGTCGCCGACAACGCCGTCCTGACCTGCTCGCCTCCGTCTCTGCCGTGGAGGGCATTCTCGACCAGTTGGCTACTTCCCTGCCCGACATTATCCCGCGTTCACAGAAGAGTTTAGTTTCTATGCTCCAATCGGTCCGCAATCTCTCGGCGCGCCCGGCTACTGATACTAAAAGGGGCAGGCCCTCTAGATTTCCGAGGGAGGACCTGCTGAAAGTCGAGGCCCACCTCAGAATGATCCTAGAGCGTGAAACATCCATCTCGGTCAGAAGTTTCGTGGGCCAGTACCTGCCGATTTTAGATTTCCCCAGGGACGTGCGAGAGCCTTTAGAGAAGGGTGAGATCAACCTCTTTGAGGCCCATCAACTCGCCCGTCTGACAGCAAGACGGATGGGGCTATCGGAAGCTGAAGCCCGCTCACACCGGCGTAAGCTCCTGGAGGCACATCTTCGGGCGCAGGGCTCCGGCGCAAGGCTGCGCGAAAGGGTCAAAGAGGCGCTTGGTGAACTGAGTGAGCCTTCGCTGGTAGAGACCGAACGGGCCGCCGTGGAGAAGGCCGATGAGCTTCTAGAAGCAGACCCATTAGACTCGACACACCTTTTCTTCGAAGAATTAAGAAGAATAGGCAGAGCTTTGCGTGAAATAGGGCCCGAGGATCTCAGTGAGGAGGACGTCGATTCAGTAATGCCGGTGCTGGATCAGTTGAGCACGGTGCTCTACCAGATCGAGAAACGTAAGGAGAGGATGAATCAGCAGCTGAAGAAGCTGGTGATTTAGCCCGCTCATTTCATCTTCGTTAGCCTTCATTTCTACCAAATTCTTCACTTTTATGCAGAAATCTCCTTCCTGACTGTAGATTTTTATTGACAGTCAAGATGTAATCTGTTTTAGTGACCGCTAATCAGAACCGGCGAAAGGTTTTTGGAATTTCTCTATGCAGCAATGGAAAACCGGTGAAGTGGCACAGTTGATCAACGTTACCAAGCGGACGCTACAAAACTGGCTTGAACAGGAGAAGATACCCCGCCCCCAAAAAGGCTCAAACGGTTACTACGTCTGGTCCGCGGTGGACGTAACAGCGGCCCAGAACTACCTTCAGCGGCTTAAATCAACGACCCGCTACCGCATCCGAGGGCACGACAAATGACCAGAAAGCTTCAGATTCAGAACTTTAAGGGCGGCGTGGGTAAAACTACGACGGCCGTCAATCTCTCACATGGTCTGGCGCAAAAGGGTCGGCGCGTCCTGCTGATTGACCTCGATCAGCAGGGTAACGCCTCGGATATGCTAGGTTTAAAGATCGCCAAGACCCAGCCGACGCTCTATAACCTCTTGGTTGACGACCTGGCTTACGACGAGGTGGTGGTCGAAGCTCGCCCCAACTTCTTCATCATCCCGTCGGACAAGCGCACGGCCATGGCCGAGAACATCATCTCGGCCCAGCCTGGGCGGGAACTGGCGCTGACCGTGCGCCTCTCAGAGGTGGCGGGCTTCGATTACGTGGTGCTCGACTGCCCCCCGGCCCTAAACGTCATGCACAATAATGCTCTTCTCTACTCCAACGAGCTCATAATTCCGATAGACATGGATCGGCTGGCACTCCAGGGCGCCAAGGGCATTCTTGATTCGGCAGCCGAGCTGGAGAAGGTTTTTAAATATTCGGCCGATATTTGCGGGGTTTTACCGACTTTTATCGACCGTCGGACCAATATCACGCACCAGGTGATGAAGGTCATCGAGACGCGTTACGGGCAAAAGGTGTTACCCCCTATCCGCTCGGACGCGAAACTCCGTCAGGCCTCGGCGCACGGGAAGACCATCTTCGAGTACGATTCCCACAGCAAAGGAGCAGACGACTACCGGGCAGTAACTGCGGCCATAATCGCGCAGGAGTCGGGCGCGCCCGTGGCGGAGCCCCCTCAGTATGTCGAAGAAACCAGCCAAGTCTGAGCGGGAAGTAGAGCTTCCCGAATGGGCCGACGACGTCACCCCGGCCGACGAGGTGATGCGGAAATTCTACGCCCCGACGGGAGCCTTTAAGTCCGGTCCGATAGTCGTGCAGCAGCCGGGTGTATCCGCTGCCCCAGAGCCGTCCGCTCCGGTAACTAAGGAAAGCGAGGAGACGGGCTTACCCGCTCCAACAGAGCCTCTAAAATCTGCCGCCGATACACCTGAAGAGGTCATCCCAGCCGTTTCGGCGCGCACAGATGCTGCGAAACAAGAGGATCAAACATCTGAGAGTTCCCTGCCCCCGGCTGATCTGAAAGCCCCGGCCCCTCCCGAAGAAGATGTGTCGGCCGTGGTCCCAGATACTACTGAAAAGCCTGCCCAGAGGGTTCCTGTCGAGACTCCAAGCGAGGCACAAAACCAATCCTTTGAGGAGTTTGCCAGAAAGTGGCGGAGATATCTTTACCCGGGGCAGATGGCTGTCATGAGGACCCTTTTTGACCTGACGGTAGCCAAAGGGACGAGTGAATGCTTCACCAGGTACAGCGAGCTTGCGACCGCAACTAAAATGACCCGGCGCAACTGCATCAACGTCATGAACTCACTGGTCGACAGGGGCTTCGTAAAAAGACTAGAGGTCCGTAACGACGCCACAGGCAAAGGTATCAAACTGCGTGTATATGCGGACCCCCTCCCGTAAACTTCTCTTTCTCATATCTTTAAGCCAATCCAAACCAGTGAATACTACTCTTCACCGGTGAACAATACTCTTCACCAGTGAAGACTTCCCTTCACCAGCCAAACAATCCCTGTCAATACAGGCATGCACCAGTGAATTGCACCCTTCACCAGTGAAGAGAGGTTTTCACTGGTGAAGATTTGTTTTCACTGGTGAATAAAGGTCTTCACCGGTGAAGAGAATATATCACCAGTGAACTGTACTTTTCACCGGTGAAGAGAAGTTTTCACCAGTGAAAACTTACTTTCATGAGTGAAGAGCAGCGTTCACCCGTGAAGGTAACTTTTCACGAGTGAATAGCACATTTCACGGGTGAACGCGTGGTTTCACCCGTATTTACAGATCTCGGGATTTAGTGTAGGTAAGTGATGAAAGGTTTCGCGGGCGATCCTGTTCGCGAAAGAGAACTGGCCCGAAGCGCAGAAAGTTTGGCGACTTCAGTTGCGCTCCAGGCCATCTTGAAGAACTCGCTTTGGTGGCGAGCCGGTATTTTTATGCCAACACCGGGGAAGAATTTTACGCCCGCTGGCTGCCACTGTCAAGCCTTTTATTTGCAAGGATTTGACCTATGAGTCTACAGCCCGTCCCGGCTCCGCGCTTCGTTCGAAAGACGCAGCTCGCGCCGGGTGAATACCGCAAGAACTTTCACCAGATAGACCATGAAATTATGGCGGTGGTCACGTCCTCTGAAGCCGATCAGGTGACACCACTCATGAGTAAGGTTTATCTACGCATGGTGGGCGCCCCAAGTCAGTATTGGGAGCGCGAGGGTGTATTGCGAATTGAGGCCGAAATCAGGGAAGACAAAGTGGTGAAGGCATGGGCGGTCTTCTGTGAACTGGTAGGCGTGGCATCTGCCACCGCAAGTAAGGCCGTCCGGTGGATGCACGACCAAGGAGTAATCGGCTACTTCTCCGGCAAGAACGGGGTAGGCATTCGCATCTTTCTCAACCGCGCGATCGCATCAATCGGCACACGAAGTGGTAAAAAAATTTTGGAGTTTTCTCCTGCTTCATCTCAGAGGTCTCCTGCTTCACGGAATGAACCAGCCTTTAACGACAGCTTCGCTGTTCTAGAGGATTCAGACACAGACTTTAATTCGCGCGCGCCAAAAGACGGCGCGGCGGACGAATTGATGATCGGTAAAACATCTCTCGAACCCGGCCCTGGACCAGACACACGTAGAGGGGTAGATACTGGTCCAGAGGGAAGGGAAGTCGAGGCACAGGAGATACGCAAATCCAGCATGCTCCCCATCAATGAGATCGTCGAACGGTTGAAATCCGAGTTGAAGCCGACGCTCCAAGAGGCAGCCAGACAGGCCGCTCGCCAGGAGCATGAAAGAACTCGTGAGTGGCTGGAGAACAGAGGGTTGCCGAAGGCTGCTCGAGTGGCGCAGCGTGAGGCCTACAACGTGCTGAGGAATCATGGCGTGATCAGCGCCGCGAACGAACGCGCTCGCGCAGACCTTGAGGTTGGCCGCAACCATTCCACTTCAGAAGCAAAGCCTCTCACCGAGGGAGAAGTCAAAGAACTGGCCGAGATGTGTCTGGCCATGCTGGAAGCGCATGGGCAGGCGATTGACACTACTCTCTC
>Ga0182001_10000131_pt1 | contig 17377 bp, 12 predicted proteins | sample BulsoiFelSFmetaG_FD_120485 | JGI IMG/M metagenome (GOLD analysis project Ga0182001, IMG submission 120485) | Bulk soil microbial communities from Mexico - San Felipe (SF) metaG | ecosystem: Environmental > Terrestrial > Soil > Agricultural land | place: Mexico: San Luis Potosi | collected... | reverse complement strand
GGTCTTTAGTTGTTTTCAATGGAAATGCCGCCCGTTTTGAATTCTCTTGTAATCAGAGGCGGGCGGTAAATCCGCCGAAACCAGATGCGTTTGAGAGCAAGCTTACAGCCCTTGCCCGGCTGGAAGCTTTGTCGAAGAAAGAAGAGGCCGCGAGCCAAGAAGCGCGGTCAAAGAGTTAGAGAAGGAGTGCCGAACAATGAGTGTCCCGTTTCGACAGAGAACGCCCGGCGAGTATCTAGCCATTATCTGGAAGCGCAAGTGGGTGATCCTCCTGCCTGCGATTGCCATCGCCGCGGCGGTCGCCCTCGTCGTCATGCGGCTGCCCAACGTCTATGAATCTTCCACGCTCATCGTCGTCAAGCCTTCGACTATCTCCGAGGCGATTGTGCCCACCATGTCCGAGGACATGCTGACGCGGCAATTGACGAGCATCAGCCAGATGGTCACCAGCCGCAGCTCCCTGCAACCGCTCATCGAAAAATATGATCTTTATGCACAGGATCGCGGACGCGGCGATTCGATGGAATCTATCGTCGAGCAGATGCGCAAGGACATCAAGGTCGAACTCAACACGACGCGCAACGACATCACCAACGGCTTCAATCTCTCTTACAGAGGACGCGAACCGCGAACCACCCAAGCCGTCACGGCTGAGTTGGCGAGCAAATACGTCAACGCGCAAACGGATGAGAGTCAGAAAAGCAACACCTCTACAAAAGCGTTCTTCACCGAGCAGATCGCCAAGGTCAAAGAGGAGTTGGACGAGATCGCCAAGCGGCGTCTCGATTTCATGACTCAGAATCTCTCGCACTTGCCCGACAGCAATCAAGTGCTCGGCACGCAGTTGACCGGACTCTTCGAGCAGCAAAAATCATACGTGGCGGAAATCGGGCGCATGCGCGGTCAGCAGAATATTCTCAGCCAGAGCCTCGGCGATCTTGAGAAGCAGCGGCAGCAGGAGATAGACAACATCATCAACGATGGCAACGACCCGAAAAGACTGCCGGAGTACACACAACTCCAAGCGCGTCTCGATGCCCTCGAAGCCGAGAAGCGGAATATGTTGACGACGCTCAAGCCCGCTAACCCGGATGTGAAGAAGAAACAGCAGGAGATAGATGATGTCCGCGCGAAGATGGACGCGGCAATCGAAGAAGGAAAAGCACAGGCTGAAGAAAAGAGAAAGAGATACGAGTCGCAGACCGACCCACGTATCAATCAGGTGAAATATAGCCTTGAGGCTATCAAAGGCGACATTGACCGCGAGCAAAAAATGCTCGATGACACGAATGCTCAAATCGGTGCCGTGCGGACCAGCCTCAACGCCATCCCCGGCGTACAGGTCGGGTTAGAAGCGATAGACCGCGAATACAACACCAAGCAGGAAGCCTACAACAATCTGCTCAAGCAGCAGCAGAGCGCAGGCATCATCTCGGACATCGGAGCCAGCCAGCAGGGCAAATCAATCGCCGTCATTGACGCCGCGAACCTCCCCGAATCGCCCGTCGCGCCGAAGCGCGCACAGTTGATGATTCTGGGATTGATCCTTGGTCTCGGCGCAGGTTTCGCGCTGGCCGCGCTCCTCGAAGTGCCGAGTCTTTTGACCGTGCAGACGACGAGCGATGCCGAGCATTACACGGGGCTGCCCGTGCTCGTCTCCGTGCCGGAACTTTTGACAGGCCAGGAAGAGCGCAAGCTCTCGCGCCGCCGCTGGCTCTTTGCCGCCGCCGGAGTCGTCGCCACAGTCCTGAGCATTCCTGTCATCGCTTATGGAATAAAGTTCACGCATATTCTCGATAGGTTCGTATCTTGAATAGCAGAGGCTAGAGGTCAGAGGTTAGAGATTAGTTGCTGACCTCTAACCTCTGACCTCTAGCCTCTCCCTCTTTGGAGACTAACGAGTGTACAGAGAATTCTACGGCCTTAAAGAGCTGCCCTTCGCGCTGACCCCCGATCCGCGCTTTATCTATTTCACACCATCACACACGGAGGTGATGGCGAATCTCCATTACGGCATCGAGAGCGGCAAAGGCATCGTCGTCGTCACGGGCGAAGTCGGCACAGGCAAGACGACAATCCTGCGCTGGATGATGCAGCGTCTGGACCGCACGGTTCTGGTCGCCTACGTCTTCAACCCGCGCTTGACCGTGCCGGAGTTTTACCAGCACATCACGACGCTCTTCGATGTCAAAGAGTGGGAGACGAAATCCGAGCTTTTAATCGCGCTCGGGCGCACCCTCGAATCTCGGCACGGAAGGGGCTTGCGGACAGTGCTCATCATTGACGAAGCGCAGGGACTCTCGCCTTACGTTTTGGAAGAGATACGCCTGCTCTCCAATTTCGAGTCGGACACGGCCAAGCAGTTGCAAATTATCTTGACCGGTCAGCCAGAACTGCGAGACGTGCTCAACGATCCTAATCTCAGACAGCTCAAACAGCGCGTTGCGCTTCGTTGTGAAATCAAATCGCTGCCGAACGTCGAAGAGACAGAGCGTTACATCACCTCGCGCCTTTTGGTTGCGGGCGCAGAGCGCACGGACATCTTCTCACCCGGCGCGATTGATTACATCTTTCGCTGCTCCGAAGGCATCCCGCGCCAGATCAATAATCTTTGCGACAACGCGATGCTGAGCGGCTATGCGGCGGGCGAGTCGGTCATCGGGCGTTCGATTATCGAAGAGGTTGCGGACCAGTTCGACATGCTGCCGCGCGGAGATCGCGGACGCCAGATGGGCGAAGAGCGCGAAGCCCCCGCCAGAATTTTCAGCGCGGCGGGGCGCGCCGAGCTTTGGGCCGCAGGCTCAGGACCACAGACAGAGGGCGCGGCGTCTGTGACGACGCGCGAAGAAACGAACAGAGGGACATCACCGGGTACGGATGAGGTCAGCACGGCGTTTCGTCGTTCGGGCCTTTTGGGAGATTAATCATGGGCAGAGTTTACGATGCATTGAAACGTGCGAGCGCCGGAGGCAACACGGGCGGCGCTGGCGAAAAGCGTGAGAATCAAAAGCGCCGCAACGGAGGGGGACCAGCCTTGTCCGCAGTCCTTCCGCAACAGAACGGAGACGAGCAGGCTCTTGAGAACTTAGCGCTCTTCTCCAACAAGGCGCATGATTCAGCGTCCACTGCGCACACCGATGCGCGCGCCGGGTCGGCACTCTCCGGCGTGATGGCTTCGCGTGAGGCTGGGGCAACTTTGGACGCTGCTGGGACGACGCGCGCTCTCCCGGAGTTTATGTCTCTGGACATCTCCGCAGCGCGCGTCGAACCTCATCTCGTCGCCGTGACGCAACCGCGCTCTGCTTACTGCGAGAATTTTCGCGCGCTGCGGACACGCGTTCTTCAGGCGGGCGAGCGTAAGAAGATGCAGGCTTTCGTCATCACGAGCGCGGGTGTCGGCGAAGGGAAGACCTTGACGACGCTTAACCTCGCATGGCTTCTGGCGCAGACGGACGGCGTGCGCGCGCTCATCATTGACAGCGACCTCCGCCAGCCGTGCGCCACGCATTACTTAGGAATTGATGCCCCTTTGGGACTCTCGGAAGTTCTTGCAGGCGAAGCGACTCTTGCAGAAACGATCATCAGGCTTGAGCCTTCGGGACTTCACCTTCTGCCCGGAGGCGAAGCGCGCGACGATGTCGCGGAGCTGCTCTCCGGCCCAAAGTTTGGACAAATCCTCGCAGAGCTGCGACACATGTTCGACTACATTTTGATTGACGCGCCGCCGCTCGGCATCTTCACGGATGCCAACGTTCTGATTAATCGCGCGGACGGCGCGCTCCTTGTCGTGCGCTCGGGCAAAACTCGCTACAGCGTGATTGATCGCATCATCGAGCAGTTGCCGCGCGAGCGGATGCTCGGCGTCGTCCTTAATCGGACAGACGAGCAGGTGGACGAAAGCTCATACTATTACCAGCGACGTTATTACCGGCACAGCGACAGAGATGCCCTGCCGCCGAAGACTGAAATCGAGATGAAGAAAGGCGAGGAGGTCATAGTCGGAAGTTGAGACCGCGTCGATTCAATGCACGCACGGTTCTGCTGATTCTCGTCGAAGCGATGCTGCTCTTCGGCGGGTTGGTGGTTGCCGTGTACGTGCGTTTGGGGTCGGCTGACGCGGAGTTTGAGTTAATCGAGAAGCACGGTTTTTATAAAGCCGCGCTCGCGACGGGCTTTTGCCTGAGCGCGTTTTATCTCTACGACCTTTACGATTTCGTCACCATGCATGACAGGCGCGAGCTTGTCCTGCGTCTCATACAGGCTCTCGGCCTCGCTTGGGTTGCACTGGCTCTGGCCTTCTATCTTTTCCCGCACCTGATGATCGGGCGCGGCGTCTCCTTCATTTCGCTGCCGCTCGCGCTCGGGCTGATGGTCGCGTGGCGGCTCATGATTCACTGGTTCCTGGGACATCCGGAAATAGGCGAGCGCATTTTGATAGTCGGCTCTGGCCCAATGGCTGTGGAGTTGGCGCGAGAGACTCTGGAGCGTCCCGATGCAGGCTTTCGCATCATAGGCTTTGCCGATAACGACCCGGAGCTTTTGGGAAAGAGTTTAATCAACCCGCGCGTCATCGGTCTCAGCTCAGAGGTGGACAAGATCGTCAAGCGCGACAACATTGACCGCATCATCGTGGCAATGGGAGAGCGTCGCGGGCAGTTTCCAACAGACCAGTTGCTACGCTTGAGTCTTTCGGGTCACGTCTCGATTGAAGAAGGAGCATCCTTTTATGAAAGGCTGACGGGTCGCGTTCACCTGGACATGATGCGCCCGAGCTGGCTCATCTTTTCTGGACGCAAGCGACAGGCGCGCGTGAACTCGATTATGCGCGTCACATTTCATCGCATGGTCGCTTTCTTCGGCGCGATTCTTTCGCTTCCCATCGCCATCCTGACGGCGATTCTCATCAAGCTAGATTCGCGCGGGCCTGTGCTTTACAAGCAGGAGCGAGTCGGGCGCGGCGGCAAGACTTTCATGGTCATGAAGTTTCGCTCGATGCGCGTGGATGCCGAAAAGAATGGCCCCGTCTGGGCGCGCGACGCCGATGATCGCGTGACGCGCGTCGGGCGCATCATCCGCAAGATCCGCATAGACGAGATTCCACAGTTCTGGAACATCCTTCGTGGCGACATGAACTTTGTTGGACCACGTCCTGAGCGCCCGCACTTTGTCTCGCAGCTTGCGGAAGAGATTCCTTTCTACGAGCAGCGACACTTGATTGCTCCGGGGCTGACCGGTTGGGCGCAGATTAAATATCCATACGGCTCCTCGATTGAAGACGCGCGGCAGAAGCTGCAATACGATCTCTACTACATCAAGAATCAGAGCCTCGCGCTCGACGCCGCGATTTTGTTTGAGACCGTGAAGACGATTCTCTTCGGTCGCGGGGCGCGTTGATAAGAAATTTTTAGCCACAGAGGCACAGAGACACAGAGAGAGTGTGAGAGAGAAAGAAAATAGATGAGAGAAGAGAAATTTGAGATTTCATATTCCAACATTTTCTCCGTGTCTCTGTGCCTCTGTGGCTAGTCTGTTCAAGTAGGTTTTCAGGAGGTTGAAGTAATGAAGATGAAATACACGTTGAAGTCAATCGCGTTCGTGTTTGTGCTCGCGCTCGCATCCTCTCTTATGCTCTTCGCGCAGGAGGCGCAGCCGGACAATAAGAAAGAGAGTCGCGGCGGCGTAATGGGCGCAATCTTCGGGCAAGACCCAAAGGAGAAGAAGAGCGAGCAGAAGAAAGATGAAGCGGCGAAAACTTCTTCGCAAAGCGCGCCCGCTAAGGACAATCTGCGACTTGAGGCGGACGACACGAATCCTTTGCCTCCTGACGTTGCCCCGGAGATGCAGGCCAATCGCCGCGAGCAAGCCTCCGAAGAAGCGGCAGCCATCGTGCCCTACTACAACAACTTCCTGAGTAGCTACAGGCTTGGACCAGAGGATGTCATCTCTATCCGCGTCTTCGGCCAGGACCGTTATTCAATCTCAGGGATCACCGTCCCGCCCGACGGTCGCATCTCGTATTATCTGATTCCCGAAGGCATACCCGTCGCCGGTAAGACGACACAACAGCTTCAAGAGGAACTGACTAAACGGCTCGACGAATACATCATTGACCCGCAGATCACAGTCACGCTCGACAAAGCTGTCTCAGCCACCTACTCGGTCATCGGCGACGTGGCGCAGCCCGGCGTGAGGACGATGACACGCCGCTACAGCATTATGGACGCGCTGGCGATGGCTGGCGGCATCCTCAACACCGGCGACAAATCAAAAGTCATCATCCTGCGCCAACAGGCAGACGGCAATGTCCGTCCGATCCTCGTCAATGTTAAAGAGATTGAAAGAGGTCGCGCCAAACAGATGGCTTTCCTCGTTCCCGGCGATCAAGTCGTCGTTCCCGGCAACACCTTCAAGAGAATAAAGCAGTGGTCGGACCTGCTTTCTATAGTCAGCTTCGCGCGTATCTTCAGCGGATGGTAATAGCGAAGAGATGAGGGCGGCAGCGATGAGGGATGAATAAAAAGAAAGACTGCAAGACCGCTTTGCTTTCTTCATCCCTCATCCCTCATCCCTTCTTTTATGGAGAGACTGATGGGAAAAAAAAGTGTACAACCGACCACACCTTTAGCCCGGTTCATCACGGATAGACTGAATCAACTGGGTCTCAAGCAAGTGGACTTCTGTCGGCGGACAGGATTCGACCAGGGCTTGCTCTCGAAGCTGCAATCGTCCGTCATCACGACGATTAATCTGGAGAGCGCGCTGCGGCTCGCCGACGGGTTGAAAGTTCAGCCCGCGCAGATTCTCTCGCTGCTTGGCAAAGAAGACGCGCATCATCTCTTGAAGAAACTCTACGGCAACAACGTCTGCCCGCAATGCGCGGGCGAGACCTTGACGCCCGAACCCGTCCAGACGATTACCACAGCAGCGCAGCAGGCATTCACCCTGGGGCGCGACATGACGCCCGTGCTGGTCATGCTCCGTCACCTCTCAGCCACGCGCCGTGCGACAGCGGACGCGGCTGCGGCGGCAGCAGCCGTAGCAGAACACACGCCTCACGGCGGACATTCATGAGAGCAGTGAGCAGTGAGCAGTTAGCAGTGAGCAGTATGCGGCGAAAGAGTCGTCGCTATTTTTTACTGCTCACTGCTCACTGCTTACTGCTCACTTCATTCTGCCTTTCGGCTCGCGCTTCGGGTGTCTGGACCAAACAGCGTTCGAGTTCGTTCGCGTGGCTGCACGCGGTCTATTTCCTGGACGAGAATCGCGGGTGGGCTGTTGGCGGCAAGGGAACTATTCTCGCAACCGATGACGGCGGAAATCTTTGGCGCACATTACCTCGTCCAACGGAAGATTCTTTGCAGGACGTTTATTTCGCTGATGAACAGACAGGCTGGCTCGTCTGCGAGCGAAACATCTATGATCTCAAGACAGTGGACGAGCCGCGAACTTACCTGATGCGTACCTCGAACGGCGGCAGGACCTGGACGCGCGTCAACGTGATTGGCAAAGACGTTAACGTCCGGCTCGTGCGCGCTCTCTTTACAAGCGGCGGGCGCGGCTGGGCTTTCGGCGAAGGCGGCGTGCTCTACACGACGCGCGACGGCGGCGCGACGTGGGAGCCGCAGCGCGTCCCGACCAGATACCTTCTTCTGGGCGGCCTCTTTCTCAATAGCGCGCAGGGCTGGCTGGTCGGCGCGGGCGCGACAATCTTGCAAACTTCTGATGGCGGCGAGACCTGGAACACGGGCGCGCTTCTTAACCCAACAGCTCCCGCGAGTAAAAATGCTAAAGATGCTGAGGCCGCAGCGCGAGTGCGCTTCACCGCCACATCGTTCATTGACCAGAAGCGCGGTTGGGCTGTCGGCGCAGAGGGAAAAGTTTTTGCTACGCGCGACGGCGGGCGCACATGGAGCGCGCAAGCTTCGAACGTCGCGGCGGATTTGTTGGATGTCAAGTTCATCAGCGAGTATGAGGGCTGGGCTGTCGGCGCACAAGGCACTTTGATTCGCACGATGGACGGAGGCGCGCATTGGACTGTGGAGGCGAGCGGGACGACGCACCCGCTCGAACGCATCTTTTTCGTCGGTCGTGGGCACGGCTGGATCGTCGGCTTCGGCGGAACGATCTTGAGTTATAACGCCGATGGCGAGACGCCGCGAAGACCAGAGCTGAAAAAGACGTAAATCGTGAATCATAAATCGTGACAAGAGAGAACATGATTTCCTCTTGTGACGATTTACGATTCACGATTTACGAACAAACGATTTACGTGCGAACGGAGTGAGCAAATGAAAGTTAGGTTGATGGCCTCGAATCTTTCTTACGTATCACGCTTCTTTTTGAGCGTGGCTTTCGTGATTTGCTGCTTCTCTTCAGTGTTGGCCCAGACGGATTCATCCGCTGGCTCGACTGCGAGCGAAGACGCTTCCGCGAAACAAGCGCCTCAGACCGCAGCGAAGGGCGGCGACCGGCTCGATTCTTTGCGCGCACAGATTGCGAGCGCGAAGACGGGCGATGAGCGGATGCGTTTGCAGCGCACGTTGGTTGACTATCTGGTCGCGCTCAACAGGAAGACTGAAGCCATGAATGAGTTGCGCGCGATGGCGCGCGATGAGCGCATTGATCCCGTCGGCTTCTATAACATCGGTAACGCGCTCGCACGACTCGGCGACACAGACACGGCGATTGAGACTTATCGCAAAGCCATCAAGCAACGTCAAGGCAACTATTCGCACGCGCAGAACAATCTCGGCGTTCTCCTCTTGCGACAGGGACGCTGGGACGAAGCGCGCACTGCTTTCCTGGCCGCTCTCGCTCTTGAGAACTTCCGTTATGCCGAAGCGAGCTACAACCTCGGTCATCTCTACTCAGCGCAGGGCGACTCCAATCTGGCTATGCGCGAATGGAGTCGTGCGTTGGTCGTGCAGCCTGACGATGTGGATGCATTGATTGCTCTGGCGCATGCTCTTGCCGATGACGGCAAACGTGAGCGCGGCGTTGCGCTGCTCGACGCTTTTCTGACGCGACGTGGACCGAATACTGCGATAGCGGACGCGCGGCGCGATATTCTCTATGGCAGAGATGAACTCGAACCGGCGAGCGCACCGTCAACAACAGGCGGCGCGAAAGTCTCAAGCGAGAAACAGTCAACAGCTAATAGTGTTGGGAAAGCTGCTGCGGCGTCACGTCCTCTGGAGGTTGACCAGGAGACATACGACCTCTTGCAGCGTGCGCGTGACGAGCGTGAGGCAGGTCGCAATGAAGAAGCGGTCAAGCTTTACAACCGTGTGCTTTCGCGCAGCAACGGGCTGCTGCCGCCCGCGAATTTGGAACTGAGTTTCGTGCTGAGCGGGTTGAAGCGTTATGACGAAGCGGTCGTGGTCCTGACCACACTCGTGAACCGCGCGGGCGCGCGTTACCCGATTGCTTATTATCATCTGGGTCGGCAATACGAGCAGCTCGGAAATTTGAGTCTCGCGGCTGATGCTTACGAAAAGGCTGCCGCGGGTTTCAACGAGACGAATCCGCAGTTTCTTCTGGACCTCAGTCGCGTGCGCGAAAAAGAGGGAAACACTCGGGCCGCGCTTGCGGCGATGGAAGATTACGTCCGCATCAGCCAGAGCAAGGGCGGCGCACCCGCCTGGTCCACCGAGCGCCTCGCGCAACTTCGAAAAATAGTGAATAGTGAAAAGTGAATAGTGAAAAATGAATAGCTGTATTTCACTATTCACTATTCACTATTCACTTTTCACTGCTTTTACTTTTCCCTCTCGCCTTGTTAAGATTCCTCCTGTTACCCCGCTTACCTAAAATCTGACAATTTGACTGAGGAGGGTTCTGTCATGAGTCTCTTTCGGCGACGTTTGTTTCTGTTCGTCGCACTCGCGTTCGCGCTAGTTACGATTTCGATGACGGCTGGTCGGACGAGCCGCGCTGCTTTCACACCACCTACTGACAATTCTGACCCTTACGGGTTGTTCGTTGATTCTCCTCAAAAGGCCGTCTCTTCCGGCTTCGATGTTTCCAATCTTGACAGAAGCGCAAACGCCTGTCAGGACTTCAATCAATTCGCCAACGGCGGCTGGATGGCGCACAACCCGATTCCTCCGGCCTACTCTGTCTGGGGACGCTTCACGCAGTTGGACGAGCAGAACTTGAGCGTCCTGCACGACATTCTCGAAGGTCTGTTGAAGAAGCCTAATCGCGCGGGCAGCAACGAGCAGAAGGTCGCGGACTTTTACGAGAGTTGCATGGACGAGCCGACTATCGAGAAGGAAGGAATCAATCCGCTCCAACCGGAACTGGACCGCATCGCTGCCCTCAATGATCTGCAAGGTCTCGAAGACGAGATCGCACGCTTGCACGCGCACCGCATCCCTGCCGTCTTCGGTTTTGGCGCGGCGCAGGACTTCAAAGATTCCAAGACCATCATCGCGCAGACAGTGCAGGGCGGATTAGGGCTTCCCGACCGCGACTACTACACAAAGGATGATGCCAAATCGAAAGAGACGCGCGATGAATACATGAAACACGTCGCTCGCACTTTCCAGTTATTGGGCGATGACGCGGACAAGGCTGCGGCGGAAGCCAAGACCGTGATGAACATCGAGACGAAGCTCGCGGAGAACTCTTCGACTCGCGTTCAGCGTCGCAACCCTGAAGCCAACTATCATCCGATGATTAAGTCGCAGCTTCTGGAACTGACGCCGCATTTCGACTGGGGTCGCTACTTCCGCAACATCAATATGCCGGAGGTTGCCAAGGTCAACGTCGGCCAGCCCGACTTCTTCAAAGCCGCTGACAAGCTCTTAACCGATATTCCAATCGAAGATTGGAAGACGTACCTCCGCTGGCATCTCGTCAATGCCGCCAGCCCGACGCTTTCGTCCAAGTTCGTTGACGAGAACTTCGCTTTCAACGGCAAGTACCTGCAAGGCACAACAGAAATCCTGCCGCGCTGGAAGCGTTGTGTGGCGAGCACTGACCGCGCGTTGGGTGAAGCCCTGGGCCAGCTCTATGTCGAGAAGACGTTCACGCCGCAGGCCAAAGCGCGCGCGCAAGAGATGGTCAAGAACTTAATCGAAGCTCTGCGGACGGACCTCTCAACCTTGAGTTGGATGTCAGAGCAGACGCGGACGCGCGCCATCGCAAAGCTTGACGCCTTCATGCGCAAGATCGGATTTCCAGACAAGTGGCGCAGCTACGAAGCCCTGCAAGTTAGTCGTGGCGCTTACTACAACAACGCTGTCTCGTCGGGCGAGTTCGAGTTCAAGCGAAACCTTGGCAAGATTGGCAAGCCCGTTGATCGAACCGAATGGGGCATGACGCCACCAACCGTCAACGCTTACTACAATCCTTCGATGAACGAGATAGTTTTTCCGGCTGGCATCCTGCAACCGCCGTTCTACGATCCGAAGGCGGACGATGCTTTCAACTACGGCGGCATCGGCGCGGTCATCGGCCACGAGATGACGCACGGCTTTGACGACTCGGGCGCGCGTTTCGACGCTGACGGCAACCTTGCGATGTGGTGGACGCCAGACGATTACAAGAAGTTTACGGAGCGCACGGACTGTGTGGTGCATCAGTTCGATTCTTACGAAGTCGAGCCGGGCTTGCATCAAATCGGCAAGCTGGTGGTTGGCGAATCGGTCGCCGACCTCGGCGGTTTGACTGTGGCTTATGCGGCGTACCAGAAATCTCTACAGGGCAAGCCCAAGCCGAAAGTGATTGACGGATTTACGCCGGAGCAGCGTTTCTTCCTTGGCTGGGCGCAAGTCTGGGCGCAGAACATCAGGCCGGAGGCGGCGCGTTTGAGAACGCAAACAGACCCGCATCCTTTGGCGCGCTTTCGCGTCAACGGCCCGCTCTCGAACATGCCTGCGTTTGCCCAGGCGTTCGGGTGCAAAGCTGGCGACCCGATGGTCAGAGCAGAACGTTGCCAGATTTGGTAAGAACAGTTGGCAGCAGGCAGTTGGCAGTTAGGTTTAGCTCGTTGAGCTAAGGGTTATTGGTAAAGCAACAAGCTCATCAACCCTTAACTCTCTGCCAACTGCCAACTGCCAACTTCATTTCGTGTTCTGTTTCAATAACGAGTTCAGGCAAACCAGAAGCATGCCGTCCGGCCTCTCTACAAAGTGCAGGGCGGCTGCTTCTATTTCGTTGAAGATCATGCGGAGGCTCTTGGCCGTAACCGCCGCCGCCTGGTCCGGTCTAATCATCAAGACCGCTTCACCGCACGCGTCGCACCATTCTTCGACGGCGCGATAGCGTCTACGGATAACGAGCACGCGCTCTGTCAAGACCGTTATCTCTGTCCCCTTCTTTTTTTTCACGGTCGTTTAGTGAATAGCAATGCCAAATCCGATGGTGAAGTTGTGCGCCGTCCGTCCCGCGACTCTCAAATCAAAGTCGGCATTGCCAGGCACGTCACGGTCGCGCGCGAATACGGGGTTGTAGTCCACTTCGACCACGCGCAGGTCTATGTACTTTGAAACACGCACGTCCAACCCTCCGCCGAGTTTCATCGAAAAGCTGGTCACGCGGTCGTCCAAAGTGAAGTTGAATCCGGCGGTCGAAGTCTGAACGTCGTGCGAAGTCTGGCGCGCAATGCCCGCGAGCGCATGCAGGAATGGCTTGAACCGTCCTGTCTTGCTATTGTTCTTGATTTGAATGCCGCCGAGAAAGTTGTAGGTGCGGTTTGTGAATCTGTTGGTGTCAACGTGCCCCGCTCCGAAATCGTCGGCAACCGTCTTGGTGTTGAAATGGCCGGTAATGTTGCCCTTGATGCCTATATACTTCGTCAGGTTATAAGTGACAGAAGCATCGAAGCCGTGAAACCCGCGACGGTCGCAGAAGATGCCCTGAACGTTTGAGCCAAGAATGCCTGCGCCATCTGGCGTACAAGGCTCGAAAGAGAAAGTATCAGGCCCTTCCGTCACGGTCTGTGTGCCTGAGTTAGGGGCTTGCCGTGCATAAGAATAGCCGCCATACACTTCCAACTTGTAATAGTCGTCCGCGCTTTGCGCGAAAGTGGTCGCACAGAATGGCGGGATGAGCAGGGCTAAGAACAAAATTTTTCTCATGAAGAATCTCCTTCTCGATTTCTATTCGTATTAAGATTAGCGGCCAGACAAAGCACTGGATTTCGGGCCACCGTTTCTGACCTTGAGCCGCGAGCCAGTTGGAGCGGCTCAAGTGACTCGCATGATTGACCGGCGACCGCTAAAAAGTCCTAAAAGGCAGGCTCAAAAATTCTAAAAAGCTCTAAAATTCGAGCGATGAACGAGCAGATAAGCGAGCAGCAACGTTTCTACGAGTTCGACCCATTTCTTCTGGATGCGCAGGAGCGCGTGCTCTTTCGCGAAGGCGAGCGCGAGCCTGTGGACTTGACGCCGAAAGTCTTCGACATCCTTCTGGAATTGGTGCAGAACAGCGGGCGGATAGTCGAGAAGCGGGAGCTGATGGAGAAGGTCTGGCCGAACACTTTCGTCGAAGAAGCGAACCTCACACAGCATGTCTCGACGCTTCGCAAAAAACTGGCACAGCACTCCGATAAACAGCGATTCATCATGACCGTGCCGGGTCGTGGCTATCGCTTTGTGGCGACCGTCAAAGAGTTGTGGGACGACGAGGAGGTCTTGAGCGTTCACGAAAAGACCATCGAGCGCATCATCATTGGCGATGACACGAGCGCGCCAAAGTTTTTGGAAGAGCGAAGCCGGATAGTTATTCCAGAGTCCAGGCAACGAGAGATAGCGGAAGTTTCGACAAGCCGTGCCCTCACTCCAACCGCAGCCGCTCAATCTAATCAGAAAAGGCAACGCATTCTAATTCTCGCGGCGAGCGTTGCAGCCTTAGCGATCATCGCTTTCGTTTCATACAAACTGCTCAGCCGAGGAGTGGGCGCGCCATTCGAGAAGACCAGGCTCGTCAAATTCACGACGACAGGCAAGGTCTCATGCGCGGCCATCTCGCCCGATGGCAAGTACGTCGCTTATGGAGTTGATGATGGGGGCGAGGGGAGCATCTTCGTCAGGCAGGCCATCATGACGAATGACGGCGTGCAGCTTCTTCCACCGAGCACGTTTCATTATTTGGAGATGGCCTTTTCGCCCGACAGCAATTACCTCTATTACCTGCGGTCAACCCTGAACTCGCCCAACATGCTCTACAGAATTCCTGCGCTCGGTGGAACAGCCGTCAAGCTTGCGGAAGATGTTGACAGTCCTCCGGGATTCTCGCCGGATGGAAAACAGATTGCCTACCTGCGAGGTTACCCTGACCTCAACGAATCGTCTTTAATCATCGCCAACGGGGATGGAAGCTCAGAGCGGAAACTCGCTTCATTAAAGGAGCCGCGCGAGCGGTTCGTGCTCTTCGCCACTCCATCCTGGTCGCCCGACGGAAAGAGAATAGCTTGTCCCGTTGAGAAGACGGATGACAAGGGCGAGTATCAAGAACTGGACGAAGTCTCTCTGGAAGATGGCAGCTTTAAGTCCATCACGACCGGAAGGTGGCAAGGGGTCGGGCGCGCATCGTGGCTCGCGGATGGACAGGGACTGATGATGGTGGCCGCCGATGAGGAATCATCGCTTTCACAAATCTGGTACGTCGCGTACCCGACAGGCGAGACGCGCAAAGTAACCAACGATCTAAACGATTACAGTAATCTGAGCGTGATGGCTGATGGGCGCGCGATGACGGTCGTCCAATCTGATAGACAGGCGAACATCTGGATTGTGCCGGAGATGGACACGACGCGCGCTCGGCAGATTACCAACAGCAATTACGATGGCGTTCAAGGTTTCAGTTGGACGCCGGACGGGCGCATCATCTATTCGACATCGACGGGCGCAACGGAGAATCTGCGTCTCTCGGATGCAGACGGCGCACATCAAAGACAGTTGACCGAGAACACAGGCTTCAGTCGCTCAGCCGTCGTCTCGCCCGATGGCAAGACCGTCGTGTTCGTCCTCTTACGAAACGGAGAGCAGCATCTCTGGGCGATGGACGCGGACGGCTCTCGCCTGCGCCAGTTGACGGATGGCATACGCGATACTGGCCCAGTCTTTACGGCTGACGGCCAGTGGGTAATCTATAAATCTTATGCGGAGGGCAATCCAAACCTTTTCAAAATCACTCTCGCGGGAGGTCAGCCCATTCGCTTGACGGATAAGATTTCAGGCTCGCCCGCCATCTCGCCTGACGGAAAGCTCATCGCCTGCACTTACCGCGAGGAGGCGATTGCGCCCGTCAAGGTCGCGCTCTTCTCCGTTGATGGCGGCGCGCCGCTCAAGCTGCTTGATGTCAACCCGCTGCCGGTTCGTGGGCTGTTGCGCTGGACGCGCGACGGGCAGGCTCTGACCTACATCAACATTCGCGGAGGCGTCTCGAACATCTGGCTGCAACCCATTGACGGCGGGCAGCCCAAGCCGTTGACAGACTTCAAGCAGGACCGCATCTTCTGGTTCGACTTATCGCCCGACGGTCGCACGCTGGCTGTCGCGCGCGGGCGCGTTTTGAATGATGTGGTGCTCATCAATTCTGTGAAGTAAGGAATTCCGCATTGGCATCAAAAGAGCAAGGATGAAGGCAGAAGGATTAATCAGATAACCTAGCGGTTGCCAGCGCCCTCTGCCTCTTCCTTCCCTTCTTCCTTTTCCGTCTCTTCCGCCTTGCGTTCGGGTCGCATGTGCGGGAAGAGAATCACGTCGCGGATGCTGCGCTTGCCTGTCAGGAGCATCACGAGGCGGTCAATGCCGATACCGATGCCTGCGGCTGGCGGCATCCCGTAAGAGAGCGCGCGGATGTAATCCTCGTCCAACACCATCGCCTCGTCATCACCACGCTCGCGTGCTTTGGCTTGGTCAAGAAAACGCTCGTACTGCTCCTCCGGGTCATTCAACTCCGAAAACCCGTTCGCGCATTCCATCCCCGCAATGAACAACTCGAAGCGTTCGGCAATTGTTGAATCAACTGGCGAAGCTTTCGAGAGAGGGGAAATAGGTTTAGGGAAATCAGTAATGAATGTTGGTTGACTCAAATTGCGTTCTGCAATCCTATCAAATAACTTTTGGATATTCTGTGCGTATTCACTAGCATCCTCTACCAAATGTCTTGAGTCGCTTATCCCTAATTCCGTAACGGCTTGCGGCCAGAACTCAGATACTAGTTTTGTCAACTCCTCTTTCGATTCGGGCGTCGCAAGTAAATCGGGGGGTAACTTAAAAAGCAATCCTATCTTATCGAAGAGACGAGAAAGCAAATATGTTAAAGTTGGATCATCTATCCAACTCTCATCGAAAGCCCTGCCTTTAAACTTTAACGATTTAATTTCCTCAGGCAAGTTATTTTTAATTGCCTGTCTCATAGTTAAGCGCGCGAACCGAGTAGAGAAATCAAGCTTATGAGTAAGAATATAGGATCGAATAGCCATCATTCTTCTACCGTGTACGTGATGCGGCAAAACGCTATCTATGTGTTCCTCATAATTAAAGGTTGAGATACCCAGAACTCTCTCAATATTTGTTCGCAACATCTCTTCACAGAAATCCATCATTCCGTTCACGTCCATGTAGGCGCAGTAAAACTCCAGCATCGTGAACTCTGGATTGTGTGTGCGGTCTATGCCTTCGTTGCGGAAGTTGCGGTTGAGTTCATAGACCTTCTCGAAGCCGCCGACGACCAAGCGCTTCAAGTAGAGTTCGGGGGCGATGCGAGCATAAAGTGTAATGCCGAGTGCGTTATGCTTTGTCTCAAAAGGGCGGGCGACTGCGCCTGTGGCTTTGGGCGAGAGCATGGGGGTTTCGACTTCGATGTAGCCGTGATCGTCGAGGAAGCGGCGCATCTCGCGGATGATTTTGGAGCGGCGCTCGAAGACTTCACGCGAGCTTAGCTCGCGTGAAGCCGCGCCCGCTTCTTCACCTGCCTCGACCTTCAAACTCCCTGCGATCAAATCTGCATATCGCTGTCGCTGGCGAATCTCCGGGTCGGAGATGCCGTGCATCTTGTCCGGCATCGGGAGCATGGCTTTCGAGAGGAACTGCAACTCCTCGACATGCACGGACAACTCGCCCGTCTTCGTGATGAAGAGGAAGCCTGCGACGCCGATGAAGTCGCCGTGGTCGAGCAGTTGCAAAAGCTGCCAGCCGCTATCCGCCGGTTCATTGATGACTTCGTCAGTGTCGTTGCTTATGGCGCGCGCGTCGTCGCGGCGCACGTAAATCTGCAAGCGCGACTTGCCGTCGGAGAGATGCACGAACGCCGCCTTGCCCATCACGCGCGGCGGCGTGGCGATGCGACCGCTGACGCGCACCTCAATCACGTTCAACTCGGCGTTTGCCGCTTCGAGTTGTTCCGGCGCAGGCTTCGCGCC
>Ga0182001_10000130_pt1 | contig 17420 bp, 5 predicted proteins | sample BulsoiFelSFmetaG_FD_120485 | JGI IMG/M metagenome (GOLD analysis project Ga0182001, IMG submission 120485) | Bulk soil microbial communities from Mexico - San Felipe (SF) metaG | ecosystem: Environmental > Terrestrial > Soil > Agricultural land | place: Mexico: San Luis Potosi | collected... | reverse complement strand
TCGCGGCGCGCGAGGCGGCGGCAGCCGACCACGCAGTCGATGTCGGTGACGTGGACCACGTCGTCGGCCAGGTCGGCGCAGAAGAGCGGCGGCGTGATGGCGGCGCCGTGGCCCGGTATCAGGCGCTTCGACTTCTGCCCGCCGAAGATGACGCTGCCGACGGCGTCGACCGCGACGATCTTGGTGGACAGCTTGTGCTTCCTGACGTACTCGGCGCAGCCGCGCAGCGTGCCGCAGGTGCTCGTCGCGCAGAACAGGTAGTCGAGCCGGCCGCCGAGCACTTCCAGAATCTCGCCCATCGTCCGGTGGTGCGCCAGCGGGTTGAAGGCGCTCGTGTACTGGTTGGGCCAGAAGCTGTTGTCCACGGTGTCGAGGAGGAACTGGACGTGGTCGATGCGGGCCTTCAGGAACTCGCCGGTCTCGGGGTCGGGCACGTCGATGGAGACGACATCCGCGCCGTAGGCCCGCAGGAGGCGGCGGTTCTGGGCCGTCGTCTTGGCGTCGACGACGCAGATGAACTTCAGGCCGTAGAAGGAGCAGGCCTGCGCGAGGCCGACGCCCATGTTGCCGGAGCTTGACTCGATGATGACGGTGTCCTGGTTGACGCGGCCGGTCCGCATGCCCTGTTCGAGGATGCTGACGGCGGTGCGGTCCTTGATGCTCCCTCCGGGGTTGAGCATCTCAAGCTTGGCGTAGAGGTTGAAGGGGAGGTCTTTGAAGACCCTCGACAGTCTCACCAGTGGCGTGTTGCCGATGGCCGATAGAACACCTTCATTGACGGCTTCCATCCCTTTCCAGATATGCATGATTTCACTCTCCAACGTTGGGTGGGGTTTGATTCCCGCGGTGGTTTCGGGGCGACGTGCAGCCCGCTGCGTGTCTTGAGGCGCAAAGGGGCGACGCTGACATCGCTTGCTGCGGCCCCCGCCGCCCGTCGGGGACGGGCGTGCGGCGGGGTCGAAGCGAGACGGCCTCCGCGAGCGCGGGGCGCGCCCGCGGACGGCACTCCAGTGTTTTGAAGAAGTTCCCGCACCTTGACGTGCGGCAGAAGGTCCGGGGGCGGCTGAAGAAGAAGAGAGCCCGCGGCGTGTGTTTATTGCGGTGGGGCCGCGGCCTTGCGGCCGAGGCGGGGTTGTCGCGGCGGCAGTGGAGACGGCCGCCGCGCGGTGGCTTTAAGGGCGCCGGGCCTTGGAGTCGGCCGCGCCTTTCCTGAGACTGATGCTGCCGCCGTCGGAGCGGAGGACCAGGGCGGGGCCGCCGCCGTTGATGGCCGCGCGCAGGGCGTCGCGCTTCGACTTCGGCCCGGCAGCCTCGTCGTACTCGGAGGCGACGCGACCGCCCGAGGCCGCCGCGTCGAGTTCGACGCCGACGCCCTCGCCGATGCTCAGCTCTATCCTCCCGCCCGAGGTGCGGACGCTCGAAGCGGCCTGCGGCTGGCCGTTGAGCGCGGCCCGGAAGGGGCCGCCGCCCGTGTCAGCTTCGAGGGACGCGGCGGCGTTCTCGACTGTGACCGGCCCGCCGCCGGTCTCAAGCTTCAAGGGGCCGCCGACGCCCGCGACGCGGACGCGACCGCCCGCGCTCGACGCCGCCACGCCGCCCTGCACTCGGCCCAGCGAAACGTCGCCGCCCGCCGTCTCGACGCTCACGCTCCCCTGCAAGTCTCCGGCGTTGAAGGAGCCCACGGTGCGCACGTCGAGGTTGTAGCTGCGCGGGACCGTGATTTGGAAGCGGAGGTTGACGCGCCGCCGCTCGTCGTCCGGCGTCTCGCGGCGGAAGCGGACGCTCACAGTCACGTCGCGGTCCTGCTGCGTGGCCTCTACGAGCAGGTTGCCCAGGAGCCTCGCGGCCTCCTCCCTGCCGCCGGCGTCCACGCTGCGCAGGATGTCGAGCCGGACGGCGTCGGTCTCGGCCGCCACGACCTCCACGTCGCCGATTGCCGCGGCGAGCGTCAGTCGGCCGCCCTCGCCCGTCCGGAAGCTGCGCGTGACGGTGTCCTCGACGCGCGGGCGCCGCTTCTCCCCCCCGATGCGCGCCAGCGCGCCGAACATGAACGGGGGGATGAGTCTGGCGTCGCCGCCTTCGGGCCGGGGCGCGTTCGTGTCGGCGAGGCCGGCCACGAGGACGCCCAAAAGGAGTAAAGCACCCGGGGTGAACTGCATCTCGTCTGCCTCTCTTTCGTTCCCGCCCTCGCGGGTTAGGCCGCGCCAGCCGCCATCTTCTTGCGAAGGCTTAAGGGGCGCATGTCGGTCCACACCTCCTCGATGTAGGCCAGGCACTCCGCCTTCGTCCCCGCCTTGCCGGCGTCCTGCCAGCCGAGCGCGTTCTCGCGGTCCGCCGGCCAGATGGAGTACTGCTCCTCGTGGTTCACCACCACCTTATACGTCGTGTTGTCTTCGCTCTCGTCTCGGCTCATCTTCAGGCTCCTTACTTATCTCGCTCGCCCGCGCGGGGCTCGCTGTCTGTGGGTTTAGGGTCGGGGCGGGCGCGGGGCCGGCGCGCACTTCGCGGGCGCGCCGGCCGCGAGCGCCGCGGCTACTGGACGGGCACGGCGACCTCTTCCGGCAGGGCGACATCGACGGGCATGCCCTCAACGGGGTCGAGCGACTTGTCGTAGACGATCTTGCCGTCGTCGAGCTTAATGACGCGGTCGCCGACGTGGTAGTACTTGTCGTCGTGCGTGATGGCGATGACCGTCTTGCCGCGGGCCTTGAGGTCCGGCAAAAGCTGGTAGTAGAAAATCTCCTTGAAGTGCGGGTCCTGGTCGGCGGCCCACTCGTCGAAGAGGTAGATGGGGCGGTCTTCGAGGTAAGCGGTCAGCAGCGCGAGGCGCTTGCGCTGCCCTTGGGACAGCTCGGTGGTCGAGAGCGCCTTGTCCTTGACCGTCACCTTGTGGTCGAGCTGGAGCTGCGCGAGGTACTGGCGCGCGCGCGCGTCAAGCTCGTCGGGGTTCAGGCCGAGGAAGGTGTCGAACAGGAAGAAGTCTGCGAAGACGGCCGAGAAGTGCTGGCGGTAGTAGTCCAGCATGTCGTCGGTCACCGCCTCGCCGTTCAGCCGCAGCTCGCCGCCCTCGGGCTTGTAGAGGCCGAGTATCAACTTGCTGAGCGAGGTCTTGCCGCTGCCGTTGCCGCCCGTCAGGAAGACCAGCTCGCCGGCGCGGACCGTGAGGTCGATGGGGCCGAGCACGAAGAGGCTGTCCTCACCCTCGCGCTTGTAGGAGTGCGTCACGCCGCGCAGTTCCAGCTCGGCGAACGGCCGGCCCGCGTCGAGCAGGAGCGGCGAGTCCTCCTCGGTGGCGCTCGGCGTCAGCGTCAGGCCCAGCTCCTCGACGTTCCTGAGCGAGACGCCGGCGCGCCCCACGTTCGGCAGCATGTTCATGATCATCTGCAGGGGCGTCATCAGGTAGAGGAGCGCGAGCGTGAAGCCGGTCAGCACGGCGGCGCTGACGTCAATCATGCCGGAGAGGGCGAAGAGCAGCAGGCCGATGACGACGAAGACGAGCAGTTGGCCCCAGCTCGCCGCGACCGTGTAGATGGTCTGGCCGGCGATGTTGTGGCGGCGGAACTGCGTGGCCGTCGTCCGCAGCACGTCGGAGAGGAAGGCCCGGCGGCGGTCGCCGTGAATCTTCAGCTCCTTGATGCCCTCGGTCAGCGCGCGGAAGTGGTTGAAGAGGTTGTCGCCCTCGCGGCGCGCGAGCCGCATGTGGTGGAACGACTTGGCGATGGGGAGCTGGTAGCTGACGATGCCGAGCACCATGACGAGCAGCACGGCCAGCAGCATCGGCCACGAGAGCCACCCCATGTAGGCCAGACAGCTCACGGCCACCGCGATGTTGATGCACAGCAGCGGGATGACGGTGACGATGTTGGTGATGGTCGGGATGTCTTCGGTCAGGGCCGTCAGCAGGCGGTGCGGCCCCAGCTCTTCGAGCCGGCGGAGCGGCACGCCGAGTATCTGGCGGCTGAGCGTCATGCGCAGCTCGAAGAGGGCGCCCTGCCCGAGGTGGGCGAGCAGCAACTCGGCCGCGATGCGCGAGAGCGGCACCAGCAGGCAGAGGCCGACGAAGTAGAGGGCCAGCTTACCGGTCGCGCCCTGGCTGTTGAGGGTGGCGTTGATGATGGCTAGCAGGCCCGTGTTGGCGGCGCCGCTGATGACACCGGCCACGACGGCAAGCACGAGGAAACGCCTCGAATGCTGCATCAGAAAGTGGATGATTTTCATGAGTCACTCCGTCTACAGGTTTGCGATGCAGAGCTTGAGCTTGTGGGCCAACGCCTGCACGTCCGGTTCCACCACCATTGTCTCGTGCGAGCCGGGGACGTGATGAATCTCGACCGGCTCGGTTGAAAGGCGGCCCCACCCCCAGGTGGGGTCCGCCGCGAGGTACGCCTGGAACAGGGGGATGACGTTCGTACACCTGAAGAGCGTCACCTTCCCCTCGTAGGGTTGCGGGTCGTATTCGCGCCCGGCGCGGACCCTGGTCTTGAAGTTGTGCAGCGACCGCTTGACCTGCGCGAGCGTCAACTCCTGCGGCATGACGTGGGCCTCTTTCGCCACGTCCATGATGTGGAGCAGTTGCTCGTCGCGGCCGAGCCGCCGCAGGTACTCTTCGTCCACCGGCAGCGGCTCGCTGCGCTGGGCGAAAATCTCCAACTGGCGCACCAGCACCATCGGGTCGTCTTCGTCCACGGGCTCGCCCCTGTCCCACTCGTCGTGCAGGCCCGGCGCCTCGCTGTCGAGGACGGCCAGCAGCGCGACTTCCTCGCCCTGCGCCCTGAGCTGTCGCGCGACCTCCAGCGCCACGAAGGCGCCGAACGACCAGCCGCCCAGCATGTAAGGGCCGCGGGGCTGCGCGCCGCGCATCTCCTCGATGTAGGCGGCGGCCATCGTCTCAAGGCGCTCGTGCGGGTCGTCCACCTCGAAGGCGCCCAGCGCGTAGACCGGCATCTCGGCGGCGAGGTGGCGCGCGAGGTAGGCGTAGCAGACGACGCCCCCGCCGATGGGGTGCATGAAGAAGATGGGGCGCCCCTCGCCGCCGGCCTGCAAGCGGACGAGGTGCGTCTGCTTAGTCGGCGTCCGAAGGCGGATGAGGGAGGCGAGGTGCTCGACCGTGCCGCCCTCGAAGAAGGTCGAGAGCGGGAGGTCGAGTCCGAATTGCTTCTGGACCTGCGCCATCACGCGCAGCGCCAAGACCGAGTGGCCGCCGAGGTCGAAGAAGTCGTCCGTCACGCCGACGGGCCGGCAGTTCAGCACCTCTTCCCAGATGTCGACGAGGCTCAGCTCGGTCAGGTTGCGCGGCGCGATGTAGGAGGCCGCAGAGGTCGAGCGCGTGCCGACGGGTGCGGGCAGCGCCCTCTGGTCGACCTTGCCGTTCGGCGTCAGCGGCAGCCGGTCGAGCACGACGAGCGCCGAGGGCATCATGTAGCCGGGGAGACTGTCCTTCAGGTCGCGCCGCAGCTCGCCGAGCGTCGGCTGGCGCCCTTCGGCGGCGACCACGTAGGCGACGAGGCGCTTGTCGCCCGGCGCGTCCTCGCGCACGGCGACCACGGCCTCGCTCACGGACGGGTGCCGGCCGAGCGCCGACTCCACCTCGCCCAGCTCGATGCGGAAGCCGCGGATCTTGACCTGATGGTCGATGCGGCCGAGGTACTGTATCTCGCCGTCGGCGAGGAAGCGGCAGAGGTCGCCCGTGCGGTAGAGGCGCGAGCCGGGCTCGGCGGCGAACGGGTCGGGGACGAACTTCTCGGCCGTCGCGCCGGGGCGGCCGAGGTAGCCGCGCGCGAGTCCGTCGCCGCCGATGTACAACTCGCCGGGGACGAGCGCCGGGACTGGCTGCATGTTGCGGTCGAGGATGTAGAGCCGCGTGTTGGCGATGGGGCGGCCGATGGGCACGTCGCCCTCGAACGTCGCGCCCGGCGGGACTTCGTAGACGCAGCAGCCGACGACCGTCTCGGTCGGCCCGTACTCGTTGACGAGCCTCGTCGCGGGGGCGTGTTGCTGCCAGAAGCTTATGTGCTCGCCGAGCAGCGCCTCGCCGCCGATGATGAAGGAGTTGGTGCGGCCCGCGGCTGTCTCGGCCGGCAGCAGGTGGCGGAGCACTTCGAGGTGCGCGGGCGTGATTTTGACGAGGCTGAAGTCGCGCCCCTCGCGCAGCGCGCGGCCCAGGCCCTCGACCCCTTCGTCCTCTGGCAGCAGCCGCGTCTCGCGGCCCGCGAGCAGCGGGGCGAAGAGGCTCGTCACCGTCAGGTCGAAGCCGATGGGCGAGTGGACCGGCGCGCCCTGCCCCGCGGAGACCGCGTAGGCCCCCACGCACCAGCTCAGGTAGTTGACGAGCCCGCGGTGCGGAATCATCGCGCCCTTCGGCACGCCGGTCGAGCCCGACGTGTAGATGACGTAGGCGAGGTTGTCAGGCCCCGAAGCTGGGGCGAGGTCTTGCGCGTCGAGGCCGTCGGGCCGCCCGCGCTCCGCGTCGAGGCAGAAGAGTTCGACGGGCTGGCCGGACAGCGTCTCCCTCATCCGCTCCTCTGTCAGCAGCAGTCGCACGCCCGCGTCCTTCAGCACGACGGCAAGGCGCTCGTGCGGCTGCGAGGGGTCGAGCGGCAGGTAGGCGCCGCCCGCCTTCAGGACGCCGAGCAGCGCGACCGGCATCTCCGTCGAACGCTCGAAGAGGACGCCGACCAGCACGTCCGGCCCGACGCCCAACTCACGCAGGCGCCGCGCCAGTTGGTTCGCGCGCCCGTTCAGCTCCGCGTAGGTCAGGCGCTCTTCGCGGAAGGAGACGGCCACGGCGTCGGGCGTCTCGCGCGCCTGACGCTCGAAAAGCTCGTGCGCGCAGGCCCCCTTCGCGTACTCGGTCGCCGTCTCGTTGAACCTCCCGAGCAGCGCCTCGCGCTCGGCCTCGGTGAGCACCGGCAGCGTCGAGACGCGGCGGTCGGGGTCGGCGGCAATCGCGCCGAGCAGTTCCCCGAAGTGCCCGGCCATCCTCTCGACGGTGGCCGCCTCGAAGAGGTCCGTGTTGTACTCGAAAGAGCCGCCCAGCTCGCCCGCCGTCTCCGACATGAAGAGCGTCAGGTCGAACTTCGCAATCTCGGGCGCCTCGCCGACCGGGCTCAGTTGCAGCTCGCTCCGCGCGGGCGCTTCCAGCCGTACGTTCTGGAGGACGAACATGACCTGGAAGAGCGGCGAGCGGCTCAAGTCTCTTTCCGGCTGCAACTCCTCGACCAGCTTCTCGAAGGGCAAATCCTGATGGGCCGCCGCGCCGAGCGACGCCTCGCGCACGCGCCCGAGGAGTTGCCTGAAAGAGGGCTCGCCGGAGAGGTCCGTGCGCAGCACGAGCGTGTTGACGAAGAAGCCGATGAGCCCTTCGGTCTCGGCGCGGTTGCGGCCGGCCATCGGCGTGCCGACGAGCAGGTCCGTCTGCCCCGTGTAGCGATAAAGAAGGGTGTTGAAGGCCGCCAGCAGGAGCATGAAGGGCGTGCAGTTCTCCTGCCGCGCCAGTTGCAGCAGCGCGGCCGAGAGCGTGCGCGGAAGCTGAAAGGAGAGCGACGCGCCGCGCGAGCTTTGCACCGCGGGCCGTGTCCTGTCCGCGGGCAGTTCGAGCACGGTGGGCGCGCCCGCCAACTGCCGCTTCCAGTAGCCGAGCTGCCTCTCAAGCTCCGCCCCCTGTAGCCAGCGGCGCTGCCAAACGGCGAAGTCGGCGTACTGTATGGGCAGCTCCGCGAGCGGCGATTGTTCGCCCTTCGAGAAGGCGTTGTAGAGCGCCAGCACCTCTTTGACGAGCACGCCCATCGACCACACGTCCGATGCGATGTGGTGCGTCGTGAAGAGCAGCACGTGCTCCTGCGGGGAGAGCCGCAGCAGCGCGGCGCGCAGCACGGGCCCGACCGCGAGGTCGAACGGGCGGGCCGCTTCTTCGGCTATCAGGCGGCGCGTCTCGGCCTCGCGCTCGGCCTCGGGCAGCCCGCTCAGGTCGAGGGCGGGGAGTTCGAGGGCCAGCTCGGGCGCGATGACCTGCACGGGGCCGTCTTCCGTCGTGCGGAAGGTCGTGCGCAGGACTTCGTGGCGGCGAATCACTTCGTTGAGACTAAGCTCAAGCGTCCGCGGCTGGAGCGGGCCGGAGAGCCGGACCGCCTCGGGCATGTTGTAAGACGCGTTGGCGGGGTCCAACTGGTGCAGGACCCAGAGCCGCTGCTGCGCGAAGGAGAGGGGCGGCGCGGCGGCGTGCCCGCGGCGCGGGATGGACGAGGCGGGCGACGCCCCCATCCCCTTCTTCTGGAGCAGGCGTTGGAGCAGGTCGCGCTTCTCGGGCGAGAGGTTCGTGATGCGCTCCGGCAGCGAGCCTTTGTGCTGGTTGATGCTTGAACTCATTTTCAACTCGGGTTTCGTTAGGGCCTTTTTAAGACGTGCTAGACCCCGGAGGTCTTGCCTTCGTGTTCCGCGAGCAGCGCCAGCAGCTCCTCTTCCGACAACTGCTCGACGAGGCCGACGACCTCCGCCAGCCGGTCGTCGTCGGCGACGGCCGCGCGCCGCGACTGCTCGATGCCCTCGACCAGCCCGGCGACCGTCGGGCTCTCGAAGACGCTCCGCATGGCGACCTCGACGTGCAGCGTCTCTCGCACGCGCGAGGCTATCTGGACGGCGAGCAGCGAGTCGCCGCCGAGGTCGAAGAGGTTGTCGTGGACGCCTATCGGCTCGATGCCGAGGAGGGTCTGCCAGATTTGGACGACCGCGCGCTCGGTCTCGTCGCGCGGCGCGACGTAGGGGTCGGCCAGCTCCGGCCGAGGGTGGAACGAGAGCGCGTCGCCGTCCTGCGCGCCGCCCCCGCCGCGCACCGACTCAAGGTTGACCCACTGCGCGAGCCGTTCCGAAAGGTCGCCGGTCGAGACGACGACGGGGCTGAAGGGCGAGTGCGCCAACACGCGCCCGAACGCCTCAAGGCCCTCAGCCGGGCTGATGCCTAGCTCCGCGAGGCCGGGCACTTCCGCCGCGCCGCCCCCGGCGCGGTCTTCGGGGAAGAGCCACGCGTCCCAGTTGAGACTGACCCAGGGCGTCCCGCCGGCCCCGCTCTCGGCCGCGGCGAAGGCGTTTATGAAGGCGCCCTCGGCGGCGGCCGACAGCAGCCCGAGCCCGCCGAGCACCGCCGACAGCGAAGACATGAGCAGGCAGAAGTCCAGCCCCTCGCCGCGCAGCAGCTCGGCCAGCCCGTAGAGGCCGCCGACGCTTGCGCTGAGGCGCCGCCCGCACTCTTCGCGGGTCGTCTCCTGCACGCCGAGCCTCGGCTCGTCGGCGTCGATGGCCGCCGCGTAGATGACCCCGTCGAGACGCCCGAAACGCTCGCGCACGCCCCGCAGGGCGTCGGCCAACTGCGCGCGGTCGGCCAGGTCCGCGCGGACGACCGACACTTCCGCGCCCAGCCTTTCAAGCTCAAGCAGCCTTCTTATCCTCGCGCCCGTCCCGTCGCCCTCGCCGCCGTCGGAGAGCAGCGACTCCCAGGTCTCGCGCTCGGGGAAGGCCGCGCGGCTCAGCAGCACAATCTTCGCCCGCGCGGCGCGCGCGAGGTGTTCCGCCAGCAGGAGGCTCACGCGGCCCGCGCCCTCCGCGATGAGGTAGACGCCGCCTTCCCTCAGCAGGCCGCCGCCGGCCGCGCCCGCTTCCAGCCTCACGGGCTCGAAGATTTGCGCCCAGCGCGCGGCGCCCCTGTAGGCGACGACGAGGTCCTGCGACCGCGACTCCATCTCGCCGACCAACTGCGCGGCGAGCCTCGCCGTCTGCGCGGGGCCGGCCGCGGGCGGCTCAACGTCGATGCTGCGGCAGGTAACGTTCGGGTACTCCTGCGGGATGACCTTGCAGGCGGCGAGCAGCGTCGCCCTCTCGGGCGCGGCGGGCCCCGCGCCGCTCAAGTCCTGCACGCCGCTCGTCACGACGCCCAGCTCGACCGCGTCGCCCTGGCCCCGCGCGGCGAGGGCCTGCGCGATGAAGAGCAGGCTGTAGAGGCCGACGCCCTGAGCGGCGTCGAACGAGTCGGCGCCGGCGGCGCGTTCGCACGCGGGCGCGACGTTCCAGAGGTGGACGATTCGCGTCGGGGCGCCGCCGGCCGCGCCCAGGTCCTTCAGCAGCGCCTCGTAGTCTTCGCGCCCGAGCGGGTTGACGACGAAGTCGTCGCCACCGAGCCGCGCGTATCGGTCGCCGGCGCGCACGCAGAAGACCTCTTCGCCGCGCGCCTTCAGCATCTCGACGAGGGAGGAGCCGAGCCCGCGCTCGTCCGCGAAGACGAGCCAGCGCGAAGGCGCCGCCTCCTGTTCGCCCGCGGCGGGGACGGCCGTCGGCGGCGTCTGTTTCCAGAGCGGGGTGTAGAACCAGTCGGCCACCTGCGGCGACTTGCCGCGCGGGCGGCGGGGCGCGGCCGTGCCGGGCTGCGCCGCGCGCGGCTCTATCCAGTAACGCTCGCGCTCGAAGGGGTAGGTCGGCAGCGGCACGCGCCTGCGCGTCTCGGCGGCGTAGAACCCGGCCCAGTCCACCTTGACGCCCGCGAGCCAGAGCCGCCCGAGCGTCGTCAGCAGGAACTCGGCGTCGTCGCGCGACTCGCGCGCCGGCCGGATGGTGGCGAGCGCCGTCTGGTCGGCCGGCGCCTGCGACTGCTGCCGCGCCAGCGCGCAGAGCGTCTGACCGGGGCCGACTTCGAGCAGCACGGCGTCCGACTCGCGCAGCGCCCGCAGGCCGTCGGCAAAGCGCACGGTGCCGGCGAGGTGCCGCGCCCAGTAGTTCGGGTCCGTCGCCTCGGCGGCCGTAATCCAGTCGCCCGTGACGTTCGAGACGAAGGGCAGGCGCGGCGCCTTGGGCTTTGCGGCCCGCACGCGCTCGGCGAAGGGCGCCAGCACGGGCTCCATCATCCCGGAGTGGAAGGCGTGAGAGGTTTGCAGCCTGACGGGCTCGTGGCCGCGCTTTGAAAGCTCGCCCTCAAGCTCGTCTATCGCTTCGGACGGGCCGGCCACGACGCACTGCGTCGGCGCGTTGACGGCCGCCAGGTCGAGGCCCGGCCGCAGCAGCGGCGCGACCTCTTCCTCGCCGAGCCTGACGCTCAGCATCGAGCCCTCGGGCATCGCCTGCATCAGCCGCCCGCGCTCGGCCACGAGCCCCAGCGCGTCTTCGAGCGTGAAGACGCCCGCGAGGCAGGCGGCGACGTACTCGCCGATGCTGTGGCCTATCATGGCCGCCGGCTTCAGTCCCCACTCCATCAGCAGGCGGGCCAGCGCGTACTCGACGACGAAGAGCGCCGGCTGCGTCAGCGAAGTCTGCCGGAGCGCCCGCGCCGCCTCCTCCGAAGGGCCGCCGGCCGGGAAGATGACTTCCCGCAGGTCGAGCCCGAGCGACGGCCTCAGCAGCTCCGCGCAGCGGTCCACCTCGGCGCGGAACGTCGGCTCGTGCCGGTAGAGCCCGGCGCCCATCCCGGGGTACTGCGAGCCCTGCCCCGTGAACATGAAGACGACGGGGCGGTTCTGGCTCTCGCGCGAGGCGGTCAGGACGCGCGGCGAGCCCGTGCGCTCAAGCAGCCCGGCGGCCTCTTCGAGGTCGCGGCAGACGACGGCGCGCCGGTGCTCGAAGAGCTTGCGGCCGGCCTGTAGCGTGAAGGCCACGTCCGAAAGGTTGAGTTCGCCGTTGGCCCTCAGGTGACTGGCGAGGTTGCGTGTCGCGGCGTCGAGCGCGCGCGGCGTCTTCGCCGAGAGGACCAGGAGGTTGTACGGCCTGCCTTCGCCCGAGGGCTCGGCTTCGGGCGCCTCTTCGAGTACGGCGTGCGCGTTCGTGCCGCCGATGCCGAAGCTGCTGACGCCTGCGCGCCGGGGCGTCGGCCCCTCGCGCCACTCGGTCAGCGTCGAGTTGACGTAGAAGGGGCTGCCGTCGAAGTCGATGCGCGGGTTCGGCGTCTCGAAGTGCAGGCTCGGCGGCAGCATCTTGTGACGGAGGGCGAGGACGGTCTTGATGAGGCCGGCGACGCCCGCCGCGGCGTCCGTGTGGCCGACGTTGGTCTTGACCGAGCCGAGGCCGCAGAAGCCCCGCGCGGCGGTCGCGGCGCGGAAGCACTTCGTCAGGGCCGTGACCTCGATGGGTTCGCCGAGGGCGGTGCCCGTCCCGTGGGCCTCGACGTAGGAGACGGTGTCGGGCTCGACGCCGGCCACGGCCTGCGCCTGCGCGATGACTTTCACCTGCCCCTCGACGCTCGGCGCCGTGAAGCCGACCTTCAGGCTCCCGTCGTTGTTGACGGCCGAGCCCTTGATGACGGCGAGGACGTTGTCGCCGTCGGCGAGCGCGTCTTCGAGCCGCTTGATGACGACGAGGCCGACGCCGTTGCCGCCGACGATGCCCTGACCGCGCGCGTCGAAGGCGCGGCAGTGGCCGTCGGGCGAAGAGATGCCGCCCTCCGTGTAGAGGTAGCCGAGCTTGCGAAGGATGCTGATGGAGGCGCCGCCGGCGAGGGCCATGTCGCACTCGCCGTTGAGCACGCTCTGGCAGGCCATGTGAATCGCCACCAGCGAGGTCGAGCAGGCCGTCTGCACGTTCATGCTCGGCCCCCTCAGGTTCAGCTTGTAGGAGACGCGCGTGGAGAGGTAGTCCTTGTCGTTGAGGATGGCGACCTGGAAGCCGCCGACGGCTTCGAGCAGTTCCGGGTGCGAGCTGAGGTTCTGCCAGAGGTAGTTGCTGTTGCTGGCCCCGGCGAAGACGCCGACGAGCCCGTGCTCGCCGCCCGGCTCGTAGCCGGCGCTCTCCAGAGCCTCCCACGCGCATTCGAGGAAGTGCCGCTGCTGCGGGTCGAGCAGTTCGGCCTCCCGCGGCGAGTAGCCGAAGAAGGAGGCGTCGAACAGCTCGACGCCCTCCATGAAGCCGCCGGCCTTGACGAAGTCCGGGTGCGCGAGCAGCTCGGGGGTGGCGCCCGCGGCGAGCAGCTCCTCGTCGGTGAACGAGCTTATCAGCTCCTCGCCGTCGCGGAGCTTCTGCCAGAACTGCTCCGGGTTTTCGGCCCCGGGGAAGCGGCACGCCATGCCGATGATTGCAAGCTCGTCGCCGCGGTCCGGTGTCTCGAAGCTACTCATGGGGGGGTCCTTCCGTCTGCTTCCTACGCGTCCTGCCGCGAGTCACGCTTGGCGTGAAGGGTCTGCTGCGCCTCTGCGTCGGAGAGGCCCTGCACCTCCGCGAGCAGCCGCGCGAGGTTCCTGCCGCGGCGTCCGCGGGCGGTGATGGCGGGCTCGGCGGGCGGCGCGCCCTTCTGCTCCCGGCGCGTGCGGTCGATGACGCGCGCCAGCTCCGCGACGGTCGGCGCCTCGAAGAGCGAACGCAGGGGCAGCTCTATCTGGAACCGCTGGCGGGCGCGCGAGACGACCTGCGTGGCGAGCAGCGAGTGGCCGCCGACGGAGAAGAAGTTGTCCTCCACGCCGACGCGCTCAAGGCCGAGCACCTCGGACCAGATGGCGGCGACGGCCGCCTCGGTCTCGTCGCGCGGCGCCTGATACGACCTCTCCGAGCCCTGCCGCGCGAAGTCGGGCGCGGGCAGCGAGCGCCGGTCGAGCTTCCCGTTCGGCGTCAGCGGCATGGCCTCCAGCGTGACGAACGCCTGCGGCACCATGTACTCGGGCAGGTGGCGCCGCAGGTACTCGCGCAGGCCATCCGCCGCGGCCGACTCCTGCCACGCGGCGGGCGCCGACGGCACGACGTACGCGACCAGTCGCTTGTCGCCCGCGCCGCCGCCCGTGTGGACCGCGACGGCGGCGTCGGCCACTTCCGGGTGCGCCGAGAGCGCGGCCTCTATCTCGCCCAGCTCGATGCGGAAGCCGCGGACCTTCACCTGATCGTCGATGCGGCCGAGGAACTCGATGTCGCCGCCCGCGAGGAAGCGGCAGAGGTCGCCCGTGCGGTAGAGGCGCGAGCCGGGCTCGGCGGCGAACGGGTCGGGGACGAAGCTCAGGCAGGTGCGCCGCGCGTCGTTCAGGTACCCGCGGCCGACGCCGTCGCCGCCCACGTACAACTCGCCGCTCACGCCCAGGGGCACCGGCTCCATCTCGCGGTCGAGGACGTAGAGCCGCGTGTTCGAGAGAGCGCGCCCGATGGGCATCCGGACGACGTGCTCGGCCGGCGAGTCGGCGACCTCGTAGTGGGTCACGTCGTCCGAGCACTCGGTCGGGCCGTAGGCGTTGAGCAGCCGGACGCGGTCGCCCGCCTGCGCCTTCCAGTCGCGGCACAACTCCGGCGGCAGCGCGTCGCCCGTCACCACCATCCAGCGCAGAGCCTCCAGAGACTCGCGCCCGGCCGGGCCGCCCTGCATCTCCTCAAGCATCGCGCGCAGCATCGAAGGCACGGTCTCGACGACCGTCACGCGCTCGCGCCCGAGCGCCGAGAGCAGCCCCGCGGGGTCGGCCGCCACCTCGTCGTCGTAGACGCGGACGCGCGCGCCGACGACGAGCGGCGAAAGGAACTGCCAGACCGAGATGTCGAAGCACTGCGAGGCGGTCTGCGCCACCACGTCCGAGTCTACGAGCGCGAGGTCGCGCACCTTGATGAAGAGGTGGTTGACCATGCCGCGCTGCTCGATCATCGCGCCCTTCGGCACGCCCGTCGAGCCCGACGTGTAGATGACGTAGGCGAGGTTCTGCGGCCCGCCGCGCGGCGCGGGGTTCTCGGCGTCGGCCGCCTGCGCCGGCTCGCGTAAGAGCGAATGGACGGGCACCGCGCGGCCCTCGCCCAGCTCGGCGACGGCGCGCGCGGCCGTAGCCCCGAGCCCCTCGCCGGCCAGCACCAGAGAGGCCCCGCTCTGCGCGAGCACCTGCGCCTGCCTCGTCGAAGGGTGGCGCGGGTCGAGCGGCAGGTAGGCGGCGCCCGCCTTGAAGACAGCCAGCACGGCCGTCAGCAAGGGCAGGCCGCGGCGGTCGAGCAGGGCGACGACCGTCTCCGGCCCGACGCCCTCCGCCGAGAGGAAGCGCGCGAGCCGGTTGGCGCGTGCGTTCAGCTCGGCGTAGGAAAGCTGCTCCGCGTCGTCGGCCGCCGCGATGCGGTCGGGCGTGCGCGCGGCCTGCGCCTCGAAGAGCCGTTGGAAGGTGGCTTCGCGCGGGTACTCTGCGCCGGTGTCGTTCCAGCGGTCCAACATCCGGCGGCGCTCGTCGCCGGTCAGCAGCGGCAGCGCCGAGACGCGACGCTCGGGCTCGGCCGCCGCGCCGCGCAGCAGCACTTCGTAGTGCGCCAGCATCCTGCGCGCGGTCTCCGCGTCGAACAGGTCCGTGTTGTATTCGAGTATGCCGAGCAGGCCGTCTTCCGTCGGGTGGAAGAACATCGTCAGGTCGAACTTCGCCGCGCCGCTGTCGGCCTCGACCGGGCTCAGGGTCAGGTCCGCAAGCTCGTACTCGTCCTTCGGGATGTTCTGCAAGGCGAACATGACCTGGAAGAGCGGCGAGCGGCTGAGGTCGCGCTCGGGCTGCAACTCCTCGACCAGCTTCTCGAAGGGCAGGTCTTGGTGGGCCGCAGCGCCGAGCGACGCCTCGCGCACGCGCCCGAGCACTTCGCGGAAGGTCGGGGCGCCCGAGAGGTCGGTGCGAAGCACCAGCGTGTTGACGAAGAAGCCGATGAGCCCTTCTATCTCTATCTGGTTGCGCCCGGCGATGGGCGTGCCGACCACGATGTCCGTCTGCCCCGAGTAGCGGCCGAGCAGGACTTTGAAGGCGGCCAGCAGCGTCATGAAGAGCGTCGCGCCTTCGCGGCGGCTCAAAGCCTGAAGCGCCTCGGCCAGCTCCTTCGGGAACAGGAGCGACTCGCGCGCGCCGCGGAACGTCTGGACGGCCGGGCGCGGCCTGTCCGTCGGCAGCTCAAGCACGGCGGGCGCGCCGGCCAACTGTTTGCGCCAGTATTCGATCTGTGTCTGAAGCACTTCGCCTTGCAGCCAATCGCGCTGCCAGCGCGCGAAGTCTGCGTACTGGACGGGAAGCTCGGGAAGCGGCGACGGCCTGCCGGAAGAGAAGCTGTCGTAGAGCGTCACCAGCTCGCCGATGAGCACGCGGCTCGACCAGCCGTCGGAGACGATGTGGTGGACGACGAGCAGCAGGACGTGCTCCTCTTCGCCGAGCCGGAGCAGGCTCGCGCGCAGGAGCGGGCCGCGCGAGAGGTCGAAGGGGCGCTGCACGTCCTCGGCCGCCAGCCTCGACGCCTCGGCCTCGCGCTCCTCGTCGCCGAGGCCGCGCAGGTCGCGCACGTCTAAAGAGAGCTTGCGGGCCGGCATGATGACCTGCACGGGCTTGCCGTCCACGTCGGCGAAGACCGTGCGCAAAGCCTCGTGGCGGCGGACCAGCTCGCCGAAGCTCTCGGAGAGCGCGTCGAGGTGGAGCGCGCCCTTGAGCCGGACGGTCGAGAAGAGGTTGTAGAAGGGGCTCTCGGGCTCAAGCTGGTTGAGGAACCAGAGGCGCTGCTGCGCGAACGAGAGCGGCAGCTCCGAGTGGCGCGGCGTGGGCAGGACGGGCGGCTGCTGCCGCGCCCCCTCGTCGCGCATCAGCGACTCGATGGCGGCGGCCATCCCCGCCACGGTCGGGGCCGCGAATAGAGCGCGCAGCGGCAGCTCGACGCGGAACATCTTGCGGACGCGCGAGACGAGCTGCGTCGCCATCAAGCTATGGCCGCCGAGGTCGAAGAAGTTGTCGTGGATGCCGACGCGCTCCAGGCGTAGTATCTCGGTCCAGATGTCTGCGAGCATCTCCTGCACGTGCGTGCGCGGGGCGGCGAACTGCTGCTCCGACTCGGGCCGCGCCTGCTCCGGCTCGGGCAGTTGCTTGCGGTCGACCTTGCCGTTCGGCATCAGCGGCAGCGCCTTGAGCGTCACGAAGGCCGAGGGGACCATGTAGTCGGGCAGCCGCTCCTTCAGGTGGCCGCGCAACTCCTGCGCCGACGGCGCGCGCTCGCCCGCGGGCACCAAGTAAGCGACCAGCCGCTTCTCGCCCGCGGCCGGCTCGCTGGCGACGACAATCGTGTCGCCGACGGCCGCGTGCCCGCGCAGCGCCGACTCTATCTCGCCCAGCTCGATGCGGAAGCCGCGGACCTTGACCTGATGGTCGACGCGGCCCGCGAACTCGACGGAGCCGTCCGGCAGGAAGCGGCAGAGGTCGCCCGTGCGGTAGAGCCGCGCGCCGGGCTCCGTGCCGAGGTGGTCAGGCACGAACCTCTCGGCCGTCAGCGGCGCGCGGTGCAGGTAGCCGCGCCCGAGCCCCGCGCCGCCGATGTACAGCTCGCCCAGCACGCCGACGGGCGCGGGGGCGAGCGAGCGGTCGAGGACGTAGACCTGCGTGTTGCCGAGCGGGAAGCCCATCGGGACGACGCGGCGCGCGGTCCCCGGCTCGCAGGTCCACTCGGTCGCCGCGATGGAGGTCTCGGTCGGGCCGTAAGAGTGGTGCAGCTCGGCC
>Ga0182001_10000129_pt1 | contig 17433 bp, 16 predicted proteins | sample BulsoiFelSFmetaG_FD_120485 | JGI IMG/M metagenome (GOLD analysis project Ga0182001, IMG submission 120485) | Bulk soil microbial communities from Mexico - San Felipe (SF) metaG | ecosystem: Environmental > Terrestrial > Soil > Agricultural land | place: Mexico: San Luis Potosi | collected... | reverse complement strand
CAGACGATCTGACAGGCAATGACGACGATTCAGTCGCAAAGCCCAACCAACCGAATGACAAGCGCGAGGTCGCGCCGGAAACTTCTCCGAAGCAACAACCGGAAGACACACAGATGAAGAAAGCACTTGAGTTGTTGAAGGAGAAGGCGAGCAATCCGCAGCAGCGAGTGGCTGAATAAAAGCAGCTAACAGATAAATAAAAAGGCCGGAGCGAGGTTGAGAAGATTTGCTCCGGCCTTTTCTATTTGAGTTTCGGCAGATGCTCTTTCAAGCTATGTCTCAGCTAAAGTCTTATAAAGGAATGTTACCATGCTTCTTAGGCGGATTGATGTCACGCTTATTCTGAAGAAGCATGAGGGCGCGTATGAGTTTGGGGCGCGTGTGAGCTGGCTCAATAACCTCGTCAATGAAGCCTCGTTGGGCGGCTACATAAGGGTTCGCAAGCTTCTCTTCAAACTCTGAGATTCGTGCGCGGCGAACCGTCTCTTTATCTGCCGCTTCGCTCAGCTCGCGGCGATAGAGAACTCCAACAGCCCCTTCCGCACCCATGACAGCGATCTCAGCCGTAGGCCAGGCGAAGTTTAAATCTGTTCGGATATGCTTTGAAGCCATAACGCAATAAGCTCCGCCGTATGCTTTGCGTGTAATAACGGTGATTTTGGGAACAGTGGCTTCTGCGAACGCGTAAAGCAATTTAGCTCCGTGTCTGATAATGCCCTCATGCTCCTGTGCGACACCTGGAAGGAAACCGGGCACGTCTTCAAAGGTAATCAGAGGAATGTTGAAACAGTCGCAGAATCTAACAAAGCGCGCGCCTTTGACTGAGGCGTCAATATCAAGCACACCCGCGAGGAACGCCGGTTGATTGGCCACAATCCCCACAGGTCGCCCTGCTAAACGAGCAAAGCCAACGATTAGATTAGGGGCATAATGCTGGTGAACTTCAAAAAAATAGTCCTCGTCTACAACCGCATGGATGACATCGCGTATATCGTAAGGTTGATTTGAACTCTCTGGTACGATCGAATTAAGCTTCTCCTCAACTCTATTAACGGAGTCTGAGGTTGTGCTGACGGGTGGGTCGTCCATGTTGTTAGAAGGAAGGAAGGAGAGAAGCTCGCGCACTAAATGAAGCGCATGCTCATCCGAATCGGCAGCGAAATGAGCTACTCCCGAAACTCTATTATGGGTTAAGGCGCCGCCCAGATCTTCCTTAGTAACGTCCTCGTGCGTCACGGTCTTGATGACATCCGGCCCTGTAATAAACATGTATGACGTATCCTTAACCATGACGTTGAAGTCTGTGATCGCGGGACTGTAAACAGCACCGCCAGCGCAAGGCCCCATGATGCAGCTTATCTGTGGAATAACCCCGCTAGCCAAAGTGTTACGTAGAAAAATGTCCGCGTAGCCGCCGAGACTGACGACGCCTTCCTGGATACGCGCTCCGCCGGAATCGTTGAGGCCGATAACTGGCGCTCCAACTTTCATCGCAAGATCAATAACTTTACAGATTTTCTCGGCGTGAGTTTCAGAGAGGGAACCGCCGAAGACTGTAAAATCTTGCGCGAAGACGAAGACACGTCTTCCGTCAATTAGACCATGGCCTGCGACAACTCCGTCGCCAGGATACAGCAGTTTGTCCATCCCAAAATCTTTTGAACGATGGAGGACGAGCTTGTCGAACTCTTCAAATGAACCTTCATCCAGGAGCAGCTCAAGGCGCTCACGCGCAGTCAACTTTCCTGCGGCATGCTGTTTTTGAATACGGTCAAGGCCGCCGCCCTCTTCGGCTTGATCTTGAAGCTCTCGCAATCGTGAAAGCTTCGTTTGAGTGACTGATTCCTCTATCTTTGACATTTTGAAATGATAATTATCTCTATAAGTGAAAGTTTGAACCTAAAGTGTTACCTTAAGCGTTGAAAGGGTAGCTTCTGAGCTTAATCAACTGGATTAACTCTTCAAGAGCTTGATAAGCTTGCCTCTGAATTTCGCTCGGATAATTGAATCTCAGTGTATTTGCTGCAAACTCGTCTTCATCAAGAACTGTATATGTCAGGTCGGCTTCTACCAGAACGTCAATATCCAGGTCAATGTAGCTGAGCGTTCCTTTGGAAAAGCTTGGTGGAACATTCACGTTGCAATAAAAGTTACGAAGGTCACCATTCGGTTTCAGAAATCGAAAGATGTTATACCAGCGATCTAGCCAATAATACTCGATGCTGACAGTTCCATGCTCGATGATGCCCAATAGAGGATGGTTGATCTCCTCGGAGAACTTCGCGTCAAGGACCAGCAGTTGATCATGGTGCTCCGATATTTGAGCTTCCCAGCGACGATGCTCTCTGCCGTCATACTTATAGGTGCGAACAGCAACAGTTGTTTTCGGGAGTATCTCTTTGATTGCCAAGTTTCGACACCCACATGATCTTTCTTAGGTAATACTTCAAGAGTCGGCGCGTCGACAAGACTTAAAGTGATCTATGAGAAGCTATCGCCCGCTCTTACGCCAATCAGCTAGAAATTGGTTCAACCCTTTATCCGTTAATGGATGCTGAATAAGTTGCTCTATCACCTTGAAGGGTATGGTCGCCACGTCCGCTCCCATTCGCGCCGCTTCAATCACATGAATGGGGTTGCGGATGCTGGCGGCGAGCACCTCAGTCTTCCACCCATAGTTTCCGTAAATCTCTACAATCTCGGCTAGAAGCTGAAGTCCGTTCTGGCCTATGTCGTCCAAGCGGCCTATGAAAGGGCTGATGTAGACCGCTCCAGCTTTGGCCGCAAGAATTGCCTGAGCTGCCGAGAAGCAGAGCGTTACATTTACCTTGATGCCCTCATCCGTCAGTCGCTTGGTGGCTTTTAGTCCGTCGCGTGTGAGTGGGCATTTAACCACCACGTTTGGCGCAATCCGCGCATACTCTCTGCCTTCTCGGAGCATCCCATCCAGGTCCAGGCTAGTAACTTCGGCTGAGACATCCCCCTGAACAATTTCGCAGATTGCAGCGATGTGTTGTTTAAAGTCAACCTCACCCTCTTTGGCGACTAATGAAGGATTAGTCGTTACGCCATCTATTAAGCCTAGCTCAGTGGCTTCGCGAATTTCGTTTAGGTTAGCCGTGTCTATAAAGAATTTCATGTGCTGGCCTCCGTTTAATCTAAAGAATCGGAACTTCAGTAAGAAAATCTGTTGAAAGCGCCTTTCTCTCAGCCACTCGCAACCGGATTTCTAAGAATACAGGCACCCTCAATCTCAACCTCTACGATGTCGCCATCAACTAGACGGGAAACGCCTGCTGGCGTCCCTGTGGCAATCAAGTCTCCTGGAAACAGAGTCATGATATGGGAGATGTAGCGCAGCAGGTAGGGAATAGAAAACGCCATCGCTGATGCGCGAGCCTGTTGCCTGATTTCGCCATTGACACTTGTCGTTAAGAGAGCATTCAAAGGATCAATGTCTGTGACGACAAAGGGTCCGACAGGGCAGAAGGTGTCAAAGGATTTTGCTCTGGTAAATTGTATATCTTTTCTTTGCAGATCGCGCGCCGTGACATCGTTAACGCAGGTGTAGCCGAGAACATACTGCAAGGGGTCTTCATCTTCTCCGATTTTAGAGGCGGTATGTCTGATGACCACTCCTATCTCACCTTCATGTTCTACTTGAAGTGATTGAGGAGGCAACCGGATCACTTCTTCGTTAGAGATGATAGCCGATGGAGCTTTCAGAAAGAGAAGTGGTTCTGCGGGCATGGGATTGCCTAGTTCCGCAGCATGCTCTCTATAATTCCGGCCAATGCAAACAATCTTAGATGGTGCGACAGGAGGCAGAAGCTTAATCTCGGAGAGCAGAACAGTGCTTTGGCTGGTGTTCGGGTTCAAAGCAAATGGATCAAGGCCATCAATGGGCTTGACGACATCTCCTTCGATCAAGCCAAAGGCAGGCTCGTTTCCATCATTCATTTGGAATCTACAGAGTCTCATATCTTAAGGCACAGTCTCGGATTCGACGGGCGATGGATCGCTCAAATTGCCGGATGAATCAACAGCCCTGATGTAATAGTAATATCTCTTTCCTGATTCGACCGCCTCATCCTGATAGGTCGTGCGGGTTAAAAGGTTCGGGGTTATCCTGGTCCATTTATCTTTGGGAATGGTTGGGTCCATCGAGCGATAGATAAAATAGCCGACAACATCACGCTCAGGGTTCGCAGGGAAGAAGATAGCCAAGCGTCCGGGTCCTGGTGCGATTGAAGGCTTGCCCGGCGCAGTGGGCGGGAACGTGTCCACTGGCGCAACCAGAATCGTATTTGAGTTCAGGCTTTCAACCTGAGCGCCGCCCGTCCCGAGTGAGACTGAGCGGACGACATAGTTATACTCTTCGCCGAAACGAAAGTTTTGATCGCTAAACTGTGTGCCGGAAATGAGTGTCGTGTTGATTGGCGTCTGTCCAATTTCATTCTGAGATTTTTCGACCCTGTAGATGTTATAGCCGAGGAGGTTGACAGGGGTTGATTCATCAATATTGGCCGTCGGAGGATCCCACTTGATAGTAATGGCATTGGCAGTCAATTCTTTTCCGGTGATGGTCGGCGGTTTGGCAATTTTGGCTGCGAGTTCAATTAGCAGAAAGTTTGAAAAGCTTGCACGCTGACCGGAAGCGTTGACATAGCGCACGGCGTAGCGCAGGCGCGTCGGTACTCCTGCCAACTCAAGGGTATCGTAATAAGTTAATGTTCCACTTGAAGCTTTGATCGTTTCATAGTCAATTGAGCCTATTAAAGTGGATCGTGCTGCGAACTCCTCTTCAGTGAGGGGCAGCGGGGCAGTCGGTCTTTCGGCCAATCTATAGACATCTATGCGGCGAATGGACTGGACATTCTCATCCGGCGCATTTCGTCTGGGGGCAGGCCAACTCAAGATCACTTGATTCCCGCGCTGTGCGCCGGAGAGCAACTCTGTTCGCTGCGGGACGCGCTCAACAGGCGGTTGAGGCGGACGACGTTTGCCGCAGGAAGCAGTGAAGTAAACCGTCAGGAGCAGAATGATTGTCAGTTGCGAAGAGTTTGAAAAGTATTTGAAGAAATGTACTTGACGAAGAAAAACTCGGCTCTGTTTAGCAAATGCATCCCTATTGTGCATCTCTTTTTCTCCGAGCCGAACTAAAGAATGTACCGGCTGAGGTCTTGATCCTTGACGGTTTCAGACAACATACGTGTTACGTAGTCTGCGTCAATGCGCTGATGCTTAGGCTCTAAGTCCGGGCCTTCAAAACTGATCTCATCGAGCAGCTTTTCCATAATCGTATGCAAGCGGCGAGCGCCAATATTTTCGGTCTGCTCGTTGACACGCGCTGCAAAGTTTGCGATAGCCTCTATGGCGTCATCCGTAAATTCCAACTCAACGCCCTCAGTTTCAAGAAGAGCATGGTACTGCTTAATCAGAGCATTCTTCGGTTCCGTCAGGATACGCTTGAAGTCATTGATGGTAAGTGATTCTAATTCAACACGGATAGGGAAACGGCCTTGTAGCTCTGGAATGAGGTCTGAAGGCTTAGAGACGTGGAACGCTCCGGCGGCTATAAAGAGTATGTGATCCGTTCTAACCATTCCGTAGCGCGTATTAACCGTAGTGCCTTCGACGATGGGGAGAATATCGCGCTGGACGCCCTCGCGCGAAACATCAGGACCTGTGCCTGATTCGCGCCCGGCGATTTTATCTATCTCGTCCAGAAAGATGATGCCGGAGGATTCGACGCGCTCAAGGGCTGCACGCGCGACCGTGTCCATATCAATCAGTCGCTCTTCTTCCTCCTGCATGAGGTACTCCATAGCCTCGTCAACGCGCATCTTGCGCCGTTTGGTGCGACCTTGAAAGATATTGCCGAGCATATCTTTCATGTTGATGCCCATCTCCTCTATGCCTTGCGGCCCGGCCAGCTCAATGGTCGGGAAGCTCTTTTCGCGGACTTCTATTTCTATCAGCCGATTATCCAGTTTGCCTGAGCGAAGTTGCGCGCGAAGCTTCTCGCGCGTGCGCTGGAAATTGTCGTCCTTTTTATTCTCATCCGCAGGCGCTGAAACGGCTTCATCCGATTCCGATTCATCGAAATCGAAGTAGTTCGTAGAGAGAGAGTTTTTTGGCGGCGGAAGCAGGAGGTCCAGGATTCGCTCTTCGACATTCAGTTCGGCTTTATCTGCGATCTCTTCGATCTTCTCTTCGCGCGTCATCTCGACGGCGATCTCCGTGAGATCGCGGATCATGCTTTCGACATCGCGGCCAACATAGCCGACTTCTGTGAATTTCGAGGCTTCCACTTTCAGGAAAGGGGAACTGGACATGCGCGCCAGGCGGCGTGCGATCTCCGTTTTGCCGACGCCCGTCGAGCCGATCATGATGATATTTTTGGGCATCACGTCAACGGCCATTTCGGGCGGGAGCTTTTGACGACGGACACGATTTCTGAGTGCGATGGCGACGGCGCGCTTGGCGTTCCGCTGGCCGACGACATGTTTATCCAGTTCGGCCACGATCTGGCGCGGCGTCATCTCGTCCAAACGAGTGTTTTCGTCAACTTCACCTGAGAGATAGATAACCATTTTGTAGTTTTGAGTTTCGAGCTTTGAGTTAGCAGTAATAAAGATTGCTGATTCAAGCTCAGAAAAGATAGCTATCAAAGCTCCTCGACTATGATATTCGTGTTTGAGTAGATGCAAATCTCTCCGGCGATGCGCAGAGCGCCGACGGCTATATCTTTCGCGGACATCTCCGTATGCTCGACTAGAGCGCGCGCTGCGGCCAGAGCGTATGAGCCGCCGGAGCCGATGGCTAGAAGACCGTCGTCGGGGGCAATGACATCGCCGTTGCCTGAGAGAAGAAAAGAGGTTTTCTCATCCGCCACGATGAGCAGAGCCTCCAGGTTGCGTAAGATTTTATCTGTGCGCCAGTCTTTGCTGAGTTCGATGGCGGCGCGCTCCAGGTTGCCGTGATACTGTTCGAGCTTTCCCTCAAAGCGCGTCAGCAAAGAAAAAGCGTCTGCGGTTGCGCCCGCAAATCCTGCGAGGATGCGGTCGTTGTAGAGGCGTCGAACTTTCCTCGCCCCGGATTTCATCACGGTCTCGCCCAGGGTGACCTGGCCGTCACCGGCCAAGGCCACATGCCCGTTGCGGCGCACGTGCAGAACTGTTGTGCTGCGAATTTTTGATTTCTCTTTACTCATTTTAGCAACGGAGCACTATAGAAACTGCTTTGAAGGTAAGTCAAGCGAAGATGAAGTTGAGACGGGGCTGGAGTTGAAATGAACGTAGGATGCGTCCAGTGCGTTAAGCCAGTCAAACAGTTTTGAGTTATGATGTGCCGGAGAGCGACTCTCTTTGGATTTGGCAATCTAATTTTTTAGAACGAAGGATTCTTTGTGATGGCTTTTGAAAGACCGCGCATAGGCATCACCATGCGCCTGGAGTTGGAGACAGATCGCTTCTATCTGGCGCGTCATTATAGCGAGGCTGTTGAAGCCGCGGGTGGCGTGCCCGTTCACATCAGCCTGATTCCGAAAAGAGATTATATCAGCTCTTTAATGGAAGGCTTGGATGGCATCTTGTTACCTGGAAGCGATTCGGATGTTGACCCTTTGCGATACGGGCGCGACCCACATCCGAAGCTTGGGAGCGTGCAGCCTCTGAAAGATGAGACGGACGCGCTTGTCCTGGAAGAAATAGAGGGCCGCAGGCTTCCCCTTTTGGCGATCTGTTTCGGGATGCAGATACTGAACGTCGCGCGCGGCGGAACGCTGATACAGGACATAGAGTCAGAACTGCCTGATGCAATCAAGCATGAGCAAGGGAGGCCGCGTGATCGTCGCTCGCACAAAGTTCGCTTGTTGGCGGGAAGCTTGCTGGCGAAGCTGGCGTGCGCGGAGAGCGCGCTCGTCAACAGTCATCATCATCAGGCAATCGAGACAGCGGGCAGGGATTTGGTAGCTACAGCCTGGACATCTGATGGACTTGTTGAGGGTTTGGAGGACCCGCGCGGAGATCGTTTCGCCCTGGCCGTGCAATGGCATCCAGAGATAGCCTGGGAGCAGGACGATTTCTCAACTCTGATCTTTAAACGATTCGTCGAAGCTGCGGGTGAATACGCAGAAGCCAGGCGCGAGAATTTAAGAGCGATAGACGCCATCTCCTAAAGGATTTAGCGTCCGATAATGCGGTGAATTGATTAAGGATATTGCGGGAAGGTGATTCCAGCGTTGTCTTGGGCGTCATGCAAGATACAGGATGCTTACCTTAGGTACAAGATGCTTACCTTTCGCGTTGGTTTTGAGCGCTTGGCGTTTTCGAGTGAGATACAAAATTCTATTTGATGAGGAGCATATAGATTGGGAAAAGGGCAAAGGACAATATTAGGGGTTGAGAGATTGCTGAGCGAGAAAGCATCTCTCTTAAGGGGGGCGCGTGTTGGACTCATCTGTAATCAGGCTTCTGTAGATCATCAACTGAGGCATGTGGCAGACCTCTTTTATGAAGCGAAGGATTTCAAGCTGACCGCGCTCTTTGGTCCGCAGCATGGGATACGCGGCGACGTACAGGATAATATGGTTGAGACTTCGCATGGTGTTGACCGCACGACAGGCTTGCCAGTCTATTCTCTCTACAGCGAAACACGGGAGCCGACTGAAGAGATGCTCGAAGATTTAGATGTGCTGGTCTTCGATATGCAGGATGTTGGCTGCCGCATCTACACCTTCATTTACACTTTAGCCAATTGCATGCGCGCTGCGAAAAAATATGGCAAGCGCGTCATAGCCTGTGATCGTCCCAACCCGATTAACGGTGAGAGCGTCAAAGGAAATATACTGGAGGCGGAGTTTGCATCTTTCGTAGGGCAGTTTCCGATCCCGACCAGGCATGGAATGACTGTCTGTGAGCTTGCTCGTATGTTCAATGAGCATTTCGGCATAGGTTGCGATCTGGAAGTCGTCCCGATGCAAGGGTGGTCGCGAGAATTGTGGCTGGATGAGACAGATGCTCCTTGGGTGCTGCCTTCGCCCAATATGCCTACGCTCGATTCCGCTACGGTTTTTCCAGGCACGGTACATGTTGAAGGCACACAGCTCTCGGAAGGACGTGGAACGACGCGCCCCTTCGAGTTGGTCGGAGCGCCTTACATAGTTGCCGAAGTGTATGCATCAAGGCTCTTGCACATGGGGTTTGCGGGCGTCTATTTTCGCTCATGCGGCTTCCAGCCGACTTTTCAGAAACACGCAGGCAGGACGTGCGGCGGCGTGCAGATACATGTGACAGACCGCTCTGTGTTTGACCCTGTAATGGTCGGTATAGGCTTGATTAAAGTGGCGCACGATCTATACACGGACGAGTTTCGTTGGAAAGAGCCGCCATACGAGTATGTTTATGACAAAAATCCTTTCGATGTGATTTCGGGGACGGATAAGCTTCGCAGGCTTATTGAGCGCGGGCATTCGATGGAAGAAATAGAGAGTTTGTTATCTGAAGGGGCGGAAAAATTCAGGCAAGAGCGTGAGCCTTTCCTGCTTTACTGAACGGGCGGGATACTGTTTATGCAAGCGTTTGAGGAGTTATTGGAAGAGTGTGGTCGCCTGCACGGGCATTTGTGTGCAGGGCAACTGTTGGGCGTGAGAATGGCTCTCCTGGGCTGCAAGCATTTGGGGATAGATGACCCCAAGGGCGTTGACAGAAAGAGTTTGATCGTCTGGGTTGAGATAGACCGTTGTATGGCTGATGCAGTGAGCGCTGTCACGGGTGTCAGGCTTGGAAAGCGTTCTCTAAAATTTTTTGATTACGGCAAGGTGGCTGCGACGTTTTTAAATAGTCAGACGGGGGAGGCTGTCAGGATTGTGGCTCTGGATTCATCCAGAGCCTTGGCAGATGCTCGCTACCCTTGGATTGAAGATAAAAAAGAGCGGCAATTTCGCGCATATAAAGAAGCTCTGGAAGAGGAGCTATTCAAAGTCGAGCGCGTTCGAGTGAACTATACGGCGATGGATGCGCCCGGTCGCCCGCGCGCGCGCGTTTCGTGTAGTATGTGTGGGGAAGGGATTAATGACGGTCGCCAGGTCTTAGGCGAGGGCGGCGTTGCGCTCTGCCGTCCCTGTGCTGGAGAGAGCTATTATCAACGTCTCGAAGCATAAGAGCGACGAGTCCGATAACGTCCCAGTTCTCATTATCTTCCTTTTTAGATTTGGTTGAAGCAGGATTTTTCCAGGATGAAGCGTTGGCCTGTTTCAGTTGGGTTTCGACTGTTGTTGGCGGCCTGTCTTTTCCTGTTTTGGCTGGGGGTAGTTTCGGGGCAGAGCGGGCGTCAGGCAGATAAGCAAACATCCGTGTCGACAGAGACAGCAGAGCAAGGCCAGGATGTTCTGCGCGTGAAGACCGAAGAGGTTCTTCTGCCTGTCTCTGTCAGAGATGCAACGGGGTTACCCGTAAACGGTCTTGAGAAAGACAGGTTTATGGTCTTTGATAATGGCGTCCGGCAAGAGATAGCAAGTTTTAATAGAGAGCGTGTGCCCGCCAACATAGTGCTTTTGCTAGATGCATCGAGCAGCGTTTTTAGTCAGATGCGCTTCATACGTGATGCTGCAAAGCATTTCTTGCAAGGCTTGGTTGCAGGCGATAAAGTCTCTGTGATGCAGTTTTCGGACCGTGTGGAGCTTTTGCAGGATTGGACGAGTGCTACAGACTTGCAGCCTCTATTGAAATCTTTGGATTGGCGGTATCATCCGGGGCTGCGTACAAATTTTTATGATGGTCTATATCTGGCCGCAGAGGAACAGTTAAAAAAAGTAGAGGGGCGACGAATTATCATCCTGCTGACGGATGGCTTAGACACTGCGGAGAAGCCTGTGGTGAGTTATACGGATGCTTTGAATGCTGTGCGGCGAGCGGAGTCTAGCGTCTATGTGGTCAGCTTGACGGCGAATGAGCGAGCGCAGGTTGAGAGCAAAGTTGGCGGTTCTAAGTTGCGCAGGATTTTTAGCGGTTACGATCCGAAGGAGGCCACGCGCTATCTGGCATTGCTGGAGAACGCGGAGAATCTGCTTGGCAGCTTGGCTGCGAAAACTGGTGGGGCGATCTTTCTACCGGCGAAGGACGAGGATTTGTCTGTCGCTTATCAAGCGATAGCAGATGATCTGCGCTCGCAGTACATTATAACGTACAGGCCCCGGCCACATCTTGATGCGGGACAATACAGGCGTGTCAAGGTGCTTGTGACTGAAGGGGATTATGAGGTTGGGGCACGCGAGGGTTACACGGTTCGGGATTGATCCGATTTGCGAAAAGGTTTAGAGGGAGGAATTCATTTGGCTCTCAGAGAGACTAAAGATTTGCGTGGCAACGTGGCAGGTAAAAACCCCTGGCTGGTAGGAGTTGCCGCATGGGTGTTTCCGGGCGCAGGCCACTTTTTGCAAGGCAGATGGGTGCGCGGTCTGATTATTGGTGGCGTGATCTGCGGCATGTTTGCTGTGGGGCTGCTTTTTGGCGGACACTTATTTGGTTTAGGAGGGAAGGAGGTAGGGGTTTCAAAGCTGCTGCAACTGCCTCCGATGATCGCTAACTTAGGCACAGGTCTCCTGTACCTTATCTGCTGGGCCAGTGGAAGCGGTTTCTCTGATAGCGCAGAGTATGCGAAGCTTGCGACGTTCGAATATGGTAACACGTTTCTGCTGGTAGCGGGTCTGCTCAACTATCTGGCCATGCTGGACGCCTTTGATATTTCAGTAGGGAGGAAGCCTTGACACACTTTCTAGTAATGCTCCTGTTTGCAGCTTTTGTCTCCGCGATCTTTAGTGTGGTGGCCAGAGACACTGTGAAAGAGCGTGTTTTTTATGGACTCAAGGTCTTCGCGGAATTTGTTGGGATAGGTATAGCGCTGGCGTGGATACTCTACTTCCTACCTTTTTAGGTCAGCCCCAGACCGGCTCGCGTCCGATAACGCCTGACCTACGAACGCATTTATTTAGTTTATGGGATTGAACGAGACAGAGGCGATTGTCCTCAGGACATATAATCTGGCAGAGGCTGATAAGATAGTAGTCTGTCTGACCAGAGATTCTGGAGTTATCAGAGCGGTTGCCAGGGGAGCCAGGCGTTTGAAAAGCAGGTTCGGCGCAGGCTTAGAGCCTTCAACTGTTTTGGCTTTGAGTTACTTTGAAAAAGAAGGAAGAGAACTGGTCTCGCTCAGACAAATTGAGATAATTCGCTCGTACTTCAATCTGGCTCAGAATAGTGAGATCGTTGCCGCTTTAGCTTATATGAGTGAGTTGGTTATGGAGTTTTCACCACCAGGTGAGCCAAATGAGAAGGTTTTCAGGATGTTGAGGGCTGTTCTGGATACCTTAGAGAGATCATCTAATGGTCTCTTTGCAATCATGCGGTACTTCGAGATTTGGATTCTGAAGCTCTCTGGATTTTACCCGGATCTTCGTGTTTGTGCTCGATGCGGCAGGCATCTCGGTGACGGCAGCCTTGAGCTTTCGGTCTCAGATCAGGGTCTGTGTTGTGCTCAGTGTGGCCACCGCTCAAGGCAAAAGCTCTCCAGGGAGTCTTATCGGCAGATGCTCTCTGCGCGAACTCTTTCGCCTGAGGGTTTTGTATCCGCATTACAGTATCTTGACTCTGTTCAGAAGATGGAGATAGCATCATTAACTGAATACTTTATCGGACGCGCCCTCGAAAGACGCCCACACTCCAGAGCTGCCCTGATCTAAAGCCCAAATGAATTTCCAAAGCAGGCTCATTGAAAAGTATATCTTCAAAGCGGTCTTCCCATACCTGCTCTTATCCCTCCTTCTACTGACAGCGATCCTCTTTACTCAGCAGGCCAGCCGCTTCGGCGACCTCCTCATGGGAACACAAGTCCCTATGAGGCTGATTGAGCAACTGGCCATACTTGTCCTCCCTAACGTCTTAACCTTCACACTGCCAATGGCCATTTTGACGGGCGTTCTAATAGGCTATAGCCGCATGGGAAGCGATAGCGAGCTAATAGCCATGCGTGCCTCAGGTGTCGGAACGCTGAAGATGCTCTGGCCCCCGCTTCTGATCGGCGCGCTCCTGACAATAGCCTCGCTCTTCGTCAATCTTTACCTGTCGCCTGATGCTACCCGTTCACTACGAAGAATGGCTACAACCGCCGCTCTCTATAAGCTGGAATCACCGGTCGAGCCGCGCTCCTTCAATACAGACATTCCACACCTGGTCATCTACGTCCGCGACGGAAACAAAGAGCTGGGAATCTGGGGAAGGGTATTTCTCTACAGGGAAGAAAGAGATAACTCTACTACTCTTTTGACAGCGCGGACAGGGAGAATTGATTCCGCAGGAGAACAATCCGAACTGGTCTTGACAGATGTCGTCCGTATAATCCTCCCGGACAAGGAACAAAACAATCAGCAGTCCTTTGTCATAGAGCGTTTAGACCAGCTTAGAATTATTCTGGATACTGGACGCAAAGCAATTCTGGATACACTACAAAAAGAGGACTCCGAGCCAAAACCCAACGAGATGGACTGGCAGGACTTGATTACATATGCAGCCTCGAAAACGGGCGCTACGGGACTTGAAGCCAAGACCTTACTCAATAAACGCCTGGCAATGTCCCTGACCCCCCTCTTCTTCGCTTTCTTAGGAACAACACTCGGGTTACGCGTCAGAAAAGGCGGGCGCGGAGCCGGTATAGTACTCTCTATTCTTTTCATGCTCGGCTATTACCTGCTTACTTTAGCTGGCGAGCAGATGGCACGGGCAGGCACTGTCGCCCCCTTTATTGGAGCCTGGCTAGCATCTGCTGTAACAGTCATATTAGGACTGTTACTCTTAGTTACTGGACGCGGCAACCTTCTTCAGCAAGCCAGAGTTTTCTGGCAACATCGCGGTCCTCAGAACAGGCTCCCTCTACGTGTTCAGAGGGAACCCCTCGTCGGTAAAGTCAGGCTTTTAACCTTTCCCAGCCTGATGGATTTAGGGCTGCTCAGGGCAATAACTCTCAGCTTCATACTGGCTTTCATCTCGCTTGTCCTGATCTTCCAAATCTTTACGCTTTTTGAGCTATGGCGCTTTATCATGTCTAAAGGAGTCAGTGCCAGAGTAGTGACGCAATATCTGCTCTTTCTGCTCCCGATGATTAGCGTTCAGTTGTTACCGGCCAGCATCCTAATCGCTATGCTGGCGACCTATGCCATCATCTCAAGGCGCAGTGAAGTTACTGCCTGGTGGGCAAGCGGACAGAGTGTTTATAGGTTGATGTTGCCGGGACTGCTCTTCGCTTTAACGATAGCTGCATCTCTTTGGCTCTTAGAAGAGCATATCATGCCTCAAGCCAATATTAGGCAGGACGAATTGAGGAATCAGATTCGCGGCGGAGCTATCACAGCAACCACCAATTCAGACAGGCAATGGTTGGCCGCCTCTGAATCTAATCGGCTCTATTCTTACGAGTATGAAGAGACGGGCGAGCTGAAAAATCCAGTCATCTATGATTTTGATCAGGAAGCAATACACCTGACAAAGATCGTAAGGGCACAATCAGCTCGCCGTACAAAGATTGGCGAATTATCACTTGAGGACGCAGAGTTCCTGGAAATTAACGCCGCCAACGTGGAGAAGACACAATCACCCTCCACACAAATTCAAGATCGAGAGCAGCCGGACGCCTTCAACCCAACCACGGATAAGCCATCGCATTTAAGCTCTAAAGCTTTAAGCAATTACATAAAGAGGTCGCAGCTACGCGGAACGGATGCGACAACCGCTGCCGTTGCTCTCCAGAGAAAATATGCCGACCCCTTTAGCGTACTCGTCCTCGCGCTTGTGAGCATGCCATTAGCGCTTTCCTATGGACGTAGAAGCGCCATTAAAGCGCTCTGCCTGGCGATCTTCCTTGGGCTTATTTTCTGGGCGGCAACGAGTGGATTTCAGCAGTTGGGAGAACATGATCTCCTCCCGCCTATCGTTGCCGCCTGGTCACCTATTGCGATCTTTGCAATGATTGGGACCTATCTATTATCCAGAATGAAAACCTGATCTGGAACAATGGTCGAGGCTTTTATGTTCCAGTCTCCCAACTCGAAAGATACTCGATCTGCTCTGCCGTCAACTGATCTATACTTATTCCTAAAGCCTTCAATTTAAGGCTGGCAATCTCAGTATCAACTTCCTGCGGCAGTGTATGCACGCCAGCCTTCAACTCACCTTTTTTCTTTACCAAATATTCAACTGAAAGTGCTTGATTGGCAAAGCTCATATCCATCACACTGGCCGGATGCCCTTCGGCAGCAGCAAGATTGATCAGGCGACCTTCTCCCAAGACGATTACGCGATGACCGCTTGATTTGACTTTGTACTCCTCTACGAACGGTCTTAGTTGAACGGGTTGTTCGGCTATTTCGCGCAAAGCAACCAGATTAAGCTCTAAGTCGAAATGTCCGCTATTACAGACTATAGCCCCGTCCTTCATGCTGGCAAAATGCTGTCCGTCTATGACGTGTCTGTTACCAGTCACTGTTACGAAGATATCTCCGAGGGCTGCCGCTGCCGCTATAGGCATGATACGGAACCAGTCCATCACTGCTTCGACTGCCTTAACCGGATCAATTTCCGTTACTATGACATTAGCTCCCATTCCTCTGGCGCGCAATGCTACGCCTTTGCCGCACCAGCCATAACCAAGCACGACCAGAGTTCTTCCAGCCAGAAGAATATTGGTGGCTCGTATAATCCCATCCAAAGTTGATTGCCCAGTCCCATAGCGATTATCAAAGAAGTGCTTGGTTTGAGCATCATTGACCGCAATAGAAGGGAAGGAAAGAACTCCTCCAGCTTCCATTGCACGCAGACGAACAATGCCTGTCGTAGTCTCCTCGGTGGTTCCGATAATTTGTGAGACTTGCTCGGCGCGCTCTTTAATTAAGGTAGCAACCACATCCGAACCATCATCAATGATGATTTCCGGCTTGAAGTCCAAGGCTATGCGCACATGCCTGTTGTAAGTTTCGGTTGACTCGCCCTTTATGGCATAGACAGGGACGCCCCAGTCTGAGACCAGAGATGCCGCCACATCGTCTTGCGTTGATAAAGGATTTGAAGCGATCAGCACTGCATCCGCGCCCCCAGCCTGTAACGCTCTGACCAGGTTAGCAGTCTCAGTAGTGACATGTGCACAGGCGACAAGACGCACGCCTCGCAAAGGTTGTTCTTCAGCAAACCTCTCCCGAATCAATCTTAAAACGGGCATTTCTCTCTCAGCCCATTCAATTCTTCGCTTCCCATCGCTTGCCAGAGAGAGGTCTTTTACATCACATTCCACCGAACGTGTCGCGCTCATATTAGATTCCTTTTAAGGTAGTAGATTAAGAGTTGTTATTTAAACTGCTGTGTGTGGAGCATCCTAACCGCCAGCAGATAACCTTAGGGCCTCAGCTTTATCGGTTGCCTCCCAGGTAAATCCCTCCTCGGCGCGCCCGAAATGGCCATAGGCAGCCGTCTCTTTATAGATAGGTCTGCGTAACTGCAAATCCTCTATAATGCCGCCGGGAGTGAGTTTGAAGTGTTCACGTATTAATCCAGCAAGTGCTGTTTCGCTAATCCTGCCAGTGCCGCCAGTATCTACCAGAACAGAGACAGGATCTGAAACGCCTATAGCATATGCAAGCTGAACCAGGCAACGGTCAGCAAGTCCCGCAGCGACTATATTCTTCGCTGCATAACGGGCCATATAAGCGGCAGACCTGTCAACCTTTGTCGGGTCTTTACCAGAAAAAGCACCACCTCCGTGTGGCGCATATCCTCCGTAAGTATCAACGATTATCTTACGCCCGGTTAGCCCTGCGTCACCCTGTGGCCCTCCTGTTACGAATCGGCCAGTAGGATTAATGTGATACTTTGTCTCGTTATCCAAGAGTTCCGGTGAGATAGTTTTGTTTATAATGTGCTCACGGATTTCTGCGCGTAGCTGCTCGTTCGTTACGGAAGGGGAATGCTGCGATGATATTACGACGGCATCTATTCTAAACGGCCTTCCATCCCTATACTCAACGCTGACCTGCGATTTTCCGTCGGGTCGTAAATAAGGCAAGTCGCCGGACTTGCGAGCTTCTGTCAAACTGCGTGAAAGTTTATGAGCCAATTGAATGGGTAAGGGCATTAGCTCCGGCGTCTCGTTGCAGGCAAAACCAAACATTAATCCCTGATCGCCTGCGCCCCCTGTATCAACCCCCATTGCAATATCTGGAGATTGAGTGCCAACCGCAGAAAGGACACTGCAAGTATCGCAATCAAAACCATATTTTGCTCTTGTATAACCGATCTCTCTAATCGTTTCACGTGCCACTTTAGAAAAGTTGACGTTAGCCTTGGTAGTAATTTCCCCGGCAATTACAACAAGGCCAGTCGTGACGAGGGT
>Ga0182001_10000128_pt1 | contig 17521 bp, 14 predicted proteins | sample BulsoiFelSFmetaG_FD_120485 | JGI IMG/M metagenome (GOLD analysis project Ga0182001, IMG submission 120485) | Bulk soil microbial communities from Mexico - San Felipe (SF) metaG | ecosystem: Environmental > Terrestrial > Soil > Agricultural land | place: Mexico: San Luis Potosi | collected... | reverse complement strand
CTGGTCGAGGAGCTGGTGGCGGGGAGGGAGGTCACGGTGAACGCGTTCTCGGTCGGAGGCCGCTTCCATCCGCTGACGGTGACCGATCGCGAGACGGCGGAGCCGCCCGCCTTGGTGTGCCTCGTCGGGAAGACCGAACTTCGCTACCGCCTCCGCTGCATCGAGGACCTGCACGCGATGCTCAAGGCGCACGGCGATTGGATGCCGCTCGGCAGTGCCGACGAGCAGAAGCCGGCCAAGGCCGGGACGGTGGAGGCGTGGGGCCGCTCGCCGGACAACCCCGTCGGGGGGTGGTACGGGCTGAGGAAGGGCCTGCGCGGTCGGTTCGGGATGTACGTGCCGCCGCTGCTCGAGGCGCTCGGGCTGGCCGAGGTCGAGCACGGCCCTAGGAACAACCGCATGCGGGCACTCTAAGGGGTCCGGGCGCGCGGCATTGGCAGCCGCCGCCCGACAACGGCATGCACCCGACCCGCGCCGGCGTGGATGTCGCCCGCAAGGTTGGGTGCTGCCCGCAGTTGCGCGCGGGCGGGTGATGCCGGGCGTTAGATTTCTACCAGTTGGGCAGCAGCGATGTTCTACCTCCTATCGTCAATCGTAGCGGTAGTGGTCGCCTTCAACGTCTACGCGTCCTGGGTCGCCCTCCGGTCGCAGCTCAGCAACCGAGGTCAGAAGAAGGCGCAACTCCTGTTGATCTGGCTCGTCCCTGTCCTCGGCGCGTTCCTCACGACCCAGGCGCTAAAAGGCCCCTCGCGCCGCCCGCGGTTCGGCCGGGGCAGCGCGGCGATGGAGCCCGAGCAGGCGTGGCTGTACTCTGGGCGCGGGGATGATTGCCCTCCCGGCGACCCGGGCTGCGGTGAATAGCTGACGGGATGCGCGCCGGTAATTCCCCGATGGCGGAATCTAACGCTTGGCATGCACCCGACCCGCGACACGCAGGCTCTCATGTAAATCACTCTTGCGAGCGGGTGATGCCGGGCGTTAGATTGCTTTATTGTGTAGTTTCATCCTGATAATATAGGCGCGTCGAAGGAGTTGCCATGCGGTCAGAAGGCCTTTTCTCAGTTCTCCCGAAAAAGAAGCATCAATATCTTCTGATTGTTTTTTCTGCTTTATTACTGCTCAGTATCTTTCAGCCTGCCCACGCGCAGTCTGGCCGCCGCCCTGTAAAGAGAGAACCTCCGCCGCCACCTGTTAGCGCCGAAGCCAAACCCGAACCTGCGCGCCCGAAGAAGACATCCGAAGGGGATCAACTTTACAATTCCAGGCAAGTGGACGCTAGGGCGAGAATTACGAAAGGGGGGAAAGATAGTCCTCGTCCCAGAGGGGGTTGTCCTAGCGGTCGAGTAATCGTCAGAGCCGTACTACATAAGTCGGGTAAAGTAATAGACGTAAGCTTGGTCAAGGGCTTGGGTTGTAGCTTTGATAAAGACTCTATTGAGATTGTTCGCAAATATAGGTTCACTCCCGCGATGAAGGACGGCCAGCCTGTGTCTCAGGCCATCCTTGTTGAATTTGAGCACTTTAGAATCCTCTGAAGTCAACTGCAATTATCTTTAGTCCGGACGCCACGAGGGGCGCAATCTAACAACTCATTCAACCCGACGCCCCGACACCATTCCTTTCATCGTTGTGTGATAGCTTTGGCTAGGATGCTGCGCGCTGGGCGCGGGTTAATTCGGGCGTTAGATTGCTGTGAGCGGTATGACCGAAGTCTCTAAATTGCACCTTGAGTGGAGCAGGCGTGAGGGCGGGGGCGGCCGAACGCGGCGGGATTATCTCGACATCGTTGTCGACGGCCTGCCCTTGTCGGAGGTCATCGACGGCGACATGGTGTCTTGCCTCGGCTGGCTTGACCCCGAGGAGAACGTCAGAGCCGCCCGTAGGCTTCTGCTCGAAGGGCCTGCCGACCTGCCTAACGGCCGCCGTACGCTTTACGTCTGCCCCGAGTGCGGCGATGTCGGGTGCGGCGCCGTGTCGCTCGTCGTGGAGCGGGCGGGGGATAAAATCATCTGGCGTGACTTCGGGTATGAGAATAATTACGAGGATGTCGTCCGCACCGAAGGCTACGAGAATATAGGCCCGTTCGTCTTTGACCGGGCCGGCTACGAAGCGTCTATAAAGAAAGCCTTCGATCCGAACGCAATCTAACGACGGCATGCACCCGCCGCCCCCTTCAGCACGCCTCTCATGAAAGTTGGATGGGCCGCGGGTGACGCCGGGCGTTAGGCCGTCTTATTAGATAGTAGGTACTGAATAGAGATGCTTAAACCATTAATCCTGGGAATCATGTTACTTTCGGGCAGCTCCGGTCCTGCTCTTCAGGCTCCGAAGCGCTTGCCGCCCCGGCCGAAACCTGTCACGGCGGTTCCTCCATCCTATCCGCCAATCGCCCGCGCCACTTGTGCGCAAGGCACTGTAGCTGTGATCGTTGATGTTGATTCGATGGGCAAGGTGGTCGAGACTGATGTGTTGTACGGCCATCCGTTGCTGCTGGCCGCCGCCGTGACTGCCGCTCGCGGGTGGGCATTTGACGCCGCCCAGGGCACATCTGAGTGGCGCCGAGAGGTGCTTCGTTTCGGCTTTCGCATTTTGCCCTTCGAGGTTTCCGAAAAGAAGCTCAAGCCGGTCTGGGGCGGCCCCAATGATGTGGAGATCAGAGTGCATCCCCTGGAACCAAGCTGTGATGATTGTACGGAGAAGCGCCGCCGCCAGCTTCGTCGTGGGGGCTGTCCTCCACAAACCTGAATTTCGGCGGTAGACCCGGCGGCCTAATAACGGCATGCACCCGACCGCCGACACGCATGTTGTCATGTTCCGGGAAAGGCGCGGGCGGGCGGGTGGTGCCGGGCGTTATGCGGCTTGCCTGAAAGACTGAATCACATTGAACCCTAGTTAGTAATTGGTTTATCTTGCCGCCCGCGGCGCTTACGTACGCCACCCCTCGCGCAGTATCCATCCCGTTAATTGGAGTGTAGGAGGCTTATGGCTATCAACGAGGAGAAGCTCAATCATTTGTTGGGCAGGTTCGTCGCCGACTTCGGCGCCACGTTCCACGCCGGACTGGTCGTCATCGGCGAGAGCTTGGGCTTGTACAAGGCGCTGGCCGGGGGGGCGCTGACTTCCGCCGAGTTAGCCGAACGCACGGGCACGGATGAGCGCTACGTCCGCGAGTGGCTTAACTCGCAGGCCGCCGGAGAGTACGTCCAGTACGACGCGTCCACCGGTCGCTATTCGCTCTCCGAGGAGCAGGCGTTCGCCCTCGCCGACGAGAAGAGCCCGGCATACCTGCCCGGGGCGTTCCTGCTCGCGGTCTCGGCGCTGAGGGCCGTGCCGCAGATAGCCGAGAGGTTCCGCACCGGCGACGGCTTCGGCTGGCACGAGCACGACCACGGCCTGTTCCGCGGCACCGAACTCTTCTTCCGGCCGGGCTACGCCGCGAACCTGACCAGCTCCTGGATACCTTCGCTCGACGGCGTCGAGGCGAAGCTGAAGGCGGGGGCGAAGGTCGCCGACGTGGGCTGCGGCCTCGGGGCGTCCACCATCCTGATGGCCCAGACCTACCCCTCCTCCACCTTCGTCGGGTACGACTACCACGACGGCTCGGTCGAGATGGCGCGCCAGAGGGCGGAGGAGGCGGGGGTCTCCGACCGCGTGAAGTTCGAGGTCGCCCGCGCGAAAGACTACCCCGGCGCGGGCTACGACTTCGTGGCCTTCTTCGACTGCCTGCACGACATGGGCGACCCGCGCGGAGCGGCGGCGCACGTCCGCGAGACACTCGCGCCCGACGGCACCTGGATGGTCGTCGAGCCTTTCGCCGGCGACAGGGTCGAGGATAATCTGAACCCGGTCGGGCGCATCTACTACTCGGCGTCGACGCTGCTCTGCACGCCGGCCTCAAAGTCGCAGGAGGTGGGGCTCGCGTTGGGGGCGCAGGCCGGCGAGTCGAGGCTGCGCGAGGTGGTCACCGGCGGGGGCTTCAGCCGGTTCCGCCGCGCCGCCGAGACGCCCTTCAACATCGTCTACGAAGCCAAGCCTTGATGCCGCGTTTCGCCGGCGCATAACGACGGCATTCACCCGACGCCCCTGTCGCGGGCCTTTTATGAATCCTGCGCAGGGGCGCGGTTGATGCGCGGCGTTATGATTTAAACGCCGTGCCGGATTATCATGCGTACGGCTGTCGTATGCGGCAGGAACCTTCCCACAGAAATCATCACGGCGAGATCATAACTAGCCACGGCCTGCACGGCCTCAGCCTGTCTGAAGTCGCGTACGCACAGAACCTGCGACTCCCCAGACACTCACACGAGCAGGCTTGCTTCTGTCTCATCCTGCGCGGCTCCTGCACGGAATCGTACCGGGGGAAAACTCTTGAATGTCAGCCCCTGCATCTGAAGTTTCGCCCCGCAGGTGAAAGCCACTCAAACCACTACGCCGGCACGCGGGTGCGTTGCTTCCTCGTCGAGGTCGAGGCCGCGTGGCTTGAGCGGGCGCGGGGATACATGGCGGACCTGCGGTCCCCCGCCCTCTTCCGCGGCGAGTCTCTCGTCCGGCTGGCGATGGGGCTCCGCAACGAGGCCCGACAGCCTGACAGGTTCACGCCGCTCTCGGTCGAAGGGCTGATGCTGGAGATGCTGGCGGAGACTTCGCGCAAGGCCCTCCAGGTGAAGGAGGGGGCGCGGCCGCGCTGGCTCTCACGCGCGCGCGAGATTCTTCACGAGCAGTTTTCCGAACGGGTGACGCTCACCGGCCTCGCCGCCGAGGTCGGGGTGCACCCGGCTTACCTGGCCGTCGCCTTCCGCCGGAGCCATCAGTGCAGCGTCGGCGAATACCTGCGCCGCCTCCGCATCGAATTCGCCTGCCGCGAACTCTCCGGGACCGATGCCCCCCTCGCGGAGATTGCCCTGGACGCGGGCTTCTCGCACCAGTCCCACTTCTCGCGCACCTTCAAGCGCCACACCGGATTAACCCCCGCGCAGTACCGCTCTGCTTTTCGCCGTTCTTAACGGCAGTCAAAATATTTAGATCAGGCAAGACTCAACGCCGGGTCGGGAAATAAGATGACCGCCGTCTGTTAATACCGTGGCGGAGGACGGCCGGAGTGTTCACGAAAAACGGATTGTTTGCTTTCTTCGCGGCGCTGCTCTTAATTCTTGCCTGTTCCTCCTCCTCCGCAGCCCAGGGCGCGCTCGCTCCTCCCCCGCCGCCTCTCGACGGCGCCACACGCCAGCGCGTGGTCGAAAACATCGTCGGCCAGTTGCACGCCAGGTACGTCCTGCCCGGGGCCGTCAAAGGCATGGAAGAACACCTGCGCGCCAAACTCCGGGGCGGGGACTACGACGCGATTACGGACGCGAGGCGCTTCGCCGCGGCCCTGACACAGGACTTGCGCGAGGCGAGCAAGGACTCGCACCTCTTCGTCACCTATGACCCGGAGATGGAGAGCGCCCTGGCGAGTTTCCACCCGGGCCCGACCAGCGAGTTGCAGGAGTTACCGCCGAGCGCCGAGCGCCTGGACGCGTGGCGTCAGGGCAATTATGGATTCGCGAGGGTCGAAATCCTGAGCGGCAACGTCGGCTACCTGGACCTGAGAGAGTTCGTGGACCTCAACCACTCACGGGAGGCCGCCGCGGCCTCCATGAACTTCCTCTCCAACACTGACGCCGTCATCATCGACCTGCGCCGCAACCACGGCGGCTTCATTAACCTGAAGAACTTCATCATCAGCTATTTTTACGGCCTGGACCCGGTAGAGCTCGTGTCGCGCTACCACAGAGACGACAACGTCACGGTCAAGGAGTGGTCCCTGCGCGAAGTCCCCGGCGGGCGTCTGACGGGCGCCGATCTTTACATTCTGACGAGCCACGAATCGGCCTCGGCCGCCGAAGGCTTCCCCTTCATTCTCCAGCTACGGAAGCGTGCCAGGGTGGTCGGGGAGAGAACTGCCGGCGCCAATTACGGTAACAAGGAGACGGCCGTCGGGGGCGGCTTTATTCTCTACGTCTCCGTCTTCCGGCAGTTCGACCCGCGGACCGGGCGCGACTGGCAAGGAGTAGGCGTGCAGCCTGACATTGAAGTTACCGCCGCACGCGCCTTGGAGGTGGCCCACGGCGAAGCGGTCAAGGGGCTGGCCGCCAAAGCGACCAACGAGCGCAGGAAACGGCAGTTGAGCTGGCTCCTGCCCCTGCTCGAACTAAAGGCTTACGGGGAGAAGAAAGTCCCCGCGGCACTAATGGCGAGTTACGCCGGGAAATACGACGACGGTAGAATTAGCATCACGCTCGAACAAGGCCGTCTATCATTCCTGGGCGCCGGCGGAGTCGGGCGGCGACTTCTGGCCCTCGCCGACGACTATTTCCTGATTGAGGATGAATCCGTCGCCCCCGAGAATCAGGCCCGCGTCCGCTTCGTGAAAGACCCGGGCGGGGCCGTCACCCAATTACGCCTCTTAGTTAGTGACGGTCGAGAATTTCCGCGGGCCAAGGCGAAACAATAGCCCGGAAGGCTGGAACATCGGGCGGCTGCCCCGCCCGCGGGAGGTGTGCGACTCCTCCCGGGGCTTTCGAGCGGGTGCCGCGTGTCCTCTTGGCGGAGGCATAAGGCTTTAACGTTGACACCCCGCCCCTCCCTTAATACCCTCCCCTACATCTCTCTTTCGTTCAAGCAGGTGGGTGGGCGGTGCCGGGCGTTAGGGCGCTACGTACGAGTCGGCAGGAGAAAGGATTAGGCCGGTGGATTATGATGAGTATGTGAACCAGGCCCATCAAGCCGCGCAGTTGGTCGAGGCCGGTGAACACGAGTCGGCTCTCAGCATCTTCTACACCCTGCTCGCCAGCGACATCTCAGACGTGGACAAGGCCATGATGTGCAACAACATCGGGGTGGTTCAGGAGAAGATGGGCAGGGAGCAGGAGGCCCTCGGGAGTTACGAGCGGGGTATGACTTACGAGCGGGAGCACGGGAGATGTTTTTTAGCGGAGCAGCGGGCGGGTTTCTTATACCGCACGGGGAGGCTTACAGAGAGTTTGAGGGCGTATGAGGAACTCCTGCACAGGCGTTCGCTAACCGAAGAGGAAAAGCAAAGGATCAGGCATAACATCGCGGCGTTACGTGAACAGACCGCCTGAGCCGGGCCGGGCCGGTGGGTGCGGCCCGACAAAGGCACCCACCCGCCCCGCATTAGCGCCCCACAGCGGTGTGCCCGGAGACGCTCCACGCTCCCGCCGCATTTCCTGACCACCGGCTATCGGGCTTCAGCCGCGGTCGGGGCCGCCCCGTTTGCTAAAAAGAGATTCGCGCCCCAAGTTGTACTTCGCGGCCCGGCGTCGCCGCTTCCGTGATGGTGCCGAACTGCGGCGTGTTGACAAAGCGATTGGGCGTGCCGAGATTGACGCGGTTGAGCGCGTTGAAGAACTCCGCGCGGAACTGGAGGCGTAGATTCTCGGTCAGAGTGAAATCACGATGCAGTGCCAGGTCGAGCGTCTGCATTCCGGGGCCGTAGAGCGTGTTCCGCCCCACGTTCCCGAACGTGAAGGCCGCGGGCGTCGAGAAGGCCGCGGGGTTAAACCACTGGTCGGCCGTGCGCGTGCCGTCGCCGAACACGGGCGCCCCCGTATAATTGGCGCGGATGGGATTCTCTCCCAGCAAGGTTCCGCCGTTGGCGGTGTCGCCGAAAACCGAAACCGTAAATGGGAATCCGCTCTGGGCCTGAAAGACGGCTGACAGGTTCCAGCCACGCGTCAAAGCCTTCAGCGGCCCCGGCCCGCGCAGCGCGGGCACGTTCAAGACGGTGCTCAGGGCGAAGCGGTGGCGGATGTCGCAGGCGGGGCCTTTTTCCAGGGAGAGGTCGTTGTTGTTCTGCGGGATGGCCGACTCGAACATCGGCGAGCGAAAGTCCGGCGCGTCGCTCAGACTCTTGGCGAAAGTGTAGTTCGAGAGGAACGTCCAGCCGCGCGAAAAACGCCTGCGGACGTTGACGTACCCGGCGTCGTACCAGCTCCGGGCAGAGTTCTCAAGCAGGTTGATGCCGCTGACGGGGAAGGTGGTGTTCGCGACGGTGATGTCAGTGGGCAGGACCACGCCCGGCAAAAAGCTGAGGGTCGTGAACGGCCGGCGCGGGCCGATTGCCCCCGGGCCCGGGGGCGCGTTGTTAATCAGGCGGGAGCGCTGTAGGTGCAGGCCCCTCGACCCGAGGTAGCCTAACTCCAGAGTGGTCTCGGGGCCGAGGCTTTTCTCGACCGACAGGCTCCACTGCTCGATGTATTGCGCGGGCGCCTTGGCCTCGAAGGCGGCGAAGCTGACGGTCGTCTGCCCGAGCACCGGCTGGCCGAAGTTGAAGTGCGAGGCGACGACGCCGGCAGCGGGCGTGAAGTTGTCACTCTGCTGAGTCTCGGGGAAGACATAGGGGACGTTGTGGCGCTGGTTGCACCAGGTGTTCATGTCCACCGGGGTGTAGAAGATGCCGAAGGCCGCGTGCAGCACGACGCCGTGGCGCGGGACGTTGTGGGAGATGCCGAAACGCGGGGCGAAGTTCAGCTTGTTCGAGTACATCAGGCCGGCAGGGAACCCCTGCTGCCCGCCGACGAAGACGAAGGGCTTGCCGTCCTGGAAGACGAGGTTCGTGTTGGCGTAGCGGATGTCCCTGAGCGGGCTCATGTACTCGTACCTCAGCCCGAGCTGTATGGTCGTGCGGGGGGTGAGTTGGAAGCTGTCCTGAATGAACGCGTCGGCGTACCACTGGCGCAGTTGCATCTGCGGAATGCCGGCCTGGCGCTGCTTCACCGCCGGCAGGCCGAGCAGGAAACTTGCGAGCGCCGAGCCGGTGCCGTCGTTCGTGGCGGTGCGGGTCGTGAACCCGTTCGTGAACTGGTAAAAGCCGCGGTTCTGGAAGAAGCCCCACATGGGCCAGATGAAGTAGCGGTAGCTGCCGCCGAGCTTCAGGCTGTGACGCCCGACCTGCCAGCTCAACGTGTCGCGCGCTTCGAGCACCGTGTCCCAAGCGTGCATGGGCGTGGCGATGAAGCTGTCGCCCATGGGGGAGTAGCCCTGGACGTTGAAATACGGCGCCCCGTACGCGCCGCGGCCGCCGAAGCCGACGCCGCGAATCCCCAGCTCGGAGACGATGTCGTTACTCTGGCTGTTCTCCGACGAGCGGTGCATGGAAAGCCTTGAGACGGTGACGGCGGCCATGTTCACGACGCTCGGGCTGACGATGTGAGTCCAGCCGACGCTGCCGTGCTGCGCGAGGTTGTCGTGGAACGCGCCGAAGCCGGGCAAGTTCTGCGGCGTGAACCCCCTTTCGCTGCTGAACGAGTAGCGCGCGAACAGGGTGTCGCCGCGGCCGAACGTCTGGTCGAAGCGGAACGTGCCCTGATCGGCGACGTGGCGCTTGTTGCGCACGTCCATATAGTTGTTGCAGTCCACCCCGGCGCCGACGACCGTCGGCGCCCCCATCATCGTCATCCCGCAGCCCATCATCCCCATCTCAAGATTCGGGCGGGGCACGTACTTACTCAGGAACAGCGCGGCGGCCGGGTCGATCATGTGCGCCGGGATACGGTTGTCGGGGAAGGGGTCGCGTATGACCTGCGGGTTGCCGGGGCCGACGGGCTTGGTCGGGTCGAAGCCCGGGTTGGGGCGCGCGCTGAAGGGGTTGAAGATGGTCGTGCCGCTCATGCTGAAGTCGCCGCCGACCTCTTCGGCCGTCGGCACGGTCTGAATCATGGAGACGGACTGCGTGAGCCGCAGCCCCTCGTAGTTGGCGAAGAAGAAGCTCCTGTCGCGGAAGATGGGGCCGCCCAGGCTGCCGCCAAAATTGTTCCGCTTCAGACGCTTCGGCGCGTCCATCTCGTTGAAGGAGCGGGCGTCGAGCGAGTCGTCGCGCAGAAACTCGTAGGCGGTCCCGTGGAACTGGTTCGTGCCCGTCCGCGTCACGATGTTGACCTGCCCGCCGCCCGCCCCGCCCATCTCCGCGGAGTAGCTGCCCGTCTGCACTCTGAACTCCTGTACGGCGTCCGGCGCGGGACTCAGGCTGAGGGTGTTGAAGGTGGGGTCGGTGGCGGTCGCGCCGTCGATTAGGAAATAGTTTGCGTTCGGACGGTTGCCGCCGATGCTCACGGCCGAGCGCTGTCCCGGCCTCCAGTACAGGGGGCTCATGTCGCCCGCCTGCGCGCCGTGACTCAGGTGAGCGCCGGGCACCATGAGCACCAGGTCTATTAGCATGCGCCCGTTGAGGGGCAGGTTGCGGACGGAGGCGGGCTCGACGATCTCGCCGACGCTCGCGTCAGTGGTCCGCAGCACAGCCACCTCACTTTTGACCTCCACGGCGGTGCTCAGCGAGGGGAGCTTGAGGTCTACGTCGAGCGTCATCTGCTGCCCGACCTCAAGACTTACGGCCCGGGTCAGCGGCGCGAACCCCTGCGCCTGCACGGCGAGCGTGTACTCGCCCGGCAGCAGGCCGTTGATTTGAAACATACCCTGGTCGTCGGTATTGATTTGACGCGCGGCCCGCGTGCTGACCGACGTGAGCTGCACGGTCGCGCCCGGGACGGCTTGTCGTTGCGGGTCGAAGACGGTGCCGCTCAGGCCCGCGTAGTTACTCTGGGCCGAGGCGTGCGGCGCGGCGAACGACAGGAGGAGGAATATAACAAGCGTGTGGAACTTGGACATGGGACTCACCTCGCAGGCGAAGAGAAGCAGAAACTGCCCGTCAAAAAAGGTGCTTGCGCTGCCCACTGTGCCGCGGGCAGCGGTTCTCGCGAACGGGACGACCGCCGGAATGTCTCATGTTTTCGCCGGGCGGATGAGGCCGGCAGCGCGCTACGACATGAAAGGCTTTCCAAACACTTTGTCCGGAGGCTCGGCAGACAGAAGTGACTTGAATCTCTTGGAAGAGTCGATGAGACCCTCTTCCGGCCCCTCGGTATAGAGTAATAATCCGGGGTCTTAGCGCTTCGACGTGAGTGCGTACTTGAGCACTTCCCCAACCGCCTGGGATACCACGATACTGTTTATAAGTATCTCTCACCCGACAGATGTTCTGTCCATCAGGGAGTTCACCTACCCGTCAGGGAATACCCGTATGGGTCCCTCGAATGTGTAGATAAAGCCGGGGACGAGGGCACAGAGGTCGGAAGACTGAAGCCCGAAGCTCCCCGGAAATTTCTGAGCCTTTCCCACCCAACCGGAGTACACTTCACCGATTCTCCGTGCGGAAAGGTCATGCGACGATGAGCATCGTGTAGGCAGGGAGGGGTGAAAATGTATGGCATTTTAGCCTCACTGACGGCGTCTGCCATTTTGCTCATTCAATGCGGTGCGAGCACCCCGCCAGTCAGTGAAGATACTGGTAGACGACGAAGGCGTCGTGATACCGAAGAAGCTCGTGACGGACTGCGCCTGCCCTGCCGCGTCTCTCGCGCCCAACCTTTTCGCCCTGCTTCTCCCGGCTCTTCCAGCACACCGTCCGGCAGTTGGATAATCATAGGTTGGCGAAAGCCAAGCTGAAGCGGCTGGCGGTGCCAATGGTGCGGCGCCCAGCCGCCGAGCAGGAGATGAAAAAGATAAATGACCGGACGGGGAGAGTCGAACAGGCGAGGAGTCGGAATGGAAAGCAAGAAATCCCGCCTGTCGTCTGAGTCGTCATGGAGCACTTCCCCCGCGCCAAGCAGCTAAATTAGCCGGGCAGTCACTCCCCTCATTACTTCGCCCGCGAATACCTCATTCATGCTCTCGGCCCGTTAGTCTTCGAGCGGGCTGCGCACGCCCTTACCGCCGCGGCTCAGTACGTGCGCGTAAATCATCGTCGTCTGCACGTCCGCGTGCCCCAACAGCTCTTGGATGGTGCGGATGTCGTACCCGGTCTCAAGCAGGTGAGTGGCGAAGCTGTGCCGCAGCGTGTGGCAGTTCCCCGCCTTGTTTACCCCCGCCGCCCTGATGGCCCCCTTTACCGCTTTCTGCAAAGCCGTCTCGGCCATGTGATGTCGCTGCTCACGCCCCGTGCGCGGGTCGTTTGAACGCTTCGAGGCGGGGAAGACGTACTGCCAGCACCACTCCCGCTCAGCGTTCGGGTACTTCCTCGCCAGGGCGTGCGGCAGGTAGACATGCCCGAGCCCCTCGCGCAGGTCCGACTCGTGTAAAGCCTTCGCCCTCTCCAACTGCCTGCGCAGAGGCTCCGCCACCGAAGGCGGAAGCATCGTGATCCGATCCTTGTTCCCCTTCCCCTCGCGCACTGTTATCTGGAGCCGCGCGAAATCTACGTCCTTAACCCTTAGGCGGATGCACTCCATCAGCCGCAGCCCCGAACCGTAAAGCAAAGACGCCGTCAGCCACGCCTCCCCTCGCGGACGGCCCAGCACGGCCCTCGTCTCCTCCCTCGTGAAGACTACGGGCAGCCTCCGCGGCCGCTTCGCCCGCTCGATGTCGTCAACCCACTCGACGGGCACGTTGAGCACCTCGCGATAGAGGAAGAGCAGCGACGAAAGGGCTTGGGTCTGTGTGGTCGCGGCGACGCGGCGCCCGACCGCCAGGTGCGAGACGAAGGTGCTTATCTCCTTTGCGCCCAACTCCTCCGGATGGCGCTTGCCGAAGAAAAGGATGTACTCCCTGATCCAGCGGACGTACGCTTCCTCCGTGCGGATGCTGTAGTGGCGCGTGCGTATAGCCTTGCGCACCCGGTCGAGCAGTCGAGACACGGCGGAATCCTCCTCAAGCGGGTGGGAATATGAGTCAGGTGGGCGTCTAAATCAGGCGGGTGGGAGGCGGAATATACGCCCGCGGCCAGCGAAATATCAAGTAAAATGTGTGTGCGCGGCGACTTAGGCGGCCCTTCGGGCCTCTTTCACGGCGGAATGTAGTCCGAGATAAAAGCGAATACGGCGATTCGGGCACATTTACCGGCGGCGAATAGTACGCCTACTACGCGTTAGCCTGCTAAGCTCTCACAACTGAGACTGAAGAGTAGAGGTAGATCGATATGAATTCAGATGAACAACCAGAGTATATAGCCAATAAAATTAAAGAATTACATAGCAACATCCGGCATGTTACGCAATTAGCAATGAGTTGGTTTGCATTCTTCGTGACGGTAAATTATTTGACGATGGGGTGGCTTGCCAAACGCCCGAGTTCACCAGATGAGAGTGTTACCTCAGGCATAATCTCGGTACTAGCGGTGGTCTTTATCGTGCAGAATCTTTTTGGGATGGTTGGCCTACGCTTAGTCTTAAAGGCAGCGGCGGCGATGAAGAATGAGGTAAACAGATTAGAGAATCTGTCTTTCGATAAAAAGGATGACTTACAGAAATGTAAATTGAAAAATGAGAGTATCCCCACCGATCTATATAATGGTATAGGGATATCTTTGATCATAGTGCTAGGTTTGTTAGCAGGCGCGTGGGGGATCATCGCTTTTGGTAATAGGTGATTTTGCGGTTGCTTACTGCGGCAAGCCCGCAGGCTAACAACGGCATGCACCCAACGCCCCATCACGCTGCCTCTCATGGAGCTTGTGTAGGGGCGCGGGTGATGCCGGGCGTTAGATTGCTGGTTGAATGGTATTGCCCTTCTCTCTGAAAATCGGAGCAAGTTGCGTGAATCCCGACTCGTGTGGTGAGAGCCCCTCACGTGACCACAGCGTTGTCTGTCACGTTTGCCTCATCGCCGGCCGGCGTGCCGGGGCTTGCCGATGGCTCGTGCGGTGCGGGCGGCGGCGGTTGAGCTAAAGAGCGCGCAATCTAACATCGGCATCCACCCGACCCGCGTCAGCATGGATGCCATCGTTAAGTCGGATGGTTTCGAGGTTGATTGCGGGCGGGTGATGCCGGGCGTTAGGCCGCTATCGGGTCGTCCAAAGATTAGGGGTAACGAGGATTAATGATGCCGTCAGCGGGAGACATTCTTGAAATCGAGCCACTCGCCAACCCCTCAGAGGCTGAAGATTGCGCTCGCATGATGGCCAGCACCGATCCTTGGTTAACGCTTGGACGCGTCTACGACGCCTGTCTACAGATTGTCCGCGATCAATCTAAGGAAGTTTACATCGCTCGGCTCGGTCGAGCGGTCGCGGGCTTCCTGATCATCAACATGGAGGGGCCATTCACCGGATATATCCAGACGGTGTGCGTTGATTCAGGGTACCGCGGGCAAGGGGTCGGCAGCCGACTCATTCGGTGGGCGGAGGAGCGCATCTTTCGTGACAGTCCGAATGTGTTCATGTGCGTCTCGTCATTCAACGGGGACGCGTTAAGGCTCTACCAGCGGCTGGGGTATGGGGTCATAGGTGAATTGAAGGATTATCTGGCGAGGGGGCATTCAGAAATCTTGCTGCGGAAGAGCAAAGGCCCGTGGAGTGAGTTTCGGAAGGGATAGGGTAGGTCCGCGAAGCCGGGGCAGGCCAAGGCGCGGCCTAACAACGGCATGCACCCGACCCGCTGAAGCGCGGATTGTCATCCGCAAGATTGAATGCCTGCGCAGTTGTGCGCGGGCGGGTGATACCGGGCGTTAGATGCTTACGTTTCCGTAACAGAGCACTGTATGTCGATGGCAAAAACAAAAAGGAAAAAGAGAACAAGCCGTCAATCACGCCTTAATAAGCCTACGAAGAATTCTGAGGAACATAATCTTCAGGTTGAGGTAGTAGGTTATCTGATACCGCCAGATTCTTCACCACTAAAGCGCGCCTTATGGACTTATGCAAATTGGTCGAGCATTACTCTTAGTTTTAGTCTTTTTGTTTATCTACTCTTATCAAACAGCTATTCTTTTAAGCGGTTGCCGCCTGTTGTAGCACACATCGTTGTGTATGGCTTGTTGTACTCATCCATAATGGATATTTTTGTTCTCCGCCCTTTTGTAGGCAGCGATAGATTTAAGACAGACCCTAAATTCGCAAGGTTGGTACGTTTTCTTGTTGCCTTCGGTGGAGTGTTAGTTACAACGCTCCTGAACGTAACACTATTTTATATCTCTGGGGCAATCGAACTTCTGACAGCTTTCTTACAGACGCATTGGCCGTCAATTGAGCCCAAACTTAGCTATTATCTTTCCACCCTTATCGGCTGGATTGTTTCTGGAATTTTGGGAAATGCGGCGTATGATCTCTTAAAAAGATTGAAGCAAAAAATGAGAAGTCAGCGTGAATCTGGAGTACAAAACAAGTAGGCTGTTATTTCAATAACGGCGCATCTAACAACGGCATGCAGCGGACGCGCAAATCAGCGTGAATCTCAAACTCAATCGTCCATGCGCGCCGCTGATGCCGGGCGTTGGGCGCTTCTCTTAGTGTAGTTAGGTACATACAATTTAAATTTTAGAAAGGAGAGTTATGTATGAGCATAAGAGAAGTAGACGATGCCACTTTTGAGCACGAGGTCCTGAAATCAGATAGACCAGTTCTAGTAGACTTCTGGGCAGTATGGTGTGCACCGTGTCGCATGCTTGCGCCCACAATTGAAGCTATCGCGGAAAAATATAACGATACCGCACGTGTTGTTAGATTAAATGTTGATGAGAATCCATCGATCCCTCAACAGTATGGTATTAAAGGCCTACCGACGCTCATCTTTTATGAAGATGGCCGCGAAACCAACCGAATCGTAGGCGCTACTTCTAAGGATGCTATTTCGCGCGTTATAGACGATGCTCTTAATAGGAAATCATCTGTTTCCCCAACCGCGGAGAAACAATCGCAGCCTGTACAAGAACCGCCTACCATTAAGCAAGCTAATGAATACGACGTTTTTATAAGCTATCGCAGACAGGATGCTGCGGAACCTGCTCGCTTGATACGCTCGGAACTTAGGCATCAAAACTTGCGCGTTTTCCTGGATGTTGATGATTTACGGCCCGGACATTTTGATCGGGCTTTACTCAACCGGATTGCAAATACGGCTAATTTCATTATCATACTCACCCCACATTGCCTTGATCATTGTTCCGAGGAGGGAGATTGGCTAAGGCAAGAAATAGCTCAGGCTGTAAAGACTAACAGGAATATCATTCCGGTAATGATGCCTGCATTTCAATTTCCTAATCCACAAACATTACCTGAAGATATTCGAGTTCTGCGCACATACCATAGTGTTAGTTACTCGCATGAATTCTTTGATGCGATGCTTAGTAGAATTGTCCAGTATCTACAATGAGTGGCACTGGTTTTATTTCGGATTTCTGAGGCTTATAAACTGATTAAAGGCCCGAACGCGAAAATGTAACGGAAGCCGCGCCCAACAACGGCATGCACCCGACGCCCCATCACGCTGCCTCTCATGAATCTTGAATAGGGGCGCGGCTGATTGCCGGCGTTAGGCGCTAGCCGTTTTTGGAGGAAAAATGAATCAACCATCTGACGGACAGCTTGAACAAGTAATTAAGGCTGCTGAAAAAGCAATCAAATACGGTTTAGGTGATCCTGAAACTGCATTGCTTCACGCGCGTAGAGCTTCGGAAGCAATTTGCAAAGATGTGTACGAAAATACTCTTCAGAAATCGTCCAAGCGTTTGACCCTCAATAATATGATTGGGGAGTTATCCGAAGGAGATGCCTTTCCTCGAAAAGTAATGTACTCGCTAAGGGTGATACAGAATTTCGGTGGTACGAGTGCTCACCCTAATGAAAATATAGACGAATGCCTAGAACCGGCTCTTGAGTTCTTTTCGGTAATCGTTAAGTGGTACTTTGAAGATTATCGAAAGGGCAGCATTCCTGAAAGAATAAAATTCCGTAAAAAAACGCACCCAGTGTTTCCATCAACAGGTGAACCTGTAATTTCTCACGAGAAGATTGAAATCTCGCCAGACCTGTTTCGCGCTTACTGTTTATTCGGCTATGAAACTGATGGCCGCAGAGAGTCGGCATTATGGGATAATCCTTTCAAATTCCATGAGCTTGCTAGCCAAAGAGGACACGATTTTTATAAGCGTTATGATTCTTGGCTAAAAACAAAAAGGAAATTTTCAGTTGCTGAAATTGTAAATGGAACTTGGATAAAGGTCGCAGATCATGGTCATCAGCACCGAGTAAATTTCAGGGATGATGGGGGGCTAGTCGAAAGCCCCTTGTTCTCTATTGATGAAAATGATAGTTGGGGAGGCTCATGGAAACTGATTGATGGAGTTCTGAGGTTGAATATAAATGTCTACGAGTTGGATGTTATAGCTAGTAAAGATGGGTTACATTCTGGCATTGAAGATGAAGGCGATCACCGTAATGCCTATTTCAGAGTTATTCATTTGAAGTAGCATTGTTCATTCAACGCCGCGCCTAACAACGGCATGCACCCGCCCCGCATCAGCATTGATGTCATGCGCAGGGTTGGATGCTGTCCGCAGTTGTGTGCGGGCGGGTGATCGCGGCGTTGGGCGGCTTGCCATAGGGCCGGCAATCGACCGGGGCGGCCGCGAGTGGCGGCCGCACCGATTAAGGAGACGAACATGGCGCAGGCCAGAGCCAAAGGCTTAGGGACGCGGGAGGACCCGTGGCTGTTGGAAACGCCGAGCGGGTCGTCGGAGTTCCGGATGTACCGGG
>Ga0182001_10000127_pt1 | contig 17634 bp, 15 predicted proteins | sample BulsoiFelSFmetaG_FD_120485 | JGI IMG/M metagenome (GOLD analysis project Ga0182001, IMG submission 120485) | Bulk soil microbial communities from Mexico - San Felipe (SF) metaG | ecosystem: Environmental > Terrestrial > Soil > Agricultural land | place: Mexico: San Luis Potosi | collected... | reverse complement strand
GCCAACACCAAGCCCGGCAGCTACAGCCTCGCCTCAAGCAACGGCAAGCCCTGCGGCATCGGCCAGCCCGGCGGCCTCTGCCTCTGCTTCGCCAGCAAAGAAGTAAGCAGTGAGCGGTGAGCCGTGAGCATTAATAAAAGCAGTGAAAGAGAGTTTGCAGCCTCTTTCACTGCTTACTGCTTACGGCTCACTGCTCACATTTTCACACATGTTATTCCGACTCTCAGACGTTCATAAATCTTACGGCTCGCAGGATGTCTTGCGTGGTGCGTCCTTGCAGATAAATGCGGGCGAACACGTCGGCCTCGTGGGTCGCAACGGCGCGGGCAAGACGACCATCTTTCGCCTCATCAGCGGCGAGGAGACAGCGGATCGCGGCGACGTTGTGCGTGCGCGTGGGATGCGTCTCGGCCTGCTCGCACAGCACGTTCACTTCGAGCCGGGTTCAACCGTGCATGAATCCGCCCTCGCAGCCTTCGGCCATTTGCAACAGATAGAGCACGAGATGCACGAGCTAGAGCATCGCATGGCCGATGCAAGCGACGACCTTGAAGCCATCCTTGAACGTTACAGCCATCTGCAACATGAGTTTGAGCGCGAAGGTGGGTTCGAGTACACGGCCAAAGCCGAAGCGATCTTGCAAGGTCTGGGTTTTGATCGTGAGAGTTGGACGTTAGAAACAGAAAAGCTTTCGGGCGGGCAGCAGAATCGCCTCGGCCTGGTCCGCCTCCTGCTCGCAGAGCCAGATGTTCTCTTGTTGGACGAGCCGACCAATCACCTGGATGTTAATTCTGTCGAATGGCTCGAAGAGTTCTTGAGCACATATAATTCCGCTTACGTTATCATCAGCCACGACCGCTACTTTCTGGACCGCACCTGCCGCCGCATCGTCGAGCTTGAATTGGGACGCGCGTCCAGTTACACAGGAAACTATTCCGCATATTTGGTCGAGCGCGAAGTGCGCCGCGAAGCTCAACAGCGAGCCTTCGAGAATCAGCAACACCTGATCGCCAAAACTGAAGAGTTCATACGCCGCAACCTCGCGGGTCAGAAGACAAAGCAAGCCAAATCGCGCCGCAAGATGTTGGAAAAACTTGAGCGCATAGAGGGCATTCGCCCTGACCAGGCTTCGGGCGATTTCCGTCTCCAAGAGATTGAGCGCGCGGGCACACAGGTGCTGACAGTCGTTGATGCTGCGGTCGGTTATCCGGGCAAAACGCTCGCACGCGACATCACGTTTACCTTGAGGCGCGGCGAATGTCTCGGCATCATCGGGCCGAATGGTTCCGGCAAAACAACTTTCATCAAAACCATGCTTGGAAAATTGCCGCCACTTGCGGGCGAGATGCGCTGGGGCACGAAAGTGCAGGTCGGATATTACGCTCAGCAACTCGATGATCTGGATGATCGCAACGAGATCATCATGGAGTTGCGTCGGGTTGCGCCTGCGACCGCGACTGCCGGAGAGCTGCGCTCCTTCCTTGCAAAATTTCTTTTCACGGGCGATGACGTTTACAAACACGTGCGCGATCTTTCAGGGGGCGAGAAGGGAAGACTCGCGCTCGCCAAACTTATCTACTCGCGCGTCAACGTCCTGGTGCTTGACGAGCCGACGAATCATCTGGACATTCCTTCGCGCGAAGCTTTGGAAGAGGCTCTGGACGCTTATCAAGGCACGATTATCACAATCAGCCACGACCGCTACTTTCTGGACCGCGTGGCGACACAGATTCTCGCCCTCGATGGGCTGGGCGAGGCAGAGCATTACGATGGCGACTACACCGAGTACCACGATTGGAAAGCGGCGCGAAAGCAGGAGGTGGCCAGAGAAGAATCTGTGCCTGTGAAGCCGAAAGAGGCTGCTGCTCGTCCGAAAGCGAAAACCGAAAAAGAGAAGAGCGCAAAGAAGCAGCCCGCACGCGATTCGCAATCAATCGAAACCGAAATCGGTGAAGTCGAAAAACGGCTCGCAGAAATCTCCGAGCAGTTGGGACAGTCTTCGACGGCGCGCGACCCCAAACGACTGAAAATTCTTAACGAAGATTACAAAATGGCAGATGCTCGCCTGCGCCAGCTTTATGAAGAATGGGAACGAGTGGCTGCGGAAACGACCAAAATCTAAGCGAAGTAGAAAGAAGATTCGCTGAGATGAAAGAAGGAGATTGGCAAGGAAACCAATCTCCTTCTTTCTATTGATGTCAGTGAAACAGCAGCCCTAGCTAATGAGGCATCATGATCGAGTCGAGCGTCCCGCTTAGCTTATCAATATCAACTGTCCCTGCGACTCCGGGCAATTTCCCCGCGCCCGTATATTGCCAGATGCTCCAATTAGCCCAGGGCGCAGGCAGCACCTTTGGCGCGATCTTTGTGTAGGCGGCTATCCAGAGGGGGCATTCCCCGAAGTTGGCTGCGCCTTTTGGTCCGCTGTATTTCGTGGCCGTCCCCAACATCGGCCTCCACCATGAAGTGGCCGTGTAAATGATCGGGTTGACGCCGAGTGCTTTTTTGATGTGTGCAACATAGCGTCCGATCATGGCGATGCGGGCTTTCTGTGGAACATCCAGCCAGCGGTCGTGCTTACCTTTCAAATCCCATTCACAGTCAAGAGCTGGCAGAAGGTCTTGCACGCCTGATGCGGTAGCTAAAAATTTTTCTGCTTGCAGGTCCGGGTCCTGGCTTGAGAGCATGAAATGGTATGAACCAACCTTAATGCCTGCACTTCTAGCGCCTTGAACATTATGGCTGTATTGGTCATCTGTCTGAAACGCGCCGTTCGTCGCCTTAATGAAAGCGGCCACGACACCTGCTTGCGCAAGCTTGGGCCAGTTAATATTTCCTTGCCAATGGGAGACATCAATTACGATAGGATCACTCATGCATAGTTACCTCCAAGATTAGGGAAACGAGGGTGGAAGCCATGTTGTGGACCTTGACATGACCGTGAAAAGTAGAGCCTGCCCCATTATACATATTCGCTAACAGAAGGGTGAGGGTTTTGTTTATCTGAAGGCGATCTGAAAATGGTCTCTAATTATAGCGTTCGATGATTAACGCATTGTTGTAGTTCTCGTTTGAATTATTAGGACAGGCAAGGGAACGAGTGCGCCCTGTCACGGCATAATTACCGGGATAGGGAGATTGCTCGCAGATGACCTCTCTCTGTGCAGGTTTCTTGATAATCAATGCGTTATCGCGTTCGGGCAAATCCGTAAATTTTCGACATTGCTCGATTGAAGCTTGCCCGACGATGACATAGCCGGAAGGAACATTCGAGCCAACGCAGATTTGAACGATTTTCCCGTCTGATTGAGCGATTGTTGCTGAAGATAAAGTTATTGCGATGAGAGCAGCGAAGAACTGTCTAACCACGAATCATCTCTCCTCAAGTGTCTTTTGATTAACAGATCGCCTGTGAATTGCTTAGGACCAGAAATATTACACGAGAAACGGCTGGATTAAAATAGATTAGTTTTCGGCAAAGTGATCCAGTGAGCAGGCGGTCAAGCTCTGAATCACTATAATAAGACTTTTAACCCTTGAGCGGTCGGAGAAAACTAGCATAAAGGGTATAAGGGCTATAAGGAATCAAGCAGAAGTCGAGCAAATCATTTTTATCTCACTGGACTTCCCTTCATTACACTTTACAGAAAAACCTTTTCTTCTCACCCTACAGGGAGTAAAGTAACGCCCCTCAAATCATTGACATCCACATTGAACTAAGTGGAAAGTATGCCACCATCAAAGTGCAATCACTCCCGAACGGCATTAACCTCAACTCAGGAGACAAGCATATGTTCATGGCAGCCAGAGAAGCCTCAAAGCAGAATGCAGAGAACTTCTTCCGAAATGCGAGCCTCGATCATGCGAGATTCCACGGCACTTTTCTGTTTAATGTTGATTTTGACGGCTCTGATTTAACACAATCCGAACTTGGATTTACCACGTTTAGTAATTGCGACCTACAGGGAGCTAAAGGGCTAGAAACAGTTGACCACCAAAACCCTTCAAGTATAGGCATTGACACTATTTTTCGCTCTAATAATAGAATCCCAGAAGTGTTTCTTCGCGGCTGCGGTCTGCTGGCGTTGGAAAGAAGATGCCAAGTGGGGCAAGAGCTTGATGAGTTCCATTGATGAAGCTGTCAGAATCTATGACAAGCTGATAGTCATCTGTAGCAGGCAATCCCTCAACTCGCCCGCTGTTATTCGAGAGATAGAGCGCGCCTTACAGAAAGAGGACGAGCTTGCGCGGCAAGGCAAAGAACCTGAGGTACTGTTCCCTATTCGTCTAGACGATTACATCTTCACTGGATGGAATCATCATCGTAAAGCAGACGTGATAGCCATGAATGTTGAAGACTTTAGAAACTGGCATGAACCGGGGCAATATAAGAAAGCGTTTGAGAGATTGCTTCGCGACCTAAAACCTGAATAGAAGAATCCGTAAACTATCTTGACACCATCATCTAACGATAATAGAGTTTGCACCGCTCAGTTCTCGTCTTTTTGTTTCTAGTTCGCTGTTACTCTAACCAAGGTTAACTCAGAATCAAAGGAAGTCTCTCCCATGAAAAAGACTCTAGGACTCCTCTTCGTCACGCCGCGTTAATTCGAGCATTATGCCTCTCATTTGGCTATTGATAGAAAGGGATCTGCACTTTAAACGGTAAGTCTAAACTCGGATTTGGAGAATTTATGCCATGCTAAATAGTGTCATGCTGGTTATAGTAATTGTCGCCATTTTACTTACTGCATCTGTTTTGTATTTCGTATTAAGGAAGATATTGCCACCCACGAATTTTGAAGAACGTAAAGATTTCATTGATCTCTATACGAAAATTATTGGAGCAACGGCTTTAATCGTCAGCCTTCTCTTCACTTGGTATAGCACCGAGAATACATTGAGAATCACTACGGAAACTTTAAGGGATGCTCAACGAAAAGAACTTGCGGAACGGTTCGCAAAGGCTAATGAGCAAATTGGCAGTGAGAGTATTACTGCGCGCACAGGAGCGATTTATTCACTTGGACAACTTTCTAACGACTCTGTCGAATATTATTGGCCTGTAATGCAAGACTTGACCGATCTCATTAGAGGGCGCGCCCCTTATAAAGAGGGAGAAGAAGTTCAGCCGCGCGCAAGTTGCCCTGTCGATATTCAAGCTGCCATGAATGTTATCGGCTGGCGTAAGCTTGCATTCGAAAAAGGTGAGGATCAGAGACTAGAACTCCGTGAGACAGATCTAAGAAAGTTAATCTTAAAAGATAAAGAAAAAGGTGATGGTACGACGCGCGAAGGTGCTCATCTTGAGGGGGCACAGCTTGTGGACGCCAACTTGGAAGAGGCCAATCTTAGAGGCGCTCATTTTGAGGGGGCAATTTTACAGGGAGCGAATCTCAAAAACGCATACCTTGCTGGCGCGCACTTCTCAAATACAACGGATTTAGCAGGAGCAACTCTTGAGTGCGCCGACCTAGGACAAGCCGAAGGTCTTAAATTATCAACAATTAACGTAGCACGAGATTGGCATAAGATAAAAAGCCCACCTAAGGATACGGAAATTCGAGCCGAATGGGAGAATGCGCGTCCAGAAAGAGAAAGACAAGTTTGTAAATAACACAAGCGGCATAACAACTCATTGAACTGGAGCGCTCTCAGATGACACATACACCCAATGAATATCCCTGCTGGCTCTAACTTGTGCTCCATCATCTCCAGAACATTTGAAAGCGCGGCTGGTTATGCACACGCCACCTGGGACGCAATGCGCAGGGCGATAGATTCTCTTCAATATCCACCCGTCGAGCACATATTCGAATCCAAGTCGAGCAAGAGTCGAGCAAACGGGGAAGAAAACGAAACCGAAGTCAGGGAGGCTAAGGCAGGATAAGTGATGCTACCGCAAGACATAAAAATGGTAGGCGCGTGCGGATTTGAACCGCAGACCCCTACCGTGTCAAGGTAGTGCTCTACCCCTGAGCTACGCGCCTACATTCGTTGACAAATTCGCTTCCAAAGGCTTGAAAAAGCGAAGCCGTAAAGTAGCAAACGGCGTGAGTGAGTGTCAAGCGATGCTTCCTCGCTTAACCCCATCCACGAGTCTTTCTTTTCTTTCATCCTTCATCTTTGCTTTTCAATCTCCGTTTTCTTTGCGCTGCAAGGCTTACTTAAGATAAATTGCAGCTCAAACGAAATGAACGTCCTGCTTCTCAGTCATGAAGAAGTTATTAAACTCCTCCCGATGGAGGAATGTATCCGGCTCATGCACGAGGCGCTCGTCTCGCTTGCAGGGGGGCTTTTCTTTCAGCCGCTGCGGACTATTGTTCGCCCGCCCGACGCCGCCGGGTTTATGGGACTCATGCCCTCTTACTCATCTGGCGCTCACTCGGCTTTCGGTTTGAAAGCCATCTGCATCTTCCCCGGAAACCCTGCGCTCGGCAAAGACTCTCATCAAGGAGCAGTGCTGCTCTTCAGCGCGGAGTCTGGAGAGTTGCTTGCAGTTATCAACGCGTCGGCGGTGACGGCGGTGCGCACGGCGGCGGTCTCCGGCGTGGCAACGCGCGCGCTGGCACGCGAAGATGCCTGCGACTTGGGCGTTGTCGGCGCGGGCGTGCAGGCGCGGGTCCACATCGAGGCGATGTCTCATGTTCGCCCAATCGAACGTTGCCGTGTGGCGAGCCGCAGCTTTGAAAGCTCGCGCAAACTCGCTGATGAGTTGAGTGGACGATACAGATTTACGATTGAAGCCGTCGAGACGGTCGAGGATGCGTTGCGCGGGGCCGACTTGATTGTGACGGCGACGACCTCTGCGGAAGCGTGCGTGCGGCGTGAGTGGATTTCAGAAGGCGCGCACTTGAACGCAGTTGGTTCCTGCACTCCGAACACGCGTGAGCTGGATGCAGAGACGGTGGCTGCATCGAGTCTCTTCGTTGACAGGGTTGAATCAGTCATCAACGAAGCGGGCGACTATCTGTGTGCGCTGCGCGAAGGCGTCATCGAACTGGACCACATACGGGCAGAGTTGGGCGATGTCCTCAAAGGGACTAAGACGGGGCGCACCTCCACAGACGAGATCACTTTGTTCAAGTCTCTGGGGCTGGCCGCCGAAGACCTCGCTGCCACAGAGTATCTCTACCGCAAATCCAAAGAGACGGGCGCGGGTGCCTGGGTGCGTTTCTGAAAAGAGTTTTCATAAGATTCCAGGAGAAAGGGTAATATCCCAACTTCAAAATCCTCAGTGTCCTCTGCGTCCTCTGCGGTTAATACATCCATTATTAACCGCAGAGGACGCAGAGGACACTGAGGTTGCACAGAGAGTGTTAGTCAAACCAAGACGCTGCTGAAGAAGGAAAGGTCATGTTGCCAACGCTCGCTCAGATAGAAGACGCGCGTCGTCGCATCATGGGTGCGGCGATTCGGACACCGCTTGTCCGGCTCAATGTCCAGGACGCGCCCGCAGAGATTTATCTCAAGTTAGAAAACCTTCAGCCCATCGGCTCGTTCAAGATTCGCGGCGCGGCGAACGCGATGGCGCGCTTGTCTCACGAAACTTTATCCGAAGGCGTACTCACCGCGTCAGCAGGGAACATGGCGCAGGGAGTCGCTTGGCGCGCGCGCGAACTCGGCATTCCCTGCACGGTCGTCGCGCCCGAGACCGCACCCGAAACTAAAATCAAAGCCATCGAGCGGCTCGGCGGTCGTGTCATCAAAGTTTCGTTCGAAGAGTGGTGGAATGTTTTCGAGAGTCGCGCTTACGATGGCGTCAACGCCCATTTCATACATGCTTTCGACGACATGGATGTGATGGCAGGCAACGGAACCATCGCGCTCGAAATTCTCGAAGACCTGAGAGATGTGGATGCAGTCATCGTCCCCTGGGGAGGCGGCGGTCTCGCCTGCGGGATCGCTGCGGCGATGCGCGAACTCAAACCCCAGTGCAAGATATATGCGGCTGAGGTCAAGACGGCTGCGCCGCTCGCCGCTTCACTCGAAGCAGGTTCGCCGCAAGAGATCGTTTATCAGCCCTCGTTCGTGGACGGCATCGGAGGCCGAGCTGTTTTCCCCTCAATGTTCGAGCGGGCGCGCACTCTGCTCGACGGCTCGCTCGTCGTCGGGCTTGAAGAAGTAGCCACAGCGCTCAGGCTGCTGGCGGAAAGAAACCGCGTTATCGCAGAAGGCGCAGGAGCTTGCCCTGTGGCCTGTGCTCTCAAAGGAATGGGAGGAGCGGGCAAGGTAGTCTGCGTCGTGTCAGGCGGCAACATTGATGTGACAAAGCTCTGCGATATTCTCACGAACGGTTGAAGCAGTGCAGCAAAGGGGTTTTGAAAGGCGTGAACAACATTCCGTTATCGGTTCTTGATCTAGCTCCAGTTAAAGAGGGCAGCACAATCCCAGACTCTTTCAACGAGACGCTCGCCCTGGCGCGCCTGGCAGAACGTTTGGGTTACAAAAGGTTCTGGCTGGCAGAGCATCACAACATCGCAGGTATCGCCAGCGCGGCAACCGCCGTCCTAATTGGTTACGTGGCAGGCGGCACTAAGACAATACGCGTCGGCTCAGGCGGAGTAATGTTGCCGAACCACGCGCCGCTCATTGTCGCCGAGCAGTTCGGAACTCTTGAGACCCTCTATCCAGGCAGAATTGATTTGGGCATCGGGCGCGCCCCCGGCACAGACCAACTCACTGTGCGTGCGCTCCGCCGTCATCAATCGAACGTGGCAGAAGATTTCCCAAGAGATGTCGCAGAATTGCTTTCCTACTTCTCACCCTCAAGGGAAGGGCAAAGAGTGCGCGCCGTTCCGGGGCAAGGTTTAAGTGTCCCTGTCTGGCTCTTGGGGTCGAGTCTCTACAGCGCGCAGTTAGCTGCTTTGCTAGGACTTCCATTCGCCTTTGCTTCTCACTTCGCACCGGACTACTTGATGCAAGCTCTCGAAATCTACCATGAGGAGTTTCGTCCGTCAGAGACGCTCCTCTCACCCTATGCGATGGCGTGCATTAACGTCTTCGCGGCAGACACGGACGCGGAAGCTCGCCGCCTATTCACCTCCATCCAGCAGGCTTTCATCAACCTGCGCCGCAACAAGCCTGGACTGTTGCCGCCGCCGATTGATTCGATGGAGAGCCATTGGTCTGAATTTGAGATGGCAGGAGTGAACCACGCTCTGCGCTACTCAATCGTTGGCTCGCCCGAGACTGTGCGCCAGGGCATGGAATCATTCATTGAGTTAACCGCAGTGGACGAGGTAATGGTGACTGCTCAAATCTACGACCGTGCCGCAAGACTGAGGTCGTTTGAAATCTTATCCTCAGTTCATGAGATGCCTGTGCCTCATCAGACCAACTGACGCACTCCTTGAAGCATCCAGCGCAACCCTTTCGCCTTGAGGCGTGACCAGAGGCAGTTCGATGAAGCTTGCCTGGCCCGGCGCATGGTAGATGCGCTGTGTGGCCTTGCGGAAATCTTCCGGCTTAGCCCAGAAGATGTTGGATACGAATGTCTGCGGATTGCGGTCGTAGAGTGGAAACCAGCTCGACTGCACCTGGACCATGATTTTGTGTCCCGGCAAGAAGACATGGTTCGCCGTCGGCAGCGCAAAGCGGTAGAGCAATGGCTTGTCGGGCGTAATCGGCTTTGCTGTTTCAAAACTCTCACGATAACGCCCACGAAGGATGTCTGCCGAGATCATCAACTGATAGCCACCCATGTTCGGCTGGCCTGCGACTTCAGGCGGGTAAAGGTCTATCACCTTGACGACCCAGTCAGAGTCGGTCCCGCTCGTCGAGGCGATGAGATTGACGATAGGTTCGCCGCTAATTTTCACAGAAGAGGTCAGAGTGTCAGAGACGAAGACCACAACATCCGGGCGACCTGATGCTTCGCGCTGGTCATCCACGAGCCAGCGAGACCAACTGCTATCATCAATCGGACGCGCGCGATATGGGACGGGTTTCGACGGGTCAGATACGTATTCATCAAAAGCTGCATCGCTCGCCTTCGGCGAATTGAAACTGAGCTTGAGGCCGCCGGTGAGATAGAGCGGAGTCGGCTTGATCGTGCAACCGCTCGGGCATCCCGAAGGCCAGGCCGTTAACCTGCGCCAAGTGTTCGTCCCGGTCTCGAAGGCTGTCACGGGTGCGATGTCTGCTTTCGGCGCTCCGTCCTTCAGATAGTGATCTAAGAAGGGGCGCAGGATTTCGCGGCGAAAAGTGAGCGCCGTGTCGCTGTTGAATTTAATCGCGCCGAGCATGGAGCCATCTTTAATCTCCTGACCGTGATGCCAGGGGCCGAGCACCAAAAATACTTTATCGTTCTTTGTGTCCTTAGGCTTGATGGCCTTATAGACGGCTATGTCGCCGTAGATGTCCTCCTGATCCCAGAGGCTATGCACCAGCATGACGGGAACCTTCAAAGGTTGATTTGCAAGTATCTTGTCAACGGCCTGCTCGCGCCACCATGCATCGTAAGCAGGATGCTCCAGGAGCTTTCGCCAGAAGCCTACTTGTTCAAGCCCGCGCCGACGCCCAAGCTCGCCCGCCGACCCGGCCTCCATGAACATGTCATAAGGATCAAAGTTGCTCGTCCACCATTTGATTTCATTGGCGCGCGTTGCTTCCTGATCGTAGATGTAAGACAGGTTCTGCTGACGGAATGCTCCGTTGTGAAACCAATCATCGCCGCGCCAGCCATCAACCATCGGGTTCATCGGGATGGCAACTTTCAGAGCAGGGTGCGGATTGATGAGCGCCATCAACGGCAAAAATCCATCGTAAGAGATGCCCAGGATTCCGACTTTGCCATTGCTTTCGGGGATATTCTTGACCAGCCAATCAATCGTGTCGTAGGTGTCCGTCGCGTGATCAACCTCAGTCGGATTGAGTGGCCCACGTAAGGGGCGATTCATCACGTAGTCGCCTTCGGAGCCATACTTGCCGCGAATGTCCTGGACCACGCGAATGTACCCGCCTTCGACGATCACATCCGTCGCATTGTCATAGCCCTGTAGAATGGGGCCTAGATGAGAGCTATCGGCGTGGCTTGTCAGGTCTGTGGCGTTGTAAGGAGTTCGCGTCAGAAGAATCGGAGCATTGCGCGCGCCCTTCGGCACAAGGATGACCGTGTGAAGCTTGACCCCATCGCGCATCGGAATCATCACATCGCGCCTCTGGTAGTCAAAACCGTCGTTCGTCGGCTGGAACGTCGCCGGAGTCTCGCTCGGCAAAGTCGGACTCGATTGAGGAGTCTGTGCCTTCAAGTGTTCTGAGTACAACAGCAGGAGGACAAGCGTCAGAGCGAGCAGATTCAGGTGGCGAAAACTTTTTATGGTCATCGGGCAATCACCTCGTCAGCGATACATTCAGATTCGTAGCTTGTAAATAAGAGAACTGCAAAGAGAAGCGATTTATTCTACCTGCGTTCCCGAAAGCGCACAAATTTTGTGACTGAAAAATTTTCTAAAAATTTTTGCGGGGGTGATTCATTATGAGATTACTTTTCGCGTTTAGAGATAGGGCGTTACTCCATCCATTTCTAAGGAGAGGCAAATGCGAAAGGGCACTAACATTCCTCAGAATGATTCAGGCTTCGGTTTCTCGCGGGTCATCAGAGTTCTCACGTTCAAACGTCGGCAGAAGACAGCCGGAAGGATGACGGCACAAGAGGCAGGTTTCGCAAAGTGGGAGCAAACCTACTGGGGGCGCTTGTTTATAAAATCTATGTAGGCTGTGCTCGGCGTCCCTCCCGCATCTCTGCGGCAGTGAGCTTTGCGGCACAGACTCGTTTCTCGCCTGCAAACGGACTTATCACTTCTTCTCGAAGAAGTGAAGAAAATTTCATCCTCTCGTGTTACTTCCTCTCTAGTCCTTAACCTATTCTAGCTGTTGAATGGCTTCCCCTGCGCCTTCAATCATTGAGCAGGCGTTTCCTATGAGTTCGGGTTCATCTATGGCGACTTCTAAGCAAGAGACAGGCAAGTCAACTTCGCGCGGCCTCGCTTTTATGCTACGCGCGCTCAGCCACCGCAATTACAAACTCTTTTTCAGCGGACAGAGCATCTCGCTCATCGGGACATGGATGACCAGAATTGCGACCAGTTGGCTGGTCTATCGGTTGACGGGTTCCGCGCTCTTACTGGGAGTTGTCGGGTTTGCGGGACAAATTCCTTCGTTTCTGCTCGCGCCGTTCGCGGGCGTGCTGGTGGATCGTTGGAATCGCCATCGCCTGTTGGTAGCGACACAGGTCCTGGCGCTTCTGCAATCTCTCGCGCTCGCCATTTTAGCCCTGACGGGCATCGTCCAAATCTGGCACGTCATCGCGCTCAGCGTCTTTCAAGGACTCATCAACGCCTTTGATATGCCTGCGCGGCAGGCGTTCGTCGTTGAGATGATCGAGAAAAGGGGAGACCTGGCCAACGCCATCGCGCTCAACTCCTCGATGGTCAACGCGGCGCGACTGCTGGGGCCGTCCATCGGCGGCGTCATCATCGCAGCGGTCGGCGAAGGTTGGTGCTTCATGATTGACGCCATCAGTTATCTAGCCGTCATCGCGTCGTTGCTCGCAATGAAGATTACGCCGCGCATGACGAAAGAGAGCAAGCAGACGAAGATGCTTCAACAACTGGGCGAGGGGTTCAGGTATGCTATTGGCTTTGCTCCGATTCGCAATGTCCTGCTGCTGCTTGCGCTGGTTAGTCTCGTCGGCATGCCTTACACAGTTTTGATGCCTGTTTTCGCCAACGAAATTCTGCACGGTGGTCCAAACACGCTGGGACTGTTGATGGCTGCATCGGGTGTCGGCGCGCTCGCCGGGGCGATGCTGCTGGCAGCGCGCAAATCCGTGCTCGGTCTGGGCAAATATATTCCGCTGACGGCGGGCGCATTCGGAGCGGGTCTCATCGCCTTTTCATTCTCTCGCGTCATCTGGCTCTCGCTGCTTTTGATGATCGTGACCGGACTCGGGTTCATGATTCAGATGGCTGCGAGCAATACTGTTTTGCAGACGATTGTGGATGAGGACAAGCGCGGTCGTGTCATGAGTTTCTACATGATGGCCTTCATGGGGACTGCGCCTTTCGGAAGTCTGCTCGCGGGTAGCGTGGCTGAGCGAATCGGTGCTCCGCACACTCTCTTGTTCGGCGGGATTGGGTGCATCATCGGCGCGCTCTGGTTCGCCACTTCACTTCCGGCTTTACGCAGAGACGTGCGACCGATCTATGTCAGGATTGGGATCATTCCTGAGATGGCGGCAGGTATTCAGAACACCTCTGAACTGAGTGTCCCGCCGGAAACATAAGACGCGTGGCATTTCTCTTTTTCATCTGCCACACGCGCGGGCGCGCTCTAAGAGCAACTCGCGTTCGCGTGCATTTCGAGCCAGAGATGCAGCGCGCTCAAACTCTTCGCGGGCTTCGTCCATGCGATTGAGTTTCGAGAGAAGATCGCCGCGCACGCTCGGCAGCAGGTGATAGTTTCGGAGTGATGGCTCGCTCATTAACTCGTCAACGAGTTCAAGCCCTGTTGCCGGACCAAAGGCCATCGCCAGCGCGACCGCGCGATTCAACTCAACAACTGGCGACGGTGCAAGTTGTGCGAGTCCGTCGTAAAGCGCCGCGATGCGTTCCCAGTCTGTCTCTTCCGGTGTGTGTGCGCGCGCGTGACAGGCGGCAATCGCTGCTTGCAGAGCATAAGGTCCAAGCGCGCCGCCCAGCTTTTCGGCGCGTTCGAGCGCTGCGAGGCCGCGACGGATGAGAAGCCAGTCCCAGCGCGCACGGTTCTGATCGAGCAAGAGGATAGGCTCGCCTGTTGGTCCAACCCGCGCGCGAAGGCGCGATGCTTGAATCTCCATCAGCCCGACGAGGCCGTGAACCTCCGGCTCGTTCGGCATCAATTCAGCGACGATGCGCCCCAATCGAAGCGCTTCTTCGCAAAGCGATGGACGAATCCATTCTTCCCCCTTAGTTGCCGAGTAGCCCTCGTTGAAAATTAGATAAATGACCTCAAGCACGGACGAAAGACGCTTTGCCAACTCAGTTCCGCATGGGACTTCAAAGGGGACGCGCGCCTCCGACAAGGTGCGCTTGGCGCGCACAATGCGCTGGGCGACGGTTGGTTCCGGGACCAGAAAGGCGCGCGCTATCTCATCTGTCGTTAGTCCGCCGAGCAAGCGCAAGGTGAGAGCCGCACGCGCTTCAGTCGAGAGCGCCGGATGGCAGGCCGTAAAGACAAGCCGCAGCAGGTCGTCGCCGATCTGGTCATCAAGGGACGCATTGAAGTCCGGCATGGTCCTCTCCTGAGCCTCTAGCTCGCGCCCCAGCTCTTCGTGCTTACGCTCAAGCAGTTTATTGTGGCGCAAGAGATCAATCGCACGATGCTTGGCGGTGGCCATCAGCCATGCGCCCGGATTTTCGGGAACGCCCGCTTCCGGCCACCGTTCAAGAGCCGCTACGAGAGCGTCCTGCGCCAGTTCTTCTGCAAGGCCAAGATCGCGCACGAGCCGCGCTAGGCCAGCGATCAGCCTGGCCGACTCGATCCTCCAGACCGCGTCAATCACGCGATGTGTCTCGGAAGTTGTCATGGCAGTTTGAATAAAATCTTCTTCGATTCAGTCAGTCATGACCGAGATCATTACTTCGCTTCGATCTTCGCGCGCAGCCGCTCCTCCAGCTTCCTCAGTTCGGGAGTGAGGTTTGCGCCGAAGTCATCTGCCTCAAAAACCTGGCGAAGCTCGATCTCTGTTCCGCCGTCGAAGGGAGCGCGCTTGAGCCACTCAATGGCCTCTTCCTTCGATTTCACCTGCCAGAGCCAGAAGCCCGCGATCAATTCCTTCGTCTCGGCGAAGGGGCCGTCCATCACGGTTCGCTTCGAGCCTTCAAACTTCACACGCGCGCCCTTTGAACTCGGGTGCAGTCCTTCAGCGGCGAGCATCACGCCAGCCTTCACCAGCTCTTCATTAAACTTGCCCATCTCGGCCAATATCTTCTCGTCTGGAAAAATGCCTGCTTCTGAATCTTCGTTTGCTTTAACTAGAACCATGAATCGCATTTTAAGTTTTCTCCTTCTAATTTTAGTCCTTTTTAGCCGAACTTGAAGTCGGTCGCAACCGGCCTCAATTCGCGCTCTACTTACACGACGAACGAAGAAACGCCAATTCGACACGAGTAGAATATTTTTTTGAAAATATTTAGAGGTTACGCAGTTGGAATGAGCGAATAAAGCGGATTGGCAATAACTTCGAAGAGGCTATAAATGGCTTGAAGGATGGATTAGAACGGAGCGGTTAATTCTTGCAACACTATCCAACCTGGCGGGGAATTGAATAACCAATCGGACATTCACACGAGAATATTAACTATTGCTCTTTCACAACTCCCAGTAGTAATATCAATTTCGAATTTGCCATTCTGCAGTCCAAAGCCCAGTTGGAATTTGCAGCCTTCACAGCAGCTTAACCAATAAATTTTCATTCTACTCGGAGGCTTAGGACAACTATGGAATCTTTTCAGCGACCCGAACTGAAACAGCGCGCGCCGGAATTCAAAGCCGCTGACATGACTGCTTTACAAGCTCTTGCACAGGCCGCCATCAATGTGGAACTGTTTACAATCCCTTTGTACATGATTTCTTTGTTCTCCATTCAAGGGATGCACCAGATCACAAGCTCAGGGAACGATTTCTATCAGGGTAGGCTGTGGCCGGGTGCGGCTCCGTCTCCTCATCCTGAGAAAGACCCTGACAACCAGACCAACGCGCTTGCCTTCAACCATTTCTTCAGCGTTTTCATAGATGAGATGCTGCACCTGCAACTGGCCTCCAACGTCGCCAAGGCTCTCGGCGTCATGCCGACCTATAACAGCAGCGCTTTACAGGACACTAATTATGGCTGGACCTGTTATGGGCCAGATAAGACAGTCATCCCGCACATTCTTGATTTTCGGGACACCATCGAGGGCTATTACGACATCAAGGTCAAACTGGACGCGCTAACGCTGGATCAAAACCGGCTCTTCCTCGCTATTGAGGAGAATGAAGATGACGCGAAAAGCATCATTGACCCGCAGAAAATAGGAAATTATTTTCCTTCCGTTCCATTCGCAAATTGGAGCGCAGACAACACGGAGACAGACCTTCCGCTCTTTGGCACTATCGGTTGGATGTACAAATGCCTCTGGCAATACATGGAAATCGTCTACACGGATGGGACCAGTCTGTTCGAGTCCGTCTTTAATCGCGGCACTTTGGAAAGAGACCTCTTCAACGCCAGAAGCAGTTATCACAAGCCCGAGTATCCGAAGATGCCGACGATGGCGTCTGGTGAAATCAGCGTCCCCGACGCGATGGAGAATATCCTGAACATGATTAACGCCATCACCGATCAGGGCGAAGGCTCCGGCGTGGCTGAATGGATCAGACGGATGCGAGGGCAACTCCAGTATGCCCCCGTCAAGGAGCAGTTTCGACCGGATGAGGCAGCTCTGAATTTCGACTATCCCAACTACACTGACAAGGGAGCGCAGGATAATCCGTCGGGAGACACAGTCGCGCGCAGCAGCAATGGCGGGCTGGACCATCATGACCGTTTCCTCGCTATTAATGAACTGCTGAAGACGGACAAGGTCGTCACGTGGGATCAATGGCACGCGAGCGGGAACAGTTGGACCGCCGAGATGCTCAAGACAAGCAGCTACGATCAGAACAAGTGGCCGTTGCCGCCTGCGGAGGATGTGGCCGCCGCGCTCAATAACCTGAAAGGGGATGCCAATAATTACGACATCTTCAGTCAGGTCGCTACAGGCTCTATTGCGGGAATCACGCGCGTGCTGTCGGGCTTCTGGACGGATGAGCAGACTTCATTTCCCAGCCCTTCGATGTATGGTTCGGGCGACCGCGTCTCTATTTGCTGGGCTATCTTCGGGCAGTATCCCGACATTAGCAAAGGAATCGTTGATAAGACTCAGGGTACGCTGTATCACGCATGTCAAGCCTTAGACCTGGATGATCCCGGCAACAGTTGCGCACCTGTAGCGGTCTTTCATTCCTGTCGCGGCTCGAATGATTGCAAGGCTGAAGGAGGCTGTGGCTTCGTGCAAATCGTGGGTGAAGACAAGATTATTTGCGGCACGAAGGTCTTGAAGGACAACCTGAAGCCCACACACCCGTTGCAGAAAATTCTCAAACTTTATAGCGCGCCTTCGGACAATACCTGTGCAGGATTCGGCGGCTGTGCCATTCCGATTTCGGCTTCGCAGTTGTATCCTGCGCCCGACTCTGCCAATCCCAAGCAGGCAGGAACGATGGAAGTCTACGATCTGGAGCCTTCCACTCCTGTGAAACTGGGAACCCTGAGCTATTCTCTGGGCGACAAGGTGTATGATGTTGCCTGGAACGCTTATATCGAAGTGCTGAAGAGCCACAAGGTAAGCCCGCTGCCCGAGAAGCCCAAGGTGGATAGCGATCTGCGGCTGGCATTTCCGCCCTCTACATAATTTAGAATTGACCTTCCCGAAAATGCAGAACGTCCAATCCCAACGCCTAGGACTGCCCCATCTCGGCCTAGGCGTTGGTCTGCGCAATCAACACTTTTCTTACTTGATGCGACACGAGCCGCAGGTGGATTGGTTTGAAATCATCAGCGAGAATTTC